>Ga0315295_10000896_pt1 | contig 25443 bp, 23 predicted proteins | sample YL17G14_0_MG_FD_204453 | JGI IMG/M metagenome (GOLD analysis project Ga0315295, IMG submission 204453) | Sediment microbial communities from Yellowstone Lake, YNP, Wyoming, USA - YL17G14_0 | ecosystem: Environmental > Aquatic > Freshwater > Lake > Sediment | place: USA: Wyoming | collected... | reverse complement strand
AAGGCTACAGGGGGATACTCGAAGATACAACCCTACGGGGATGAGAACATCGCCTACCTTCACTCCCTCATGCCATTCTGGAAGTACTCCTCATTCACCGATGATTCCTCCTGGAAATCTGAATGGGTAAAACAGGAAAATGCTGATTTTCTCGGACGGAAATGCATTAAACTGGATTTCGCCCCATTTTTTTTTGAAGATCTCACAGGCGTAGAGGTCACACAATCAGAGATTCTTATTGACAAGGAGAGCGGCGCCACACTCGAGGCGGTGTTAGAATGGACGGAGAACGGGAAAACCCATTCCCTCCACTATGAGGTCGTATTCTTTGAGTACAACACAGACCTGCCCGACACCCTGTTTCAAACCCCCACCCATTTCAATACGAGTGGCGTGATGTAGGACTCCACGAAGGCTGCAATGAAGAGCAATGGGATGATGAGTGCAAAGAGTTTTGCCGCCTCGAGGGCATATCCCATTTCCTCTTGCGCCCTCGTTTTATCACTGTTAAGAAACATGTAACCAGCCCTGAGTATTGAGATATTGATTCTCATCGCCACCGAAGTTGAAAGAATAAAAGCGGGTATCTCCAAGATGCCATGGGGAGCAAGCCCCGCGAGAAGCAATGTGACAGAACTCTGCGGAAGGTGAGCCAAAAATCCAACGAGTGCCCCATTCACAAAGAGCATACCGAAGACGGGAATAAATCCCATGAGTGGAATCGAACCGAAGAACAATCCTGTCATAGAAGACACACGCGTATTGTTGCTGAAAATCATCACGGGAAAAAAATGTGGCGAGAGACTTTCTGTCTGTTTCACCTTTTCTTTGAGCCCTTCGAGTAAGGGCGAAATATAGGCTTTCAGACCATCATAGAACAGATACCCCACGATTCCTCCGAGGACAGCAATACATAGAGAAACCACAATGAGCCATTTGTTTCTCATAACAGCCCGTTTTATTTCAGTCCATGTTGTGAACCATGCGAGTAGGGCAAAGAGGAGCAGGGCGAGGAGTGATTGTAGGGAATCCCCAATGAGAAGAATGTTGTTATCCTTTTTCCATGTCGCAACAAATGCCGAGGTGAAAAAGAATAAAGCCATCATAAGGAGGATGAGGTATGCGAGGGGTATAGCTGTTTTAAGTTTCATACATCGTCTCTGTTCTTTCACATAAAAGGGTTTCTGTCAAAAAGGTAGTCAAGCATGGTGGTGGCATAACATCCTTTGGGCAAAAAGAAAGAAAGCGTTAATGTTTTCTCGTTTAGTTCATGACTGAAGTCGCGCACCACGCCAAGCATCTCCCTCCATGTTCCCCTGCTTGAGAGGGAAGGGAAATGCGGCATGGAAAAATCCTCATATTTCAACCCTTCCTCCTCGAGCACTTCCTCTGTAATCCTCTTCATCCTTCCGTGGAGTCTCGTCTTGTATCCCACTATGGGTGCAACGGGCAGCACTTCCGGTATCAAACTATTTATCCTGTCTATGTTATAAGATTGTACATTCATATACGCTTCGTGTCCGAGGTGTCTGGACACGACTACGTCATCAAGCTCTGCTACATAGGGGGGAACCTCCTCGCACCTTCTCGCAAGAATTCTGTTGAAGAGAAGAGCCTGGAGTGCGTGGATGAAAAGTGTGTTGAGTCTTTTGGGGAGCGCCTTGAAGGCGGAGAGCGCACCCCCCTCCATGTTCTCGATCATGGCTCTCTCATAGCGAAGTGATTTGGGATAGTACTGTTTTGCTAGGGCATAATTGCGATCTTCGAAGAGCCTCTTTCTCGCAAGAAAGTATTTATCTCCCTCCACAGGCATGGCAATGAAGGTTGCAGCAGCCTCTTCAAGCCTTTTTTCAAGCATCAATTTACCCACGAGATGCGTTATGGGACGAACCTCGCCGAATCGTTGGATGCCGAAATAATTCGGAAACCCCTTTTTCACCCAATCTATTCTCCCCTCGCCACCAACATTCCTCACCGTTATACCAAACCTATTGCCCGAAAGATCTCCAACCCTAATCCTGTCTCCTCTCTCTATTTCAGAAATCTCGAGGCGCGGGATTCTGAGTGCGGTAACTCTCTGCTCAGTGACGCCATACACGGAAATCTTCTGGCTCGTCACGGCCCTCCTGTCTTTGAGCCCCGCAAACCCAAACCGTTTCTGGGAGACACCAAGCTTCCGTGCCATGACCTTTATGGCCATGAGTGTATCCCAGTTTGTCTTTTTGAGGGTGAAGACGAGATTGTCATTCTTGACATGGGAGACCTCCAGGATTTCCTCGACTATGAAATCCTCAGGCATCTCCTTAATCCGTATTCTCTCCTGATGCTGAAAATCTATTGGATTATTCATAGGTACTCGCCTTCTCCCAGATGTCTATGACTTCTGCAAGGTCTCGTATGCGGAAGTCGGCCTCTTCACTGTCCCCCATGTGGACTGTTCTCATACCCACACTCCGTGCGCCTCTTATGTCTGCGGTGAGGGAGTCTCCCACATGCATCATTCTTTGCGGACTCTCTTCCAGTTCTCGCGCCGCGTATTGGAAGATTGCGGGATTGGGTTTCCAAAATCTTACCTCATTGGAAAAGGTGAGATACGTGAAATGATGCAGTATGCCCATTTTATCGAATATCAGCCTTATATTTTTCCCAGAGGTCCATCCTGTGTTTGAAATAAGACCTATCTTTGTCCGAGGGGAGAGGAAAGAAAGTGCTTCCTCTGCGTGGGGGGCAAGAGAGGGAAGGGCGGAAAGCCAGAATGAGGAGAGGGTTTCTTCGATTTCATCTGTGAGATTTTTTTTGGGGGTGATGTGAAGAAAAGAGAGGAGAAGGACGGTCTGTTCTGTGGTATCGATATCGAATCCCCTTTCTCTTATCATTCCAATTTCTTTGGCAAAGGAGGAGAATGCCCCCTCTATCTCCTCGTATGAGAAATGGAGTTCGTGTCTTGCAAGAATCGTCTGCGCCAATTCCCTCCTCCTTTTTATTGCCAACGCATTCTTGGGTGGGTCATCGGAGAAGAGCGTTCCCCACAGGTCGAATGTCACAGCCCTCATACGATCACAGGAGTTTCAATTTCCCACAGAGCTCGTCTATAAAATTTTCGGGTGCCGGGCCCATTGCGACAACTGTTATGGTGTTGGGGGGGATTTCCGTCAGCCCCGCATCTCGTATGAGGGATGTGGGCAGCTGAGCCCTCTTAGCTCTCATGTAAAGCTCGATGAGTTCCAATTCATTTTCTACCTCAAGCACCACCTTTCTCTGTCCCTCTTCTTTCCACCTCTTGTACCATTCTTTATGATTCTCGGAGGCAATGTCTGCGGCCTCGAGTGCTCCATGGGCGCATTGGGCCGCGAGTTTTCCACGCGAGAGCTTGAGGTCACGCCTCGTCACCAGCGCCTGCTTGTATTCCATGAAATACCGTGCCAAGGGCTTGCTTAAATGTCTTCTGGCCGAGACCGCCACCTCATAGAGTCCCAGCCCCAGATTTCTGAATTTCTCCTCTCGCCTGCCCTCTGCCTTCGTGTGGCACACCCTGCACCTGTAGCCTTTCCCCCTTCCCGTGGATTCCATTTTTCTCCCGCAGGTGCAGAAGGGGGGGATGGTCATGAATTTCTGTTGAAGGATTTTCACCTCCAATTTTTCGAGAGCGAGCGTCAACCCGAATTCTGTCCGCTTCACCGCCCCCCATGCAACGACATGGTCTCCTGAAATGAGCTCCCGCACCACGTTCCTGAAGTGTTTGGTGGGTTCATAGGCGACGCATATGATTTCATTGCCATCAGAGAGTCTGAAAGAAACATGACCTCCCATAAAAATGGTGGGCTCATGCGTGACGACCCCCTCTATTTTGACAGATTCATACTCATGCACCTCACCTATCCTTTTTTTTAAAAGATGTGTATCTGTCCCCTGATTGGTGCAAAACATCTGCCGGAAAGAGGGAGGCTCTGATTTTATCATCTCAAATGCTTCTTCAAGGAAAGGAATGTCCCCCCGTATGCCAAAGAGGACTGGGTCTACCCCCGCTGGTGTGATGCAGACATGGTTGTTGAGGTAGTCGTAGTTGTTGAAGATTCTTGGAAAAAATTTTTTATCCATTTCTACCACGGAACTCTTGTCTATTTGTCTCTCCGTTCCCCACATCTCTTTTTTCCTGTAGGCAAGAATCTCATAGGTTACCTCGCGGAGTGGCATGGCGCAGGAGGCGAGTGCCCCGATGACACCGCGCTTGTTTCCGAATCCCACATACTCCCCATGTCTTGTCGCCATGTTGAGCCCCTCCTCTATCTCCAAGACATCGTGGAGGCATCGTGTGGAGAACTCCTCAAGCTCCCTGTCCACCCTTTCCAAAAAAACAATGCCGCTGTTTGTGTGAGGGTCATCCATGGAAAACCTGCGCACAAAGTCAATGACAATATCTTTTACCTCTGCTGAATTCTGCGTCACGAAGGACACTGCCCCGTTCCCACGGGTCTTGTAGGGGATGTTGGGATTCAGCCGTATGAGGCGTGGCATGTCGAAAGGATATCCCCTCCTGTCAAGCTCTCTCAAAATCAAGGCACACAGGTAGGTGGTGCACATACCCTTAGGGGAGTCTGTGTCATCGATGCCCACGAACATGGTTTTCATATTTCTTTCTGTTTAAAAGCATTTTCAATAGTAGAGATATTAAAATTCTTACTGTAATTCGGATTGGGATATGTCTCATTCAAATTTTCTATGACTGATAGGAAGACAACAAAAGGAACACTATCATTATTCCTATCCTGAAAGAAAATTTCTGTAGATAATTTCAATGGATTCAAATGATTGGGTAAAGGTACGCCGAGATGATAGAGGTACGAATATAGAACAATTATTTTATGTTCCTGTGGGTCATGACTATTAAGTTGCTTAAAAGCTTCTTTAAGTCTACGATAGATTTCACATGTCAATAAAGGGGTGTTCTCCAATACATCTGGAGGAGGCAAATCAACTATCGTGTATTTTTCCTTTTCACCTGATTCTTTTTCAAGAATATCTAAATTGCAGTTAAATAACTCTCCAATACTTTGATACGGAACACTAAAACTTCCATTTAAAACTTTATTGAATCTTTTTCTAATTCTGCATAAAGTTTCCATAAGTTGCTTCTTTCTAAATTCATGTATATTGCTAATCGATATTCTCACAGAATAGGGAGATTCGATTTGTTCTAATTCTCCCTTAAGCTCCTCAAACTTTTCCCAAATATCTTCTCTGAAGAGGAATGATTTCACTTCAAAATATGCCCATTCATTATTTACTCTCACTCTGAATTCGGGCTTTTTTCTATTTCCTTCTTTGATGAACTCTATATCTTTCAAGCCAGCCATCCATAACTTATGAGCAACCCTAATTTCGGGAAGGTAACTTCTTATCTTTGAAGGATTTTCTCTGAATTTCTTAATTTCAATATCAAATGATGGTAAAGATGATAAATTTTAAAAGCATTCCTTATATTCAGGATATTTCTCCAACCTTCTCTTTATTTCTTCCTCATTCAGCTTCTCCATTCCTCTCCCCACCTTTAGACTCCTTCTCTTCTTTTTCAAATTTGCTTTCCTCACTCCCTTCCTTCGCTTCCATAGGAATCCTCTCTTCCTGTATACTTTCATGTGTTTCTTCTTCTCTCTTCTTTTCACTGATTTCTTTTACCTTTTCCTCTTTCCCTTCTTCCCCCATCTCACCCCCCGCCATTTTCTCTTCTCTTTTTTCCTCCGCACCCATTTCGCCTGCTGCCTCCTCTTTTTTTTCCGTGCTTACCTGCGTTTCCTCCTTTCTCTCAAATGATTTCACTATAAAAACAAAGAGAATGACGAGTGCGACCCCTATTGCGGCGAACGCATATGCGTTTCTTGCATGAGATGGGGGTGCGGGGGGTGGCATTGTCGTGGAGTTCATCTGCGCAAGCTTCTGCTTTTCCTCTTGCGCCTTTTTCCTCTCAAGCTCACTTTGCGCTTCTTCAGACTTTTGTATGAGAAGCCGCGACTCACTCACTTTCGCAACGCCGGCTTCCTCGAAAAGGAGTGAAGCCTGCATGAATGTCTCGCGTGCCTTCACATATTCGCCTTCCTGAAAAAAGGTATACCCACCCAAGAATAGTGCCTCCCCCCTTTGCGCGAGGTCACACCTTTTCAGAAACTGCTCTACCATCAAGATCTTTTCTCCAACGTCTGAATTATCTATCTCGCCAAGGATTCTGTACAATCTCTGCGATTCATATAATTTCTGTTTCGCCTCCTCGTACTTTCCTGTATTGAAGAGTTCAATTCCCCCGTAGAGAAACCCAGACGCTTCCTGCCTCACTTTCTGTGCATGCCTGAAGGGACTGCCTGGTTCGCTGAGCCATGCGAACGCATTGGAGGCGAGGAGGAGTGAATCGCCGCCTGCATGCTCATCGAGAAACGCGTCCGTGGAGAATACGGCTCTCCCCTTCCCATATGTCATCACCCCCACTACCGTCTGGTCGTACTTGGTCGTGACGACAGGGAGAAAGCCTGGAGAAGAACTCTGAAGGGTGCCGAAGTGAGTGAGGAGCAATTCCTTCATTGAGGAGGTAAGGGGATGGTTGCTCCAGGTGAGATATTCCCCATAGAAATAATGGTTTACATACTCAACTCCAAATGCATCTGAAAGTGAGTTGAATCCTTCCCGATTGGACGTTCCTGCGATGTTTCCATAGAGCGTCGTCGCGTACTCCCCAAAGAGGATGAGTCCTCCCCCATTCCTGACAAATCGTTTCACCGCCTCCACCTCCTGTGGGGTGAGGAGGGTGAAGGGTACCCATTCGACAAGTACATCATACCCCTCAATGGTCTTGTAGGTGAGCTCGCTGCCTTCATTGTAGTCGATGATGTAACCGAGTCCTGAAATGAAATCCTTGGGGCAGGGCACGGGTGCCATGAACCCTATCTGTTTTATTTGGGCGAGTCTTATGACATGTGAATTATCCCAGAGAATCTTTCTACTTTCAGGAACCCCTCTGGCGGTCATGAGAATCATGAGGACAAAAAGGATGAAGAATTTTTTCATTTTCCCACATCACAGGGAAAGCCATTTAAACCTTTCGTTTGGGAAAACCCATGCATGCTGGCATTGACCTCTCCGCGTCTCGGAGGAAAACCACTGCCCTCCGTCCCCTATGACCATGGAGCCATTATTGGAGTCCCCTTTCTTCCCATACGACAGAAGACAGAATCCATCCTGACATTGGAGCGGTCCACCGCCACCTTTATAACGTTTTCCTTTTTTCTATTCCCATGCTCAAGGCGATACTCTTCGATGCGGGAGACACCCTCATAAAGATGAAACCTTCTGCCTTCGAAATTTTCAAATGTATTCTTGAAGAATTTGGGATTGTCGTCGATGAGGAGAGCCTGCGTCGAGGGTATGACACTGCAGAGGAATACTACAAAGACTTCTTCTTCACCAATGTCGAGAGGGTGGGGGCAGTGAGCAAGCTTTCCCTCGACGAGAGAAAGGAAGTCTGGATACGCTATAATTCTTTGGTCTTGGGAGCGTTAGGCATCGAGGAAAGCAGGCTCGAAATTGCCAGGTCCATAAATGACAGGTTTGATGATGAGGTACATTTTGTGAAATTCCCTGAAACAGAAGACGTATTGAGGAAACTGGACGCATACACACTCGGCGTCATATCTAATTGGAATCTGGCACTCTCCATTGATGAGGTGTTTGAGACACTGGACCTCTCGAAATATTTCTCATTCCTCATCGCATCATGCGAGGTGGGGTACGACAAACCCCACCCGGAGATTTTTAGAATAGGGTTGAGGAAGGCATCTGTCAATCCCGATGAAACGTTGTATGTGGGTGATTCTTATGAGGCGGATGTGGTGGGAGCCAGGAGGGTGGGCATCACACCCATCCTTGTCGACAGACACAATAATTCAGACTCACACGATTGCATAAAAATAAAAAATCTTGATGAGCTACGTCTTCATCTCACTTGACAAGCTTCTCAAGCCCCACCTTTCTCTTGTCGAGCATTATAGAGAGTATGTCATACCATGCCCTCTGGAAAGCACGTTCCTCGGGGGCTCTGAATGGCTCCTCGGAACGTTTCTTGAAGTCCTTCCTTATCTCCTCTGTCTCTCGCTTGAGCATCTCACCCTTGATGACCTTGAGGAAGAGTGAGTTGGGGTCATTGCCTTGGACTGCATTCATCATGCCTGAGAGGGCTGAAACATAACCATCCCTCATGTTTTCAGGCACCACCTCTCGGAGCTTCTCAAGGTTTTCCGAGGCAGCCCTCATGTCCTGCCTCTTGACGGCTTCGATGATGCCTTTTATGTAGGTGTCCATCAGCTCAACTCCTCCGCAAGCTCCTCGGCTTTGGCAACTGCCTTTTCTGCGAGCCTCTCAGAAATCAATTTGTCAGCGACCCTTTGTCCAAGCGCCTCCCTGTCTATGATTTTCACCCTGTCTGTCTTTACCACATCAATCTCCAAGTCTATGTAGCGAATCTTTGTGGGATAGAACTCAACGGGCGTACATATGTTGTAATAAGAACCTTTGTACCTTCCCTGCGGCGAGTAGTACTTGTGAACGATGTACCATGACTTTTCCTGAACCTCTGTGACTATCTTGTCGCCATTGTCTTTCTGGACATCGAGCCCGTCGTAGACGCCATTCCCGTACACCTTCCTCTCAAGCGTCATGTCGGGATGGGAGAAATAGGCGATGTGGGCTTCCCCCAGGTTTATCACCCTGCCATCGAGCTTGACGTGCTCTATGCGGATGAGGTTCCTCTCCTTCGGTCCCAGAAGACCCCGTATCATGCCCTCGAAATCATCAACGATGTGGTGTTTCCTCAAAATCTCCTCATACACGGCGAGGGCGAGCGCAATGTCTTTGCCTCCCGACTTCAGTTTATGGTGGTTGGTGGAGGTCGGAATGAGGTTGTTTCGTATGAAGTCGAGTTTCTTTTTTGTGTCTGAACCGAAGATGATACTCACATGTCTTTTTCCCGGACGGAGCATCCCCACCGAGGAACCCTTGTATCGCTCGAAGAGGTCTTTCAGTTCACCCGACAGTTTCTCCACTTCCTGCCTGAGCAAATCGTCTGAGGCAGTCATCGAGGCGGTTCTCCACAGGACCCCATAACTATTCGGTACGGAGAGCTTTCTCCCGAGCTCGAAGAGGCGCGTCCTATCCCGCCTGTCCTTTATGTTTTTTGAGATTTTAATGCCGCCCTGGGGAATGAGTATGACGTAGTCTCCGGAGAATGTGATGTTTCGTGAGAGGAGGGGGACGTTCTTTATCTCGGCTACTTGGACGAGTAACTCCACCTCGCCACCTCCCTCGTCCTCCATGAACCCATAGACGCCGCCCAAATCCACCTTGCCCCGAAAATTCTTTCCCTTGTACAACCCATACAATTCAACGCGGGAGGGAATGGTTACTATGTCGATGAAGTCTCCCCTCAAGTCATCTATGAGTCTTGAGAGGCTCTCCTCTGCACCCACCACCGATATACCTTGCCTGTCGAAGTTATGTTTCACATCGATGTCGGGGGAAGACTGGTCTTGGGGAATCTTGAGGCGTGATGCAATTTTTCCGGACACATGACAGATACGATAACCTTTATCTACAAGATATTTTGTCAGCGCAGTCGCATATATTCCTCTAATCCTTACACCGATATTCTTCATGACACAACTCAGGGAGTCTATTTATTAACCTTTCCCCATTTGTCGCTCCCTTACCTTTAAAAGAAGAAATGAAGAAATCGACTCATGCTCACCCTTCTTCTCGCCGAGTGTGAGGTAGAGGAAGTTCCCTCAGAAATTCAGAATCATCCCCAGATTCGACAATCTGCACGAGGGAGGAGAAAGGATGCGGAGTGCATGCTCCTCGATTCAAGTCTGCACTGGAAGGCGATGAGGACGCTTCTTGATTTTGAGAGAAGGGGACGGCCCGACATACTCCACACGAGTCTCCTTGTCGCCCTCGAGTCGCGCCTCAACAAGCGCGGGTTACTCCAGACGATGGTTCACACTCGAAACGACATCCTCATACACATCAATCCCGCCACGAGGTTGCCTCGTTCGTATGCACGGTTCTGTGGCCTGTTGGAGGATTTGTTTGTGAAAAAAACAATAGAAGGACTCATGTGGATAGAAGAGAAATCACTTTCCAAATTGCTTTCGGAATTCGAGAATGTATGTGTCATGGAGGAGAATGGCACGCCTTACGAGGGAAGGCGCGAAGGTGTTGTGGTGGTGGGCGGATTCCCCCATGGTGAATTCAAGACCCCATTGGCGTATCCCACATTTTCTCTTGACGGAGAGCCGCTCGCAGCATGGAGTGTCGTCTCCGAGGTGGTGGTGCGGGCATGCCTCTGAAGTGGAAGAAGAAGAGGGAAAAAAGGATAGCATCCGAGAGGATAGAAATTCTGTTCTCAGAAGCCGAGCGTGCGTTCGCGCTGCATCCTTCTCGGAGTCATCGTTATGTGGAGATTGCCTGCAACATAGCCACAAGAACAAGAACAAGAATCCCAAAACCATTCAGGCGACGCCTCTGCAGCCATTGCGGGAAATTCCTCGTACCTGGCACCAACGCGCGCGTGAGGACGAGGGAAGGAAAAATCGTGGTGAAGTGTCTGGAGTGCGATCATCTCATGAGGTACCCTTTCGTGAAGGAAAGAAGAGAGAAGAGAAAGAGAAAAGAAAAATCTACTTGATGCCCAGTTGCTTCTCCTTCTCAGTGACGAGCAGGGTCGTCTTTATCACCGTGTCGGGATTGATGGACATGGACTTGATGCCGCACTGCACGAGAAACTCGGCGAACTCCGGGAAGTCTGAGGGCGCCTGCCCGCAGATGCCTATGTACTTGCCCTTCTTGTTGGCGACGTCTATGACCTGCTTGACGAGTCGCTTCACCGAGAGGTTCCTCTCGTCGTAGATGTGGGAGACGAGGGCGGAGTCACGGTCCAGACCCAGAGTGAGTTGCGTCAGGTCGTTGCTCCCTATGGAGAACCCGTCGAACACCTCGAGGAATTCCTCCGCCATCAACACATTGCTCGGTATCTCGCACATGGCAATGACCCTTAATCCATTGACTCTCTGTTTGAGTCCGTACTCCTCCATGACCTTGATGACGCTTTTTCCCTCCTCCACCGTCCTACAGAAAGGAACCATGACAACGAGGTTGGTCAGTCCCATCTCGTCTCGCACCTTCTTTATCGCCCTGCACTCGAGGGCGAAGGCGTCCTTGTAGTTGGGCGAGTAGTAACGGGAGGCACCCCTCCATCCAATCATGGGGTTCTCTTCTTTGGGTTCGAAGGACTGACCGCCTATGAGGTTGGCGTACTCGTTGCTCTTGAAGTCTGAAAGTCTGACGATGACGTCATTGGGGTAGAATGCAGCTACGAGGGTTGCGATACCCTGGGCGAGTTTGTCGACGAAGAACTCAGGCTTGTCCTTATAACCATAGGTGAGTCTTGTTATCTGGTCGCGAACCTTTTTCTCTTTGATCTTGTCAAAATTAAGGAGGGCGAGAGGATGAATCTTGATGAAGGAGTTTATTATGAATTCCTCGCGCGCGAGTCCCACACCATCGTTGGGTATGGAGGAGAGTTCGAATGCAATCTGCGGGTCCCCTATGTTCATCATCATTTTTGTCCTGGGGCGTTTCATGTCCTTAAGGTTTGTCTCCTGTATTTCAAATTTGAGCAGACCCTGATAGATATACCCAGTGCTTCCCTGGGAGCAGTCTACCGTGATGGGTGTACCATTCTTTATTTTTTCCGTGCCATTGAGCGTTCCCACGATGCAGGGAATGCCCAATTCTCGGGAGACGATGGCTGCGTGGCAAGTCCTGCCCCCTTTGTTGGTCACAATGGCCGAGGCAATCTTCATTATGGGCTCCCAGTCGGGGTTGGTCATGTCTGAGACGAGGACATCCCCCTTCTTGAACTTCTGAATCTGGCGAACGTCTGCGATGATACTCGCCTTTCCCTGCCCTATCCTTTCTCCCACGGAGTTTCCGGTGGCGAGGATCGTTCCCTTTTCCTTGAGTATATATTTGGTGAGCACAGACATGTCCTTCATGGAGTGTACTGTCTCGGGTCTCGCCTGGACTATGAACAGCTCTTCTGTGATGCCGTCCTTTGCCCACTCTATATCCATGGGTTTGAATCGTCCCGCCTTCTGCGTATAGTGGTCTTCGATGACGCATGCCCACTTTGCGAGCCTGAGGACATCATCATCTGTAACACAGAATTTTCTTCTGTCTGCCTCCGGTGTGGGGATGTTTTTCGTCGGTTTGTTCTTGTCTGTGGTGTAGACCATCATCTTTTCCTTGCTGCCCACCTTTTTGGAGAGAAGGGGTTTGAATCCCCGCATGAGTGTGGGTTTGTGGACGTAGAACTCGTCGGGATTGACTGCCCCCTGCACCACGTTCTCCCCGAGGCCATAGGCGCCGTTTATGAAGACGACGTCTTTGAATCCTGATTCCGTATCTATGGAGAACATGACGCCCGAACAAGCCTTGTCGGAGCGCACCATCTTCTGCACGCCAATAGAAAGCCCTATGGAGAAGTGGTCGAACCCCTTGTCCGTCCTGTAAGAGATAGCCCTGTTGGTGAATATGGAGGCGAAGCACTTCCTGCATGCCTCAAGCAATGCCCGCTCGCCGCGTATGTTGAGGAAGGTCTCCTGCTGACCCGCGAAGCTTGCATCGGGAAGGTCTTCGGCGGTCGCAGAACTTCTCACCGCGACATCTAATTCTCTGACCTTGTAGAATTCACAAAGTCTTTTGTACTCGCTCACGATCGCGTTCTTGAGGTCGGATGGGAGTTCTATGTTTTTTATGAGTTCTCGTGCCTTCTTGCCTCTATCTGCGAGGTTCTTCATGTTGTGGGTGTCGAGTCCCTTGAAAATATCTTTCAGCTTCGTCTTCACTCCACCCTTTTCTAAAAGATAGAAATATGAATATGCCGTTATGGCAAACCCATTAGGAACCTTCACACCCTTGGAAGTGAGTTCCCTATACATCTCTCCAAGCGATGCGTTTTTTCCTCCCACGAGAGGAACATCTTCAATGCCGAGTTGGTCGAACCACAGAATGAATGCTGTCTTTTTATCCATTAAATCACCGGGGTTATATGAAACCCTTATTCTGAGTTTTTTGAAGTCCTTAAAAAGCTTTCCTTATGAATAAGACCTAAAGAAAAAATTTATAAATAATCATAGATTAAATTATAATTGGAGACAAATCATGATAGGCATCAAGAATATCGAAAAAAGCTTAAAAATAGAAAAATATCCAAGTTTGGCGTATCTATACCTATTAATTGCAACATTTATGATCTCATATTTTGGCTTTCGATTTCTTCATCTATTTCGCACTGACATAGACACTGCTCGTTACCTGCTCTCTGCCCCTGTCCAGAGCGAAGCTGCCATAATAGCCATTGTTATAACCCTTAGTCTTGTCGCTGTGCAGTTAACAGCCTCTTCTTATTCTCCACGAGTCATTGACATTTTCAAGGAAAGCAATGATTTGAAAATTGTCATGGGGTCATACATTCTTTCTATGGTAGTGGGATTTATTGTGTTGAAAAACATAAACGACGTTTACGGTGTATGCACAGAAATCTGCGTAAGCCTCTCTCTTTTTCTTGGATTTTATTGTTTCGTGGCTCTTGTTCCCTATATCAGCAATACTCTTACAACACTCAATCCTTTGGTTCTTATAAACAAATTTTCTCAAGAAATTACTAAAGTGACTCTTCTTGAAGCTGATCCAATACTACTCACATTTAAAATAATAGAGAAATTTATAAAAAGCGATTATGAAATTGTTGAGCAAGGATTGAACATTGTTAAGAATAAAATATGTTCAATATTTGAGAAAGAGAATTTTAATTTTCAAGAAGACGGGAGTATCTCATTGAAGATATATGGTCATTTCGACGAATTATGTACACTGGCTTTGGAGAAAAAAGATGATATTACTCTACAAATTTTAATAAGAAATATCAAAGCAATCGGATTAAAAGCAATAGAGAGAAAATATAGAAATATAATGGATAGAGGTATTGGATCACTTGAATCAGTAGGGTATTCCACATTTGATGAATTTCCACTTCGTTCTATACAAGCATTAGGATCTCTTGGAGTGATTGGGGAATCCTTAAAAAAAGATGAGAAAAATAACCGAGATAATATAAAGCGCATAATAGATATTCTTAAAAAAATAGAAAGCGGGGGCATTGAAGTAGGCAATAGACTTGTTGCCTCTAGTTCTGAGTATTATATTAAGCAGTTGGAGAATGATTAAGTACTTTCAACTCAATCCTTACCCCCCCCGCAACCTTTATAAACTTTACAGAAATCCTGCGTCATGGATGAATACGTTCAGGTGGCACAACTCACACCCCAGTCGCGGAAGGTGAACATCAAAGTCAAGGTTGTTTCCAAGACCCAGCCCCAGGAAATCATTTCCCGTCAGCAGGGGACGACCTACCGTATGGCAGAGGCAGTCGTGGGGGATTCATCGGGCGTCATCGTCATGACTCTGTGGGACGACAACATAGGGTTGATAAATGAAGGCACAAGCTATGACATTCATAATGGATACGTGCAGGTCTTCAAGGGGCAGATGAGGTTGAACATAGGGAGATTTGGAACCGTCGCAGAGTGTCATGAGGAAATAGAACCCAACGAGGAGAATAACGTGTCTGAGAAGCAGTTCCCCTCCACATTCAAACCGCGGAGGAATTATGGTGGGGATTTCAGGACGAGGTATTGAGAAAAGGGGGAAAAGAGAGGTCCTGGGCGATGGAGATCATATGGGCGACACCCCTTTATGAGTTCCTGAGAGAATGCAACGAGAGCGGGCTCGAAAAGGTGATTCTGGACTGCGGTGCAGGGAGTCCCGGGAGTCATGCTCTCGTGCCTCCTCCACTCTCTATCTTTTATCAATCTGGATACAGAACATTCGGCGTCGAGATCCAAGAGGAAACGCTCACGAATGCGAATCGATACTGCAGGAAAAATGGTATGAGGCTCAACATAATAGGGGGCGACATGCGCCATCTGCCGTTCCGGGACTTCTCCTTCAGCTTCGTCTATTCCTTCAACGCCATATTCTTCATGACCAAGGCAGACATCGCTCGTGCGCTAAAAGAGATGGAAAGGGTGCTTTCGCCCAACGGATTGTGCTTCGTGAACTTCATATCCACAGACGATCCCGACAGGCGCCCCTTTTGCGAAAGTGCTCCCATAAAAAGACTCTTGGGGAGCGAAGGCTTTTCATATCACGGGGACGACGAGGCAGACATGTACTTCTCCAATTTCGACATACTCCTCAAACAGAAAAAGTTCATAGACAAATTACATGAGGGACAGAGACTGAAGCAGGTTCTCATAGAGTACATAGCGAGAAAGAAGCCTTACATCCCGTAAAGATTCAAAAAATGAAGAAAAAAAGGAAAACAGGTTCTTCTATGCGTTTTTCTCCACCGATACAGTGAATGATGAAGGAAACTTCATGCCTGCCTTGCGCAGTGCCTCTTTGGCGGCATTGATGTGGGGCAGGTTTACCCAGATGGATATAATTTTCTGTCCCTCGCGGACACGTGCCGCATTGCCGATGGGCCTGCCAAAGGCGCGTCCCATGCCCTCCCCGAATCGGTCTGCCTTTTTGCCTGAAGCCATCTTGTTCTCGCGCAAAATCTGGTGGGGATAGACTCGTATCTTCATGAGGAAGTTGGCTTTGCCCACATACTTCTCGAGCCACCTGTTGGAGACAACACGAGCCGCCTCCAGGGCATTGTGTCGTATCTGACAGTTATCTTTCACCTTGAGCGCTATCTCATGGGAAAAAGGTTTGTTCTCTCCAACGGTGAAATGGGATATCTTCATGCCGGGGATTCCGCGTGTGTATTTTTTTTTTGTGTAGGCGGGCTTGTCTGTCCCGCGATCAATCTTTCCAGGTCTCAACCCAACCATAAAACCACCTATTTGAGGCTTCACATACGGATGCTATATAAAGGTTTGCTTCGTGTGCTGCCATTTTTTATGTCTTCAAGAATAGATGAATCTTCAGTATTGGCACCATCATGAGGTGACAAGTGACCCAGAGAAGATTCATCCCTCGGGATAGCACTGGCTTGTTAAGAGCGATGGGCAATGATGTTCCGTAGCATTAAAAGAGATATAAGGATTTTCAATTTACATGATATGCAAGATATTGCCATCAGGACCCTCCCTCTCGAGCGATGGAGAGAATACTAGGAATTGCGACTCGGCACGCTGAAAAGCGATCCCACGGCGTTTGGGAAATCCTATGAAGAGGAATGTGAGATGACCCAGACGGAATGGGAGAATCGCATGAAAAACATGCTCTTCACAGAGCATGAGGGCGCTCTGGTAGGAATGGTTGTGTATGCCTTCCAGACGAATATCAAGGCACGACACGTCGCACACATCTTCGGCATGTATGTGAAAAGAGAGTACCGACACCAGAGCATAAGAGGGGTGTTGACGAAGGAAACCTCAAGTGCCATCAGGAATAATCCGACCTTCGCAAAGGTCCCCCCATGTGAATCCTCCCTAAAGGAGGCCGTTGAATTGTATGAGAAATTTGGTCTTACTGTGCTGCAGGATCCTGGGGCGCGGTCTCTGCCTCGCCGATTCCGGCAAGCTCCCGTGCCAGACGCTCCTTGTGCTCCATCCCAGCCAGCCGCCCGAGCATGATGCGCTGTGCCTGTGGCGAGCCCGCGCCGTGCATGGATTCGACTAGGTACGCGATGGCACCTGGACCCAGCGTAAGGTTCTCGATCAGGCGCAACATTCGGCGGCGGTCCTCGGTGGCGTAGGTTTCCGCGCCGCGCAGGTACCTGCGCAGGTAAGTGCCGACCTCCGGATGCGCGAAGTCTTTTTCCGACGGCAGCGTGACCAGCAGCCCACCCGCAATGTCCTGGGCGAGCCGTGCGATTTCATACGGGAAGCGCGTTACGTTGAGTTTGCACACGTTGGCGAGTAGCAGGTCGACTAGGTAGGTGCCAGATGCCGTAGCACAGCCCTCGGTCGAGCATGCGATGCCGCACGCGTACAGCGTCTCATTGAGTTGGATCATCTCAACGAGCTTGTCCTTGATATGTGCGGCCTTGTCAGTGCCCTGATATCGGGCGATAGCCTGCGCGGCACCGATAAGCACATCGCCGACGCCCGCCTTGCAGCCGCCGTAACTCTGCCGGTGGTAGCCGGCGAAGCGCTCGACCAACAGGCCGGCGTACATGTATTCCCCGCATAGGAACACTCGCTCCCAGGGCACGAAGACATCGTTGAAGAGGATCACCGCCTCGTGGCCGCCGAACTGGTGGTTCCCGACGTCGATGCGGTCGTCTGAGATTTCCAGCTTGCGGGTGTCAGAGGCCTGCCGACCGTAGATGTAAACGATACCGGGCGCGTCAGCCGGAACCGCGCACGCTACGGCATAGTCCCCGTCGGCTTCGCTCAGGCTCTGCGTGGGCATCACCAGGATCTCATGCGAGCTGAGCGCGCCCGTCTGGTGCACCTTGGCACCGCGCAGGACGATGCCCTCTGTGCGCCGCTCCACGACGCGCAGGAATATTTCGGGGTCGGCTTGCTGCGATGGAGCCAGGCGCCGGTTGCCCTTCGGATCGGTCATCGCGCCGTCCACAACGAGGTCCTGCTCCTGGACGTGCTGCAGGTACCGCCGGAAGCGGGCGTGATACTCCGTGCCAAGCGCCCGGTCGATCTCGAAGGTCACCGAGTCGACGGCATTGAAGGCATCCATGCCGACACAGCGCTGGAAACAGCAGCCGGTCTTCTGGCCCAATACGCGCAGCAGTTTGACCTTGGCTACTAGATCCGCGCAGCTCTGGTGCAGATGCGTGAAGCGGTTGACGGGTCGTCCGGTCAGGTTCGAGACGGGCAAGATAAGCTCGGCATAACCCGGTTGCTCGGCGAGCGTGTAGGTCGCGGCGCAGGCGTTGAGGGACGAGCGTACCATCGGGTGGTCCACATAGTCAGGGATTTCCTCACCGAACAGGAAGACGCGCTTGTGCACGTGCCGCAGACTCTCCAGGTACTGATCATGCGTCAACATAGTCCTTGGCTCCTTGCCTCATGGGTGACACCTTCGGTCCGTACGGTCGTCCATTGTTGACCCGCACGCCCGACCAGCCAAACCGCACAGTAATGCCTTGCGTATATTCCCTTTTCGTGTAGACGGGTTTGTCGACCCCACGATCAATCTTTCCAGGCCTCAGTCCAACCATAAAAAGCACCTTTTCGTATGCTTCAAAAAAGACACAATATAAAGATTTGGTTCATTACTTCATGAACCCTACCCTCAGGTAATGAGTCGAGCAGGATATGCAGGGGTCATAGGCGCGCACGAGCATTTCGAGTGTGAGTTCGATTTCCCTCTCGGACTTACCGAGAAGCTGAGGTGCAATGGCTTCCATGTCGTGCTGTATGTTATTATGATTCTGGTTGGTGGGTATGACGCAGTTGGCTTTCACGCATTTTCCCTCCCGGTCGTAGGTGTAGTCATGGAAGAGGATGCCTCTGGGGACTTCCACCGCGCCCACGCCTCTGCCCGCCATAACTTTGAACTGAGTAGTGTCCTCTCTCACAAGCCCCTTCTCCAAAAGAGTATCAATGAGTGAAATGGATTCTTCCACCGAATGAAAGTACTCCACCATCTGGGCAACGGTGTTCATGAAGGAGTTGATGATAATAGGGGTTAATCCAAACCGTTGCGCCCACTGCTTCGCACGTGGCATCAACTTACCCCCGTTGAGATTGAGCCGTGCGAGTGCCCCCACCATATAGGACTCACGTGCATGGTTACAGTACTTTGCCGTCGACTGTGGCACCACGACCTCATTGACCACAGACTCATACTCTGCCACGGGGTGCCGACCCGTGTCTGTTGACCCAATCATGCCATCATAGAGGGCATACCCCTCATCACTCACAAGACCAATATACTCCGTTTCTCTCTTGAAGTCGGGAAGCATATGAATGGCATCGAGGATGGTTGTGGCAACGGCGTCGCATACAGGAAGAATGTTTATGAGATTCTGCCGCAACTCCGAAAGATTTTTTTCTTTGGGAACCATAGTGAATCCACCCACCGTGAGTGTAATGGGATGGGTGGTTCTTCCACACACGAGGTCAGACATCTCATTGGCGAGTCTGTGCAGCTTCACAATGGCGCGTACCGCGTCAGGGTGACTCTCGAGGAGCGGAAAGACGCTCCCCACGCGGAATAAATCAGGCGCGACGAGGTATCCAATATGCAGTATATGGCTCTGCATGTTTTCTCCATGGAGTGCCATCCTCCGTAGCATGACAGTCTGTTCCGAAACATCAATGTTCATGGCTACCTCGGTGGCTTTAAGGGAAGAGAGCACATGTCCTATAGAACATATACCACAGATTCTCGAGACGAGGTGTGACATCTCGCTGTAGTGTCTTCCCCTCACGAACGACTCGAAGAGCCGTGGAGCCTCCGAGACCTGCCACTGCACCTTCTCTATCCTACCATCGCGTGCGTTGAATAGAATGTTCCCATGACCTTCAACCCGTGTGAGGTGCTCCACATGGACGCTCTTCGTTCTCATTGCATCACACCCTTTTTTTCTTCTTGGTAGCGATAGGTGAACATGGATTTTCTTGCAAGGATCCCTTCCACACTGAGTCCATATTTCTCAAGTACCTCTGTGTGAGCCTTCTCCTCCGGGTGACTCACATACCCCCGGCATGCCTCGCACTCGCTTCCATAGGTGGGGCATATGGCATCACAGCCCGCACGGGTAACTGGTCCCATACAGAATTTTCCTGACTCAAACATGCACACATTCTCTTTCTTCTTGCATTCGACACAGACGGGATAATCAGGAAGTGCGGGCTTTTTTCCCTGCACCAATGCGAGGAGGATACGAATGAACTCGTTTCTGTTTATGGGGCATCCGGGAATGTAGGCATCCACCTTGACGACCTCGTCCAAGGCTTTCGTCTGGAAGTTCGCATAGAAGGCATTCTCCTTCAGTTGAGGATTGTCCTTTCCATACACCACAGCCATGCTCTCCTCTATGGGCCACTGGTTAACCATTCTCTGCACACACCCCATACATGCGCATGCTCCAAGGGCGACGAGGATTCCCGCATTCCCCCTTATCTGTTTCAACCTCTTCTCATCCATGGGCCTCATGATAGAACCTTCCACGAGGGCTATATCGTATGCATCATCATGCTCCTTCATGACTTCTCTGAAGGAAACGATGTCGACAAGGGTTGCCACATCAATGATGGCTTCCTCGAGGTTAGCAATCTGGAGCTCACAGCCCTCACAGCTCGCAAAATCGAAAATAGCAACTTTTTTCTTCATGAAAATGCCTCCGGCTGCTCTTTGATTTCCTTATAATTGAAGACCGGACCCTCTTTACAGACATAGACGCCATTTATCTGGCAGTGCCCGCACTTGCCCACACCGCATTTCATCCTGCGCTCGAGGGAGACGACGATGTTCTCTTCAGGCATGCCGAGATTCTTCAGGTCGCGAATGACAAACTTGTACATGATGGGAGGACCCACGATAACGGCAATGGTATTTTCTGGGTCAAATTGTGCTTTGGGTAAGAGGCATGTGATGACGCCAATCTCCCCATCCCAGCATTCACCTTCAGGACATCTGTCCACCGATCTCAGAAATTGAATATCTTTCCTTTTTTCCCATGCGGCGATATCATCTGAGAATAACACTTCGCATGGCCTCTTGCATCCATAGAGGATGCTGACTTCACCAAACGCTTCTCGATTGTTCAGCACATAGAGGATAAGTGATCTCAGAGGAATGAGGCCTATTCCTCCTCCAACGAATAGAATATTTTTTCCCTCAAAATCCTTCACAGGAAACCCCTTCCCAAATGGACCCCTTATGCCCACCTTTTCACCAGGCTTCAAGGCATGGAGCCGTGAGGTGACGTCCCCTATCCTTCTCACCGCAAGCTCAAATGTCGTGCCGCCGGGTGCAGATGATATGGATATGGGTGCTTCCCCATACCCCGCAATCGAGAGCTCCACAAACTGTCCGGGGTCGTGTCCGAGAGGCTTGGCGTCATCCATCGCAACCTCGAATAAGATTTCCCACTCGGTGAGTTTTTCAACCCTTATGAGTGTTGCGGGACGGGGAATGTAGAGTGGTTCTCTCGGCTGGAATACCGCGATATCTCCTCCCGTTGAGAGCGGGGTCATAGTAGATTTTTCCAAAGGCATTCCCTGTGATTCAGAAAGCATGTTGAAAACACCCACAGGGTCTGCGATGTCTGGTATGCACTGGGAGGAACATCTCCCGCACCCCACGCATGCCACAAACCCTAGCATGTCGGGCAGGTACCTGCCCTTGCGCATGAATCGGTGTCTGTATCTGTCTTCAGTCTTTTCCCTGAATATCTCACCAGAGCCGACACGAGTGAAATCCCTCAAGAGGCACCCGTCCCATGTTCTCACCCTATTCGCTTCCTCCATATTAAGAGAGACTTTATCATTTACATCATAGCAGAAGCAGGTGGGGCATACGATGGTGCATGTTCCGCAAGAGAGACACTTTTCCGCCTGATTCTTCCACACATCATTTGTGTAATTTTTCTCAAGGAGGTCATGCCATATTCCAGGACCAACTTGAAGAGTTCGTCTCGCCTTCGCACTCGCCTCCTCGATGATGCGTCTCACCCTCTCTTCTTCGTCGTGGGTTGCATCCCTCGTCATGGCATACTGTGCGAGGAGTCTCTCCCCTTCTTTGCTGCCTATGTCTATTGTCATGGTATCGCCTAAATCGGTTACCATGAGGTCGTACCCTGAATCCGCATACCCTGTGTTCATATCACCGAAGAATGCCTTCTTCGAGACATTTGTCACATTGGCACCTATGATTAGTGCGTTCTTTCTTTTTTTGAGGTAGAGATCATCCACATGTGTGTCAAAGTAGTACGTGTCTGTCTGGCGCAGTGCGATGATGTCGTAAGGATGAATGCCTACGATGACCTTCTTTTTTGACTCCTGCACGCCCTCAACCTGAATTCCCTTCGTGAGTGCGAAGAGCATCATACTGTCATACTGCGGCAGAAAATATTTCTTAGGGGGAAGAATGGTCACGTCATAATCCAGCCTCAGTTCTGATGAGGATTCCAGATGGGCGAAGACGAATTTTGTGCCCTTCGCGACGACACCGTGTACTTCCAACGACTCATCTTTGATGAGAACATCGATGAGTTGCAAGAAATCTGATTTTGACATTGCTTTCATCTTGCTCATGCAATCTCTACCTCTTTATGATACGATCTAAAAAAATCCATTTTTAAACGTAACTGTTTAATGAACACGTTGTAAGTTCATCTCGTCCTCTCTATTTCCTCCAGAGCCTCAGGATTTGCGAGGGCTGAGGTATCCTCCACATTATTTCCGAGGTACACCATTTTAACCATTCTTCTCAGGATTTTGGCATTGCGGGTCTTGGGGAGCTGGCTCACGAAAAGAATATCCTTCGGTTTTAACGCCTTCCCCAATTCCTCCGCCACATGCTCCCGAAGCAATTCTTTCAACTTCGCCCCCGCCACGACTCCGGTCTTCAAGACCGCAAAGCATACTATGGTTTCCCCCTTGATTTCGTCAGGCACACCGATGGCGACGGCTTCCGACACCATATGATGCGTTATGAGGGCACCTTCGATCTCTGCGGGTCCCACACGCTTTCCCGCAACCTTTATGGTGTCATCGCTACGTCCGTGGAGGAACCAAAATCCATCCTTGTCCACAGAAGCCCAATCTCCATGCACCCAGACGTCCTTGAAGCGCGACCAGTAGGTCGATACGAACCGTTCGGGGTCTCCCCATATGCCACGCGTCATGGAAGGCCACGGTTTTGTGCACACGAGTTCCCCCACCTCTCCACGCAGCGATCTGCCCTTTTCATCGTAAACGTCTATGTCCATGCCGAGGGCAGGTCCCACGAGTGTGCATGGTTTCAAAGGCGTTATGGGGAGGGGGGAGAGGAAACACACTATCTCTGTGCCTCCCGAGATGTTGATTATGGGGCAGCGTTTCTTTCCCACATGCTCGAAGAACCACATGTACGATGTCGTGTCCCAGGGCTCCCCCGTGGAACCAAGAATGCGCAGGGCTGACAGGTCGTGTTTGTCGACGAGAGAATCTCCGGCACGCATCAGAGCCCTTATGGCAGTGGGAGAAATCCCCAATATCGTCACACCGTGCCTCTCCACCATGCTCCACAATCTGTCCTCCTGAGGGTAATCTATGGCACCGTCATAGAGGAACACAGAACCGCCAAGGGCGAGTCCACCTACGACCTCCCAGGGTCCCATTATCCACCCCATGTCTGTCACCCAGAAAAGAATGTCTTCCTCCTGCATGTCAGTCTGGTAGGCCACCTCTTCTGCAATCTTTACGAGGAATCCCCCATGCACATGCACAGACCCTTTCGGCTTGCCCGTCGTCCCGGAGGTATATATGAGCATGAACGGGTCTTCAGAATCCATTTCCTCCGTGATGAAGTCCATGCTCTTTCCGGACACGAAATCAGACCACCAGACGTCCCTCTTGTCCCACTCAAATGCACACCCCGCATGCTTGAGGATGATTGTACGCTCGAGGGAGGGACAAAGTGAGGCAGCCTCACCTGCGACCTTTTTCATTTCCACAATCTTACCCCGCCGGAAGAACCCATCGGCACAGAAAAGCAACCGTGCGCCTCCATCGTTTAACCGTGATGCAACTGCAGAGGCTCCGAACCCCGAAAAGACCGGAATGAAAATGGCGCCCACCTTGGCACATGCGAGCATGGCAACAACAATCTCGGGGACCATGGGCATGAATATGCCCACCCTGTCTCCCTTCCCTATTCCCGCCTCGGTCAGAGCATGCGCGAGCCTGTTGGCTTCGCAGTATAATTCCCAGAATGTAATCTTTCGGTGTGTGCCATCCTCCCCCTCATAGAAAATCGCAACCTTGTTCCTGCGGTGGGAAAATGCATGCTTGTCGAGGCAATTGTGGGCTATGTTTATCTTGCCCCCCACAAACCAGCGTGACCATGCAATACTCTTCGAAGAATCCAGTATTTTTCTATATGGCTTGTACCACTCAACTTCGAGGTCTGAAACGACAGCATCCCAGAAGCCCTCGATATCATTTTGCGACCATTGGACAAGCTTTCTGTAATTTTTTATGCCATTCTTCTTCATAAAACGCCAGATATTGCTTTTTTCCTTGTACGATTTTCCAGGCTTCCAGATGATTCCCTTCATGAGAATTCTTTTGAGTATCACATAAAAATGTTGTGGCTGTCATGCAAAGGGATTAGGCTCTTACCACAAGCACTGGGACAGATGCATGTCTCACCACATTTTCTGCCACGCTGCCTATGATGAAGCGTGTTATGCCACTCTTTCCCTGCGTGCCGAGGACGACGAGGTCAAACTTAGACGCAATCTCCAGAATCTCATGGGCGGGATTGCCTTCAAGCACGAGGGTGGATACCTCCACACCGAGCTTCTTACCTTCTCCTGCGACATCGTCTACTATCGTTTTGGCAATCTCCAAAAGCTTCTTTCTCACCACACTCAGGGCGTCCTCTGGCGCAATGAGTGCACCCGGTGTCGATGGGTGTATGTGTAGGGTAGTGTCTGCCACATTGAGGGCGGTAACCTTTGCGCCACATAGCTTTGCGAACTCCAATCCCCTCGCGACAGCCTTCTTGGATTGCTTGGATCCATCCGTCGCTATCAATACCTTCTTGTACACCATATCACCTCGTTTTCCTCGCTTTTAAACCATTTAAACATTGTGGTATCAAGTACTATTTATTCAACAGGTGTTAGGAAAGATTTATATAATTGGAGATTGTAATATACTTATTCCTCGATCTGATTGAAGACCTGGAAAAGGAGGAGAAAAAATATGGGAAACATATGGAAAAGACTGATACTCATCGGCATGATGGGAATATTGGTACTGAGCATATCCAGTGAAGTGACGGCTCAGAGTATCACCATCGTAAAACCCAACGGTGGTGAATACATTTTCGGTGGAGGAACCTATGGGATACAGTGGACCACGAGTGGCATTGGCATGGGAAATAAAATAAAACTCTACTACTCTACGGACGGTGGAACGAATTATGCCAATTACATAGGTTGCTCAGATAATACTGGCTCCTATAACTGGTCTGTACCCAATATAACCTCCTCGACCGTGAGAATCAAAGCCGTGTGGACGAGTGCATGCGGCATCGGCATTTTCAATGCTTCGGATACGAGTAATGCCAATTTCTCAATTGGGCATCTTATGTTGACTCTCGCGCCTACCTTCACCATCGTCCCCGGTCTCTTCAAGACACTCACGG
>Ga0315295_10000895_pt1 | contig 25458 bp, 27 predicted proteins | sample YL17G14_0_MG_FD_204453 | JGI IMG/M metagenome (GOLD analysis project Ga0315295, IMG submission 204453) | Sediment microbial communities from Yellowstone Lake, YNP, Wyoming, USA - YL17G14_0 | ecosystem: Environmental > Aquatic > Freshwater > Lake > Sediment | place: USA: Wyoming | collected... | reverse complement strand
TTGGATTCAGGTAGTAGGAAATCGTTCAAGTGCTTCGATTGGCCCGGGATTCGGGAATAATAACAACGCTGAATGTTCGATTTTAATCGAGTTTAAACATATGTTATATGCGGGAACCGCAAATAACAGGGATGGATGTGAATTGTGGAGGACAAAAAATCCCGTAACGGGACCATGGGAAAAAGTAATAGATAAAGGGTTTGGATATCGTTCGAATCTTGCAATGTGGTCCGCAGAGATATTCATGGGGTCTCTTTACATTGGTACGATTAATTTTCCCAAAGGCTGCCAGATATGGAGAACATCTAATGGGACCGATTTTGAAACCGTTGTTGGTGGTCGGTCACACACACCGGGTGGGTTTGGAGAATCGATGAATATGTACGCTTGGTACATGAAGGAATACAATGGTAAGTTACTTGTGGGGACGCAAAATATATTTGGTGGAGAAATATGGCGAAGTCCAGATGGTACTAGCTGGGAATGTCTTGTTGGACTGAAGGGAGATTATCCACGAAGTTTTCAGATAGATGATCTGAATTGGGGAATCAGAACCTTGACTATCTTCAAAGGAGATTTATATGCTGGTACTGCGGCAATACCACCGATTACAGTTACTCTTAAAATAAGGGGAATTGATGATAAACTTCATGAGGTAAAAATTTTTAATTCTTCGGCAATAGGATTGCAGATTTGGCGGTCAAACCCTTACGAAGATTATAAATGGCAGTGTATAGTCGGGGGATTCAAGGCGAAGAACAGTTCGGGGAATGGATTTGGTGATAATCATAATATTTATGCATGGGCTATGAAAGTTTTTAATGATTCATTGTATGTTGGTACATTTAATGTTAAACGGGAAAATATTTCTCTTAGTCTAAAGGACATGATTAAATATATTATGACGAAAGGAAATCTTGTGTACCTACTTGGTGCAGATTTGGTTACGAAAAAAGGTGAAGGGTGTCAGGTTTGGAAGACGGACGACGGTACTCATTGGATCCAAGTGATTGGTAATGAAACAACTGGTCCGGGTGATGGATTTGGAGATACAAATAACAACGGGATACGATCGATGTCGGTATATCAAATTAAGAATACAAATACACTAATTATTGGGACAACAAACGCAGTGACAGGTTGTGAAATCTGGAAATACCAATAACGTATTCCAATAATATAATTAGAACAGATTTTATCAAGAACCGCTCGAGGACGCACCGAGCCAAAGTTCAACACCAACTTAGGGGGATTAAATCCTCAATTTGTCAGTAAAAAATAATAATTTCATCAAAGGGAGATTTGAACTGTATTTTACTAGTAAAAATTATGGTTTTTCTCCTGTTAAATAACCGTGCTAATAAATAGCATGTCGGGGGCGGGAGTTGAACCCGCGGCCTCCTGATATCTTAGCGCAAATACGCTCATTACGAACCTTTGAGCTGAGCTTATGAGTCAGGCGCTCTGACCAGGCTGAGCCACCCCGACGTGACAGCATGCACAATAGGAACTCTTTATAAAAACTTTCTTGGCGATTCCCTCTTTTAATCATCCAGAGCTAATTTTTTCTTTCCTCGTAAAAAGATGACTGGAAAACCACGATTTTTTAGCTGTTTCCGCAACTCTGTATCATTCGTCACTACAATGCCATGGGTTTTTTCCGCTATTATCATGAGCGTCTCATCAACGGTATCTGCTTCTTGGTCAATTGTATCATATTTTTCGATGAGTTTCAATGCTGCAACAGCTTTTTTCTGTCCTTTTGTGGCTCGTGTCGCAAGAATCTGAAGTTCTTGCACAACCGCAATGGGGATCACGAGATGATATCCCCCTAACAACCTATCAAGTTCTTTTTCCCAATCAACAGAAAATTCAAAAAACATAAGGATAGCACTACTATCCAGGATTACTGTTTTATGGATTTTATCTCCCCATAGCCTATCAAATGCCATTTTCCTTCAATACGTCTACTCACCGCGATACGCTGCCCTTGATCAGCACAGACTGGTAATTTCAATTTTACCCGGATCCAATCAGGTCGAAGCTCACTGATAATTCCAACCGTTGTCGCAGTCCCAACAGTAAGCATCAATGGTTCATTGGTTTTTAGAGGGTCCACATTCTTTTCATCAACTGTGCCAACAACACGCTTCAACAGACACATTGATAAATTAAAACTATCAAGGACTGGTGGAAGCTCACCTGGTCTTCCAACGATTTTCCCCGCAAGTGAATCTGATTTTACCATCGTGGGATCAAGCTCAGTACCTATAGCAATCAATCCTCCTGGTAACGCAGTATTTGTTATGGAACCACCAGTAATCAACGAACATGCAGTCGTAAAGATTGGTTCAAGAACTTGCTTTCCTTCCACTTCCCGTTTTCGCCCTGGTGAGATCTCGATTTTCTCTCCTTTCTTAAGTATACCTTGCAGAAGGGATCCCCCAACAACCCCGCCTTTTAATTCACTCAGTTTCGTCCCAGGTTTATTCACATCAAAACTCCGTGCAACGTACATAAGCGGGGGTTTTTCCACATCCCTTTTAGGGGTCGGAATGTGTTCCTCCATGGTTTTAATCAAAGCATCGATATTGATATCATGATGAGCACTCACTGGTATTATCGGTGCCTTCTCAGCACAAGTTCCTTTTACGAACTTTAAAATCTGTTCGTAGTTGGCGACTGCATCCTCTTCAGATACGAGGTCGATTTTATTCTGAACAATAATAATCCGTTTTGCACCAATAATTTCTAAAGCCATAAGATGTTCTCGTGTCTGCGGTTGTGGACACACCTCATTTGCAGCAATAACTAGTATTGCACCATCCATGATTGCAGCGCCAGAAAGCATAGTTGCCATCAGCGTCTCATGGCCAGGCGCATCAACAAATGACACTACCCGAAGTAATTCAGTTTTTCCTTTACAATTAGGACAGGTTTTTTGTGTAGAATAACACTCAGGATCATTACACGTTGGGCACTTATAAAACGCGGCATCTGCATATCCAAGCCGAATCGAAATACCTCGCTTCAACTCCTCAGAATGTTCATCAGTCCATTTACCAGTTAACCGTTGAGTAAGCGTAGTTTTTCCATGGTCAACATGTCCGATCATTCCAATATTAACTTCAGGAGGTTTCGGAAAACTCATTATTGCTCCTCTTTCTTCTCCTTAGGCGACGTTACTTCCTTCGCTTCTGTTTTTCCTTCACCTTTTATAATTTCTTCTATTGGTTTTGCACCAGGTTTCATAACCTTCATATTCACCTGGACAATCTCCTGGTTTATTGTGTTTCCTCGGACTGATTTCTTCTTCCGTTTCCCCCGTTCTTCTGGTTTATAGCCAAGACCTCGGCTCAGGAGTAATCGTCTTCGACCGGAACCCGGAATGTCATGTCTCATCGGAAAACCATCTTTATCTGTTCCACCAGTGATCTGTAGTTTATATCCTGGAAGTGAGACAAAAATTCCATCAACTTCATCGTTGATTTTTTTACCAATCAACGAATTAGCATGATGACCACTTACAGCGATGTTATATGATTTTCCAGATCCTGTATCGTTAACAACTACTTTGAATTCTACCATTATTTTTTCTCCTTATAATTTTTCCTTCTACAGAGTAATCTTATTGTTGACTATTACAAGAAGTGGAATGGCGAGTATTTTATAAAGCTTGTGTGTAATATATTCCTTAGATTATATTTAAGTAATAATTTCTAAAATAATAGATAACATATACCTTTTTTATATTTTATTTTGATGGTTAGATTAACAGTTGATGTTTTTAAAGAAGAAGATCAGATTTTTATATTTTGTTCAAAATCATATTTACAATAAGGGCATATTCTTGTAGCATATGGGATTGCTTTTCCACAGTTTAGACAATTTCTTTCTTTTGGTGGTTGTATTGTTACTATATTTTTTTCTTTTGAAAGTATTGCCATGATAGTGATGATACCTCCAATTATAAGGTGAATTACACCGATTGTTTGAAATAATTGCCCATATAGTGGGAAAAAATGTTCAAAAAGAAAAAAGAACATAGCTCCAACATAGATAAAAGTTCCACCAATCAATAATTTGTTTTGATTCATATAACAACGGATTATGTTTTATTTCTTTTTAAACTTGCTTTTTTTTTGCACGTTTTGACTAACAGTTAATACATTGACATTTGGGCAATGACAACATATTGCCTATGTGTTATAAATCTTCTCCTTAACCTCGAGCCATGATTTTATTCTACGATTTTTCACATGAATTCTACCCTATTTTTCACCATTTTTAAACACTCAAAAAGAATTTAAGGAATAAGACCATTCCAGTTCGAACTTTAATCATGGATTAAAACGTGAGAATATGTACACCTTAACAAAAATAACTGATACCATTCGAGTACCCCCCGAACGATTTGGTGAAAATTTAAATGAAGCCATACAAGATATTGTTCAAAAAACATTCGAAGGGACCATCCGACGGAGCCATGGGATAATTGTAACTGTAGATAACATCACACCATTAGGTGACGGTATCGTGATTCATGGTGATGGTGGAATGTATCAGAAAGTCGAATTCGAAGCACTCACCTTCAATCCGATATTACAAGAAATCGTCGATGGAATCGTCTGCGAAATCGTTGAATTCGGTGCATTTTGCCATATTGGTCCTCTTGATGCCTTACTTCATATGAGTCAAATTATGAATGATTACGTTGATGTTGACGTAGAAAGCGGACGGATTCAAGGCAAAGAAACAAAACGAATACTCAAAGTTGGTGACCCGCTTCGCGCACGTATTGTCGCAGTGAGTTTAAACGAGTTATCTGCGCGTGAAAGCAAAATAGGTCTTACTATGCGACAGCCTGCACTTGGTTCCCATGAATGGCTGACCGAGCCAAAAGATGAAAAACGAGAAAAAAAACGAGAAGACCGAAAAGAAAAACGGGATGATCGGAAGGAACGGAAATGAAGACCTTAAAAGCTTGTAAAAATTGCCATCTTTTAACGGAAAAGGATCGGTGTCCAAATTGTTCTGAGCAGACCGTAAATCGATGGCGCGGGTATGTGATCGTTCGTGACCCTGAGCATTCCCAGGTTGCAAAAAAGATGAATATCTTGAAACCCGGTAAGTATGCATTAAAGGTTAGTTAAGGATGTATCGGTTACCTGATGATTTAAAAAACACATTGAAAGAGTATATCGGAAATCTAGTAAATGAACCAGAACTTTTACAACTCCTTAAAAAAGAAAAAAACATCGTATCTGTCGGAGATAAGGTGACGTACACCTTACTCAAACATGGTATCACTCCTGTTCTTTGCATTGTGGATTATAAACTAGAGCGGAAACCGTACTCTTTAGAAATGAAAACAATTATTCAAAAGTTACATGCGACTCATCTCCAGATAAAAAATCCTCCTGGAACTATTACTGACGAGTTATGGGATGCGATTAAAACCGTTTTTAAAAACCTGAAGAATAACCCTGTTTGTATCGAGGTCGAAGGGGAAGAAGACCTTGCTTCGTTAGCCGCAATCTACCTTGCTCCGGGAGGCGTAACAGTAATATATGGATTGCCGAATAGGGGGGTCGTGGTCGTGAAAACAACTGCGACTAACAAACAGAAAGTTAAAGAAGTACTAGATAGAATGTGATGTCCTATGGAAATTGAGATTCAATCAAAAACCGATAACACCTTGCTTGGAAGAACAGAGGTACATTTTATTATTCTTCACGAGGGCGAAGGTAGTCCAAAACGAGATTTGGTAAGAACTGAACTTGCTGAGAAACTGAATGCAAAAAAAGAAACTGTTATGATTGATTTTATGCGATCTTCTTTTGGTATTCGAAAAACAGTCGGTTATGCGAAGATTTACAAATCTATTGAAGATGCGAAAGCCGGTGAAGCAGATCCTATTTTGAAGCGTAATGGCTTGGGGACAAAGAAGAAGCAAAAGAAGGAAGCAAAGAAAGAAGGCGACGAGAAGAAAGAAGCACCAAAGGAAAAACCTCAGAACGCAGAACCGAAAGCACAAACAGTAGAGAAACCGGTCGAAACAAAGAAGGAATAAATCATGATGAAACGAGAAATTTTCAAAATCGAAGGCAACAAGATTGTTCGACAAAGGAAAAACTGTCCAAAATGTGGTGATGGTGTGTTCCTCGCAGATCATAAGGATCGATTAAGTTGCGGGAAATGTGGATACACTGAATTCAAAGCAAAGAAACAGGAAGAAGCAAAACCAAAAGTGTAATTCACCTATATTGTTTATTTTTGCGTATTTTTTTTACGATATATTCCTAGAATGACATCGTAATGGCTTTTTTTTCACCTTCATCCGATTATTTATCATATGTGGTATGAAAGTATAAATAGTAATAAGGAAAACCTATTAATTCTTCAGCAGATTAGCAGAATAATCTTGGACCTGTAGTGTAGCTTGGATATCACAGAGGCCTCCGGAGCCTCTGACTCGGGTTCAAATCCCGACAGGTCCGTCTATCTTTCTTAATAGATGTTGAGCCTCCTCTGCGATACGGGCAAAAATATTGGGTTACGAGAATGATTTCGTTTCAACGTTGCTATATATAACTTATGTTTTTATGCGAATCAATAACAAAAAAGAAACGTATCATATACTATAAACCGAAAAACAGTGTTTTTTATAGTATATCAAACGTATACTTCTCAACATGCCATCGGTAAATTTGATTGAACTCTAAACCATATTTATGTTGATAATATAGTAAAAAAAGAAAGATATCCCATATAAATAGGAAACCTCTCATTTTTAAACCCTGGTTGATGTATCGTTGAATTTGCCATTTTGATATTTTTTTAGCAAATTTATTTAATTGTTTTTTTGTAACAAATTTTGTTCTGTCAACTGGTAGCATTCCTTTCTCATCAAAAGGCATATTTTTTTGTATTGTGTGTTCTTTTTCGCATATCGTTTTTATTTCTGTTCCGGGGAATGGGTATAATCGTGCAAAAAAAATTCTGTCTCCTTTGGACTGTTTTGCTAATTGTAGACTTTCTTCCATCATATCTAATGTTTCATATGGGGCACCAATGATAAAATCTAACCGTAATTGTAGATAATATTTTTTGGTGATTCTAAATGTATTTATGAGTTGTTGATGGCTCATATTCCTTTTGTACACAGTGTTTCTTATGTAATCATTTCCTGATTCTACTCCCATCCTCACTTCGTAGCATCCTGCGTCTTTCATTGCTTTAATTATTTCTTCAGTTACAAGGTTTGCTCGTACATTTGCAGTCCATTTGAATCGTGTATGAAATCCTTTTTGTTTATATTTTTTGCAGAATTCTAAAATAAATTTTGTGTTAGATATGAATGTATCATCAAAGAAGTAGAAGAATTTTAATCCTCTGTTTGAGTATTGATTGATTCTGAGCCCTATCTCTTTTATAACGCTATCAACACTTCTAAATCGTACATATTTTCCTTCAAGGTTTTTCCTGAGTACATGATTACTGCAGTAGGTGCAAAAATAAGGGCATCCCCTTGATGCCATGATTGGAAAATGATTATGATTTACGATGAAATAACGCTCAATTTCAAAATCTTTAAAATCAGGGAAAGCGAGTGTATCTAAGTTTGAGATTAACTTTCGTTTTTTATTTTTAATGACTATTCCATCTTGTTTATACCAGATTCCATGAATATTCTCGCAATTCAACGATTTATCTAAAAGTTCCTTTAATACCTGTTCACCTTCTCCAATAGAAATGATGTCTATTGCATTGTTTTCGATGACTTCCTCAGGGGCTAAAATAACATGAACTCCTCCAAAAATAATCTTTATAGTAAAATGATCCTTGATAAATCTCGCGATCATGATAGCTTCAGGATAATTAAAACTTAAAACTGAGAAACCAATAAGATCTGGTTTTTCTTCTTTAATTTTGTTCAGTAAATATTTTTTCCAATCCTTTTTATGATACGACAAATCAGCAATTGAGGCATCATGGTTAGATGTTTCATTAATAAAACCATTCAGATAGGCAACAGATAAAGACGGCATGGCATCATGTGAATTCATGTTTGGTACAATTAGGAGGACTCTCATTTTTTCCCCACAGTTCAGGTTACATATGATTTAATTATAAATAAAACTGTTTCTCCAAAAGATTCTTGATACCATTGTGTCAAATTCATCGATAAATTCCATATATAACACCAATCATCGCAAAAAAAGGTAGAGGATCATCCCATGAAAAAACCGCGTATTCTCTCTCCCCTTTATATGAATTTATCCATTGATTTATTAAAAGTTCCTTTTTCCTGAAATATAACAAAGATGAATAGATATCCTCTGGGAAAAAAAGCCATTTCACGTGTTTTCTATTAAACATCTGTTTTTCAAAATCTTTCCCAACTGCATCCATATATGCCATATAAGGAAAATTAATACCACAACGTGTCGGGAGACTTATTTGCATCCAACAGCGAGGATTGACTTCAATTATTTTAAACTCATTATCTCTAGAATCCTTTTTGAATTCAGCGTCTATAAGGCCGTGGTAATCAATTTTTTTCACGAGTTCTGTTGTTATTTCTTCAAGTTTGGGTTCCCATATACTTTCAATAGCACACCCATTGCCAAAATGATGGGGAAATTCTCGAATTCGTCGGTACATAATAGAACCATTCGGTTCACCTTTTCTATCGTAGTATGCATTGAATCCATAATGATCTCTAACGCTACCCGGGATAATCTCCTGAATGATCACTTCATAGTTTTTCAGGACTGATAGTTGATATTTTTTTATTAACTCCTCCTTTGATTTAGCTAAGAAAAGCTTCGTTTTAAATTCGAATCGAAAATTATCTGATTGAACAGGTTTTAGAATGCAAGGATACAAAATTTCTTTTGAAATTTTTTCAATCTCTAATTCATCTTTCAAAAAATACGTTTCAGAGTGTGGAATGTTAAGTATATCTACAGTTTCAGAAAATCTCCGTTTATTTAGAAGTTTTTCAACGATATTAAAATCAACGGGTATAAATGCATAATATTTTTCTAGCTTGGATTTATTTTTAAAAATAATTGCTAATTCAATATCTCCAACCGGTAACAGTACTCCTTTATTATTCAGTTTTTCTCCGAGGTTTATAAGAAAATCGACATATTTTTCTTCATCGTTTTTTGCACTCGGACAAGTGATTCCCCTGTAATATCTTGAAAAACATGTTAATGATTTATTATTTGGATTTAAAACAATTGTTGGTATGTTTTTTTTCTTCAGGCTTCTGATAACTCCGAGATCTGATGTAAAATATCTTGCAAGAACAAATGTTATTGGATCTTCTGTTTTCTTTATTAACTCATAAGCATCCATGTTATGACATCGGAAATATATCAAGTAAAGATAGCGAATGAATTTTATCTCACTTAATGAAGCGGGTAGCTAATCCTTTTATCGATTCATTATTTTATATAATCAATCTTTAACTCCCCATTTCGATTATTTTTATGTGTGTTATTCTATCGATTCATTTAAAGGTTTGGAAAAGATAAAAATCAGTCCTGCTTATTTTCTTGCTATATCCTGCAATTTTTCCCTTGAAATCTGCTAATACTATACAATCATAATGCACATAAGCCATTTACACGCTTTTAATGGATAAATTCTTTATTCTCCCGATACCTTAAAACAACATTCTCGTTATAAATTACATACGAAGAAATGAAATAATATATGAAAATTTTAGATCATCTTTTCTCTATATTGAACCCGCAGCTTTATAAATATTCTATCGATGTCAGTCTAAAACCCAAATGAAATGCAAATAGGGTGAGTGGTTATGGGAGACGCTGATAAGGTTCAAAAGAGTGCTTTTTACATCTCACTCTCAAAAGAAGGAATCTCTACAAAAATTGAAAGCGATGACATCACTGAGATCGTCGGCCTCTTAAAAGAAGATGCATTAGAATGGATGGATTTTACTGTTGATAATATCGGTGAGGAAAGTTTTGTTATCGCAACTTCTCTAAAATTTAGTTTGCAGCTTGTCGCGAGTGTTATTTCAGATCGATATTCATCTTATGAGGATTTAGATACGGAATTAGGATTAATGTTACCTGCAGTACGAGTGGATCAGTTTGATGTAAAAATCTACCCTCTTCTTATTTTTACTCGAAAAAATTTGATTGTTACAATACATCCAAAGGATGTACTTCGATTACAAAAAATTTACCGATACGCAGATATTTTTATGAAGAAAATCCGTCAAGATCTCCCTTGGAACGATAAACTCACAATTTTACTTACTCGTATCATCGATGAAAACAACGAGAAGAATTTCAATGGACTACGGATGATTGAAGAAGAAGGCGATGAACTTGGAAGATACATGGTAAAAAAAGACGCACCACGAACCGAAATCGGTGATGAAATCTATAAAATGAAACATGCGTTGATTACCTATCTCAATACACTTTGGGCATCATGGGATGTGATTAACTCATTACGATATGGGGATGCAGAGATAATAACAGATAATCAAAAACTCCTGCAGCGTATCGGAATCTTAGGAGATGACATCAACAGACAAATCGCCCTTAGCGAACATATGAGTGAAGTGCTCGCATCAGGATTAGAAGTGTTGCAGACCATCTATAATAACCAATTACAAAAGTTAAACAATCGTTTAGCGTTTATTGCCACATGGCTTGCTATCCTCGCAACGGCAGGAATGGTACCAAATACCCTAGCAACAATTTTTGGTATCGGAAAAATAAACGATCTTATTGACTGGCCGTTGATTGTAACTATATTAATTATATCGACAATCGTTGGCACCTATCTGATATATCTCTTATTTAAGAGAAAAGAATGGTTACCTTCAAAAATCGAATGTTAAAAACCAAGCGAGAATGGCACCAGGAGTATTAATACAATTTTGGTATCATTCTCCAAGGAACCTTTTTCATATACTCTTTGTAAGGTTCACCATACTGTTTTATCAAAAGTTTTTCTTCATCAAGAATACTCCAAATCATTATTGGGATTGCAATTAAAGCGATTATTAGTGCGAACACGGAATAGAAGAACAACGCAAGACCAAACCCAACGATAAGCAGGGACGTGTAATGAGGATGTCGGATATTTTGAAAAATACCCTGAGTGACGAGTTGTCCTTTATAGGTTTTATGCCAGAAAATCTCCCATTTAAAATAGATAAAAGTCCCAAGAAGAAAAATGATACAACCTAAAATAATGGTCATTAATTTAGGTAATGGTATTTCCCAAACACCATAATATGCAGTCAGTGGTCCGATGAGAATAATTAGTAGCAATGGCGCATAGTGTATAATGAACAATGTTCGTAATTCTTTGGGTGGCTTATAGTGGAACATGATTCTTAAATAATTTGTATGCCACCTTTGCCAATTTCTATATTTTGTGGTTTGAGTGTGTGCTTGGTACTTCGCATTTTCATTACTGCAAGCTTTCGTCGATCCATAGTCGGATCAAGGCTAAAAATGATGACGCCGTCTGCAAGGAACTCCGATAGTCCGTCACGAGAGTAATTTGAAGAGCCAGGTGGTAACTCAGAAGTAATAACTGCTGTACATTTTGATGTTTCTAATGCGTTCATGATATAATGCAAATGTAATCGTCGAACCGGAAAGTTACTGGTCGAAGCCTCCTCATGATCTATACTATCAGTCTCGTTTGTAAACTCAGGATTGTTAATGTAAATAGGCATTTCAGAAAGGGGGGTAATTGAATCTAAAACGATGCGATCGTAATTTCCAGAAAGAATTTCGTTAACCATGCTTTCATAAATAAGTTTTTTATTGATGTTGAGGAATAAGAATTTTACTTGTCCGTTTTCGATTGCTGGTTGAAAATCTATACTCAATTGTTCTGCTTGGATGAGAAGTCCTTCAATTTTTTTATCGAGAGTAAGGTAAAGGCATTTTTTTCCTTCTTGAATTCCTGTGGCGATAAATTGATAGCAAAAAATAGATTTTCCACTTCCTGGTGGACCTGAAACTAGGGTGATGCTTTCTTTTGGAAGTCCACCTGATAATAATTCATCAAGTCCTTTGATACCAGTTTTAACTCGTTCTATTCTTCCCACAGTGACTTTATCCTCAGTTTGTATGAGTGTCATGATCCACCCTCAAACCAGTATATGTGTGCGTGTATAATTATTTTATCCTTTCTTTTTTATCCAGTATGATTATTTTTGATTGGATTTTTTTATAGTATATTAATATTGATGCAAATATTTATATATTTATAAATTAAAATATATACAACAGATGAGTGACAATGAGTGGCATGAACACAAAAGACGTTAAAATCTGGATTTGGGTGCAACACAATGGAATACTTAAAGCCATATCAAACACAGAAGCAGGCACCCTAACCATCTACGACGAATGTGACAATATCATCCTACGACGAACTGGACTATCAAAACAACAAATCAAAGCTTTCGAACTCATTTTTACAGCCTATAACCTCAAACGAATTGATGATCACAAAGAACCGTTCACTTACTTGTGACTAGGAAACATTACCTGTTTATTGGGATATACTTTTATCCCTTGAGGAGATATGTCCAAAGAAAACACTTTTTTCTGATGATTCGAATACCGCATTTTCAATACTTCAATTGCATTCTCCCGACGATCACCACGTTGAATATTATATAACACAAGAATGCCATCTGCCAAAAACTCTTCAATACCAGTATCACTAAACCGGGTTGGCATTGGTTCTGTCTCGGTAATCAGAAATGATGTCGCACCAGTTTCTTCAAAGAAACTAAACAGTTGCTGCAAATAAACCCTATAGTTCTTCTCCTTACTAATCGACGCAGAGATAACAGCTGTTAATGAATCAACCACAATTATCTCAGGATTAAAATCCTTCGGGATAATCAAAGGTTTAATCTTATATGATAACTCTGTTGCTGATCCAGACCCACTCACCGATCCAAATTTCATCCGTAAAATATCAAGCGGATTAATCTTCTGAATAAGCAACTCCCCAGAATCAACATATTTTTTAGCGTCCCAACCAAATAAGGACATACTCCGTTCGATCTTCTCGATACTCTCTTCAAAACTCACATACATACAATGTTTTCCCTGAGTCACCAGATTATAACATATCTGTCTGCAAAACGTACTTTTTCCTGTTCCAGTGCCACCTGCGACCAACACTGAGTTTCGCTTTGGAATACCGCCTTCTGTAAATAACTCATCAAACCCAGGAATATGGGTTTTCATTATCTGTTCTTCTATTTTCTTTTCAGGAGTAATATCAGACATTCGGAAAATGTTTTCATTTTTTACTATCATTCAAAGACCCCTAAACTCTGCAACACTATATGTATATTTATGATGCATACGACACTTACTTTTCCATGGGTCATTTTCTAATCCGTTCCATCTCTGTACCGAATACCTTGTTCTTTTCTCTTACTTATATTATATAAAAGTAAGTAGGTAAACTATCAGAATGGAAAAATTTCGTTCTCTAATTGAACTCTTCTTTTCATTTTCATCTTTTTTCTTGTTTTTGTCGCAATGTTTATATATTGTTAAATTAATATAAATATATATAAAAAAAGGAATTGTAATGGCAAGTGAACACATCTGGACCTGGCTACAAACAAAAGGAAAAATATTCAAAGTTATCTCAGATTCAGAGAGAGGTATTATCGAAGTCATCAACGAAAAAGGAGAAATATTAATCCGAAAAACAAACTTAAGCAAACGACAAGTTGAAACTGTTGAAAAAAACTTTTTACATCACATTGCAAAAAGATTAAACGGAAGAGAACCTCTTACAACATCGAAAAAACAAGACACGTTTGACCCAATGATATCATAAAAACATTTTTATCTGGCTGTTACAAACTCTTAACATCTTCTAAAAATACTTTTCTTGTAATAGAAAAGATAGTATTACATTTATTTTGAATAAACGTATCCCTTAATCTTTTTATTAATAATTTGATAAGATATTAAATTGGGGAAAATACTGTTTTAAAAATTCAAAGATACGTTCTATCAACAAAATTCTCGGTACGATTGACATTTTCAAAGGTAAAGGATCTGACCAGTCGCTTTCAGATAAATGTTCATCCCTTGCTTTTACCCGAACCTCATAATTTCCTCTTTTTGACCAATTATTTACGACAGTAACTTCTTCACCAGAAGCATATGGTCCGAGCCATTCACTGAATGTTTCATCCCCAAAACTCCATTTATAATAAAGTATATCATTATCTGAATCGATGGTCAAAGCGTTAAGAGTATAATTCTTTCCAATCTTTCCTATTTTTGGTCCAAATGAAATCGATGGTTTTTCTGGTGATGTATTATTCTGAATAAAAAACGTTAATGCTGGGTCACCGAATAAATTCATTTCATAGTAACACCATCGCATACATATTCTATTAATTATTTTCAAATTTTGTTCTTTTGAAAACTGATTTAACTTGCCAATCTCTGTTATACCTTTTCCAAATAAACCATCCCAAAAGTATCTATGAAATCTTTGTGATGAACCATCTGTGCTCCCTGGGGTTCCCCATCCATAACGAGCACACATAACAGCTGCAAAAGCTGCATGGGTTGTTTTCACTGTAAAATATTCGGCCATGCAGTCTCCATCATCAAATGCACCGGCATAGCATCCCTGTGAATAAATAAATGGAAGAACTGTATTTGAAAGACTCAGAACATCATTCGGTACCATTCGCATATTATAGGTAGTACCTGAGTGACCGAGATGGTTGATAAAACGAACACCATTGTTGATACGACTAATGATTTCAGCGGTTGGCCAGCCTGTATTCCATGAATTATTCACATCGAACCCTGGCCAGTTATGGTCATACAACCTATCGAATGTATACGTATCAAGAGGCATTCCAACAGTAGTGTAACGATTTGTGTTCGACCTATTGATCAGTTCATCCATGTAGTCATCTCCAAAGGTAATCTTGTAGTCTGGTGGTCCCCAGAGATATTCTCCAACCATTAATGCAGGACCACTTGAATACCCGCCCGTGTTCATGTAGGAAATCGATTTTTGTACGAAGTTATTTGTTTCTAAGAGATTACTGACAGATGCTCGTCCTACATACAATTCAGCGACAAGATCAACATCACCTCCACCTTCCCCATCATTCCTTTCCCCCCATTTGTCATTATCATTGTAATTAAAGCATCCATCAAGACATCCATAGTAAATATCAGATGGCATAGTCGTGGAATCTTGTCCAGCTTGTACCCATAACATTTTTGCAGGAACAATATCAGAATCACCACCCAGAAGCACATAGCTGATTCCATTAGTGATATACTCATTTCGAATGAAATCCCGAATGGTTTCTGGAGTCACTTGCCCTGATAGTAAAGAGACATTACTTAGTGTTTTGATTTCAGTTTTAAGTCCCTGTGCTTCGTGAGCTTCTTTAAGAGGAACAAATCCTTCTTTCAATGTATCAGTCGTCAGGATTAACATTTCATAACCTGAACTCTTAAGAGGGACAACAGAATCATTCCTGTATGAGGATAAAGAATCAAGAAAATCTACTTTCTTTTTAATTTCAATTTTGTCTTTTTCAAGACCTCTATATAATGGACTTATTGAACTTAATTGTGTGGTTTTTATTACTATGGTTAACTCATCAAAATAAGTAAGTTTTCCAGAAATTGGTTGATATTGTACTGGATACAGCAAAAAAACAAGTAGAGTATAACCTCGGAAACTATAGGTACCAACAACTGAAAATAAATTACTTGGAAACACATTATCAGATGAGTAAATTGCTGGATCTATCGTTCCTTTCGCGCATACCGTTGATACTTCTGAGAGTATTACCGGTTGTTCGACAGGAGCTACGATATAACCTGATCCTAACAGGATTTTGTTTCCTGGTTCTATTGCGATATCAGCGACTGTCGTTCCTTGTGGAATCAATAATGAAACACCATATGCTGGCAGATTTGGTTCACCGACATTCCATGCACCTTCGCAATCTGGCATGATTACTTCATCGTACACTTGATTGTTAATAACGATCTGATGAATCTGTGGTGCAGTAAATGTAAAAATCTTCGTGATATTGTCATTTTCATTGCTGTTTTGACCCCCAACTAATGAAGAACCAACGGTTAATAGTAAAACAATTGTGATAAAAATGACCTTCCAACTTGTATTTCCATTTTTTAATGTCTTCTTCATACTAATCCCCTTAATTAATAATAATAACACAGACCGGTATAAATATTTACTCTTGATAATTATAAGAGCTACTTTTATAAAAATAATTTAATGAGATTCATTAGAATAAATAAAAAGAATAACGGACTGAAATAACAAAACCTTTTAACGTCATGACAATTTCCTCACTATACCATGTATCCTCTTGATCAATGCAAAAAAGAAATCACTAAGGAACTTCAAAAGATACTAGCAAAATACCACTGGAATGAAGAAATAAAAATGGAAATACCTCCAGAAGGCATGGGAGACTTTGCATTCCCTTGTTTTTCGCTTGCTCCCCTACTAAGAAAATCTCCAATAGAAATAGCAAAAGACATTGCAGTAAAAATCCCAAAAAATAAATGGATAAAAACAGTAGAAATTAAAGGAGGATACATCAATTTCTTTATAAATTCTACATGCCTTAACGATGCGACACTCCAATCAATTTTGGATAAGAAAAACACCTACGGTTATTTACCTAAAAAAAGGAAAAGAGTTATTATTGAACACACGTCTGCAAATCCAAATGGACCACTACATGTGGGACGAGCACGAAACCCAATAATCGGTGATACTCTTGTACGAATCTTCAAAGCAGCTGGTTATGATGTTGAATCACAATTCTATCTCGATGATATGGGCAAACAAGTTGCAATTCTCGCCTGGGGAGTTAATAATATTGAAAAAAAAAATATTCCAGTACCTGAAAATAAAAAAATGGATCATCAATATGTTAGATTTTACCAACTAGCTAATGAACGCATGACATCAGATGAAGCCGTTACTCAACAGATTAATGACATTATTAAAAAATTAGAACACGGTGATCATGAAACCATAAATTTGATTCATACATCTTATGCACCAGTCTTAGACGGTATAAAACAAAGCCTTTTACGCATCAACATTCACATGGATACCTATATTCCTGAATCAACATTTATCTATAATAAAGACGTTGAAAGAGTCATCGAAGAACTGAAAAAAACACCTTATTGTCATGAGCAAGAAAATGCTTTCTATTTAGACATGGAACCATTTGGTATCCAAGGCAGAAGTACAAATTTTTTCTTTTTACGAAACGATGGTACTACATTATATGCAACTAGGGATATTGCTTATCATCAATGGAAAGCAAAACATGCAGATATGCTGGTGAATGTTCTTGGAGAAGACCATAAACTAGAATCAAAACAGGTTAAAATTGCTCTCGAACTTTTACAGACAAAAATTCTACCGCAGGTAGTCTTCTATGCATTTGTCTCACTTCCTGGCGGTAAGATGTCTACCCGACGAGGACGTGTCGTATATCTTGATGAACTTATTGATGAATGCATTGAAAGAGCATACGGAGAAGTCAAAAAAAGAAGGGCTAATGAACTGACAGACGCTCAAATGAAAAAAATCGCTGAGATAGTTGGTATTGGAGCTCTGCGATATAACATTATTAAAGTTCAACCAGAAAAAGATATCATGTTTAAATGGGAAGAAGCGTTAAATTTTGAAGGAAATGCAGTACCGTTTATTCAATATGCTCATGCTCGCGCCTGTAGTATTCTGAGAAAAACAAAAATGAAAGAATACAAATTTAAAGCAGATGTTCTGACTCATATATCAGAGGTAGCACTAATCAAACAACTTGCACGTTTTCCACTTATTATCGACGATGCATGCAATACCTGCAAACCACATACCATCGCGAATTATCTATATGAAACGGCTTCTGCATTTAATCAGTTTTATCGGGATTGTCCTGTACTATCTGAGGAGAATAAATTACTTCACTCCTCACGACTAGCACTTTTAGAAGCAACAAAAATTGTTCTTCATACAGCTCTTGATCTTTTAGGAATCAATTCGCCAGAGGAGATGTAAATGGACTACAAGATAATAAACTGCGATTCTATCGTAAAAAAAATAATGAAGAAAGACTCGCTTTTCCAAGGAAATTATTGTGTTGATCCTTATCAAAATTGTGAATTTGGATGTCATTACTGTGATTCTTCTTTAGAAAAAACAATCTATGTAAAAGCAAATGTCATTGACGTTCTGAAAAAAGAGCTAGAGCACATTAAGAAAGGCAGAATTATTATTGGATCTGTGCATGATTCCTATCAAAACATGGAAAAAAAATATAGACTTACAAGAACTATTCTTGAAACCCTAAAAGAATTTGATTTTCCTTGTCACATTCTTACAAAATCGCCTTTAATCCTTAGAGATATTGATCTTCTTTCTCAAATTGAATGCATGATAACGATAAGTGTATCATCTCTGGATGATCAAGTTGTACACATCTTTGAACCAGAAGCCCCGTCACCTGTCGATCGCCTTAAGACGGTCCAAAACCTTCGTAATCAAGGAATCATTACAGGATTAGCATTGATACCAATGTTGCCGTATATCGTTGAAACAGAGCTTGAATCAATCGTCAAAGCAGCACGTAGCGTTGATGCACAGTATCTACTACATAAACATTTAGAAATGAAAGGAGATCAGGAACAATTGTTTAGGAATTTAATAGAAGCACATTATCCACATCTCCTTCCAAAATACGATGCGTTATATGATAATGATTTCAATCCTCGAAAAGAATATATTCAAAAATTGAACAGCGCTCTCTCAGAATACTGTAAAAAATATAAAATATCTGATAGAATTACAATATAATAATGAAAAAATTCATGTAGTCTATTATTTTTTCTTTTTTTGTTTTAACATCCAATCTATGAAAATTTTTTCACCAGATTTTATCACATAGTCTTCTTCTGCAACCTGTTTTTTACGATTCAATATTTCATCAATTTTTTTTTCATCAGTTTGAAAAAATATTTTTTCGTCATTTTCCTTATTCGTTATAGATGATGATTCTAAATCTGCTGTTACTTCAATAGTTCTGTTATTTTCTATTGGAGCGATTTGAATTTGAGATGAATCATGTGAATGATCACTAGTTGTCTCCTGAGAAGGAGTTATTTGGGTTAATGGAGTTTCAACAACCTTCTCTGAATATTTACCTTCTTCAATTAATTCAGATATTTCAGCGATAAAATCTATTTCATCATAGGTTGGACACCAAACAATAGTTTCGTTTGTTATTGAGAAATTAGGTGCGTTTTTATCAAAAAGGACACTGAGCAATAATTTCTTAGATTCCATATCCTTTTGTATTTGTAATGAAATAAAAATATTCTCATTTTTCTTCATAGTGCTCCCATCAGAGTATATAGAAAATAATATTGTCTATACGAATATATACTTTTCTTAATCTTATGAAAATAATATTTAAAATTTGTAAAATAAATAAATTATTATTAACTATTAAACGATATATTCTTATAGTCAAACCAGACTTACGAACGTGGATGAGGAGACTACAACATGAAAAGAATAATGGTTGTGGATAACGAACCTGATATAGTTGATCTGACAAGAACAGTATTAGAACTTGGTGGCTACACGGTTATACCCTCTTATAGTGGTGAAGAAGCGCTACGAAAACTTGAGCGAGAAAAAGTCGATTTGGTACTCCTTGATATAATGATGCCTGGGATGAGTGGCTGGGATGTTTTTAATAGAATTAAAAAGAAAAACAAAGAAATTAAAATTGCGTTTATGAGTGTCTTAGATATTTCTGATAAACGCAGACAAGTCCTGATTGAAGAAGGATTAGCGGATTATATCATGAAACCGTTTGATAAGGAGACACTTTTACAAAAGGTTGATAAAATATTAAATAATCAAAATTAGTCTTAAGATTATTTCATTAAAATGGGATGTAAACATCGGGATGCAATAACAAGTTTGAGTTAGCACTAGGACGGGAATTATGCAAAAAGAACCCGAAATTGTAACAATATTGCGCGAAGAAGAGCGATTGAGAAAGTTACAGATGAAATCATCAGATATCTGTAACAACATCGAGATCTCTGAAGATGCTTCGATAGATACATCGAATGATACCAGTTTGCTAGAAGTAATTTCAAAAGACATAACTAAAAATAAAAAAGTAGAACAATTCTTGGTGGAAAACGAAAAAATATACCGAACCCTGTTTGAATTCTTTCCTCAAACGTTATTACTTATTGATAAAAACGGCACAATTTTAGACGTAAACGAACAGATGAAGGAATGGCTAGGATACAAACCAAATGAGATACTGGGGACAAATATTTTTAGCGTGCCATTTTTAACAAAAAAATCAAAAAAAACTGTAAAAAAGAATTTTTCGAATAGATTATTGAATCAGACAATCCCTGCATATGAAATTGAGATTCTTACTAAAAGCGATGAAAAACAGCTAGGTCTTGTTTATACAATGCCCGTAAGAAATGAACAGAATGAAATCATCGCTGATCTTATGATAATCTCTAATATAACCAAACGAAAACATTTGGAGACGGCAATTCGAATAAAAGATAGTGCAATTACCTCCTCAATCAATGCATTTATGCTTACAGATCTTCAAGGGAATATTACATATGTGAACAAAACTTTTCTCCGCATGTGGGGATGCACTAAAGAAAAAGAAGTAATTGGAAAACCAATATCACATTTCTGCAAAATACAGGATAAATATTTTGAAATCATAGATGTACTCAAGATCACTGGAGAATGGGTCGGACAGATTACAGGTATACGGAAAAACAACTCTACATTTCAAGTGCAACTTTCTACAAATATTATTAAAAATAAATCGGCCAAACCAATTTGTATAATGGGCTGTTTTGTTGATATCACAAAATATAAAAAAGAGATTAACACATTAAATGAAAATGAAAAGAAATTCCAAGAGGTTCTCGAAAAATCATTTGGCATGATATATGAATTGAACATTAAGAAAGACAGATGTGATTATGTTAGTCCTTCTTCGATAAAAATCTTAGGATATACCTCTGAGGAAATGATGTCCTTTACTTTAAAATGCATAGAACAATTAATACATCCAAATGATAGCGATCGATGGAATCAACATTTAAAGATGATTACTCACTATCAAAATAAAAAAGATAATATTCAAACAATCGAGTATAGAATTAAACATAAAGTATTTGGATATCGTTGGGTAAATGAGACCAGATCTGTAATCTTTGATGAAAAAAATGAACCGATTTCTATTGTTGGAACTATTAAAGATATCACAGACCAGAGAACGATCTGGGATGAACTCGTGAAATCCGAGGAGAAATATCGTATTATTGCAGAAACATCTGCTGATGGTGTATTTACGACAGATTCACTTGGTCGCTTTACCTATATCAATCCTTCAATTGAAAAATTATGTGGGCGACAGAAAAACCAAATTCTTGCAACGCCCTTCCGAAATTATCTATTTGAAGATTCAATTTATTTTTTTCAACAAATTTTTATTGATGCTCAAAAGAAGAATGAAAAAATTGAGAATGTCGATTTAGAACTTGTGGCTAATGATGGTGATATTACACCGATTGAAGCAAATATTGCTCCATTAAAAAAGGAAAGCGAGTTTAGTGGTATAGTTTGTACCGTTCGTGATATCACCCAACGAAGAGAAATCGAAGATGAGTTAAAGAAAAATGAACGTCTAAAAACTGAGTTTATGAATATTGCAGCTCATGAACTTCGATCTCCTATCACACCAATAAAAGGATATCTGGATCTTATTATTCATGATACTGAGAGCAATGAGAAGATAAAAAATTGGGCAAAAATTAGTCTACGAAACGCTGATCGACTCTTAAAACTCGTTAACGACATCCTAGATGTTTCACGTCTAGATAGTGACACGATGCGATTTAACATGGAGAAAATTAACCCAGTTGAATTCCTTAATGAAGTCGTTGAAGACATGAAGGTAATTATAACCAATAAAAAACTAGAATTCCGTGTAAATATTTCCACACAACTCCCATATATCATTGGTGATAAAAATCGTCTGTCCCAAGTGTTGAAAAATCTTATTAACAATTCCATTAAATTCACAGATTTCGGTTTTATTGCTTTAGAAGTTGAGACGAAAGACAATTACCTTGTCATATCTGTTGAGGACACAGGTATTGGGATTTCAAATGGTGAGTTAAAGAAAATTTTCACAAAATTTTACCAGGCTTACACAGGAGAAGATCGCAACAATGAAGGAACTGGATTAGGGTTGTTTATTTCAAAGGAAATAGTAAAAAAACATAAAGGAATAATCTCGGTGGAAAGTAAAATTGGAAAAGGAAGTCGATTTGTGATTCAACTCCCCTATATTCATAAAATGACTGTTGATCTATAAAAGAGATATAGAATTGCTAATGTTAAAAATTTATTGCATTTCTTAACGCTCCCAACTCATCCGTTTATCAAGATACATTGTCCAAAACAGTCGTAGATTCTCGATAAAAAGATCGTTATGATTAATAATTCTAAATCCTTTACGAATTATAAGGTCAATATGTTTTCCTAAGCTAAGTTGTTTTATGCGATCTTCTAAAAGATCTTTGATATTGATATAGTCCCGTCTTATTTCAACGTATAATCGTTTGTTTTTTTCAAATGGTTTTTTTATTGTTCTTGGGTTGTCAGACCATTTTTGTATGAATTCTTCTGCATTTTTTTTCAATATAACCGGTGGTCCCGCATGCATAACAGTTTTTGATAAAAGTATTGCCTTCAAGTGGAGAACGATATAAATTTCAGTTTTCTCAATAGAAAATGTAGCATCAAGAATTGTAAATTCATACTGTTCGCAGAGTTCCTGAATTGATCGCACAGCTTTTCGAATCTGTGGGTAGAGGTTTTCAGCGATTATTTCTGGTTTTGATAATTTCACGCCTATGAACACGTTTGTTCCAACTGCTTTCTTGATTTTCTCAAGCGACCAGAGTTTGAGTGGGCTGGGATAGAAAAATGTGAGACGCGGTTTCTTTGCATATTCCTTACATGCAGTAATAAATAGCTCAAATTTATTTTTTGAGAGAGCAGATGAGACATTTCTTTCGGAATCTACTGGATCAATGAAGGTTAATGGTGTCTCAAAAAGAGGGAACGTCACTTCTTCAAGGGCAAGTATTTCTCCATAACGCCAATATTGTGCATTTTCAATCAGTTGTTGGAACGTTTTATATTTTATAATCATGATTTCGCAGAGGTAACCAGAGAACCCTTCGATTTCTGCTTCTGCGCCATAACAACCAATACCTTTCAGAAATTGTTTAAAGAGTCTGACTTCTTTTTTCTGTGATTCTTTCAGATATTTTTTCACATATTTTGTGTGTAATGGTGTGCGATCAACTGAGGTAAGTTTCTGCGATGCAAACTCTATTTTATAGCATGGGACTAGTTCTGTTTTATAGCCTCGGAATACACCTCGAACGTACGGGTGTTCAGCGAAGCATTCTTCTTGTTGTTGGAGAATTGTTCGTCCAATCGTAAGGGCTTTTTCTTGCAGTATTTCTCGCGGAACTATAGTGGGAAAGACAAGGAAAAGGTCGATATCAACGGAGGTTCGTAGATAGGTATCTTTTGCAATCGATCCAACTAATTTAATTGTAATCGGTAGCTTAGTTTTTTTGATTTCTTTTTTGACTTGCTCTTTGAGTGTTTTGATGACATACTCTAGCTGTTTTTTTTCTGTTTTATTTGATGTGATTTTTTTTAATACTTTAATCTCAATTGGTTTTGACCCGGCGATCATTTATGTCTCCTTTATGAATCGTTTAATAAGATAGAATACTGAAAATGCTAACAGTATTCCACCGATTATATCAGTTATCCAGTGGATAGCTAAATAAATAACTGAACAGATCACACATATTGCGCAGAAGTAAGCAAGGTAGATGAATCTTTTGTTTGTAGTTAATAAAACTGTTTTTGCGATGAGTAATGACATAGCAACGTGGAGTGAGGGAAAACAATTATTGTTTGTTGTTGTAGCGTAGAAGAATTGTTCAACACCAGGGATAATTGCATTCAGTGCCGAATCCGATCCATAAAAGATATAGACGTTTGTAACTGGGAGAAATAGATAAAAGGGTAATGCAATCGCGTAGATAAAAACCAAAGAATATGCAAATGTTTTCATTGCTATTCTCTCATCAACAATCAGAAAATATAGTAGGGAAAACCAAAGCATAAATGGGTATAAAATAATATAGATAAAGACAAAAAAATACAATAATACCGGTGTCCAGTTTTGTGAGAACCAATAAACGATCCCGTCTTCAATTGTTTGGAAATTATTCGTAAAATTTTGACCAATGAAATTGGTTACGTTTTGATCGATTATCTTTACTTCGAGAAGGTGAACAGCGACAACAACAAATATAATAAAAAGATATATGTAATGATACGAGAATACTTGTTTATAATCGAACCATGATGTTTTCCAGATTTTCTTTGGAACGAGAAATACCATTCCAATAAAGAACAGGAGTAGATTCAGCACCCCTATGATCACAAACCAATCGTCTATAATTTCACCACCATCTTATAATGGTATATTCTTAAGGGTTGTATAGATTGGTCCGTTTGGAGTAAGTTCACTTTTTTTAAGTGTAATTGATTGTGCGTTTTGAACGGTGAATTCCACTGTTTGATAATTTCCTATCACTTTGAGAAGTTGGTCTTTATTCCTTGCAGTTTTTACTCGACCTACAGTCAAATGAGGAGAAAATCCTCTGTTGTCTTTTTTAAATCCAAGCGGTTCGAGTTTTTCATCAATAGCACGTACAATGGTTTCAATTCTACCATCATCTATGATTCCAATCCATATAACCTTTATATAATTTTGATTAGGGAATACGCCGGTTCCTTTGAGTGTGATGGGAAATGGTTTTATTTCAAGCACTGATTCTTTTATACTTTGTTCGATGGAATCGATATAATTTTCGTCTGTATCCCCAAGAAATTTTATCGTAATGTGGATATTTTTAGGTTCAACCAGTTTAATATCTGCACCTGTTTTTGTTATCTCTTTTTCAAACATTGTTATCTGTGGTGTAGCTTTAATATCGATAGCGATGAACCCTCGAAAGATTGACATAATATCCTCCAATTAGTGTTAATAAATCGTTTACCTGTTTAAAATAGTATTTCAACTCGAAAAGTGATTGGAATTATTTTTTTTTTATTAACTGCGACTGAGAATACTGCGTGGTCTGAAACGAAGTGAAAGACCCGCAGATGAAAAGTCGCATCTCTTTTTTCTCCAGACAAACCATA
>Ga0315295_10000894_pt1 | contig 25459 bp, 20 predicted proteins | sample YL17G14_0_MG_FD_204453 | JGI IMG/M metagenome (GOLD analysis project Ga0315295, IMG submission 204453) | Sediment microbial communities from Yellowstone Lake, YNP, Wyoming, USA - YL17G14_0 | ecosystem: Environmental > Aquatic > Freshwater > Lake > Sediment | place: USA: Wyoming | collected... | reverse complement strand
TTATTTGCGGTTATGACAACAAATTTGCCATAAAGCGAGGACCCGAGACTATTGAGGACCTTCAGCAGCGAGTTGGTAATGTTGTCTAATTCCTTGTTCTCATATCGGAGAAATATTACACTGATATCCTTTTCTTTCGTTGCGAATACCCAGTGACCGAAATCGCTGTGTTCCGTCAAGAGAAGGGCATTAAAACGCTTTGCAAGCCCAATAACTTCATCATCAGATATCCCTTGATCTTCCCTGAGCACAGATATTACATCGAAGGCGTTATTTTTCAGTGCTGTGACAATTCGGAAGGCCACGTTCTCATCAGCGAGAATCTTGAACTGCAATTATCTCCTCCCTGGATATAACGTCAGCCGAATACGAGAGGGCTGCAAGGATGTCTTCTCTTGTAAGATGCGGATATGCTTCCAAGAGTTCTTCAATAGTCACACCTTCCGAAAGTTTTTTCAAAATCAGTTCAACTGTTATTCTCGTGCCCTTTATTACAGGTTTGCCGAGCATGATGTTTTGGTCCGATACTATTCTATCTTCGTAAGTCATGCTAGTTGCCTCCATATTTCGTTGCCCTATTCTACCATTTCACCTTGAGCATTTCTTTCATTAATAAAGTGATGTGTTCTGCCCTTTACTTGAAAAGAGACAGAACGTAACAAGAATGCCGGATGCAGTCACGTCAGCTTGCATTCCTGATTTAGAAGTTTATTTCATAGCTCTGAGGCTTTGTATTTCAGGGTGCAATGTGTAAGAACCAGATTTCAATGACCCTCGTGTTATCTTCTGTTCACCATTCGTTGCCCTTTTCCTTTGTCGTTACTTCATAAATTGATATAGTATAGATACCAAGAACGCATTTACCCACAAAAGGACGTATGGAACGCTCTGTACTCAAAGAGATATTTTATTCCGCACTTCAAGCGGTGTCATCATATGAAACTGTGAGAATCCACTGCGCTCGTATCATGTCCTTCTCCAGGACCGTCGGTTTCAAGAGACTCTTCGTCGTTGGGTTCGGCAAGGCTGCATGTCCCATAGCCAAGGCAACGGAAGACTCATTTGGTGATCTTATCGAGACAGGTAGTGTCATCACAAAATACGGCCATTGCAGTAACTATTTACTGAAACACGTGAGAGTCTATGAGGCTGGGCATCCCGTGCCGGATAAGAACGGACTTGACGGAACCGAAGAAATCGTGAGACTTCTCAGGGATGCAGGCGATGATACCCTCGTCGTGTGCCTCATTTCGGGTGGTGGCTCTGCACTCCTCGTTTCCCCGCCCGAGGGGATATCCCTGGCGGAGAAACAGGAAATCACGGTTTTACTGCTCCGGTCGGGCGCGGATATCCATGAGCTAAATACCGTCAGGAAACACATCTCCCGGGTGAAGGGAGGAAGGCTTGCAGAGATAGCCTACCCAGCACACGTCATCTCTCTGATTATATCGGATGTAATCGGTGACCGTCTTGATGTGATCGCTTCAGGCCCCACGTCAGCCGATCACTCCACGTATGCTGATGCATTGAGTGTGCTTGAAAAGTACAGATTGATGGATGTGTGTCCTGAGAGCATCTTCACACACCTTTCCAGGGGTGCAAAAGGCCTGCTTCATGAGACTCCAAAGGAAGGGGATGTAATCTTTGAACGGGTTGAAAACACTATTATAGGTAATAATCAGATGGCCATAGAGGCCGCAAAGAAAAAGGCAGAGGAAATGGGCTTCCACGCAGAGATTCTTTCAACTGCGGTATCAGGCGAGGCACGCAATGTCGGGAAACGGCTTGCCCGGGAAGCGATGGAGATCAGGAAGGCAAGGAGCGCAGGGCGACCGATCTGTCTCATTTCGGGTGGTGAAACGACAGTCACCGTTCACGGGAATGGTCGCGGCGGAAGAAATATGGAACTTGCCCTTGCCTTTGCAATCGAAGTCGAAGGGATTGACGGAATCACTCTCCTTTCAGCGGGGACCGACGGGACTGACGGCCCGACAGATGCTGCAGGGGCGATCGTGGACGGGCAGACAACACGAAAAGCGAGGAATCTGGGACTCGATCCGGAAACGTATCTGAGGCATAATGATTCGTATACGTTCTTCAAGAGGATTGGCGAGCTCTTCATCACCGGTCCAACGGGGACGAATGTCATGGATGTGCAGATGGTGGTAATCAAATGAAGCAGACCATCGTATTTACGGATCTTGACGGAACACTCCTCGATTCTTTCTCCTACTCCTTTGAAAAGGCATTGCCTGCCCTTGAATTGCTCAAAAAAAGCAATATTCCCCTTGTTCTCTGCTCGAGCAAGACGAGGGTCGAGATCGAGCATTACAGGATCACGCTTGGCAACAATCATCCCTTTGTCTCCGAAAACGGCGGGGGGATATTCATACCGAAAGGGTATTTCGACCTCGGAGCTTCGTGTTTTTCATTTCATATCGAGACCGAAGATGGCTACGAAGTTATCAGGCTCGGAGCCTGCTACTCCGATTTGCGAAAAGCGATCGAAGAATTGCGAAGAGAAGGGTATGCCGTCTGGGGCTTCGGAGATATGACGGAGCACGAGATTGCGAGGCTTGCGAATATGAGCATCTCCGAGGCAAGCATGGCGAAAGAGAGGGATTTTGATGAGCCTTTTCTCTTTGAAGGAACCGAGGGAGAGGTCGTGAGACTCACCGATGCTATTCAGGAGAAGGGTTTTCATATCACTCAGGGACGATTTTTCCATCTCCTCGGAAAGAGCGACAAAGGAAAGGCGGTATCCATCCTGAAAGGACTCTACAGGAAGAAATACGACGAGATTCTGACTGTTGCCATCGGCGACAGCCCCAACGATATCCCTATGCTCAAAGAGGTTCACTATCCCATCCTCGTTCAAAAGTCCGATGGACACCACGACCCACGGATAGATATTCCCAACCTGTTGAAAACAGAAGGTGTTGGGCCGGAGGGATGGAACAGGGCGGTGCTCAGACTGTTTCAGGCATGTTCAGATTGTATGTGTCCTACCCATCACCACCATGGTAAGTGAATTCTTACAATCACTCGTAATCATCTTCGGTGCCTCTGCCGTTGTGGTATTTTTGCTCCACAGGGTGAAGGTGCCCACCATAGTGGGTTTTCTCATTTCAGGAATCATTATCGGGCCTTACGGCATCGGAATGATCAGGGACACCCATTTCATAGAGGTGCTTGCAGAAGTGGGCGTCATCCTCCTCCTCTTCACGATCGGTATGGAGTTCTCAATAGCAAGGCTGGCCAGAATGAAGAAGGCTGTCGTAGGCGGTGGCGGAATGCAGGTTCTGCTTACCATAGGAGTTTCAGCCGCTGCCGCATATCTTGCAACGGGAAATGTAAACAAGTCTCTTTTCTTCGGCTTCCTTGTGGCATTGAGCAGCACCGCAATCGTCATGAAGATCCTCGCAGAACGGGGTGAGACTGACTCACCGCACGGACGGATCATGGTGGGCGTCTTGATTTTCCAGGACCTCTGTGTCATCCCCCTTATGCTCCTCACACCCGCTCTGTCCGGGGAAGGGATACACATCATCGATGTGTTTACGAAGGTGGGGAATGCCCTTTTCATTATCGGGGTTGTGCTCCTCACTGCGCGGTGGATCGTCCCGGGGTTGCTTCACCAGGTTGTGAGTACACGGAGTCGGGAGCTATTCATTATCACCATTATACTCCTCTGCCTCGGCATCGCGCTCCTCACGTCACGCTTTGGCCTCTCCCTTGCGTTGGGCGCATTTCTCGCCGGCATTATCATTTCTGAATCGGAATATGCGGACCAGGCAACCTCGGATATCTTGCCATTCAAGGAAAGCTTTGTCGGTCTCTTTTTTGTTTCTGCCGGCATGCTCATGAATATCGGGTATATGGCAGGCCATCTTTTAATGATCGTGGCAGCCGTTGCATCGATTTTCGTGGTTAAGATCCTGACGGGTATTATCGCTGCACTGATGATAGGGAGTCCACTGAGAAGTGCGATGCACGCCGGGATGGGTATTGCCCAGATCGGTGAGTTTTCCTTTGTCCTTGCCGTTGCGGGAAAGGCATCGGGAATCATCAACGAGGAATTCTACCAGATTTTTCTCTCATCTTCTGTCGTGACCATGATCATGACGCCCTTTGTCTTGAAGGCTGCGCCTTCCGTATCCGGATGGACAGTATCACGCCGCCTGCTGAAGAGAGTCGTCAGACTCAAAAAAGTCCCGGAAGGGGAGGGCTTCCCGCGGAAGAGGGAGGGCCATGTGATTGTCATAGGGTTTGGTCTCAGCGGAAGGAATCTGGCAAGGGTACTGAAAGAAGCCGATATCCCCTATGTTGTGCTCGAAATGAACAGCGATACGGTTCGGCAGATGAAGAGAAAGGGGGAACCGATCTATTACGGTGACGGGACGAGCAAGGAGATCCTTCATAGAGTGGGTATCGAAAAGGCACGACTCCTTGTGGTTGCGATATCCGACCCTGTTTCGACAAGGGGCATCGTTTCGGTCGCAAGGCACGAAAACCCCAATCTCTATATCATTACGAGAACGAGATACCTCGCTGAGGTGGATGATCTGAAGGCACTCGGTTCGGATGAGGTGATACCGGCGGAATTCGAGACCTCGATAGAGATATTTTCACGGGTGCTCCAAAAATACAACTTCCCTAAAAGTATGATCCTGGGCATGGCGGATAAGATTAGAAGCGACAACTATACGGCATTGAGAAATATTGAGATTCAGAAGAGACACCTCTTTGAACGCTATGAGTGGCTTCCCGAGATGGAATTGGACGGCTACAGGGTGCCGGATGACGCGCATCTCGCAGAAAAAAGCATAGCCGAGCTTCAGGTGAGGAAAAAGACAGGGGTTACCATCATCGCAATACGGAGGGGCACAGAGGTATTTACGAATCCCGGGCCGGATTTCAGGATTCGGTCAGGAGACATTATACTGTTTACCGGCGAGAAAAAGAGCATGGCTTCAGCACTGCAGTATTTTAAAGGAAGGACATGAAAGACCGGTCAGTCTCCATGAAAGTGCTCAAGTAAAAAGCCCATGTAAGCTCAGGTTAGATTTTATAAAACTACTAAAAAAATCTCGCGAAAAAATAGGCATCTACCTGTAAAAACCGGCATTTTTGTCTTGACAATCCGCCTGCCTTGTGCCATGAGCGTATGTTATTTGTTACTAAGATAAAACTAATATAATTTTACCCCCGGAATTCACTTCTCCTTCATAAAATTCTGTTGTAATGAAATCGTAATGAAAATTCATAAGCTGGTAACTTGTGTACCGTGATAATGGTTTCCTGGATCGATTTCTTAACAACCCTCTCATGGAAAGGAGGAGGAAATGATGGTTTATAGAGCCATAGGTCTTGCATTCATACTCTTCATGGTTCCGGTACTCGCCTACCCGGCGAGTCTCGATCAATTGCGTCTAAGCCTGATCGATGGGGATGTACAGATCAGCAGTGATGATCATCCTGACTGGTTCCCCGCTTCTGTCAATATGCCATTGAAGGAGGGGGACAGAATATGGGTTCCTGACGGTGGCAGGGCCGAGATACAGACAAATGACGGGTCCTACGTAAGGCTCAATGGGAATACCTCCCTCGATGTGCTGAGGATTGACAGAGGAGCTTACCAGTTTCATCTCGCAAAAGGACATGTGTATGTGAACTGCAAGAACCTGAGGGGAGGCTCAATACAGATTGATAATCCATCCACTTCTGTGAGGGTCTATGAAGGCTCCATCTTCAGGGTGGATGTCAGCGATGATGGATTCGCCGACGTTTCTGTACTGAAGGGCTCGGTGATAGCCGAAGGGAGTGGCGGGACGAGAAGGGTCTATGAAGGGAAGACCCTTTCCTTGGGGGGAGATGAATCTGCGGAACTTTCACCCCTTGGCACTGCCGATGATTGGGAGAGATGGAACAGGGAGAGAGACAACGAGTTTTACGAGAGGCGGTACAGCAGGCTCTATCTCCCAAGCGAGCTTGACACCTATTCCTATGATTTTGACCGATACGGGAAATGGGTATACACAAGGGATTACGGGTATGCCTGGACACCGGCTTTCGGCATGTCCACAGGATGGTCTCCCTACAGATCAGGGAGATGGACATGGATAGGCGGCGACTATGTCTGGGTCCCCTATGAGCCATGGGGATGGGTTCCCTATCATTACGGGAGATGGTTCTTTGTTATCGCAATCGGATGGTGCTGGATCCCTCCCGTGAGTGGGGCCGTATATTGGGGACCCGGTTATGTTGGCTGGGTATATACTCCTGCCTATGTTGCATGGGTGCCCCTCGCTCCTGGAGAAATCTACTATGGATATGGCCGCTACGGGCCGCATAGCGTAAACATTATCAATGTGAATATTGTGAACATCAATAAGACTATCATCTACAGGAATGCTTCTATAAATAACGCCGTTACTGTGCTACACCGAGACACCTTTCTGACGGGAAGACACCATGACTTGAAGGTCAGGGAGAATCCTTTTCTTAAGCACCCTGTCAGCATCGGCAGGCCTCAGATTGCACCGGAAAGATCGTCCTTCGTACCTGTCCTCAAGGAGACCCCCCGCGAAAAACAGCCGCCTCAAAAGGTCAGGGATAGTAAGATCTTGCAGGTAAAAGGGCAGCGCCCTCTGGCGAGGCAGAGAAGTGACTCTGTCCTGAACCCGGGGACACGACAGAGGAGCTTGCCTGTCAAGATATCCAATGAACCGGTAGGGACGACACAAAGGACATTTATGGAGAGACCCGGCCTATCTCACGATGAAAGGACTGAACAAAGGATAGAGGAGCGCCGGAAACAGCAGGAGACAAAGAGCCCACAAATCGAAAGGCCGGAAAGGCGGGAAATGGAAAGGCAAGCGCCGATAGAGAAATCCAAGAGACAGGAAATGGAGAGACCGGAAGGCAGGCAACTAACCCCTCCTGAGAGGCAAAAAGGGGAGAGGCCTGGAAATCGCGAGATAAAACCACAGAAAAGGCCACAGCGTGAGGGCGCTGAACGGGTAGACGCTATGCCATTTTCGCAAACCCAGCAGAGGCGTGATATAGAAAAACAGAAAGTCCGTGAGAATCCTCCCTTTAATACACAGGTAAGAGAGAGATCCGAGAATATCCGTCGTGTCGGCCCGCAGGTGCAATCACCTCAGAAAAGTGAACCCCCGCGGGGCGTCGCTCCCCGGAAACCAGAACAGAGAGCGTCTGGTGTGGTTATTGAGCATAAAAACCAAAACATTGAGAAACAGCAAAGACAAGGGCAGGGACAATTTGAGGAGCGAAAGGCGTCATCACAGGAAGGCCAGACACCTCAAAGAAAAGTGGACAGAGGGCCGAGTCGATGAGGGACACACTCAGGGAGAGATAAGTAATATTTTGTGTTCCTCACTTTGGTTTTTCAGAAGCCGGCCTGCGGGCCATGATCTCTTCATAGCATCGAGCGTTTCTCACCCCTTCAAAGTTCTCATCCTCTTCAACAGTTTTCCATTGCCGAAAACCCTTTTCGACAGCATTCCCGAGCCATCTGCATGCCTCTTCAGTATTCCCCTTCCGTCCGAAGAGTCCTGCCATTTCATAATAGGCATCCGGACCTTCAGGGTTCAGTGCCATCGCCTTTTCATAATCCCTCTTTGCTCCCTCAAATTTTCCTGATGCCCTCAGGACGTTCCCCCTGCCCACGTACGCTACTACATCTTTGGGGTTCATATCGATGAGTTTTGTGTAATCTGCAGCGGCCTTCTCGTATTCACCTCCCTCTTGGTAGAGATATGCCCTACTGTAATAGGCGTCGGCATCCTTTGTGTCGAATTCCAGGGCCATGGTGAAATCGGCAATCGCCTCGCCACGTTTACCAAGGGACATCTGTGCATACCCTCTGAGATAGTACGCGCGACTGTTGCCGCGGCTTTTTTTGATGGCTTCGGTATAGTCGGCAATGGCCTTCTCGAAATCCCCGATGGACCGGTAAGCAAATCCCCGGTGCAGGTAGGCATCGGAGAAACTTTGATCCAGGTCAAGTGCACTGGTATAATTTTCGATGGCACTGTCGAAATCACCCTTTGCCATGAAAACATTACCCCTGCCGTAGTAAGCCTTCACACTCTTGCCGTCGCGCTCCAATGCCTGTGTGAAATCAGCGAGCGCTTCATTGTATGCACCGCGTTTCAGGTATGTATCCCCGCGGTCAGAGTAAGCATCCGTATTCCCGGGGTTCAGTGCAATGACGCTGCTGTAATCGTCGATGGCCTTCTCATACTGCCCCAATGATTTATAAGCGTTGCCTCGGGCATAGAATGCATCGGCAAAGATCGGCGCCAGGGTGATGGCTTCGGTGAAATCGGAGATGGCCTTCTTATCCTGACCTTTTACCATGTATGCCTCACCGCGGACATAATAGAACCGGTAGAGGAAGGCGCTCCCCTTCTTTTCCTTGATCGCCCTTGTGCACTCGGTAATCGCCTTTTCATGGTCTTTGCGCTGGAATGATTCAAGGCAGAGGTCAGCAGCATATCCCGACTGGGATATGCAGAGAATGCAGGAAATGAGAATAACATTGATTCTGAAACAGTCCATCACGGATCTCCTTTTTTACCTAAGTGTTACAAAAAAGACATGGCAGAGTGACATGATTTCGTATGCTGCTAATGACAGTGAAGGGCATCGCCGAGACAGTCGATGATCCTCTTGTCTGTTACGATCGTGTGGACCTGTATGTCATGGGCTTCATGGGGAATGGAACTGAAGATCTGTTCCTCATATGCAATTGCAATGAGGGGAATAGGCTTCTCAAGTCTTGACAATAGTTTGTCATAGTAACCCCCTCCATATCCGAGTCTGTTCCCGGCATGATCGAAGGCAGCGCCCGGCATAATGATGATATCCACATCATTGATCCCTCTCTCCCTATCGAAGGGCACGTCCGGTTCAGGAATGCCTAAAAAACCGGGGCTCAACTCCTCGGTACCCATGATCTCATAGAGCCTCAGTTCCCTGACACTCCTGTCCACGCGGGGCAAAATAACCCTCTTTCTCATTTTCAATGCATCGTCGATGTGGGGAAGGGTATCGACTTCTGAACGGAAGGTAGCAAAAAAAAAGATGGTTCGTGAATTATTGAACTGTGGAAGGGAGAAGAGTCTTTCTTTGATCAGGGAATCCTTCATCCTCTTCATGAGGATGTCAATGCCGTCCCTCTTTTGCAATACAGCCTTCCTGATCGCGGTCTTACTATCGGATGTGGCGCTCAAGGACCTCCTTGATTTTCACCACATCGTCAACGGCGCTCTTTATTGTGAAAGGTGATTTCCCTGCAAGGTCTGATTCCATGATCTCATTGCTGAACCTGATCGAGCCTATGAGGTTCATGTCATGGAGATGGGTCCTGATGAACTCAACGTCCTCCTTACCCCTCGTCTTGTTCGCAACGACGAATACCTCCTTTACGCCGAGTCCCCTTGCCATGTCCTTCACCGTATGGGCGGTCTGGATGCTCCTCTGACCGGGTTCGACAACGACGATGAAGGCATCGACAGCTTCTGCCGTGCCCCTTGTAAGGTGCTCTATCCCTGCCTCCATGTCGACGATGACTACCTCGTCCCTATCGAGGACGAGGTGCTTCAAGAGCCTTCTCAGAAAGACGTTTTCGGGACAATAGCACCCTGATGCAGCCTCCTTTGATTTCCCTGTCCTGAGAAAGACGATGTTGTTGAAACGATATCCGAAATCCTCGGGGATATCATCGACCTTTGGGTTTAGTTTAAATAACCCGCCGCTCGTTCCAGGTTTTGCACCTGTCCGTTCCTCTATCAGCTCTGTAATCTCTGCTATCGGCCTGATCTTCTCAGTCTCTTCCTTCGCTATCCCGAGGGCCGAGGCGAGATTCGCATCGGGGTCTGCATCGACTGCGATGACCCTCCTGCCTTCCGAGGCATAGAGGATGCTGAGTATCGCTGAGAGTGTGGTTTTACCTACGCCGCCTTTACCTGTAACCGCAATCTTCATTTGCGACATTATACCACAGACGAGAGATTTGGTGAAACATATTTCGTTGACACCTTGCAATTGTTCCTGATATACTTGCTTTGAGGCACGCGACATGAGATAACCGAAGTTGTCATTGGGATTGCATTTCCCATTGTAAAGGTAATTGTTTCGCAGCGGTTCTCCCCTATGGGATCAAGCCTCTTTCATTCGATAGTAGATGAGCCTTGTCGGAAGACTTGAAGACCTTTCACTCTCAGACATCTTCCAGATACTCAGCATCGGGAGGAAGACCGGGACCCTTTCTATACGCGGAGAGAAAGGCAGTGCCTTTATCGTTTTCAAAAATGGACTTATCATCAGGGCAGAGACTGATATGCTCGCGGGGAGCATCGGTGATGACCTCCTTAGGTACAATCTCGTAAAACAGAGCACTCTCGACCTCGCCATCAAGGTAAAAAAAAAGCTGCCTCATAAGTCTGTCGCTGAAATCATCTTTGAACTCGGCCCGGTAAGCAAGGATACCCTCGACAAGATCACAAAGAAGAGGATAGAACGGGTGGTGTACCACCTGCTCCTCCTGAAAAGCGGCGATTTCCGCTTCGAGCTCGACAACATTGATGTGTCCCACATTACTGACATCGGGGAGATGGGGTGGGAGATCATAAAGGGGATGAGCGCTGAATACCTCCTGATGGAAGGTGCCAGGGTCCATGATGAGGTGTTGCACAGGGAGATGGAGTCGGTAGGGGAGTTGTCTGATGACTACAAACCCTCCAAAGAGGTCTATGAGGATTGGGAAGAACAGACTATTGCTCCCGAAAGGAAGGACATCTCAGCACTCAGGTCTCTCAGCCACGAACTGAGGTTCCCTAACACTCTTTCCGAGATTACCCTCCTGATACTCAGGTTTGCCAGTGATATCTTCCAGAGGGGGGTGATCTTCATGGTAAACGAGAAGACCTTTGCAGGGCTTGGACAGTTCGGTCTCGATGTCGAAAAGGCTGACGAGAGGATCAGGGATACCATGCTCCCTTACGGCAGGAGCCCTTTTCTCAGGGGTATTAATGAGAGGATGCAGCCTTTCAAGGGCACTCTCGAGCGTGACAATGTCACAGAGGCGCTCGTGAAAGAGCTTGACGGGGGATGGCCCCCAAAATCCGCCTTTTTCCCTGTCATTGCAGAGGGGAAGACGATAGCACTCCTTTATTGTGACAACACCCCCACAGGAGAGGATTTTTCCGAAACAGACGGCCTTGAGATCTTCATAAGCCAGGCGGGTCTTGCCTTAGAAAAGGCTTTGCTCCAGAAGAGACTCCAAGAGCTCCAAAATAAAGGGAAATCATGATGATTTTTTTCTGCCTATCTGATAGAATGAGAGGGAAGTGAGGATGAGGTGAGGTCTGTGCTCATTGTCGAAGATTCAGTGACTACGAGGTCTATGATCCGTGCTGTGATTGAGGAGATCGGGGAAGACCTCAATGCAGTCGAGGCGTCCTCGGGTTTTGAGGCACTCAAGCTGCTTCCTCACGAGGACTTTGCCCTCATCGTGACCGATATCAACATGCCCGGTATAAACGGTCTCGAGCTCATCAACTTCGTGAAGAATGACCAACGGTACCACCATATCCCCCTGGTGATTGTGACCACCGAAAGGAGCGCAGAAGACAGGGATCGGGGGCTTGCATTGGGTGCTGAAGCCTATGTGACAAAGCCGTTCAGGACAGAAGAACTGCAGGAGGTGATCACCAGGATCCTTCACCAATGAAATCTTCGAAGAAGGACTTTTATGAAGAGTCAGAGGACCTCTTAGAAGAGGCAGAAAGACTCCTCCTGCAGATCCAGGAGACCTCGTCGACAGGGATCAATCCTGACTCGATCAACTCACTCTTTCGCACCATTCATACCATAAAGGGGATCTCCGGCCTATTCGATTTACAGGAGATCACTGATTTCAGCCATTCCTTTGAGTCGCTCCTCGATGATATCAGGCTCGGAAAACTCGGGGTATCAGAGGATGTCGTAAAATTCCTCTTCCACAATCTCGATATCCTCAAGAGGACCGTGAAGGAAAGGGAGAGCAAAGGCGCTCAGGATGTCAATGATTTCATTCAGTCAATCGAGTCGTTCAGGAACTCTGCAAGACAGGGAGGCGATTCACACAGGATCGAAGCCGTCATGCAGAAGATCGACAGATCCCTCCTCAAGGTCCTCACCGAGTATGAAGAGCATCGGCTGAAAGCGAACATCAAAGAAGGCAAGGGTATCTACCTGGGAAAGGTCGTATTCAGTTTTACGGATTTCGAGAGGGGACTCAAGGAACTCATTGAAATAGTAAAAACACAGGGTGAGCTCATCTCGACCCTCCCGACCTCTACAAATGTACCTGCCGACTCAATTGGGTTTCATCTCCTCTTCGGAAGTAACCACCGGCCTGATGAACTCAAACAGGCCCTCTCATTGGAGATCGAGATACTCATTCCTTGTGGACCTGGACCACCCAGAACCCATGCGTCCCTCCCGGGTATGGCACGGGATGATTCGCTCAAGAGCATCACCACATCCGTGAGGGTAGATATCGAGAAAATTGACGGAATCCTTAATACACTCAGCGAGATTACCCTCACGAAGGCAGCGATAAACCGGATTGCTACGGAGATGGCAGAGACTTACGGACATGCTCCTCTTGTGATCGATGTCTTCAAGGTCTCACAGATATTCGGCAAGAGGGTCGCCGAACTCCAGGAGCAGATCCTCGAAATACGGATGATCCCGATAGGGCAGATCTTCTCGAGACTCAGCCAGGTAGTAAGGAGATATGCACGGGATATGGGAAAGCAGATAGAGCTCATCCTCTCGGGGGAGGATACAGAGATCGACAAATACCTTGCCGAGGAGATCGTAGATCCCCTCATGCATATCATACGCAATGCAATAGACCACGGTATTGAAACCCAGGAAGAGAGGGCAAGGGTAGGAAAAAGGGAAGTGGGGATGATCAACCTTAGGGCTTCTCAGAAGGGTAATCATATCGTGATCGAGGTAAAGGATGACGGTGCAGGAATCGATATAGAAGAGGTGAAGAGAAAGGCCCGCGAGAAGGGAATCCCCTTTCCTGAGAACGAAGGGGATGAGAAGGAGGTGCTCAACCTTCTTTTCCTTCCTGGCTTCAGCACCAAGTCGGAGGTGAGCGAGGTTTCCGGAAGGGGTGTGGGACTCGATGTAGTGAGACAAAAGCTCCCCCTCTTTGGAGGCTTGGCAGAATTGATGACGGAAAAAGGAAAGGGGACGACTTTCATCCTCACTATGCCTGTAACCATCGCAATCCAGAAGGCCCTCATCGTAAAATCAGGTCCGGAGAAGTACGCAATCCCCCTCACTTCCGTCTCGGAGACCCTTGTAATAGTGCATGAGGAGCTCCAGATGATAGAAGAAAGAGAGGTCTATAATCTTAGGGGCGAGATGCTGCCGGTCATACGCCTCTCCGAGATATTCGGGATAGAGGGGAATGCCACGGATAGGTCCTTCGCTGTCGTCATCGGTTATGGCGAAAGAAGGATAGGCCTCCTTGTCGACGAGTTGATTGAGCAGCATGAGATTGTGATCAAATCGCTCGGCGATTATTTCAAAGGACTCACCCGATTCACAGGGGCAGCAGAGACGGGGAGATACGAGGTCATTTTAGTAGTCGACGTGGAATCTCTCATAAAAGAATTCCTTGGGCATAAGAGGGTCTCTTCCAATGTATGAGAAATATTACGGATTCAAGGTAAAACCCTTTGCAAAGACCCCCGACCCGAGATTCCTTTTCCTCTCAAAGAACCATGAAGAGGCACTCGCGAGGCTACAGTATTCGGTTGAGGAGAGGGAGATCACGGTTCTGACTGGTGAGGTCGGTTGCGGGAAGACGACCCTCACGAGGGCACTTATCGATTCCCTCAACGAGAGATACAGGGTCGTTTTGATCCTAAATCCCAGGCTCACATCCATGGAATTCGTGAGGACACTCTGTGCGAGGCTCGGATGCGACACTTCTTCACCCCATAAGAACGATATGATTGATGGTATCTATGAGAGGCTCTATGAGGATCACCAGGCGGGTGTGATCCCTGTGGTGATCATTGACGAAGCCCATCTCATCCCTTACAGGGAGACATTCGAAGAGATAAGACTGCTCACGAACTTCCAGATGGATGATATGAACCTCTTGAGCCTCATCCTCGTCGGCCAGCCGGAATTGAAGAGGAAATTGTGGGTCCCGTCCCTTTACGCCCTGAGGCAGAGGGTAGGGCTCTTTTATCACCTCGGCCCCATCGGAGAAGAAGAGATCAATGGGTATCTCGAATACAGGGTGAGAGCGGGGGGGAGGGAGACCCCACTCTTTACAGGTGATGCCATTTCCTGCCTTTACAGGTACTCTGGAGGCATCCCGAGGATTATCAATAGCCTTTCTACGATGACACTCCTTGAAGGGTTTGCCAGGGATGCTGCGATAATCGACAGGAGAATCGTTGAGGTTGCCGCAAAGGAGATCGGTCTGAATGGATATCGCAAAGATAAGGAAAAAGTTTAGGGATACAGGCCAGACGTGTGAAGGGCCTTCTCTCCTTCCTGTGTTACCTCCGGTTTCTGTCGAGGATATTGAAAAAAAGACCGACATACCCTCATCTACGCTTCCGGACAAAGCTGAGGAATATGAAAAAGGGGACTCTCCAGATTCACTCCTTGAACTCCTCACCTTCCACCTCTCCCTGGAGGAGTATGCCTTCAGAATAGAGGAGATACAGGAGATCATCAGGTCCATAAAGATCACCAGGGTACCTAGGTCTGCGAACTATCTCATAGGTATTACGTCACTGCGAGGGAAGATCATTCCTGTGATCGACCTTGGGAAGAGGCTCTCCCTCAAGGGAGGGGGGAGTTCAGAGAGGTACAGGAGGCAGAAAATCCTGATTGTGAAAGGTCCGAAGGGTCCCATTGGTGCCTTGATCGACCGGGTTGATGGCGTGATACGGTCTTCCCTGTCCAGTGTGGTGGAGGCACCGCTCCACATCTCTGAGAGCGAGAAGAAGTTCATAGAGGGGATTGTAACGGCGGATCACAGGTTCATCTCTTTGCTGCGGACCGGGGAGGTTATGAATATCACTCTAAAGGAGGCTATGTGAGAAGGACCCTCGAATTCAAGATGATCTCTGTAGTCGTATTCATACTGCTCGTCATCACCATCTCGACGGCGTTGATGTCATTCTCTATCCAAAGGGCGACTCTTTACAACGTTACGGTCATGATTGTGACGACACTCATCCTTTTCTTAGTGCTTACTACACTCTTTTGGCTCATGCTGAGGAAATTAGTGATCTCCCCCATCAAATCTCTCGGCAGTGCAGCGAGACGCCTCTCGGAAGGCGACCTCTCATTCCCTATGGAGGTAAAGGGCGAGGACGAGATTGGGGAATTGACCGGACTATTCAAGGAGTCTTTAATGTCAATGGGGAAGATCCTCGGGAGGATCAGGGAGCTCTCCGACAGGATCGCAAGGTTTGCCGACGACATCGATAGGGAATCAAAGAATATAGTGAAAAGCGCAGATCAGGACAAGGAGGCGATTACCACAATCTCTGGCGCCGTTGAAGAGCTTGGAGCTACCACCTCGAAGATCGCCGACAGTACAGAAAGCCTCGCCTCCTCTGTGGAAGAGACCTCAGACTCTATGGACGAGATGGTCTCAAGTGTCAGCCTGGTGAATGATCACATGCATGAACTCTCTGCAGCGGTGGAGTCCACATCTTCCTCAATACAGGAAATGTCTGCAACGATAAAGCAAGTGGCAGCGAATGCAGAGGAGCTTGCAACGGCTTCACAGGAGACCCTCTCGGCTATCTCTGAAATTACCTCAACTATCAAGGAGGTGGAGCTTACTGCGAAGGAGTCTGCAAGGCTCTCTGAGAGAGCGACAAGCGATGCGGCGTCCCTGGGCATGGCCTCTATCGAGAAGACGATGGGGGGCATGGAGAAGATCAGGAGATCAGTGGAGCGGACTGCTGAATTCATTCAGCGCCTCGGCGGGAGGTCCGACGAGATCGGGAAGATCCTCACCGTCATAGACGAGGTGACCGACCAAACAACACTCCTGGCCCTGAATGCAGCGATCCTGGCGGCGCAGGCAGGAGAGCATGGAAAGGGGTTCTCGGTGGTCGCTGATGAGATCAAGGATCTCGCAGAGAGGACCGCCTTTTCGACCCAGGAGATCGGCGCCCTTATCCAGTCTGTGCAGCAGGAAGTAAAGCATTCCGTCGAGGCGATGCGGGAGGGACTTACATCTGTGGAAGAAGGGTTCAGGGTGACAAAGGAGGCAGAAGAAGTCCTGAGGAAGATACTCGATGGATCGAAGAAGTCTTCAGAGATCGCCCTTTCCATAGAACGTTCTACCACAGAGCAGTCGAAGGCTGCAAGGCTCGTTGCAGAAGCGATGGAACGTGTGAGGAACATGACGGAGCAGATCGCAAAGTCGACCCTGGAACAGTCAAAGGGGATTATTCTGATCATGAAGGCGACAGAGAAGATGAGGGACATATCAAGGCTCGCTTCAAAGGCCACAGAGGAACAGACTGCTACCAGCCGTCAGATCTCACAAGCGATGGAACACGTTTCAGAAAGGAGCCAGCAGATATCCCATTCCCTCTCCCATCACAAAACCGGGACGAAACAGATTGTGAGTACCATTGATACGCTGAAGAAGATTCCCCTTGAAAAAGGGAAGTATACATTCAAATTGAGCAGCATCATAAAGGAACTGCACCAGGATGCACAGCTTCTCATGACAGAGATAGAACGCTTTACCCTCTCGGGTATAAGCAGAGGAGGTCTGAAGTTCGGTGTGGTGCCATTCGAGTCCCCTGCGGTGATGTTCAAGAAATTCAGCCCTCTCGTTGAATACATTGGAAGAAAGCTCGGGAGGCCCCTGGAAATGAAGGTGGCGGTCGATTTTGATGTCGCCCTCAGGGATATAGGACAGAACATGACCCAGTTTAGCGTAATGGGGCCTGCGACTTATATCGAGGGACACAGAAGGTACGGGATAAAGGTGCTCGTAAAGGCGCGAAGTGGAGGGAAGCACTCCGACTGTGCGGTAATTGTAACGAGGGCTGAATCCGATATCAGATCCATTCATGACCTGAAGGGGAGATCCTTTGCCTTCGGTTCAGCCTTGTCAGCTTCAGGTCACATTATTCCGAGGTTCATGCTCAAGGAAGAGGGGGTTAATCTCGGTGATCTAGGCTACTACAACCATATCGAACATTTTGACGATATTGCCAATGCGGTACTGAAGGGGGATTACGATGCAGGAGTGGTCATTGAATCGGTCGCCTCCAGGTTCAATGGTAAGGAATTGAGATCACTCAGATACTCAGGAGAGATCCCTGGATTCAATATATGTTGCAACAGTTCCCTTGATAGCAAGACCCTCTCTGCGGTTAAGTCGGCCTTCCTCACCCTTGACGGATCAACTGCCGAGGGTGCCTCTATCCTGAAGTCCATAGACGAGCACTGCATTGGTTTTGTTGAGGCGAATGACAGTGACTATGATGGTATCAGGATGATGATGTCAAAGATAGGGATGCTGTAAGGGTGAAACAGATGATGCGGTTGAGGCATACCCTTAGAGCAGATCTTCTCATTCTCTTTGCCGGAATTTTTCTCCTCGGACAAGGTCTCCTTTCCTCTTGGCTCTTCTTCTCCCATAAAGGTGCCCTTGAAGAGAGGCTGAGGAAGGATGTCGTAGAGACAGGAACCTACCTCGCTTCACTCGCGAAGAGCCAGGAGGCTCCCATCCTTGAAAAAATAATGGAGGCGTGTATTCAGAGAGGGCCTTTCGTCTCGATAAAGATTACGAACCGGGAGAATGGGATCCTCCTCTACAAGACAAGAGCGGGAAGTGGTGATACAGTCTCGTTCCCTGTGACAGGGGAGAAAGGCAATGCAGGATCCGTAGAGATCACATACAGCACAGGGGCCATTAATGAAATGATGGAGGGGTTTCCCCTCTCCCTTCTCGGCTTCTCTTCAATCACGTTTCTCTCCTTGCTCCTTGCCTTGCTCTTCTATTTCGAGAAAAAGGTGAGTGGTCCGGCGAGACACTTATCTCAGGCCATTGAGAGGGTCTCTGAGGGCGACCTGACGGTGAGATTGGAAGAAAAGGGCAATGATGAAATCGGAACAGTTACAAAGGGCCTTTATACCCTTATCGAGAGGCTCCGCACATCCCTTATTCCGTTCACTTCTGCAGCGGAACATTTCGCAGGGACTACAGATCAGATGAAAGTGACGCTCCAGTCAGTGAGTGATGTCATACGGGGTCAATTGAGATCAGTAGAGAAGATCATTTCGGCCCTTCATCTGGCTGATGACTCCCAGAGTGGGATAAGGACACACACCGATACCCTGTCGGGTGTTTCTTCGGAGAATGTCTCTTCACTTCTCGAAATCAGGGTCACGGCTGAAGAGATTGCCTCAAGCACCGGCAGGCTTTTCAAGTCGACTGAAGATTCCTACGGGATGATCTCAGAGATGTCCCATATGGCCCAGATCATCGATGACAACACCTTGGAGGTCTCATTCGCTGTAGGGACGACATTAGTGTCGGTTGAGGAGATCAGCGCATCCCTGAACGCGGTTCGGGAAAATGCGAAGACCTCTGCGGGGCTTGTATCGCTCCTCAAAAATAACCTCGCAGACCAGGGGAGCATAGCAGTCGCAGATGCAATACATGCAATGGAGAAGCTTGTGGAAGAGGTGAGCCGTTCAGTTGAGATCATCACACGCCTTGAAGAGAGATCGAAGGGGATTGAGAAGATCCTCTCTGTCATAAAGGAGGTGACGGAAAAAACAAACCTCCTGAGCCTGAATGCGGCAATCCTCGCTGTCCAGGCAGGGGGGGAGTTCGGCAAGAGCTTCTCTGTCGTTGCCGATGAGATAAAGGCGCTCTCCGACAGGACGTCATCTTCAGCAAGGGAGATTTCGCAGATCGTAAGGATGATACAGGAAGAGATAAGGGAAGCGGTGACTACCATCAACAGGGGTGCGGGGAAGGTGGAGCAGGGAAAAGACATGATTTTCAAGATAGGCGTGGCGATCGGGGGGACCCTCGATGTCGCTCAGAAATCGACCCATATGGCGATGGTGATAGAGAAGGCCACTGATGAACAGGCAGAGGGATTGAAACAGATAAGCCTTTCGATGGAAAAGATCCGTCAGATGCTTGCCCGGATGACGGATGCGACAGAGGAACAGAAGAGGGGATCGGGCCAGATGCTCGAAAGCATCAGCGAGGTCAAGGAGGTAGCTGAACTGGTAAAAAGGGGAGCCGAAGAGCACGCGAAGGGCACGAACCTCATGTCAAAGAACCTCGAGCAGACTTCAGAAATGGTGAAGGGCATCAGCCGGTCCGCCATCGAGCTCCAGCAGATCAGTGAGGGGATCGTAGAGTCGGTCGAGTCGATGAAAGACGAATGGATGTCGACGGGGCGACGTATCGAAGAGGTGATGCGGACTGTCTTGTCACTCATCGAAGATACAAGGGTTTTAAGGGGCGAGATAGGTACATTCAGGACCGGTTCACAGCAAGGATTAGGATAACTATACTATAAGACCCCTTTACGACAACCCCTGGAACACAGCATGGAAGAGATAGAAAGACTTCTCAGAGACGAAGATGTGGAGATAAGGAAGAGGGCTGTTGAAGCGCTTAGAGACAGTCCCGCGGAGTCTGCAGTTTCCCTCCTTCTCAAGTCGATGGAAGATGCGAGCTGGCGGGTGAGGAAGACTGCTTCGGGGCTTCTCATGGGGTATCCGCTGAAGCACTATATAGAGGGTCTTATTCGTCTCCTCTCCCTTGAGGAAAATGCCGGTGCGAGAAACGAGGCGATTGATACATTGGTGAGTTTAGGGAAACGGGTAACACCCTTCCTGATGGAGGCCTATGAAACACCTCACAGAGATGTAAGGAAGTTCCTGATCGATATCATAGGGACAATCAAGGACAGGAGGGCCCTTCCCATTCTACTCAAGGCACTTGAGGATGAGGATGAAAATGTCAGGGCCTCTGCCATCGAATATCTCGGCCAGACAGGAGAACCGGAGGTGGTGGATGCCCTGATAAAGGTATTGGAGGGCGGTGATATCTGGACAGCATATCCCGCAGCCGATGCGCTCGGAAGGATTGGTGACAAAAGGGCGATAGAACCACTGATTAAGGCCCTCTCTCTCAAGGCGCTGAGGGAGCCGGTGCTCACGGCCCTCGGCCGTTTTTCTGTTCCCGAAACCCTTGGGCACGTTGTCCTTTTCGTGATGGACAGGTCAAAAACGATTCAGGAAGTGGCACTGAAGACCATAGAAACGTTTTATCATAACGGAACCCCGGCGAAGTATATCTGCGATACCCTCACAGAGGTCTGCGGAAAGGACGTAGTCCAGAGGCTTGTTCCCCACGCGTGGTCCCAGAAGCCGGAAATAAGGACTACTGCCATTCTTATCCTCGGGCTGCTCCAAAGCGAGGATGCCATTGCTCCGCTCCTCCAGCTCTATACCGATGAAAATCTCACCGATGATGTAAAGAGGGCGCTCATCTTCATCGGGAACAGGAAACCGGAGTCTCTGCTGCCTCTCTTCGAGGGTGGAGATCACTACCAGAAGAGGTTTCTCACTGAGGTCGCCTCTCAGGTCGCTTCACCCCTTTATTACTCACTTTTTGAGAGGCTTCTCAACGATGAAGACGGCCATATAAGGGCCCATGCAGCGATAGGAATCTCCCTTATCGGCAACATGAAAGCCATACCTCAACTCAAGCGTCTCCTCTCCGATCCATATTGTGACGTCCAGGAGGCTGGCGTCGAGGCCCTTGGCAATCTCAAGGACGGTCTTTCGGCCGAGGAGTTCATCAGGCTTCTGAAAGACCCGAATCCCGACGTCAGGAGGAATGCCGCCCTCGTCCTCGGAAAGATTGACGGAGACATAATCATTCCTGCCCTCGGTTTTACCCTTAAGGACGGAGATGTCTCGGTAAGGCAGGCTGCGGTGCATGTCCTCTCGTTCACGAAGACCGAAGAATCGGTACAACAGCTCATCCATACACTCACAGATGAAAACCCTGATATAAGGATTTCTGCTGCCCTGAGCCTCGGACATATGGAAGCATCGGCTGCGGTCGTGCACCTTATCCTCCTGCTGAAGGACCCATGGGATGGGGTGAGGGCAGCAGCCGCCCGCTCCCTCGGCATGATCGGTAACATGAGTGCAAATGAGGATCTGATCGGTCTCCTCAAAGACCAGAATGGGTTTGTGGTGGCATCCGCAATAGAGGCACTGGGTAAGATTGGGGGTGATTCCTCAAAGGAGGCCATCATCGGGATGCTCCCGTCCGGTGATCTGGAACTGAGGAGGACAGCGATCTTTTCCCTCTCTTCTTTTGAGGGGATCGAGGAAGTGCTCTTGCCGTATTTGCATGACCATGATTGGGCGACGAGGACTGCCGCCCTTGAGGTGCTCTGCAGGAGGCCGTCTGACCGTGTGAGGACTGAAATTGAGAGGCTTTACGAGAGTGAGGAAGACGAGACAGTGAGAAAGACGATAGGGGAATATCTGCATGACTGGTAAAGAGACGGGGTATGGTGAACCAATCCCCCTCAGTGATGAGGTATTCAGGCTTCTCAGGGACCACATCAGGGATTACTGCGGCCTCTTTTTCGATGAGTCATCAAAGTTTATATTCGAGAGGAGGCTTTCCAGGAGACTGAAATCGTATCACCTTGATGATTTCAGGGACTACTACCGGTTCCTCCTTTACGACAGGAAGAGACATGAGGAGATGATCGCCCTGATAGACCTCCTCACCGTGAACGAGACCTATTTCTTCAGGGAGCAGAACCAACTGAAGGCCTTCACTGAAGAGATCCTTCCCGAACTCAGGGAGAGAAACAGGGAGAGTAAGAGGATGAGGATATGGTCTGCCGGGTGTGCCACAGGTGAAGAGCCTTACACGTTGGCGATACTGATCCTTGAGTACGGACACCTCTTGGGATGGGATATCGAAATTTCGGGGAGCGATATCAATCAGAGGGTCCTCACAACAGCGAGGCAAGGGATTTACAGGAAAAACTCTTTCAGGTGCACCGAGCAATACTTTATTGATAGGTATTTCACAGAGGAAGCAGGCTCCTTGAGGATCTCTGACCGGGTGAAGGAGCTTGTGCATTTTGGCCATCTTAATCTCCTCGACCCCTTTAAGGTGAGGTTTCTCGGCGAGATGGATCTGATCTTCTGCAGGAACGTGCTCATCTATTTTGACCAACAGACGAGGAAGAAGGTGGTGGAGCATTTTTACGACAGACTTATCGAGGGTGGGTACCTCTTCCTTGGCCATGCAGAGTCCCTCATTAACATCTCGACATCCTTTGCCCTAAGGCATCTGAAACATGATATGGTGTATCGGAAGCCCTTAGGAAGTGGGGCCTGTCTCCATGTCAGGTAAGGCCAGAATCCTCGTTGTTGATGATTCTGCCTTCAGCAGGCAGAGTCTCGTGGACATGCTCGAGTCGGACAGGGATATTGAGGTGGTGGGGACCGCGAAGGACGGAGTTGAAGCGATTGAGAAAACGGTGAGACTAAGGCCCGATATCATAACCCTTGACCTCGAGATGCCGGGGATGGATGGATTCAGTTTCCTCCGTTGGATGGTAAAGGAGAGGCCAACTCCTGTGATCGTGGTCAGCACGCACGGAAATGCACAGAATGTCTTCAAGGCGCTCGATCTAGGGGCCCTTGATTTCATCACAAAGCCTTCAGCGAAGGCTCTCTATGAGCTCCGCCTCATCCGCCATGAACTCCTCGAAAAAGTAAAGGGGATGAAGGGCCTGAGAGGAGAGAAGTTCAGGATTCACCGAATTTTTTCAAAGAGGAGCCTGCGAGAGGATGAGAGACAGAGCAGCCCGCTCATCCCGGCGGACAAGGATGGGAATTTCGGAGTCGTTGCGATCGGCGCATCTACCGGAGGGCCTCCGGCAGTATTGAAGATTCTGACCATGATTCCCCCTGACTTTTCTGCAGGCATTCTGATCACCCAGCATATGCCGAAGGGTTTTACCGCCAGCTTCGCGGAGAGTCTCAATAGGGTTGTGCAGATCGAGGTGAGGGAAGCGAGTGCGGGAGATATAGTGGAGAGTGGAAAGGCGCTGATATGCCCAGGCGACTCCCACATGGCCCTGAGGAAACATGGAAAGAGAGTCAGCGTTATTCTGAAACATCCTCGGAGTGAGGACCGATATACGCCTTCTGCAGACGTCATGATGACCTCTGCTGCTGAACATTTCGGACCCATGAGCATCGGGGTGGTGTTGACGGGTATGGGGAATGACGGGAAACGGGGTGTAGTGGAAATTAAAGAAAAAGGAGGGTATACTATTGCTGAGTCTGAAAACACTGCCGTCGTCTTTGGTATGCCCCATGAGGCGATCAAAACGGGAAAAGTGGACAGGGTGTTACCTCTCTCCGAGATACCGAAAGAGATCGTGAAAGTGATTACGGGCAAAAAGCTGGGGATATGGAAAAAGAGCTCTCGATAATTAAAAGGGCCGACGAGTTCCTCCAGATATTCAAGAAGGGTGAGGAATTTACGAAGGAACTCTTAAGGGAGAACGAAAGGCTGAGGTTCAGAATCGTACAGCTTGAGGAGGCTTTCCGGCGCGTTGAAGATGAAGGACACATCAAGCAGTATAAAGAACGCATCAGGACAATAGAGGACGCCCTCAGTTCCCTAAGGGAACGTTACAGGGAGGTAGAAGAGGAGAACAAGGATTTTGCAACAAAGTACCTTGAGGTTGAAGAAGAGAATAATGCCCTCGCCAACCTGTATGTTGCGAGTTATCAGCTTCATTCCACGCTCGATTTCGATGAGGTCCTCCAGATCGTCCTTGAGATCGTGATAAACCTGGTAGGTGCGGAGCAGTTCGTGATATTCCTTATCGGGGAGAGGACAAACGATATCGTTCCTGTTGCATCTGAGGGCATGCCCCTCGAAACGGTTCCGAGAATGGGGATAGGCGAAGGTATCATCGGGAATGTGGTGAAAGGCGGGGAGGGATATTTCTCTCCTGATATCGGGAAAGGTGATGTGTCCGGAGGAATGCCTCTTGCCTGTATCCCACTCAAGATAAAGGAGCACGTGTTAGGCGCGATCGCAATCTTTTCGCTTCTTGTCCAGAAGAAGGGTTTCACACACATCGATCATGAGCTCTTCAATCTCCTCGCCGGTCATGCAGCAACCGCCATCTTTGCTGCGAAACTTTACACCCAATCGGAAAGAAAGCTCTCTACCATCCAAAGCTTCCTTGAGCTTCTCAAGGAGAAGCCGAAGATCAAGAGGTGAGATGCCGAATATCCTTGTAGTCGAAGATTCTCCTACGATGAGGCAGCTCATCACCTTCGCCTTGAAGAGGATTGCCGGTGCAAGAGTGATCGAGGCGACAGACGGCGTGGATGCATTGAAGAAGCTTTCTTCTGAAAAGATCGACCTCATCCTCGCAGATATCAATATGCCGGTAATGGACGGCCTCAAGCTCGTGGGCCTGGTGAGGAATGACCAGAGACACAGGCACGTGCCGATTATCATCATCACCACAGAGGGCGCGAAAGAAGACAGGGAAAGGGCCATCGCGATTGGTGCGAATGCCTATCTCGCAAAACCTATTCAGACACAGGAGCTGGTCAGACTCGTTAACTCCCTCATCGTTACCTCTCACACCGAATCGCAATAGCACCATGGTAAAGCTTGTGGCCGGACGACTTACCTCATTATTGGGCGCTACCTGCCATGGAATGCCTCGTAACAAGCTCTGGAGCCGCCATGCCATCTCGACGCAGACGTAAATCGAAGACTCTCGCCGCACAGGTCTCAGACCTTGCCATGGCAGTACCGCAAGTTGTGGCGCAACGAGTCGCACGCATGTCGCTTGCAGGGCTTTCCCCATCATCCAGAGACCAACGTGAGTTCTATCTCATGGGTGCCGAGAAGGTTGCAGCGTTCTATGAGTCTTGGAATGCCATGATTGTTGAGACCTTTCGCGCCAATCAGCAGCTTTCGCTTTCGATGCTGCGGTCTCGTTCTGGTTCCCTTGGGCGGGCTTGAGAATCTCGCCAACGTCTGCTCAGGTCCAACGCGCGGCCCTTGGGGTTCTTGGGAGCGGCATTGCACCTGTTCGCCGCCGCGCGGTCTCCAATGCGAAGCGCCTTCGTCGTGCAAAAAGAAGATAAAAGTAACGCAATAGTTCAGCCCCTAGCGTGAGTTTACGAATTATCGCATGTCAAATTGGTTTTAGTCAATTATTTCAGATTGTTAGGCATGGTCAAACATACTCCCTAACATGAAATAGATAGAATATGCTGTAATAAACCTATTTTAGTGGGCATATTGGTT
>Ga0315295_10000893_pt1 | contig 25459 bp, 29 predicted proteins | sample YL17G14_0_MG_FD_204453 | JGI IMG/M metagenome (GOLD analysis project Ga0315295, IMG submission 204453) | Sediment microbial communities from Yellowstone Lake, YNP, Wyoming, USA - YL17G14_0 | ecosystem: Environmental > Aquatic > Freshwater > Lake > Sediment | place: USA: Wyoming | collected... | reverse complement strand
GTGGCGGCGGTGGGCGCCCACGCCGTATTGTTGCCGTAGGTATGGGTGGAAGCCTGATTGATGAGGTTGATTTGTCCCGTCCAGTGGCCCTCGCCCCAGAAGAAGGCGGCGCCGGCCCCGATTTGCAGGGCCAGCGGTCCGCAACCGGTTTGCGGCGTGGGCAAGTACGTCAGCGGCTGGAGGCTTGCCGGGTCATAAACACCCGTTTCCGGGTCGCCCGCCGCGTTGTCGTTAATGGCGATGAAACCAATGCCCGGAATTCTATCCGTGAGAATCTCGACCTTACAGGCGGCGCCGCCGCAATTCGTGCCGATCAGCACGGCGTATTTCGTCCAGTCAATATCGTTATAGCCCGCCCCGAAGTCGCCGCCGCCTTCCGACGCCGCCTTGAACGACAAAGTGCTCTTGACCAGGGTACCGGCCGATAAGGTCACCGTCCCCGTGCCCGAAGTAGTCAGATCGTTCAGCGGACGACCAATGACATAGAGCCGCGTCGTACCCGCCGGAACCGTGATGCTGTAACTCTTCTCATAGGCCGCCTTTGCGCCATAAATCCCCCGCCAACCATAGGCGTTTAACGTGGTTGACATATCCGTGAAAGTCATGCCCCCCCCCGTGCCGGCGTGAAAATACGTTCCCGCCAGCGTCCGAGCGTAATACACCGCCTGCAAGACCATCCGCGTCGATACTTCGGCTTGCACCAGTTGCCAGACCAGCCACTCGTTATCCGCTCCGCCGAGCAACGGCGTCCAGATGGACATTCCGCGGCGGTTGCCGGTATCGGTGGACTGAAACCAGTAATTCTGCTCCAGCAGTATCTGCGTGCGATTCATATTTGCTTCCTTACGCCACCCGCATCGCCAGGATATACACGATCACGTCGGCCAGCGTCCCATCGCCGACCACGCTCAGTGTGCCGCCGGCGGCGATCTCGTGGTAGGCGTCGTCGATGGTCCCGGCCCGGTTGACGGTCTTGTCGGCGGCCGTCACGGCCACGGCGTTGGTGATATCGTTCGTCCCATTGCTGAGCTTCCAGGTCCCGGCGTCGGCGCTGGTCGCCACGCTCCAGGCGTCAAGTATGCGATATTTGTAGGGGGCGTTCGCCGTATGGATCGCCACGGTATTGCCGGCGACTAGCGTGGCCGTGAATAGTATCAGCAGACCGCCCGTCGCGTTGGCCTGCACCGCGGCGCCATCGCCCGCCTCGCCGCCCAAGGCCGCGTAGAGGGCCGCGGTCCGCGCATCGACGATCGCGGTGATGTCCCCGCCGCTGGTCGTCGCCACCGCCAGCCGCAGGTGCGGCGTCGTCGGCCAGGCCGAATATTCGGTCGCCACCAGGGCCCCGGCGCCGTCGAGATACAGATAGATAGCGGCCTTGTTGTCGGCCAGCGCATTGCCCGTGCTGCCGGCGTAGGTCAGTATCTGCCCGCCCAGCCGGTAGGCCCCGGCCTTGACGCCGATGAGCAGCCCGCCCTCATCGAAGACCCGCAGCCCCGCGGCCGGCGCCAGCGCGGCAAAGAGCCGCCAGAAGAGCTTTTGCCAGGGCAGGATACCCACCGCCTCATACGCCACCAGCGTCGCGCCGATGAGTTCGTTCCCTACAAAAGATTGCTCCAGATAGCTATCGCTGGGATACACTTCCGCCATGCCCGGCTCCTCTCTGCTCGTTTCTTACGGATCTTCGTTTCAATAGCTCCAATAGTCCTGCCAGAACTCCGCCGCCACGCCGCTATCGACCCAACCGGTCGGGGTCACGCCCGTATCGCCGGTGAGGTAGTAGTTTTCCATACGACAATACGCGTACGCCGTCGCGCAGCCTGCCAACCAGTGCACCAGCGTCCCGGTGGCGCCGATCATCTGTTTGATCGCCGCCTCCCTCGCCAGCAGCAGGGCGCCGCTCTGCGCCACCGCGAACCCCACCAGCTGAATCCGCCGTCCGCCCCGGCCGTGCATGATCGAGATCGTCCCCTCGCAGCCGGGGACTCGCTCGATCTGGACCTCCTGGGGCGTGCCCGGATTCGGCACCCCGCGCGTCGGCACTAAAATATTCACCCCGGCGAAGGTGTCGTAGGTCAGCGTCATCATTCCCTCACGGCATCGCGTGTGGACTGGCCGGCGGCGGCGCCAGGCCCCCGCGGGTATTCTTCGCCGTCTCGCTCATATACCCGGCGAGGGCGTCCAAACTTTCCACCACCTTGCCCAGGTCGCCCGCCGTAGACGGCGCCGAGCCGGGCATCCAACCGGTGGATAGCGCCGCCGGACTGGTGAGGACGAGACCCCGCCTATATCTCTCCAGGTCCTGCCCGACTATTTCCCCGCGCTCAAGGGGTCCTTCCCATTGCTTCTCCCATTTCTGCCGCAGCAATTGCCGGGCGACGGCCATCTGCTTTCCGCGACCCTCCTCCGCCGCCCAGATCTCGCGGCGCGGCGGTTTCCCCGTCTCCGTCGCGAACTCCTCCACCTCCTGGCCGGCCTGCAATTGCGTCACTATCGCCCCCGAGCGTAGCAAGAGATCCTCGCCGATCTCGATCCGGCGCGACGCCGTCCGGTTCAGCAGCGCCGCCTCGGAGCGCACTGCCTCCCGCGGCTCAAATGCGCCCGCCTCCGCCTCCGCCGCCGTTGCCTGCACCTCCGCCGGACCGATCTGCTCCAGGGGTTCCGCCGCGACGGCGTAAGCCGCGCCCCCGCCCTCCTTGTACATCGTCCTCGTCGGCACGATCCGTCGCCTGTCGATTTTTTCACCCAGACGTATCTGCCCGGCCTCCGTCTGCAATTCGGCGCTAACATATTCCCCCATCTGCTCCTGCCGCCGCGCGAAGGGCTGCGCCAGATATTGCCGCCGCGAGAGGCCGGCCCGCTTCGCCGCCGCCGTTTGCAGCTTCTTGTCTTCCAAGAGTCTCAGGTTTTGCTCCGCCAGCGATTCCGCCTCCTCGCCGCTCTCGGACGCCGCGCGGGCCTGCGACAGCGTAGCCATGACTTGGGGGAGGCTCGCGCCCGCCGCCTTGTACTCGGGTAGGAGCCTGCCCACGCTGCGGATATATTCGGCCGGGTCGCGGTAACGGGCCTGCCGATATCCCGTCATCATTTGGCCGCCCAAGATGTCCATTTGTTCCTTCGTCTTCACGCCGGTCCGCCCGGCCAACTCCAGGAACTCCTCGCCCGCCTCCTGCCCCCCGAACGTCTGCAGGAACCGCGCCGCCTGAACGGTCAATCCCTGCGCCTGCTGCTCCCCCAAGGGTCGGAAGGCGGTCTCGCCGGCGATGGTGAAGTCGGCGGCCTTCTGTACGTCCATGAACTTCCCGGCGGCGTAAACCGCCCGCAATTGCGCCTCGCTTTGCTCCTCGGTGCCGCGGTAGCCCGTGTGCGCCCTGATCCGCTTGACGGCCGCGCCGAGTTCGTAGCTCCCCTCGCCAAGCTTCATCTGGGCACCGTGCGCCTTGGTGATTTCGGCCACCACCTTTTCCCAGATCGTCTTGATGCCGCCCACCGCCGCCGAGACGGATACCAATCCCGTCACCATGCCCATCAGTTCCCGCCCGCTCGCCCGACCGAACCGCTCCCAGGCGCTTTGCGACTTCCGACCCTCCTCGCCGATCTGCCGGCCCGCCTGCTCGGCGCGGGTCTGGGCCTCCACCACCTTCGCCAGGGCGGCGATCGCCTTAGAGTGCTCCACCAAAATGTCAAACTGCAGATCGCCCATTGTTTCTCCGTCCACCCGGCCGCCGGCATCCCGCCGGGCCCGGCCGGCTCACACCCGCAGCACGCGCCGCCGCCGGTTGCCGTTCAGCAGCGCCGTCAGCGTCCACTCCACGACCCGGCCCAGGGCCTCCGCCTCATCGTCGATCACGGTGAGGACTTCACCGGCCAGGTAGGGCCGATTCCCGCCCCGGCTATACATGTGCGCATACCCCGGCGCCCTGAGGTGGCCTCGGCCCTTCGCCCGCGAGGTCGTCACGCAGACGGCGGACGTGACCATTCGCCGTAGCCGGCCCGTCCACACCAGCGGCAGCCGGGCCTCGTAATTGCCCGTCGCGGCCGCGAAGCGGTACTTGCGTTTGACCGTCGCCGCCTTCCGCGGCCGATAGCCGTAGCGCTCGGCCGCGCCGCCGCGGAAGTGTCGCGGCAGCATCTTGCCGTGCCAGACCTCGATCGCCTCGGTCAGGGCCAGACGGATCGGCGCCGCCAGCCCGCGGCCCGAAAGAATCTCCGTCGGCATCCCCACGCTGGTGATCTTCATGCCGGTGATCATCGCGCCTCAATCTCCAGCATCGCGTCCAGCAGCGCCAGCTCCGCGTAGGTGGGGTGATATTCCGGCATCAGCCCGGCCCGCCAGCGGCGCAGACGGCGCTTTTTTTTTCCGCCAGTTCCGCCCGCAGCTCATCTAGGATAGGCAGGTCCAGGATCGCCGCCATCAGGGCCGGCAGCGTCTGGTCGTTCAGCAGCCCCAGTGCCGAGACCTCGACGATCCCGACGCGGTAATTGATCGCCAAGAAGGCCGCGCACAATTCATATACCTGCCGCCCCTGGATTAGTCGAGTGGGCGGTTCGGCCCGCCGCTCCAGGGCGGCGTGCACCGTCTCCAGGACCTCCGCCCGCAGCGCCTCCGCCTGCCGCGTCAAGGGCGCATATTCCGGCAGCGGGTCGGCCAGGAACTCGCCCGTCTCGCTCAGGCCGTATTTGCTGGGCAGGAAGCGCACCGGTGGTATCGTCCAGACGCGGCCGTCGCCCAAACGGACCTCATAACCGGCCCGCCGCACCCGCCGGGCCAGGTCCTCGGGTCCGGGCGCCTCGCCCCGCCGCCGGCCTACCCAGCAGCGGCCGGCCTGCTCGTCGCGGCCCAGGGCCGGGGTGATCTCGCGCCACTCCTGCTCGTCCGGGTAGTAGCCGATGGCCTGCGCCTCGGCGCCCGCGGCGAGCACCGTGCCCGCCAGGCCCGCCGGCCCGGCGGCGCAGCCCCGCCAGGCCAACGGCTCGCCGATGAGGTGCGCCAGACCCAGCCGCCGCAACTCCTCGGCGCCCGGCCCCGCGTGCCGGGTTCCCTCGGCCGCGAAATAGAAAAATCCGCCCATGTCATCTTGCCTTCCCGGTCGCCGCCCTCATCAGGCGATCACGGCCGCCGTATCGATCACCAGGGCGGCGTTCGTGCCGTCGAAGGTCGGGATGATCTCGATGATGCCCGTCTGCTGGGCCCCGCTGATACCGCGGGCCACGATGCCCCCGGCCGCCACGGTAAACTTGACATGCTCGGCCGTCCCCGCCGCCACCCGCCCGGCCAGGCTCCCCTTGCGGAGATAAAACAGCGTGCTGCCGCCGATAGCCGTTAGGTTCAGGAACGCCGCCGACGCCGCCGCGTCGTCGGTGGTGATGCGGATGCGGGTGAGCCGCCGCCGAATCGAGATGTGCGCCGGGGCGGCGCTCGCCGCCGCTCCGCTGCGGCGGACGTTGAGCGCCAGGCCGAAGTCAACGTTGATCTCCTGCACGCCGTCCAGGGCGACGTTGTTGAGCTTTACCGGCCCGGCGGAGAACTGCGTGGTCGCCCGCAAGTTGTCCGCCGGCAGGCTCTGCAGCGGCGTAAACACGAAGGGGTGGTTCCCGGCATTGTCCGCGCCCAGGATCTGCCATTCCATCGTCGCCGGACCGTCCACCCCCGCCCGCAGCGTCAGGGGCAGCGCCAGACCGGCGCTGATGACCAGCTTGAGGTGTTTGCTCGCCCCGCCCCGGGTGCCGTAGGCCTCCGCCTTCTGGCAGTAGAGCGTCGCCGGCGCCATCGCCGTCAGGACCAGCCCGCCGCCGCCGACCGCCGCGAGCAACTTGTTCACCGACTGCGTCGAGATCCGCACGGTCGGATCGACCGCCGAGGTGAAGATCACGCTGGGATCGACCTGGCCGTCCAGTTCGGGGACCTGCTCGCCGACGCCCGGGTCGATGGCCTGTTCGCCGATCGCGTCGATGAGCGTCGCGCCCAGACTCGCGGCGTAGGGGTAAAAGACATCATGCGCCATGTTTCACCTCGTTTGCCCGCCGATCGGCGGGTCGTATCACCGCCACTCGATCCGCGCCGTCGCCTGCCAATAGTCCTCGCGCTCGGCCGCCCCGTCCGTCTCGTCGCGGGCGCAGCGCACGGGCCCTTCGTCCAGGCCCACGCCGATCACGTTGAGATAGCCGCCCAGTCCCGCCCGCTCCTTCAGCTCGTCCAGGATCTCCCCGACCGCGTTGGCGAAGGCCAGCAGTTCGGCGCCGGGTTCGCCGCCGCCCGCGTCCGCCTCGAAGCTCGCCCGCAGCCCGCCGCGATGATCGAAGACGTTGCTCACGCCCGACGCCGAGACCACCGCCTGGTAGTCGGCGATCTCGCCGACCAGGATGTAGGGCCGCGCCCACGTTTCCGCCGCGCCCACGTAAATCCGCGCCAGCGCCGACGCCTGTTGCTCCTCCTCCGCGCCCGTCGCCCCGATCCAGGCCCGAAATCTCGGGCAACTAGCCAGACTCGTCCGCAGCAACGCCAGCGGGATGCTCAGCGATCCCGCCGGGGTCCCGTCGTCGGCGACGGTGAGCATCAGCGCTTGCACGGCGCTGGGCGGACCATAAACCCCGCCGAGACTGCTTGCCGCGACCAGCAGATAAACCTGGCCCGTGGTCAAATCAATCACGTCTATATCGCCATCGCCGGCGCAGTCGCCGGCCGCCGTCCAGGCCGCCCCGCTCCCGGCGGCCAGGAAAAGGTGGTTCGTCGCCCCATCGTCGCCGTCGATGGCGGCCCGCAGGCTCGTGGCGGTTAGTTGGGCGACGGCTAAAGTGGGCGCTGCCGGCGGCGTCCCCGCCGCATTGCAAATCAAGCTGCCGCCAGCATTGGCGAAGTAGGCGTTGATCGGCAGCGACAAAAGACCGCCTTCGACGATTATCCCCCCGTTGTTTTGCACGGCGCCGAACGCCTCCACCAGCAGCGCCCCCCGCAGGCGGACGGCCGGGAAGCAGTTGGTGGATAATGTGCCGCCGTCCCGCACCATGACCGCGGCGACCGGAGGAATAATCAGTTCTTCGTCGATGGTCACCATATGCATGTCTAAAATCTGCGCGTCAACCAGGTCCAGATCGGGCGCTACGCCCCCTACCCACGTGCCGCCGACCCTCCAATAGCCGCTGTTCGCCGTTGTCGCCACCTCCCTGCTCATCGACCGCGCATCTCCTCGGCGTAATCCAACCAGTTCACCAGGCCGTCCGCCCGCCAGCCGCACTGCACCGTCAGCACCATACCCCCGCCCAGGTCTAGGTCTATCGACGCGCCTTTCTCGGCCGGGGCCGCCGGCCAGCGCACCTGGGCGGCGGCCGCCGGCCGCCAGTTGGGATCGGCGGCCCGGCGGGTATACGCCGCGATGGTCATAACGTACCTAGGCGACAGCCAGCTTTTTTGAAAGTCCGCCAGCCGCGTCAAGTCCTCGGCCAGGCCCGCACCCAAGACCAGGCTCAACGGAATCATTGTCGCGGCCGTCGCTCCTCGCATGGGGTCGCCTCATCGCCGGCGCCGGTCAAGTCCGCCGCTGGCCGGTCGCGTGCCGTTCCAGTAACGTCCGGCGGGCCAGCGCGATCCGCGTCAGGCCGCCCGCCCGCCCGATTCGTTCGACCAGATAGACTTCGCCGTCCACGACCATCCGATCGCGGCCGGCCGCCGGGGCGACCGCCGGCGTCGCCAGGTGCACGATGCAGCGTTGCGTCAGCAGGCAGCCGCCTTCCTGCTCCACGGCCTCCGTCTCGATAGTTGAGATGATGCAGACTATTCCGGCCGCCTCCAGCGCGCCCTCCGCCAGGTAGCCCGCCGCGCGGCCCAGGCTCGCCAGCAGGGCCGCGTCCGCCGGCGCCGCCGCCGTATCGAACATCGAGGTCATCGCCCGCGCCTCGCGCGATCGCCGGCGGCTTCAGCGCCGGCGTCGTCGTCACAATGTGGCCAAGAGTTTCATCAACAGCGCCGCCGTGCTGCCGCCCACGAGCCCCGCCAACACCATCCCCAGCCCGGCGCCGAGCAGGACGCTGCGAATACGCGACTTAGTCATCTGTATCAATTGGCCATGCGGGCATTGCAGTACGTGCACCCGCAACACCTCTTGATTCACTTCGCGAGCCAATTGCGCCGCCATCAACCTCACCCATTCCCGATCTTGTTCGTTAAGCGGCATCTAATGTTTCCTTAACCGTCGGCGCCGGGCCGACGGCATTGGTAGCCCGCCTGGTCAAACCTCGATTTGCAAAAGATGGCCGAAATACGCGTCGAAAATCTTCTCGGCCGTATACTGCCGGCAGCGGAAGACGTCGCCGCGCACCTGCTCCTCGCGGTACTGTTCGACGATGACGATATCCGCGGCGTCGGCGTCCCAGAGGAACGTCCGGCCCACGCACGGCGTCACCAACGAGTCGCCCGCCTCGGCCACCCGGCCGATCCAGGCATAGGTCTTGGGCCAGGTGTCGGCCACCACGCAGGTCTGCCCCTCGGCGGCCGAGTTGTAAGCGCCCGCGCCGACGATCAGCTTTTCCAGCCCGAAGATCGACCCCAGCGCGTTGCGGATCATCTCCAGCGTCACAATCGTGACGGCGGGGAACTGGGCCCGGATGCTGGTGTTCTTCAACACGTTAGCCAGGGACGTGGCCCCGATGACCAGGGCGTTAGGCGGCACGCCCGTGTTGCGCCGGACCTTTTCCGCCGCGTCGATGACCTGTCCGATAATGTCGGTGGTGATCGTGCTCCACGGCGTCGCCTTGTTGTCGGTGAACAGCGCCGACCCGGTGTAGGTCGCAGTGTTGAAAATCAAGTCCTTGACGCGGATCTCCTGCTCGATCATGACCTTGGCGAAGACGTTCTCCACGCTGGCCAACTCGGCGTCGAATTCGCTGGCGTACAGGGCGCGGTCATCGTCGCCCAGTGTTCCCTCCAGGCCGTTCTCGAGGCACTTGTACGAGTCTTCGGTCTTGTATAGATCGACGCGGTTGTAGCCGCCGCCTACCGCGCGGGCCGTCTTCGCCCGCCCCAGCAAGCCGGCCCGCGTGAGCTTGGTGAAGGTGCTCTCGCGTTTGCCGGTGGCAAAAGTCGCCAAAATCTGCGTGCCGGCGAACCGGGCGGCGTTGATGTCGAATTCCTTGAACGCCTCGCCGAGGTCCAGTCGCCCCCGCGCCTGAGTCGCAGTTTGTACCGCCATTGCATTGTCTCCTGTGTGATGATGTCATTCGCCAAGCGCCCGCCTGCACCAGCGCGCCACCGGCCGGGTATTTAGGCCACCGGCACGAATTCGATAAACACGTCCACCGCCCCGGCCGCCGAGAAGGTCGCCACCAGGGCCGCCGCCGCCGCCACGGTCTTGTAGGCGGCGATCAGGTTGAAGCTCACCAGCGCCGCGTCGGTGCCGCCCTTGGCCGTCGCCGCCGTGAAGGCGTTGCCGCCCTGCTTGAGGGTGACGTTGGCCGCCTGTGTATCGCGCGCGAACATCCAGGCCCGCGTGATTTCCGCCTTGCGCGGCAGGGCCGCCAGGATGCTCTCGTCCTCGGCGCCCGCGGCCGTCAGCGACGCCTTGACGAGGAACGGGATGCCGCCGTTGGCCGCCTGGTAGTCGATAGTGGCCGTCGCCCCGATGGCGCCGGCCGCCCCATTGTCCAGAAAGACCTCGATCACGTCGCCGTCGGCGCCGGCGGCCGCCAGGGCGGTGCCGATCGCCGTGCCGCTGACGCTGGCGGAGACCTTTCCGTCGGCGGCGGCGTAGATCGTGGCGCCGACCGCGATGACCCCGGCCGCCGTCAACTTGAAGGTGGCGTAATCGCCCCGCAGTTTGACGGCCAGCAGGTCGCCGATCGTCAAGGCGGGTTGCAGCGTCGCGCCGATGAAGTTCTCGCCGGCGTCGGAATACTCCACGGCCGACCCGCTGCTGGCGGTGAGTTTGACGCGGCGGAAGGCCGCCAGAACCTCCGTCGCCGTGAACGTCTTGGGGGTTCCACATGCTTGGCTCATATTTTTACTCCTGTGCCGTTAGTGGTGTGTGGTGTCCGGCGCTCGGTTGCGCCGCTTACCGACCGGCGGGCGGCCCCGCCCGCCTTACCCGTTGGCCCTGGTGGCGAACGCCCGGTGCAATTCAGGCTGCTCGCGGGCGAGCCGCCGCATGGCCGCCGTCAGGGAAATACCCTCCTCGCGGGCGATCTCCCGCCCCGTCTCGAGGAAGTCCCGCGCCGCCGCGGCCGGCGCGCCGTGCGGCACCGGCGCTGCGCCCCTGGCCTCCGGCCCGGCCCGGCGGGTCTTGGCCTCCTCGGCCTGACTTCTCAGCGCGGCGAGCTCCGCCTGCACCGCCGCCAGTTCCTTTTCCCGCGCCGCCAGTTTGCCCGCCAGCACCTCGCCATAGGCCGACCGGGCCTGGTCCGGCGTCGCGCCGCCCTTGAACTGCGCCAGGACGAAGGCCGTCTCGCCGGGAAACGCCGCCTCCAGGTCGGCCAGCCGTTTCCGCTCGTCCGCCGTCGCGTCCCGCCGCGCCGCCGTCGCGTCCGCCGCGCCGCCGTCGCGTCCATCCCGTTCCTGCTGTTTCTCGCTCATCTTCGCCTCGCTTTCTTGCTCCCGACGCGGCGTGCGCTCGGCCGCCGCCGCCGTCGTATCAACCTCGTCCACCAAGCCCAGCGCCTGCGCCGCCGCCGCCAGCCATACTCGCCCGCTCGCTAATTTCGCCACCGTCTCAACCGCCAGGTTCCGCCCGCGCGCCACCGCCGCGATAAAATTCTCCGCCACGGCGTCGATAACCTCCTGCCAGGCGGCCGTCTGCGCCTCGCTGATCGCCGACCCGGGCACGCCCATGCCCTTGTGTTCGCCACTGCGTATGACTATAACCCGCACGCCCGCGGCGGCCGCCGCCGCCGATGAATCCTCCCATACGCCGAACACCCCGATCGCGCCGATGATGGCGTTGCGGTCGGCGCCGATGCTCTGGGCCTGGCTGGCCAATTTATAGGCCGCCGAGGCCGCCAGGTTGCGCACCCGCGCCTCGACGGGTTTGACGGCGCGCGCCGCGAAGATCGCGTCCGCCGCCTCCAGGCTGCCGGCGACCTCCCCGCCCGGCGAATCCACCTCCAGGCGAATCCGCCGCGTCCGGTCATCCGCCAGGGCGGCCGCCACGTCGGCGACAATCTCATCGTAGCCGGTCGCCTCAAAGCCCTCCTGTCGCACCCACGCCGGCACGCTCGCCAGGAGCACGCCCCGGATGGCGACGACGGCGATCCCTTCCCGTACCGTCATCGCTTCTCGCCTCGTCGCCAGGAAAGCCTGCCGGTCGGCGGCGCCATTGCGCCCGTCGAGGCGGGACACCTCTTCCAGGAACGACGCCAGTCGGGCCGGCTCCATCGCCCAAGGCTGCGTCCGCCATTGCGCCAGTTGGGGGTTCACGGCCGGGGCCTCCCATCGGTCGCCGTCGCATCGACCATCTTATCCCGCCGCTGGCCCGGCGGCTCCAGCCCGGCGAATAATTCCCACGGCACCTCCACGCCCGTCTCCGCCTTGATGGCCTGGGCCCGCGCGATCGCGTCGCGGATCTCCCGCTCGCGCCCGACCACCACTTCGTCGCGATCGCGGTTGCGGCTCTTGCATACCTCGCCCTGCGTGGCCAGGCAGCGGTCCAACTGCACGCCGTAGGCCTCGGCCTCTTTGAGCTGGTCGAGCCACGGGAAGGTCGGCTTGATCCAGAATCGGGGCACGTCGCTCCACTCCCCCTCCGGCGCCGGCGGCAGATCTTGCCCGCGCGTCCAGCGCTCCGCCTGCCAGCTCAGGTGCTCGTCCAGGGCGTGCTCGATCACCTCCTGGTACCCCAGGTATGTTTGATAGGCCTGCTGCAGAACGGCGCGGCTCTGCGCGTAGTTGCTCTGCGTCCAGTCCAGCAGCACGATTTCGAGCGGTTGGCCCAGCGGCAGCCCCAGCAGTCGCAGGAACATCCGGATCGATTCGGCGAAGTTCGCCCCCGGAATATTGCGACCCACCCCCTCGAGTTTGTCGCCCGGCTCGCCGTGGAAGATCAAGGCGTAGTCCATCTCCGTCACCCGCGCGCTGGGGTTCCCCACGGCCGCGGCGGGTTTGTCGGCCGCCGCCGCGCTTTCCACGAAGCCTCGCTCCGGCCCTTGTTCGCGGGTCAACAGCAGCGCATGTCGCGCCAGCAACTGCCAGGCGATCGCCTCGCTGTCGCAGACATCGTTGACCCGGTGCAGCATGGCGAACGCCGCCTGGCAGGGCGGCACGGACCGCGTGCTGCTGGGCCGATCGGGATTGCCTAGCAGCAGAAATTCCTCCGGCTGGTAGCTCTTGGCCCGGGCCGCGTCGATCCGCCCGCCCCGGCCGTAGGGCGCAATGAAAAAACTCGTCGGCCGGCCCGCGCCGTTCATAACCACTCCGTCGCGAGCCGCCTTGGGGCCAGTGATCTGCTCGGACTCGATGATCTGCAGCAGTCCCGGCTCGACTTGCAGGAGTCCGACGTCCCCGGCCACGAGCAACTCCCGGCAGACCATTTTCTCCACGCGCCGACCGGAGAGCAGACCGCGCACGTCCGGCCGCCGCCAATAGCGCCGCCAGCGCGCCTCCACGCTCTGGTTGAACGTCTGGTCGGCGGTCTTGACCTGTAGGTCGAAGCCGTCGCCGACGATGTAGCTGATCGCCCGTTCGATCATGCCGTAATAAAGGGGGTTGTCGCGGTAGAACTGCCGGCTCTGCGCGATTAGCCGGTCGCGGTCGTATCTCTCGTGCGCCTCGCCGGAGGCCGCCGTCGCCCCGCGGCCCTCGCGCTCCGCCACTTGCACCGAGCGATACCCCAAGCTCGTATAGATGCCACGGCGGTTTTCCGACCCGTCGCCGAGCTTCATGGCAAGGCCCTCCCCTGCGTGAAACTCACCCGACCCGTAGCCCGACCAGCCCGCACGAACCTCTCCAGTTCCTGCCGCTGGGCGTCCAGCGCGGCGTAATCGAGTCGGTGACCCTCGCGGATCATCGAAGCCGGCCGATTCACCAGCAACCAGCGCACCGCCTCCAGCGCCGCCGCCGCCTTCGTCAGGTCGCCATCCCAATCCAGGTTGCCGTTGTACTGGACCAGCACCTCCGCCAGTGTGCTGGCGCTGCCGATCGCCATGCCTCAACTCCCGGCCTTGTCCCAAGAGCGCGGCGGCCATGCCGAGGATGCAGGCCCCTGCACGGCCGCCTTGCCTACCGGTCCGATCCCGGCCGACATCGGCAATCTAGGCGCCTTTTTTTTCACGCCGCCACGAAAAACCCCCCCATAAGTGAAAAAGTTTACAATGTTGTAAACTTTTTCACATCTCCCGGCCAAACTGGTGGTAGCGGTGTCGGCAAATGGGCGCCTGGCATTGCCGGTACTGCACTCTGCCTTGGGTGCTCACCGCCCGCGTCTGAGCGCTCCCGCAACGAGGGCACCGGCTGCCCGAAGGAAAGGTCCAGCGGACCGTCGCCGCCGCGCCGGCTGCCGTGCTCTGCTTGTCGCCCGCCTCCTGCTGTCTTCTGCTCTTACTCATCGCCTAGGTCTCCTGCTAATACTGCGTTCGTATCTTGCCGCCCGCCTCGACGGGCCCGACCGCCGGCGGCGGCTGACGTCTCCCGGTCGTCCACCAATGGAAGATGTGCCAGAACGCCGCCGCCGCGTACACCATGCTGTCCAACTCGTGCGTCAGCTCCCTCCGCCGGACCCGCCATTCCTGCCGCACGCGGCCGCGCCGGTCCTTCACCTCCACCCGCTGCTCGCTGCCCAGGCTCGCCAGGAACCTCTCCGGCGTATCGCTCGGCAGCCGCACCGATCGGGCCGGCCATTCCCCGCGGCGGGCCTCCGGCCGCGTGTCCGCCGCCCAATCGAAAAACTCGCTCTTGAACGTGTCGCCGTGCACCAGTCCGATCCGCAGACCGCCGGGCATGACCTTGCCGTCGGGATACTTGTCCAGCCGGCTTACCGATACTTGCCCGCGCACGTTGGTCGCCTCGCCCTTGATCGCCAGGCATTGCGCCGCGTGCGCCCGGCAGAAATCATAGACCTCCGTCGTACGGTAGCCGCTGTCGATGAACACGATGGCCGCGCCCAGTTCTTCGCCGTCGCCGGCCGCGGGCCAGCGCGACGCTATCACCCCGGCCAGGTCTTCGAACCCCGCCACCCGCGCCGTCTCGACCAGCGCGCGGGCCCGGTCCTCCCGCCAGGCCCAGACGCTGTAGGCGAGGAACGAAAGCTGCACGTCCACGCCGATGGTCAGCAAATCGTAACCCGCCGGCACGGCGCCCAGCCGAAGCGTTCCGTCTAGATGAGCGGTGATTTCCTCGACCTCGAGGGTCTCGGCCCGTCGCTTCCAAGGCTGCACCAAGGCGGCGTTGACGAACGCCTGCAGCGCCGACAGGTCGTCGCGGCAGTGCAGGAACTCCTCGACCATCTGCCCCCAGCTCTCGAACGGCGAATAAAGCCGCGACAGGTGCAGCCCGAACGCCCGGCTCCGCCTCCCGCCGTCCCGCAACCGGTAGCGCCGCCGCCGCCCGTCTGGCAGATCAATCCTCCAGTCGGCCTCTTCGGCCGGCTCGCCCTCGGTCAGGACCATGATCCGCTCATCCTCCTGGCCGGGCCCCGCCCCCCCGGCGCCGGCGCCCAGCACCCGCGCCGCTTCATAAGCGCTGCATACCCGGCGGCCGCGGGCCGTCATCCAGCGCTTCTCGTGTTCATCGATCCGGCCGCGGCACCCCTGGCACTCATACCAGGCCCCCTCCCGCGCCGCCGCGGGGGCGGCGCTGCGGCCCGTCTCATCCTTCGGCCAGCGCATCTGCTCCCAGCGCAGCGTCTGGTATTCCCCGCAGCGCGGGCAGGGCGCCATCCATACCCCTTGGTCGCTCTGGGCGTACTGTTTGAGAATCGGGTCGCCCTCCTGCACCGGCGTCGAGATATCAACCAGCTTGCGGCGATACTGGCCCTTGAGCCGCTGCTCGGCCAGGTCCAGCGCCCCGGCCTCGATGCCCAGTTTGTCCCGCCACTTGCTGGTTTCGTCGCGCATCACCCGCGGGGCGGATTTGTTGCCCAGTTGCGAGACGCTGTTCGCCCCGCACAAACTCAATACCCCCCCGTCGTAGCAGATCTCCAATTTCTGTCGCTTGCGCGGCGGGTCAACCTTGGCCCGCAGGGCCGCGTGCCCGTCTATCATCTTCTGTATCCGGTGCATGCTGGCGTATTTGGCGTTGGCGTCCGTGTCGAAAAAATATAAAATGTTGCTGGGGTCCTGGTCGATCACCCAGCCAATGAGCACCTGCACGGACAGACTCTTGCCGATCTGCGCCGCCGCCACCCAGGTGATCGATTCCACCCGCGCGTCTTCATATGCCGCGTAGAGCGGCTTGACCCAGGGCGTCAATTCCACGTCATACATCCCCGTCGCCGCCAGGCCCATCTTCCCGGTCAACCGAATGGTCTCGGCCGCCCAGACCGCCACCGGCCGCGGCGCCGTCACCCGCCAGGCCGCCCGCTCTCGCGCCGTCCATTGCACCATTTTTTAAGATGACTCCGCCGGCCTTCCGCCGCCCGGCGTTCAACCGCGTCGTCGCAGTCTTGGGCGGGGCCGCCGGGGCCGGTATCCATCAACACCTGAGGCAGGATCTCAAACACCAGCAATCCTCCCTTGGTCCGGCCCGCTCGCCGCCAGCTGGCGCATTGGAAACAATATCCAGGATTCCGGGACTGCACTTTCCGCCGGTTCACGTAGGTATAGAGGCGGGCGCCCGGCCAGCGTCGCCAAGCTATGTCGCACGCTTCCCGGATCAGCGCACTCGATAGGCACGGCCCTTCGTTCCGAAATATCGAACAGCAGACTCCTCGCTGCCCCGACCCGTCGATAAAACGCTTCCAGCAAAACAGGGCTGATTCATCCGCTGTAATCATCAGCACATACTCTCCCGGCCCAACAATTTTTTTTTGGCGGCGATAGTCCCGATAGGATCGGCAAGAGTAATGCCGCCGGTACAGCGCCCGCGCGGCCGCGTCCCCGTCGCGCACCGGGCACCAATGACTATCCGGAATCAAGCTCATCACTTCGCTCCGCCTTTGCTCTCGCCAGAAGTCAGCCATACGGGGTCCTTCGGCTCGCTATCGCCAGCGGCGCTCCGACCTGGTTCTCATGGATTGCCGTTTGCCGCCGTCGCGCACGTGGCCGCCGCCCAGGCCGCCGATGCCGCCGCCAGCGCCGCCGCCAGTTTTTTGCCGCCGCCGCCACATTTAGGGAACGACCGCCGCGAAATCCAAGCGGAGGTCCGCCGACAGGCTTGGTGCGCCGCTGACGGGTGACGGTGGAACATCCTCGCCACGCGAGATTGCGACATCTGTTGCTGGTGGCACAGGACATACATCGCAATGGCGCGCGCCGCCGAAAGATAATGCTTTCTGCTCGGCCCAAGCAAATCTTCCCCACTAAAACCCGTCGTCGCGCCGACGGCCTGCACGATTCGATCCGCGACCGCGCTGGCCGCCGCGCCATTCGTGGGCGCCGGGGCCGGCGCTGATCCGCCGCCCAGCAGGAACCTGCCGATCCATTCGCTTTGTTCCGCCGGCAATTCTATCGCCAGCATTTCCCGCCCATAACTCAGGCGGAGAACGTGTCCCTCTTCGCCGCGGGCAACGAAAATCTCCAGCGTTGCGCCGTGCTCATAACACAGGCGCAGCGCCGACTCGCCCGGTTCCGTTCTCTCGGCTAATGACATCCTGCTATTTCCTCCGCCGCCGACCAGGGATCATCGCCTAATATCTCGGCGATCCGCCGCCGCAGCGCCGCGGCCCGTTGACCCTTGGCCAGCCGTTGCGCCAGCGCCGCCGCCAGGACCTGGGCGAACATTCGCCCGGCCGCCGCCTGCTGTTCGCCGGCGGCGAAGTGCGTCAGGCACTCGACGATCTCGCCGCGGACGATCCGCTCCGCCTCCGTCGCTTCGGTCATCCCGACCATTTGCCGGCCGATTTTCACCGGCAGGGCCAGCAGCGCCTCCTTCACCGCCAACACTCGCTCCGTCCATTCCCGCTCCACCGTCACTGTCAGCACCAGCTCGCCCGCCCGTTCCCGCCGCCGCAACTCCACCAGCAGCGCCTTCTCCTCGCGTTCGTCCGCCTGAGCCTTGAGCAGCCTGGCCTCGTCGCCGCCGGCCGGCAGCCGCTCGGCCACCTGCCAATTGACGTACCATGGGATGATTTCCGCCAGGTCGTAGCGATCCCGCGCCACCGCCGGCAGGCCCCGCTGGCCGCGCCAATTCTGCACTGTCCGCGGGGTCACGCCGAAGATACCCGCCAACTGCCGGCCGTTGACCAGGTACCGGCCGCATCGCCCCGGCGCTTCCCTGGCGGCCCGCTCCGCCGCCCTCTCGTCCACTCCGCTCACTCGTCACCGCCGAACATCAGCCTTTCCTCGGCGCCGCCGGGAACGCGATCCAGCCGGCCCATCCGGTCGATTTCCTTCTGCACCGCCAGCGCCAGGTCCAGGTCCTGCGCCTTCACCGCGCGGCCGTAAAGGTCGTTGAGCCGCCGCAGCGCCACCGCCCGGTCCGCCGCCGACCCCAGGCCCGCTTCCGCCGCCAACCGGCGCTGCGCCCGCCGCCACGCCGTCCGCCAGCTCGCCGCCGGCCTCGCCGATGCGCCTCACGCATCGGGGCGGGGCACTACCGTCACCCCGCCGCCGGTCGCCATGATTCACTCGCCGCTTGCTGGTCGGCCTAACTCTTCGTTTTTTTCGCATTCGCCGCCGCCGATGCTTTCGGCCGCATCTATTGATCGCGCGCGCAGGTTCTAAGGTTCGCGCGCATATAATCGGACCGCGCGCACGCGCGATAATATCGTTCCCCGCCGCCGCGAACGCCGCGGCTGCCGCCGCCCAGAGGCGACGAAATGGCCAAAAAAAACATTTCGTGCACGCTTTGCGCGCCCTCTTAAAACGACCGCGCGCCTCAATCCACCGGAAAGGACCCACAGGCGGTGGGGGCGCGGCTTTGAGGCCTAACCCGCCGCTCCCGCCCCACCGAGGAGTTCCCGTTCGGCCGCCACAATATGCTCGGTAACTGCCGACTGCATCGTTCCCGCCAGTCCCTTGTCAGGCGGCGGCATCGGCTTGCCGAACACCTGCTCGCGTATACCATCCGGCAGCAACTTCTTCACCGCCTCGTTAAAACGCACCAGCTCACTGTTGGCCTGTCCCCGCTGCCGCCATGCCTTCCACAGCCGATAAACGCCATACCCCGCCGCCGCGACCACCGCGGCTGCCACCGCCCAGATCGCCAGCCGTACGATCCAGAGAAAGTCCCGCACCACCTGCACCAGGTCTGGCAAAATAAAGAACAACAACCCTGCCGCCACGCCCGCGCCGCACACCGTGAGGCCTGTCCCGAGCCGCCTCCGCCAAGCGAGCAATGCCCCGATCGCCAGTCCCAGAGCTACGACGGCCAAGCCCATCCAGACCAGCCACTTATCTCGCTCGCGGTCCTTACCTTCCGCGAGCCGCGCATTCGCCGTGCGCAGATCCGCCGTCTCTTTACCAACCGCCACTGTCGCCTGGTCGAGCCGCCCGACCGCCGTCAGGCAGGCGTCCGCCCCGCCCACGATCCGCCCGGCCCGCACCCGCGTCACCGGCTCGGCCGTTTCCTTGCCGATGGCGGCCGCCTCGGTCTTCATCGCGGGCAATTGCGTTCGCAATTCGCCCGTCGCCGCCTGGATTCGCTCCAGCGGCGGCGACTTCGATCCCGCCCGTCCGCACCCGCCCGCCGCCAGCATTGCGCCTCCCACCATCATCGCCGCCGCCCACCTCACCCACCAACGCCTCATCTTCATCGCCGTCTCCTTTCCGCCGCCTAACCTGGCGGCGCAGTCGTCCGCATGAGCCGCTCATTCACCTTGGCGATCGCCAGGGCCATGACGTTTCGCAACCGACCCCGGCTGCTCTTGGCTTCCTCGCGCTTCCGCTGCACGATGCGCACGAGCCACGCCACCGCCTCAGCCCCACCCTGCTCATAGAGCGCCTTCGCCTTCCGCTCGCAGGTCGTCCGGCAGCCGGCTGCATCCCTGCGCACCGCCTCCGCGGCCGTCGGCGGCGGCGCGAGATATTCCGGCGCCATCGCCTCGAGCCAGGCCAGCGCCCGATCGATGACCATCTCCCGCCGCCACTCATCCCTTACGCTTAGCCCCTCCAGCATCAGCGCCGGGTCCGCCCGCTCCAGGTCCATCCCCTCCAGCCTCATCTCCCACGATAAACACCGCTCTGTCTCGCCGCCCGCCCCGTGGTGGCTTGCCAGAGCCACCGTGCCTTTGGCACCTTGCCCGTCGGGCCGCCGCGTCAGATTCCCAGGGTCCAATTTCCCTCCGACCAGATCCCCAGAGTCCTCAGACTTCAATCGCCCGGATTCCAGACCTCCAGACCCCAGGGTTCCGGGCGGCCCGACGGGCAAGCCCTCAAGATTTCCGCCTCCTTCCTCCCTCTCTCCTCCTCCCACGTGGGATCCAACCTCGCCGTCGTCGCCGGCGCCTTCTGGATTCTGGTTTATTTTTACCTTGATATTCTGCTTCTGGTTCTGTTCTGAAAGCGTCGGGGTTGTCGCCGCCGCCGCCGCGAACTCCGACGCCCCCCCATCTTGCCCACCTTGCCCGCCCTGCTCGCATACTTCCCCTGCTTGCTCACAGGTTAACCCCAGCACCGCCCCGGCCAGGTTCACCGCGCCGGGCCGCACGGCGAACCTGCACGCCGCGGCCTCCACCCAGCGGACAGCGTGCAGGATCGCCAGGTCAACCGCCACCTGCGCGGCGTCGAAACCCAGCTTGGCCGCAATCTCCACCGCTCCCATCGCCTCATCCCGCCCGCTAAGGATCCAACCTCGCTTGTCCGCCGTTTTCTGCGCCGCGATTTCCAAAAGTTTGCCGAACAATCCCATCGCCCGGCATGCCCCCTCCGGCCCGGCCCGGCCCGCCAGCTCACGGAAGTCCTCCGAGTGTTGCAACCCGTAGGCCCGCCAGCGGACAAACTCCAACGCCGCCACCCGTTTCGCTTGCCCTGTCTTCCAGGCCCCGCCGTCCCGGTTCACCTCGTAGTGCCGCTCCCAATTTACGATCCGAATCGCGTCCGCCGCCATGTGCGCCTCCTTGCCCCATACCTTATATGTCGAGTCGCAGCCGCCGCCGCTCGACGACCCACCAGCCCAGTCCGATCGCGTCCGCCGCATCCCCGCCGCTATCCGCCGCCGCACTGTATCTCTCGCGGAGCAGCAGCGCGACATCGCGCTGCCGTTCGCTCTTGGGCCGACCCCGCGTCCAGGTATTCTCTTCGACCACCAGGCAGCGCGCCCGCAAAGGGTCCCCCGATTCCCGGTTCATCGCTATCGTCCAGTGCCAGGCCGTAGCCCACAGCGCCCCGACGGCGACGCCATAAGTCGCCAGGCCTGCCCCGCCGCCACCATGCCGCCCGGCGACGTGGCCGCTGGTCCATTCAATCACGACGTCCTGCGGTTGCTGCATCGCCAAGATTTCCTGCAGCGAATAACACAGCCATGCTATTCGTATGTCCCGGTCCAGCGCGCCGGGCGGCCGGAGCACGCCCCAGGCCCGGCATTGCCCGCTCGCCGGGTCGAGCGCCGCCCAGCCGGTCCGGATCACGCCGGGGTCGATTGCCAGCAGCGTGCCCGCCACCTGGCTGCTCCCCGCTCTCGTGCACTTATCCGCCGACATCGCCGTTAACAACCATGCTCCTCCCGCACGGCCAACCCGGTCGCCGCCTCCAGCATCGTCGCCGTCCGTCGGGCCTGGGAAAAAGAACTATATTCCTCGCCCGACATAAGGATCTCGTGGTTCGCCCCGCGCAGGCGCAGCCGCGGCCGACCCTTGGCGTCGCGGAACAATTCCCAATAAGGTTGCTCCGGCTTCCGTCGCCCCCATCCCCATCGTCCCGCCAGCCAGCGCAGGACCTGTCGCCAGTTCTTCATCTGCCCTCAGCCTTTCTGCGGCCCGCGGCCGCGCCCGGTCCTCGCCTTATCGCCGCCTTCTTCTTGGGCCCGACCGCGGCCCAAGACTTCGGCTCCGTGAAGCCTTTTCGCCGAGAGATCTCGGCCAGCAGGGCCTTGACGTCCGTCCCCAGCAGTTCCCCGATGTGCTGCGCCTCGGCGGCCGCGATCTCGTTCCCCCGGCTCAGATCATGCAACCACAAGCGGGACTGTCTCGCCGCCGACGAGCGCAGTCTCTCTTGCAGCGTGCCGCGAACTTGCTCCCAGAGTCTATTCGGCAAATCCCGTTCCCCAACCTCGCCGGCCAGCGCCGCCACCTCCTCCCAACACTTTTCGTCCCCATCATCAACCGTGCTGCGGCGGAGGGCCGTACCGAACACCGCCGCCAGCGCCGCCAACGTCCTCAGTTCCTGGTGGTAGTCGATCCCCCGCCGGCCCAGGGCGCCCTCGCCCGCCTTCCCCATCTGCGCGATTAATTCGACGCCGACCTGAGCCCAGCGCCGCGCCTGAAGCCGCAGCTGGCGATCTACCAGCGACATCTTCGCGCCGCGGACCTTCGCGCCGCCGCCCTCTCTGCGGGCGGGCGCCAGGCGCACCCAGCGGAGACTGCCTTCCCTCTTGCCGTGGACCACCAGGGCCGGCACCGCGCCCTTGGCCGTCCTGCTCGCCAGCTCATACGCATTACGGGTCAACACGTTGCCCGGCGCCTGGCCGCGCATCCGGGTCAGCGAAGCCGGGTAGAAGTCCTCCGTCGTGATGTCCACCAGTCCGGCATATTTGGCCTGGAGTTCCGTCCGTCGGCGCTGCAAGTGGGCGGCGGTCTTCTGCCGCCAACAAGCCAGCTTCAGGCAGCGATCTGCGCGATTGATCGCCGCCGGGTCGATCATTTCCTCCCACAGCATGGGCTGCGCCCCGCTTCGGCTGGTGCACGTCGCGCAGGCCCCCGCCTCCGGCGCCAGCAACTCATCCTCCAGCGGCCAAGGCGCCCCGCGCAGCAGCTGCAACTGCTCGGCGAGCCATTTCGCCAGCTGGCCCACCGCGACGCTGTCGAAATAAGCGGGCATTTCCTCCACGAGCCTTTCCTGCTCGTCCTTGGGCAACCGGGCGATCAAGGCGAAGTGCGCCGCCGTCCAGTCCGACAAATCCAAGCTCCCCCATTGCCGCGGCGCCGAGGCCGAGCTGGCCTGTTTCCACCAGGCCGTCAGGTTCCCGTCGATGCTCGCCCTTTGTCGCAGCCAGGTTACGGATCGCCCCAGCCGCACCGCGGCCGCCGCCGCATCGCCGCGGTAGTGCTGCAACAGCAGCGCCGCCGCCCGGGCCTCCTCTAGCGCCGTGAGATCCCGCCGCTGATAGTTCTCGACGAAGGTGATCTCGAAGCCTTCCTCGTCGCCGAGCTCCCCGTGATCGATGGCCGGGATGATCGCCCGCCCAGCCGCCTTCGCCGCCTTCACCCGCCGCTCGCCCGCCAGCAGTTCCATCGCCCCATCCACCCGCCGCACGTGGACCGGCACGATCACCCCGCTATTCCGCACGCTCTCGACGAGTTCGCCGAACTCCGGCGACATCTCGTCGCAGCGCCGGGGGTTCCAGCCTTCGCACACCGTGATTTCCGCCACCGCCGCCCAGATGAGCCGACATTCAGCCCGCGGGCGCTGTTCGCTCGTCGCCCTCGGCGTGGCTTCTCCGCTTGGCCCGGTCGCCGTGGGGCTATTCCCCGCCGGGACTTGCCCTTCCTTCCGCCGCCGGGGCCGTCCCGGGGCCGCGATTATGCGCTCTTTATCCGCCTGATCCGCCTGGTGCTTGCCTCTTGCCATGATCTGCGCCTCCAGTTCCCCCTATCCTTACCTCACCCGCCCGCCCGGGCTCGATCCCTTTTTGCGATTCTTGCCGTTCCTCGCCCGGTCCTCGGCGACCGTCTGCGCATTGCTTCCTCGCCGCGCAGAATGCGCACCGAGAGGTGATCTGCCGCGGAGACCGGGAGGACCTCGCCGGTGTCCTTGTCGATCTCGCCTGACAGCGGCAGCATCAACTGCCGCCAGCGGCGGTGGGCGGCGTCCATTTCCGGGGTCCACCGCCCCGTCGCATCAATCTCAGCCAGAAATCCCTCGAATTCGTGCTTTCGGACGATATATGCCAGGCGGACGCCCTCGCCGTCATACTCGCCGCCCTCTCCCCTCGGCAGCGGCAGACCCGCCGCCGTCATAGGCTGACCGGCCTTATTGAGTTTGACCCCGCAGTGCAGCAGCTCGTGCCGCACCAGGGCCCAGCGCTGCCCGTCGGTGAGATCCGCCCAGGTATCCTCGCGGAGAGTGATGATGAAGTCGGCGCCGCTGAAGTGTCGCAGCAGCCCGCCGGGCCGTTTAGCGCGGCCCAGGGACACTCGTCCCGAGGGCGCCGGGGTATCCGTCTCCCACAGCCACTTGATCCTCGCCGCCGCGAGGTGCCAGAACGCCTGGTGATCCGCCGCGCAGATTTCCGCCGCCAACCGCCGGGGATCTTCCGTATCCTTCATCTCCTGACAATTCATGGGCTCCTCCTCGTGTCGCCGGATTTACGGCTGTTTTTTGACCTCCAGCGCCGCGGCGCTGGCATCTCCGCCGTCATTCGCCTCAACCGTAGCCGACAGGCCGGTCCACGTCCTCCCACAGCACTCCGCGCCGCGGGTCCGGGCCGTTCTTCGCCGCCGGCGGCGGCCGTCCCGGCCGGGCCGGGATGGCCCGGCCGGGCAAATCGCCGCCGCTACTGGAGGATGTTTCTGTTTGTGGCGGTCCGCCGCCCGTTTGCCCCCGCCGCCGGCCGCCCGCCGTCGCCGCCAGCAGTTGCCGGGCCTGGGCGGCGTCCGGCGCCTCCAGCCAATATTCTTTCACGTCCGCCTGCTGGCCGGTGGTGGCCTTGCGCACTCGCACCATGTGGTCCCGCACCGGCGCGCCGATTTGTCGTAGGTCCCAGATCCTCGCCCCCAGCCGCTGGCAACCCCACTGCAGGGCTTGCAGCGGGGTGAGCCGTTCCCCGGCCGCCAGTCGTTCCAGGATGAGCCGTTTTTGCCCGCGCAATCGTTCGACGTCCTCGATATTCATCGCGCCCGTCTCGCTACCCCGCCGCCCGGAAGGCGGCCTGGCTGCGCCGGCTCCGCATCATCTTGACGCGGGCCGCCTGAATCACTAGCTCCCGGCGCAGGGACCGCCCGGAGGGGAGATAACCTTCGCCATCGCCGCGGCCGGGACCGGCGGGAGATGGTTTTCCCAAAGGATTTCCGAGCCGAACAACTGCGCCATTTCCCGCCGACGGGCCCGTTCTTCCTCAGCGCTGATGCCTGTCGGGGCGGCGTTCCTGGCGGCGGCCAGGAACTCCCGCAGGCAGCGGTCGCAAATATCAACCTGGCCGTCGATGCAGAACGGCGGCGCCTGCAGGTGGATGAGTTTTTTGAGCCGGCACCAGCTCCGCCACAGCCGCCCCGGCCGGGCGCCCGCCGTCCCCGTCAGCCGCCGCCACAGAATCCGCCGCCGATCCACCGGCACTTGATCGGGGTGGTCGTCCAGCGCTTGATGGTCCACGACGATCTCCATTCACTGGTCTGCGGGCGGCGGCGCCGACCGGATGTCCATTCCCCGGGCGGCCATCTCCGCCGCGACCTTTTCGCCGGCCTCGGTCAGTTCCCCCCCCAGTCGCTCGCAGGCGTTTATGGCGTCGGCGAGATAACAAGCCATGCCTTTCGCCTCCCAGCGTTCCTCGCCCAGCCGGGCGATCCGAATGATCCGACCGCCGCCGACCTCCTGCACCAGGTACCAGGCCCCGTGACCCGGATGTCGCCAGGCGGCGAACCGCCGGGGCCGTTGTTCCATCGCCGTGGTTTCCGGCCTGTCCGCCGCCATTACGATCCTCGCCCCGCCGACCCGGCCGTCGCCGCCGCGCCACTGGCGGGGGGGAGGACTCGAACCTCCGACCTGCGGGCTATGAACCCGCCGCGCTGCCTGCTGCGCCACCCCGCATCATGCCGGTCTCTCCCGCCGGTCACGGCCCTAACGCCTGCCGTTGCGGCCCATGCATTCGTTTCGCCCCGGTCTGGCTCTCATTGGGGCTGGGGCGCCGCCCATGGGCAGGCCCGCCCGACCGCGAAGGAAGAAGGTTTCCTGGTCTCCTCGACCGCCTGAGGCGGTCTAACCGGCCGAGCCGGCCCTCTTCCGGGCCGACCGGCCGAGGTTTTTCTCTTGCCTTTTCGCAGGGGCCGGCCTATGATCAGGACAGTCATCTTCGGGCATGATGCCCCGCTCCACCATCGCAATACCCAACTGGGCCGCCCGTTCCGCCACCAGATGATGCAGGATCTGACTATAGGTGCCTATTTGCCGTCGCCGAATGGCCTCGAGGAGCCATTTGGTTCGGCGCCAGCACGAGACACTGACATATTGTTCGGTTTGTCGGGTCCTGCCTGGCATTGTTGACCTCCATCCTCGCCGCACGTGCCGCGGGAGTACGTGC
>Ga0315295_10000891_pt1 | contig 25487 bp, 20 predicted proteins | sample YL17G14_0_MG_FD_204453 | JGI IMG/M metagenome (GOLD analysis project Ga0315295, IMG submission 204453) | Sediment microbial communities from Yellowstone Lake, YNP, Wyoming, USA - YL17G14_0 | ecosystem: Environmental > Aquatic > Freshwater > Lake > Sediment | place: USA: Wyoming | collected... | reverse complement strand
GGCATGCAGCTTCTGGGACGCCTGCCTGATTGCGGAAGCGAGTATCTCTGAAGAGCCCGGTGCGATAATTCCGCACGCCGGGATCTGTGCGGGGGCCGTTGGGCAACTGGCGGTCCTACCGCGATAGGCCGCCCGAGCCTTGTGCCGCGGGGCCGATAGCCAAAACAACGGGAGAGCTCTCATGAGTGTTCAGGCCAACGAGATTAGACATCTGGCCCGGCGGCTCCTCCAGCTCGTGCTGGCTCCAACAACCATCTCGCTTGCCGCCATCGGGCTCACGAATCTAGCTACCCGACAACCCATTCCTTCTTGGATCCCATACTCTGCCATTGCCGGCCTGGTTCTTTCGCTCCTGTGCTACTTCGTGGCCTACACTCGCCTCTTCGAGGATGCGTTGCTTTCGACCGCGAGAAGTCTGCGGGCGAGACAGTATGGCAATCCCAGAGTGTTGGTCCTCGACGGCAGACTCTCTCATCATGCAAAGGAAACTGCGCCGAATCCCGTGCACACCGACCGTCCGCCTGCTGACTGGGTGACTGCCTTACGCGCCCAGGGATGGCGAGTAGAGGCGGGCCCCACGAGCCGCATCACGGACCCGCACCCGCCGGCCATAGTTCTCAATCCTTTCGGGGAGGTCTATCCCGAGCAGGATTTTGTATCCAGCACCACCATCTCCCGTATTAGGGAGTACGTTACCGGAGGCGGAGTCTATGTCAATGTAGCAGGCATCCCCTTCTGGTACAGGTACGACCCCACTTCAGCGAGGAGTGAGACAGCAGGAAGGGTCGAAGGGATCTTCGAAGACCACGCGGTCTGGAAATCGCTTTTCTACGACCTGTTCCCGAACCTCACTCCATCCCCTCAAGACCCTCAGATACTTGAATGTCACCAGACACCAGAAGACATCGCGCGATTTGGCGACATAGCGTCGGCGGGGGGCGACATCTCGATCCGCCACTTCCGTGCTTACCCTCTCAGTCCAGCACAACTCCTTCCTATCCTTCGCACACAGAATCATTGTGTCATCGGCGCCCTCAACTCAGGCGAGGGAGCTTACCTGTTCGCCGGGGTTTCGATCCCGCTTGCGGATAGCACATTCCACAAGGTTGTGGCCGCCGTGAAGGCCTGGGCCTCGTACGAGGCCAGATCACGACGCCCGTAGCCCGCATGTGGGCCCCTTCGCAGTGGGCGGCCTAACACCTCGCTCGAGGCCGTTGGGCCGCCCTGTGCACCACGCAGATGCACCGAACCGATACGCAGCCTCATCGTGTAGAATGACCCCGGTCTGACCCTTCTCAAAGGGGGCCTCCACTATGGAACTCAATCTCGATGAACGCCGCCTTACAGCGGACCCCCCTGCATCGGAGCTTATTGCCCATCTCCAGAGTAACTCGGCCCGCATGGGATTGGATGGCGCTCAACTCTACTACGATTTTCCCATCCTGAAGGACGCGGATGATAGGGTAGTTGTCGCCAAGATTCTGCTTCTGTCTCCAAGCCACGGGATTCTGGTCGTCACGACGCTTGACACCACATCTCAAGCCGAGGCCGCCCAGGTGATTGCAGAAGCTGATGCGGAATTGGAGCATCTGTTCTCGCTGCTCTATTCCAGGCTCATCCGCATTCCCCAACTAAGAAAGTCCAGGACCGCTCTCTTGGTGCCGGCCGCAACCGCTGTCTTCGCGCCCAATCTCCCCGCACAACAGCTGCCTGACGAAATCGAAGCGCACGTGGTCTTCTCGACGGGACAGTTCGAACAGCTCATGGGCGACACGCGCACGCCGCCGCTTCCGCCTGGACTGTTCAATGAACTGGTTTCTACAGTCGAAGGTGCGAAGGCGATCATCCGAGCCAAGCCCCGCCCAGTTCAAGATCTTGGGCCTCGATCCAAAGGCGTGCTCGCTAACAAGATCGAATCTGAGATAACAAGCTTCGATCGGCGACAGAAACACGGCGCAATGGCCGTGCTCGACGGCCTCCAAAGGATCCGTGGCCTTGCCGGATCTGGCAAGACTGTCGTTCTCGCCATGAAAGCAGCGCTCACTCACCTTCGATACCCTGAAGCCCGCATTGTCTACACCTTCTATACCAAGAGCCTCTATCAGCATATTCAGAGGCTAATCACTAGGTTCTACCGCCAGTTCGAGGACTCCGACCCGGATTGGTCTAGGCTTCACATCCTTCATGGATGGGGAGGGTATTCGACGGAGGGGGTGTACTTTAACGCAAGCATCGCCAACGGCGTCCCGCCGGTATCGCTCCGGGACGCCAAGGAGGCGAAGGCCAAGGACCCCTTCGACTACGCCTGCAAGAAGCTCCTCGAGTCGGCGAACGTCAACCCAATGTACGACTTCATCCTCGTTGACGAGGGGCAAGACTTTCCCGCCTCTTTTGTGCAGCTTTGCATTCGCTTGGCAGAAAAGAACCGAGTCATCTTCGCCTATGACGATCTCCAGACCATCTTCCAGGCATCAACTCCTGCGATAGCCGACATTGTGGGCGTCGACAAAGACGGCGCTCCCCTCGTCGACCTCACTGAGGATGTTGTCCTCTACAAGTGCTATAGGAATCCTAGAGAGATACTCGTGTGCGCCCATGCTCTTGGCTTCGGCGTATACGCCAATATCGTTCAGATGCTTGAGAACAGGGAGCAATGGGAAGACTTGGGATACCTCGTAAGAGAAGGTGCCTTCGTAGAAGGCTCGCCCACAGTAATTGAGAGGCCCCAGGAGAATTCCTTACCTACCATCTCGCTGAACCAGAAGCCCGGCGAGATAGTCCGCGCGGCTGTGTACGACACATTCGCCGAAGAGATCGACGCCACAGTCACCAGCATCTTGGCAGATATTGGTGATGGCCTCCGCCCCGACGATATCCTGGTCATCGTCGTGGACGACCGCAACGCTCGCGCCTATCTGAACTCGGTGGCCTCGAAGCTCATGGCCGCCGGCATAGGCATCAACAACATCCATGAAGACTCCTTCGGCATTAGGGACTTCCAGAAAGAAGGTGAAGTGACTCTGTCCACTGTGCATAAGGCCAAGGGGAACGAAGCCTTCATGGTCTATGTTCTCGGGGCAGATGCACTCTACTCCACATATGCCGGTGTTCGGGAAAGAAACGTACTCTTCACCGCGATGACGCGAGCCAAAGGGTGGGTCATGGTCTCCGGCGTCGGCAAGCCCGCGGCGAGTTGCGCCGATGAGATTGATAGTGCGCTTGCCAACTTCCCCTACTTGAAATTCGCCTACCCCAGCCAAGAGGAGCAGAAGACTATCAAGCGCGACCTTGCGCAAAGGGCCATTCGCAAACAGCGGGCGGAACGAAAGTTGGACGAGGTCTTGGACGAGATGTCCCAGGAAGAGATCGTGAGATTCCTCGAGCAGCGCGCGATCAAGAAGGGCAAGGCGTAACCGGGCAGGCGGCAAGTCCGGCGTGCGCATCAGCCTCCTATGAATTACGGTGTCTTCGCCACCCAACTGAACCGCGCTCATGTGGTGTTGCGACGGCTCGGCCTAATCGCGGATCGTGTTATTGCGCCGCCGTACGCACGCTACTCCGCCAGCGACTTTCGCAACAAGCCGTATCTTGAGATCTGGCGCAAGTGTTTTGATGACAGACTGTTCGACTTCCGCTTGAAGGACGACTCACTCTTGCAGTTTAGGGCAACGTTTAGCCCCCTGATCGTCAGCTACACCTACTACGAGTGCCCCTTCTTGCCCTTGGTTTCGCTTGAGGACTACCTAGACCAAGAGCGCGCTGCTAAGGGCGATGAGGTGGACGATTACGACCTTCTGCGAGAGTATGACCTGCTTGGCCCCGTGCTTAAGCCAGCAACTACCCCCGCAAGGTACGACTACGCGCCCCACATTTACGAAGAGGGCGTCCACCCGGCATCCCATATTCACTTTGGGCATGGTGGCCACATTCGCTTAGGCACCAAGCGCATCTTGCGGCCTCTCTCCTTCTTGCTCTTTGTCATCCGGCAATACTATCCAGACGAGTGGCGATCCCTTATCGGAAGGGGCGATGCCGGCATGATCTGCCGGAATGTCTCTGAGAATCTCGACCTGGTTGCGCAGGCCCATATCCGTCCGCTCGATGCGTTGGAGATGTACCTCTCATAATCACCGTGTGGGGCTGCCGAACAACTCGCCAGACTGTGTGAAAAGTCGGACCAGTGGGGGCCTGTCCCGTTGCGCTTGCGGGGAGTCGCGGTGAAGTGAGTTTGGTTCATCTTGCGGGCGCGCGAGAAGGGCTGTGAGTGGGAACGCGATTCGCGATTCTGGGGTTTTCGCACAGGCTCTCGCTGAAGCTGACCCGGCGGGCTGGGCCATAGGGTGGGGCGGACCACCTTCGAACTGCAGCTGTCGCGCGCCGATCTACTTGGGCGTGGTGGCGGATTCTGTCTCTGGAAGGGTAGTACACGGGGCGGTTACCGTCGCCTAGCACGTTGATTGGGCGGGGGGACAGACAGTAACGCAACCAGGCGCCGGGGACGCGGTTGCAAGCATAATTTGGCCGCTCTGGCCAAATTATGCCTGTAGTCACAACTCGCTAGCGTGATTGCGCCGCCGACGGAGCGGCCTGGTTCCCTCTTCTATGCTAATGCAACTAAATGTCTCTTAAGTGGCACAGTGATGGCTCAAGCTCGCGCCTAGGCTCATAACTCCGGAGCCGCGCCATGAGGGATCATTCTACCGACACCTGTGAGCGGTGAGGCCAAATCCACTGGTGGGGATCTGCCCACGGCACGCAAGGGGTGAACTTCAACCGTAAGGGCGCCAGACAGACCGTCTTTGCCGACAAGTGCCGGGCGGTGTCCTTCAGCGGCGCGTTGCGCTCCTGTATGAACCCCCCTGGTTCGCGTCCTCATTTTGAGCGCATGTGGGCTACTTGACAGCGGATCGTTACTATGTTAGCATATTAGCAATCTAGCAATGGCGGTGTGACATGACCGAGGAAGTGACGCTAACCAAGGTTACCCGCAACGGACAAATCACGCTGCCCGCTGCAGTTCGCCGGGCGGCGGGAATCGAGGAGGGGGATCTCGTCGCCGTGACGATCGAGGGTGAGACGATCACCCTGGTGCCGAAGAAACTTGTCGACAAGAGCCAGGCCTATTTCTGGAGCGGAGCCTGGCAGCAGGCGGAGCGGGAGGCAAGTGAGGATATCGCCCAGGGACGTGTTCGCTCTTTCAATAGCGCCGAGGCTCTCATTGCTGCGCTTGAGGCCGGCGAGGCCTGATGCAGCTCCTCCTGACCGCTCGGTTCCAGCGAGCCTACGCTGCTCTCGCGCCTGATGAGCAGAAGCAGATTCAGAAAGCACTGCGCAAGATGGGTGAGGACCTGCGGTACCCCGGTCTCGGCGTAAAGCGTATCCGTGGTACCAAGGGCATCTGGGAGGCTCGAGCCAGCCGAGCGCTGCGGATCACCTTCGAGACTCAGGGGGACTCCATCATCCTCCGCAACGTGGGCCGCCACGACGAAGCGCTGGCGAGTCCGTGAGGGGATGAATACAGCGGACAAGCAGCCTTCTCCAAACCGCGGCTACCCAGGCTCGGCGACTCTCGGGACGCAACCATGAAGAGAACAAACGCCAACCCCGCGTTGCATGGGGCCATCGTGAAACGGGCGAAGGTTATGGCCGCGGAAGGCGCAGCCTCTATCTTCGCCATGCTGAAGCACAGCCTTGAGAAGTACCTTGGGGACCGCCGAGGTCACAACACTACCTATCAGCAGCAATCTGCCGGCCTGAGCAGAGGTCTTGATCTTGGCACGAAGGGCAAGGGCCGTTGGAGTCGAGAACAACTCCACGACCGGGGCGGGAAACCCGAGGAACCCGACGTCGTCGACCGCTATGACCGCTTGGTGGAGCGCATGGCGGCCAACAACGAATCGTATTCTGAGCAGGAAGTTGCGGCAGACGTTTCGAAGGCTAGGCAAGGGCCGCGATCGCGTTGACCCGCAAACCGACGGCGAGTTCCATCCCGCCTTAGACAATGGCTTCCTCGAGTGTGCAATCGCGGGGAAGGTGGATGCCATTGCCAGCGACGGACATGATCTGCTGACACTGTTCCCGGTCGGAGGGATCCCCGTCATTCCCTCGTCGGCAACCTCCATACGAAGGCCACAGGACTCCCAGAGCCACACTTAGTAGCAGCCAAGGCGCCCCTGACTGGTGTCTCTCTGCCTAGAACGAATGCAACTAAATAACGGTTAAGTTGCATTAGGCCGAAACCTGTGCTAGCATCAGGCCGTGCCCACCACCTTGACCCTCAGCCAGGCCTTCGAGCGCTTCCAGGAGCAATCCAACCTCAACCCGGGGACGCTCAAGACCTATGCCTACGCCCTCCAGCACTTCTACGCCTTCCTAGAAGGCTCCAGGACAGCCCGGACGCTCTCCTTGGCGGGGCCCAAGCCTTCCGGGCGCTCGATCCGGCGCCTGGGATCGGTGCCGGAGGACGTCAACCTCCTGAGCTGGTATGTGCGCTATCTCGGCAGCCAGGCCCGCAGCCGAAATCCGAGACGTAGCCAGCGCAGCACGCGCGAACCCAGGCTCGAGGCGGCCACCGTGCGGCTGTATGGCCAAGCAGCGCTCACCTGGTTCGCCTTCCTCGCAGACGAACTGTTGCTGCCCGACCGGTTCCCTGCAGCAGCCGCCATCGCCCGGGCTCAGCGCCAGCTTAGAACGTATGTTCCAGTCTCCCAGGCCAGAGACAGCGCCCCCGAGCCCCCAGAAGGGCTGGAGGGGTTGATCCACGCCTTTGACCATGAGGCGCTCCCCGCCGATCTCCCGGTGAAGGAGATGCATCGCCGCAAGCTGGAGACGCTGCGCAACCGCGCCCTGCTCTACGCCCTGGCGGATTCCGGCGCCCGCATCAGTGAAGTCCTGCGCGTAACCGCCGATAATGTGGCCGCCGCCCGCATCAACCGGCAGGGGATCTGGGCGGTCGAGGTGCGCGGCAAGGGACGCGGCCGCTACGGACGCCAGGTGACACTGCGCTTCACCCGCCCCACCCTATCCGCCATGCGCGGCTACCTGAAAGCCCGCAGTGAGCCAGGTGCCACGATGTTGTTCGTCAGCCACGCGCGAACGCGCCCCAAGTCCCGAGGCCAACCCCTCTCCCCTAACGCGGCGTGGCGCGTTGTCCAGGCTGCAGCCGTCTCTCTCGGCCTCTCCCACATCCATCCGCACGATTTCCGTCACTGGCGGGCCACACAGATGCTCCGTGAGGGGGTAGCACTCGATCAGGTCCAGCGGTTCTTGAACCACCGCTCGATCCGGACGACGCAGCTCTATGCCAAGACAGCCGAGCGACAGGTGGATGAGGCCGGCGCAAGGACCAGTCCGATCGCGAGGTGACAGTTGTTGATCACTCTTCCAATGTGGCGTCGCCGCTTACCGTTCGCCTTGATAACCTCCGGGCCGACTGCCATAATGAAAATCTCAAGGGCGCGTAGCTCAGCTGGTCAGAGCGCACGGTTCACATCCGTGAGGTCGAGGGCCGTTCTCCCCGGCGGGCGCCGGCCCGAACGGGGTTCGAGCCCCCCGCGCCCACCAGATCGACACCGCTGTCCTCATGGTTAGCCCGCAGAGGGAACCGTAAGGACAACTCCTTCTACGAGGATTCCGCCCACGCCAACCGCGGACCTTGTGGGTGCAGACTGCACGTTCCTCTCGCGCCAGACCGAACGCGGGTCGAGCCTCCCGCGCCCGACTTTGACCTTGTGGCTGGCCCATGGGAGCAGCCGGAACGGCAAAGGATGAGACAGCCGCAGTCGAATACTCACCGTTGCTGATGGGGCGCAACTGAGGGAATCCTGGAAACCCCTGTTGGATCTTTGAACAGCGGCGTTTCTGTGGCGTTCCTGGCAGGTAGTCGTCGCTCTGGCCCAAGGCCGGTTCCAGTTGTCCGGTCAGATTGAGCTCCACGGAGGACAGCAACCAGCCAGCCGCCCATGCGTCCCCGGTCGGGAGGTCCGACTTCTGCCCGGAGTAGTGCTCGCAGGGAGCCGCGCGCGCGGCAGCCCGGCCACTCCGCGCGGATGTCTACTCCCCCGTCCAGCGTTGGACAATCGCCGCCATCTGCTCCGTCGCGTCCTCCCTGCCTTTCACCAGCTTGAACTGCGTCCGACACCGATCGAGGTTGTGTTCCGGCCTGCGCGTCTTGAAGTAGGTATCTCCTTGCAGATAATCCGCCAAGAAGCGCATGCCGCACTCCAAGGTCATCAGTTGGGCGGCGAAAGGCAGTAGGTCTACTTCTTCCTGCTCAAGAAAGCCGCGCGTGGCCTCCATGTATCCGCGCGTGTACAGGTCAAACACCTCAAGGTCTAGGTCCACTTTCGACAGGTCGGTCTCGTCCTCAGCGCCTGTATTGGTGAGCGAGCGGATGGAGTCGCCGTAGTCATACAGCGACAGGCCGGGCATTACCGTGTCCAGGTCAATGACGCACACGCCCTCGCCGGTCAAATCATCGATCATGACGTTGTTGAACTTCGTGTCGTTGTGCGTGATCCGTTGCTGCAGCCTTCCTGCGGATTGCATGTCGACCAGCACCGATGTCAGGTCCCCTCGGCGCAGGACAAACTCGATTTCCGGGCCTGCAGCCCGAGCCCGGTTCTTGACATCCTGTTCAACCGCCTGCAGAAAGGCCTCGAAGCGCTTGCGCGTATGGTGAAAGCCCGGAATGGTCTCCGAGAGAGAGCGCGCCGGGAAGTCGCTGAGGCGTTGCTGGAATGTCCCGAAAGCCCGGCCGGCAGCCCGGACATGGTCCAGCCTCTCCACCGACTCATAGGTTCTTGCGCCCTCGATGAAGACATATACCCGCCAATACTCGCCGGCCTCGGTCTGGACGAACGAATTCCCATTGAGCGCAGGGACAAGGGTAAGCGTCTCGCGCAGGGGGTCGCCACCAGCAGCCCGGATCTTCCGGCTCAGGTGGCCCGTGACGGCCACGATATTGGCCATCAACCCCTCGGGATCCCTGAAGACTCGGCGATTGATGCGCTGCAGAATGAATCGCGTGCAGCCGGCGTCCCGTCGGTACACCACGGCGTAGGTGTCATTGATATGCCCCATGCCGTAAGGACCACCCGACTCGAAGTCGCCCTCGACTTCAAACCGGCGGCCGATGGCCTGCAGGTCTGGCTGCATGCCTTACCCCCATAATCGCCGAGGGTAGACCCCGGCATCCACCAGGGCCGCGATGCGCTCTCTCGCCCGCGCGGTATCGGCCTGGTAGGTCAGCCCGGACCATGGCTCGGGGCTAGGCAGCACTCTCACCGTCGCTCTCTGCCGCACGAGCAGCTGGTTGACTGCTTCTGGTAGGAGGAATTCCACCTCGGCTGGATCGGCGTGTGCCATTCCGAGGAACTCCCGGAAGTTCTCCTGAAGGTCAGGGAAGATCCCGGGCGTGAAACCCCACATGTTCATCGACGCCAGGCTGCCGGGAGGGATCGGGCTCCACCGGCCGCCTTTGTCCAGGAAGCCCGTCCCGCCATCGCGCTTCTCGATTCTGGCGCGCTCCTTCACTTCGATAAGGTACCCCTCGCGATCGACAACACACACACCGCGCGAAACCTGTCCGTGCTCGGTCAAAGTGCTCTCAAGGGGAAACCCGACCATGCTCAGATCCAGCAAACTGTCTCGATCGCGTGCCTGCCTCAGGTAGGTCGCAAGCGTGGTGAACGATCCCCGTCCGTACAAATCGTCGGCGTTGATGACGGCAAAGGGCGTGGATATGCAGTCCTGACAGGTCAGGACTGCATGGCCGGTCCCCCACGGCTTCCGGCGCCCGGGGGGAGTGGGCACTCCCTGCGGCAAGGGCATCTGCTTCTGGAGTACGTACTCGACCTGGCAGGTGCTGCCAAGGCTCGCTTCCATCCTCGACCGCAGGGCTTCCTCGACCTCCTCGCTCACGACGAACACCAGTTTCTCGAAACCGGCGGCGAACGCGTCGAAGACCGAGTAGTCCAGGATGATTTCGCCCGTCGGCCCAACCGGCGCAAACTGCTTGAGCCCGCCGTATCGGCGGCCGATCCCGGCCGCCATGATAATGATTGCCGGACCCGCCTCAGCTCCCTGCCCGGCCATCCCTACCCCGGCTACCAAGTCTTCGTCACTTTCTCCAAGCCGCGGGGGTGCTCGACATCCAGGCCTTTCAGCGCAGCCAGATGGTGGCAGAAGAGCTGGGCCGGCCCGATGGCCACGAACGGACTCAGCCACTCCGGCGCGCCCTCCGGGATGGCCAGCTGAGCCTTGGCCAGCCCGAGCGCCTCGGGGTGGTCCGAGATGACCAGCAAGTCCAGGTCCCGCGACAGCACGAGTTCCTTCAGAACAGGAAGTAGTTCTGGTAGTACAGCCCCACCCGGCACAACTGCCAGAACCGGGAAGCCCCGATCCATCAGAGCCACCGGGCCGTGGAGGAAGTCCGCCGAGGAATACGGCGCCGCGAGTACATAGGTGAGCTCCTTCAGCTTCAGGGACCACTCGTGCGCCGTGGCATAGTTGAATCCTCTCCCCAGCACGACGCACTTTGTCATTTCCCGGTAGCGGGAAGCGGTCTGCTCGACAATCGAATCCAGGCGCAGCGCCTGGCTGACCGGGTGAAGCCCGCCGCAAGCCATGTCCCTTCAGGGACTGTGGACAAGGCGGGCTTGGAGTTGTCCGGGCCTGCCGAGGGCGGTATAGTTGTCCTGCAATACGACCGGGCGTACCAAGCGTCAGAAGGAGAATAGCCTCAGCGCAGGCCCGGTGCGGCTCTTTAACAACTTCAGTTTGCCGGTTGTGCGGGGAAGGCCCGCATGCAAAAACTGAACCGTGGATAAGAGAGGAACTCCTTTTCGGGTGGGACGCACCCGTTGGGGCGTAACGTGGCCGGTTGCGGCGAGCGTGCCCCAAGAAGCCGCTGGGCTTTAGCCCATGCGGAGCGTCACAAGATCTGGAACAAGATCCAGCTCGCGTTGCCCCTCGCCCCCCGGCCGCAGTCCAACCGACAGCATGGCGATCGCCATGAGCTGGGCGGTGTAGGTTTTTGTGGCCGCAACCGACCGTTCCGTTCCGGTGTCGGTGAAGATTACATGATCCGCCGTCCTTGCCAGAGGCGAAGAGGGGTCGTCGGTGATGGCCAGGGTCGGCGCTCCCTGCCGGCGGCCTTCCTGCACGACATTGACGATATCCGGCGACTGGCCCGATTGGGAAATGCCAACCACCAGGGCGTGCTTCAGCAGCGGAGGCGACTGATAGACACTGAACATGGACGGCGCGGCCAAGGCCACAGGGAGCCGATTGCGGATCCCCCACACATACTTGGCATACAGCCCGGCATTATCCGACGTCCCGCGCGCCGCCAGCAGCACGAAGTCGAGCTCTCTGTGTGCGATCTCCTGCGCCATGCGCCGTACGTCGTCCATGCGGTTCGCCAGCAGGCGTGTCAACACTGCTGGCTGATCAAGGATCTCCGATTTGAGGCTCACTTTGGCGGCCCCCCCAGCCGAAGCAGGCGATCGGCAGTTTCCTTGTGGAACCCATCGATGAAGCGCTTGATGAAATCCCCCGGCTGCAGGTCGGGGTCCAGGATTAAGGGCGTGAGATCCATAGCGAAGGTCGTCCCGGTGGTCAGATCGACCCCATGAGTGGCGTGGTAGGTGGCGTTCGCCCGTCGCCGCCCCAGGGTTGCAAGATCATAGCGTTTGCCGCCGGCGATCTGCGAGTCAAACACCCCGAGCAGGGCTGCCTGAAGGTTCTCGTGCGGCGAGACGTCGAAGGCGACTTTCTCCGAGTCGCTGAGCCAATCCAGGTCCTTCCAGACTTCGCACCCGTATACCTTGAGAGGGCGTTCATCGGCCTTCATGCCGCGCAAGGCTTCAATCACCCGCAGCGCGACACCGACATGCGTGTCATGTTTATCCGCCAGGTTGTGGGTGTAGACGGTCTGGGGGCGGGAAGCTGCCAGTACCCTCTGCAGGTCCTCCACCACCACGAGGCTGGTGGGGTCTTTCACGGCGCCGCTGGGATGGTCGAGGATGACTTGGGCCGCGTACTCTCCGACCACAGCGGCTTTCTTCTGCTCCGCGCGGCGGACGGACTGCATCCGCTTGTCCGAGTAGTCCCGGTAGGCTCCATCACGGGGGGACCCGCTCCCGTCGGTCACGACGACGCCGGAAAACCACTGGTCCTCCCGTCGGAAGCATTCCAGGATTCCGTGAAAGGCCATGATCTCGAGATCATCCTGATGGGCTCCAATCCCGAGATGGGTAGTTCGCCCAAGCGCGGTATCGGAGGGCGAACCATCCGGAACGAAGATTTCGGCCGTATCCATGTGAAAACGCATTTCGGCAACCTCCTACCTGGTTGTCGGCAGACTGGCCGCCGCAATCGACTGGCCGACTCTCCGGCTATGTTCATCCGGCAACTGAAGGCGGATGCGCGCGGCCAGCTCCGGGAATTCTGAAGTCAGGACTTCCTGGGCCGCCGCCAAGATCAGGCCCCCACCCTTGCCGGACGTGCAGCGTCCCAGAATCAGTACATGCTTCAAGTCATAGAAGTCGGCGTAGTGAGCGACCGAGTAGCCAAGGTAGACGCCGATCGTCCTCCAGATCTCCTCTGCACCGCCCGTCCCTCTTTCAAGCAGTTCCTGCACATGCTCCAGCTGTGCCGCCTTGTCCAAGCCCGCCGGGATTTCGATCCCGACCCGTGGCGCCAATCGGAACACGCATTGCTGAGAGAAGTACAGCGCCCCTACGCCCCGGTCCCCGGACCATTCATCCACCGGCGCGTTCGGCGAGTAGTCCACCGGTGCAAAGGCCAGTTCGTTCAGCCATCCGGTGATGCTTCCTTCCCGGTTGACGAAGCCCCCTGCCTCGCTTGAACCCATGGCGATCCCGAGCACCGGGTTGTCGTCGAGGGACATCGATCCGGCCAGGGCCGTCACGTCGCCATCATTGACGATCTCCAGGGGGACACCCAGTTCTTCGCGTATGCGCAGGAACAGATTGCGCACTTCCCCATAGCGCTCCTTCGGGACGCCTCGGAAGAGCGAGGCAATGCGCACCTGGTTGTTGATGTAGATCCCGGCCGCACTTCCGCCAACGGCGTCGACGCGCGGCATCTTCGCCGCAGCGGCCTGCACGGCGCTCATGATCTCTCGGTAGTGATAGCTAGGGGTGTCCTGGCTTCTGGGATCCCAGACGACTTCCTCGCTGTACACGGTCTCGCCGTCCACGACTGCCGAGACTTTCCGGTCCGAGGCCCCCAGGTCAAACCCGATGCGGCACCCATCCAGGTGTCTGCCGAGCGGCTTGCCCTTCTCGTTATCTGGCGGAACCGCCGTCGGTTCGCAGGAGATCACTGCGAAATCCTGTTCGTAGACGTCTTCTCCCATGAACTGACAGTCGAAGGCGCGCGAACCGCCTCGGGCGTAGCACGATCGAAGGTACTCTCCGATGTTGGCCGGGCCCCCAACATACACTCGCCAGCCCCCCTTCTGCCAGAGCAGGAACTTAAGGAGCCTCTCGGTGTAGGCTAAGTTGGCGTGGGCGCGGGCGTTTCCCGCTGGCAGGACACGGGTCTCCAACCGGGAGAAGGCTCCGCCGTCGCGCTCCAAACCCAAGATCAGGGGAACCCCACCGCCCGCCGTGCCGACTTCGTCGAGGAACGCATGATTCGCCAGGGCTGCGGGGCGGAAGGCATCATCCAGGGGCGGCACGATCCTCGGAGCGATCAGCTTGAACGTACTCCTCATATCAACCCTCTACTCCTATCGCCCGATGACGGGCGCAGCACTTCCGGCACGGCATCTGGGTTCGCCTAGTGGGCCTCATCCTCTGCCGATAAGCGCACGATCTACACGCCCCCCAGCCGCTGCCTTGACCCTCCGCTCGCCGTTGCTGGCCACAGCCTGCGGTTCGATTGGTTTGCCGGACCCCCGAACAGGAGGGCGGCTGCCGGATGACATCGTCCAACTCGACCGGAAGCGGACTTGCCTCCCCCTCCCGCAGGGGTGACTCTTCCACTCGAGTACTGACCTGAGTGGGCGCATCCAGGGCGACAGCCGATGTCGTTGGGGCTGGGCCAGGGAGCTAGAGGACTCCCAGTTCGTGTTGGAGGATCAAGGCCGATGCCCCCAGAACCACCATATCGGATCCTGTCTCCACGACGCCCAGCTTGGTTGCCCTCGCCAAGGCAGGGAGCGTCCGCTTCTCCAGTTCGTCCTGCATCGACTCGATCAGGAATTGTCCAAGCAGATCTCCGCTGCCGCCCACCAGGATCTTGCAGCTCCCCAGTACACCCACAAGGTAGGAAGCCGCGATCCCCAGGGCGCGGCCGGCCTGCCGGATCACCTCGCGGATGTGCTCGTTTCCCGCCTGATACCCCATCAGGAGCGTGTCCAGGGTGATCTCCTCGGGGTTGCGGACGAAGCGATGGTCCGACGGATCGGGATTCGCTTCGAGCGCCTCCCGCGCGCGAGATATGATTGCACGTGTGCTTGCGACCGTTTCCAGGCAGCCGTAGTTGCCGCAGGCACAAAGCTCGCCACCCTCTTCAACCACAACATGGCCGATCTCGCCCGCCCCCACCGGATTTCCGTGCATAAGCTCGCCATGCAGCACGATCCCGGCTCCGACACCCCAGCCAACATTGATCACGACGAGCGGCAGCAAGTCCTCGCGGTTGTCGGAAAACGTGTAGGCCGCCAGGGCCGACAGCTGACAGTCGTTCGCCATGTAGACCGGAAGACGATAGCGCTCCTCAAGCAGACTGCGCAAGGGGACATAGCGCCAGTTGAGATTCACCGACTGGCGCAGGACCCCTTTGGCCGAATCCACCAGGCCGGGAGCCCCGATGCCGATGCCCAGGATCGGCTTGGTGGCGGCCTCCACGAGCGCGTCGGCAAGCTCATAGACCAGGGCAAGCGCAGCCTCGCCGTCGCGCCCATTCAGAGGCAATTCGATTCGATGGTTGATACTGCCCCGTAGATTGGCGAGTGCTCCCCGAAAGTCCCTGCGCGAGAGATCGATGCCGATCAGTTGCCGCGCGTCGTCCGCCACCCGCAGCAAGATCGCTCTGCGCCCGCCCAGCGAGGGCGCCAGGCCGATCTCTTCCACGAGACCGCGCCCGATCAGGTCCGAGACGACATCCGATACGGTGGGAGGTGTGAGGTGGGTGGCGCGGGCCACATCGGCCCGGCTGATCGGGCCACCGGTGTAGATGGTCCGCATGACCAACTGCGTGTTGTGGACGCGGGTTCTCTCCTGGGTGGCTTTCTGCATTCGGGCCTGCCCATTCCCGGCGATGGGGACGAATCAATAGTTAATCCACTTACTTAAGCCCAGTGTAAGGCAAAACGACTGCCTGTCAAGAGAGGTTGCTTTCTAGCGCTCCATGTGCCCGGTCTGCCGTGTCGAATGCATCTCCATAGGCCGGATCGGACATTGTTGACAACCGCACAGGAATGCCCTATGATCATGGTGACTTCGTTAACCCAACTAAGTTAGTCGTCGCCCTCTTGACGGCAACCCCAGGCCAGGAGCTACGGCGTCATCCGCGAACCCACCGCCACATGCCATCGGGAGGACCGCGAGGGGTAGGCACCGCCGACGTCCTATGGCCCGACCTGCCCAGGCGCCGAACTACGCGTTATCGCCACACAGTCCGCATGGTGCACGGGTGCGGCAACCCGTGTGAGGGAGGGAGGTGGATCCCCGCGTCGACGCTTGTGAAGCCGCTCCAGGAATCTGCTTGACGTTGCGCCGATACAAGGAGAACGGAGAGATACAAGATGACAAGCAAGAGATCGCCAAGCCTGATGTTCCTGCTACTCACCACCCTCATGGTCGCGGCTCTAGTCGCGGGCTGCGGCGCTCCGGCAGTGGCTCCACCGGAGGCAGAACCCGCTGAACCGACGACTGCCGTCGAACCGGCGGGCGAGGAAGCAGCCGAACCGGCATCCCTCGATTTCGTGGTCTGGTCCTATGGGCTCGAAACCATCCAGGACAACATCGCGAACTTCCAGAACGCCAATCCTGAGTGCCAGATCAACCTGAAGGACTACTCCTGGCTGGACTACCATGACACGATGATCGGCCGATTCGCGGCCGAGGATGCACCGCCGCTGCTCTACGGCTCCGACCACTGGCTCCAGGAGTGGGCCTCCGCCGGGTGGCTTTCCCCGATTGACGCAGCCTTCCCGTCGGTCTCCGACTACAGCGGCGAACTGGCCCCCTATGCCCTCCAGGGAATGACCTACGATGGGCATGTGTATGGCCTGTCCTACTATGCCGACACCATCGACTTCGTATACAACGACGACCAGCTCAAGCAGGCCGGCTTCGAGGCTGCTCCCCAGTCCTGGCAAGATGTGTGGGACATGTCGATGGCGCTCAAGGAACAGGGGATCACCAAGTATCCGATGATCCTGGCCTTCTCGCAGCAAGAAGGGGCGTCGATCGAGGCCCTGATCTCTATGATCTACGCGCGGCACGCGGGCGAGGGCGCTCTGTTCGATGCCAACAACCAGCCGACCTTCGCCCAGGAAGGCAGCGCGGCCTACGAGGCGATCCAGTGGCTGAAGGAAGCCTATGACGCGGGCCTGCTCGACCCCGCCAGCCTGCAGACGGCCGAGATTGACCAGGTCAAGAGCATGCAGTCCGGGGCCCACACGTTCACCATCCTGCCCCAGTACAACATGGCCGAACTGAATAGACCGGAAAGCGGTGCTTTCGCCGGCAAGTTCAAGATCGCCTTGATGCCCGGCGACAGCCACGCGACGGTGGGCTATGTCCGCTTCTATGCCATGTCGCCCAAGGTGGCAGCCATGGGTGACGCCGCCAGCGCATGCGCCTGGAAATTCCTCGAGTACTTCGGTGGCAAGACCGGCGGCAGCTATACGGTCGTCAAGCGCTGGGCCGTCGAAAACGGACTTGGCTTCGCCCAGCTTCCACTCTTCGATGACCCCGACGTCAAGGCGGCCTTCGGGAAGTGGGGTGATGTCGCCGTCATCAAGCAGCAGGCTGAACTGGCGCGCGCCAAGGAGGGCCTGACCCCGTGGTTCGGCGCATGGGATATCTTCACGCGCGCTGAAGTCCACAAAGCCATTCTCGGCCAGCAGACCACCATGGACTCGCTGAACGCCATGGCCGCGAAATGGAATGAACTAGCAAAGCAGTAGCCGCAATGCACGTGGGATGGAGGGCGACCCCGATCTCCACGGAGGTTGCCCTCCATCTTTCGTATCAGGCTTTGCCGGGAGGAGAGCTGCGATGGCCCAGGTCCAGCTAGGCGCCTCGAGGACGCGCGGCCTTAGGATCGGCCGCCGAACCTACCCCTACCTCTCGGTTCTCCCCGTCCTGCTGATCATCGCGTTGTTCGCTATCTATCCCATCGTGCATGCGGTCCGCATGAGTTTCTTCAAGTACCTACTCACGCGGCCCAACGAGCACCCGTTTGTCGGCCTGGGGAATTACATCGAGGTCATCACCAGCTACTACTTCAGGCACTCGATGCAGACCACCGCTGTCTACACCCTGGCCGCCGTGGCCGGCGTGGTCCTTTATGGGCTAGGGGTGGCGCTGCTCCTCAACTCGGCCATCAAGCTCGCCAATCCACTGAAGGTCGTCATCCTCCTGCCCTGGGCTCTGCCGGCCGTGGTCAGCGGCCTGCTTTGGAAGTGGATCCTCAACGCCGACTTCGGGATTCTCAACGGCCTGCTCATGGCGCTCGGCCTGATCGACAGCTATATCCCCTTCCTCGCCGATCCGACTCTCGCCAAGGCGAGCCTGATCATGGCGTTCATATGGAAAGAGGGCCCTCTGGTGGCCATCTTCTTCCTGGCCGGCTTGCAGTTGATCCCGCAGGAGTACTACGAGGCCGCCAAGATCGACGGCGGCGGGGCCTGGACCATCTTCCGCAACGTTAAAGTGCCCCTGCTCCGCCCGGTATTCCTGATTGTGATCGTGTACGAGACCATGGCCGCTATCCTCACTTTCGACACCATCTACGTCATGACGGGAGGCGGACCGGCAGACGCCACGTCCTTGATCAGTTGGTTCGCCTATGCCGAGATCTTCAAGGGATTGAATCTCGGCCATGGCATCGCTCTCGCCATCATCATCGCCGCCATCACTCTGGTCTTGATCCTGTTCTACCTGCGCGCCTTGAGACCCGAGGAGCCCACCACCTGACGCCGGGGAGGGACATGCAGCCATGAATGCGAAAGTCAAGCGGCAGGCCGAGTCGCTCTCCTTGAATCTCCTGGCGCTGCTCTTGATCGTATTCATCGTGGGTCCCCTGGTGTGGGTCGCAGTTGCCAGCATCCAGGGCGAGAATGAGCTCCTTCGACAGCCGCCGCGCATCATCCCCAAGAATCCCACCCTGGACAACTACAACTACGTCTTCACCGGCAAGATCCCCACGGCCTACGAAGTCAAAGGCCAGTTACGCAGCCGGATCTCACAGGAGGCGCGGCTGATCCCGTCAGCGCTCAAGAACAGCTTTATCGTCGCAACCTCGGTCATGACCGTCAACTTGCTGATCGGCCCTCTGGCGGCGTACACCTTCGCCCGTACGCGCTTCCGCGGCAAGACGGCATTGCTCAATTTCATCCTGGGAAGCCGGCTGCTGCCTGTCATGGCGGTGGCCATCCCCTACTATGTCATCATCAAGACGATGGGACTCCTGGATACACATGTCTCTCTCATCCTCATCTATCTGGCGCTCACGCTTCCCTTCACCGTCTGGTTTCTGACGTCGTATTTCAACGGCATTCCGGTGGACTTCGAGGAGGCGGCGCACATCGACGGCTGCAACACCCTGCAAGCCCTCACGCATGTGGTCATTCCCATGGCGCTTCCGGGACTCGTAGCCGCGGCGGCCTTCGCCTTCATGACCTCCTACAATGAATTCCTCTTCGCCCGATTCCTGACTCAGTCCATCGACTCACAAACAGGCCCCGTCATCATCTCTTCCATCGCCGGCAATCCCGACGCCAGCTATTCGCTGATCTCGGTCGCCATCACCTTGGGCCTGATGCCGCCATTGGTGCTGGCCATCGGGCTGCGTCGCTGGCTCACGGAGGGGCTCTCAACATCGATCACGTTCCGCTAGCTCCGCAACACGCAAGTGATTGAGGAGAGGTACCGTGACGCGTGGTGAGCACGTCGAAACGCAGGTCCGGATCCGCCGCGGCGAACTGTCGCTCCCTACCTACAGGCTCGTGGGAGAGAACAGGAACCCGGTCTTCCATTCTCAGTACGGCGTGGCCCACATCTATCCGTACACGCTCCAGGATGAGATTGAGCCCCTGCCGACAGCGACCACCTACGCCACCCTCGAGCTGGAGAACCGCTATCTCCGGGTCACGGTCTTGCCGCAGCTCGGGGGACGCGTCTACTCGGTGTTCGACAAGATCGCGGGCCGTGAGGTCTTCTACAAGAATCCGGTGGTCCGGTTCTCGCCCCTGGCCATACGCGGCGCCTTCTTCTCGGGCGGCGTCGAATTCAGCTTCCCGGTGGCCCATGCCCCAACCTCTGCCAGTCCCGTCAACTGGGCGACGCGCCAGCATGCCGATGGCAGCGCCTCCATCAGCGTGGGCGGCATCGAGCACATCTCTGGCATGCGCTGGACCATCTCGCTCACTCTGTACCCCGACCGCTGCGCCGTGGCTCAGGACGTATTCCTGGCCAATCCCACGCCGGTTCCTGGCAGGTACCACTACTGGACGAACGCCTCCCTTGCCTCGGACGACCTGACCGAGTTCATTTACCCTCTGCGCCGCGTGCGGTCCTATGAATTCGCCGGCACGGCGCCCTGGCCAATTGCACGACTGGACCTGATCGCCTCCCAGCCGGGCCTGCCGGGCATGGAAGGGGTACCGATGTGGCCGGCGGCACGCATGCATCATCCGGTCAACTTCCGGCGCGAGAGGGACATGCTTGCCCAGGTTTCCATCTTCGGCCGCGATGTGGCCGAGGACTACTTCGGCGCGTGGCAGCACTCCAGCAACACCGGTTATGCCCACTACGCCGACGTCAAGGACGTGGCGGGGATGAAGCTGTGGTCCTGGGGCCGATCCCCGGTCGGGATTGTTAACCAGACGGCGCTGACCGACGATGGTTCGCTCTACGCCGAGACCCAGTGCGGCGCGATGGAGACGCAGCTGGATTTCGATTTCCTGCCTCCCTCAGGGACGAGGTCCTGGAGGGAATGGTGGCTCCCGCTGCGCGGGCTCGGCGGGCTCACCTGCGCCAGCCCGGAAGCCGGGGCTCGGCTCGCTCTGGCACCGGGCGTGGGCGACCGCATAGACCTGCTCGTTGCCGTCTGCCCGGTGCGCAGGCTGGAGCATGCCCGCCTGACGATCGGCCTTCCAGAACGCGTCCTGGTCGACGAAGAGATTAGCTGTTCCCCTGAAGTCCCCTGGTCGGAGACGTCCAATGTCGATCCACTCACTCTGGCGGATCATCCGATCACGCTTCGGATCACCGACCACGCGGGTCAGGTCATCCTTCAACGTGTGATCGGCAGGCAGGCCGAGCCCGTCGAGAACGAGGCGGCCCCACCGGCGGACCCCGGCGATACCCCAGGCGCCCTCTTCCAACAGGCAACCCGGCACGAGAATCTCGACAATCGCCTCCAGGCCATGCAGGCCTATCGCGACGCGCTGAGCCTGTCGGACGAGTTCGCCCCCGCCCACGAGAGGCTCGGCTTGATGCTTCTCCGGGCCGCGGACTTCCAGGCGGCGCGACACCATATGGAAAAGGCTGCCCAAGCCGGCTCATGGGGTGCTTACTACTACCTGGGGCTGATTGCCGGCTATGCTGGGGACCTGGCCCTCGCCAGATCCCACTACGCGCAAGTGCCTCCATCGGATCCGCTGTGGCCGGCAGCCCAGCAAGGCTTGGGATGCATTGCCCTCCGCCATGGCGAGTGGGCCAAGGCAGCCGAGCTGTTTCAGTCCGCCGGCGCCGGCGCAAGCCGGTCGACCCAGGCCTCGTTGCTGATGGCCATAGCCTTGCGCCGGGCCCACAAACCCGAGGCCGCGACCGTTGTCCTGCAGGAAGTCCTGGCGGTCGATCCCCTCAATCATGCGGCCCTGCGCGAGCTCAGCCTGGTGCAGCCCTCATCAGCTAGGCATGAGACGGAGACCCTCCTCCGCCTGCTGTCCGATGACCCGGACTATCCCCTCGATCTGGCCTGCTTCTACTTGGACTGCGGCTTGTACCCCGACGCCCTGACGGTACTCAGCCAGGCATTGCCGGATCCCCCACCTGCAATGCCCGCGTACCTGGCGGCGTTCATTACAGCCGCTGTCGGGGACGAACAACAGGCCCGGCGCTGGACGGAGATCGCCGCACAGGGCGGCCCCGATCGGGTGTTCCCGAGCCGGTTGTGGGAAGTCGTGGCGCTACAGGACCATCTGCAGCGTGGATCCCCTGATCCGAAAGCCAAGTACTACCTGGGGACGTTCTACTTTGCCCACCAGCGGTATGCGGAAGCCGCTGCGCTCTGGGATGACGCCCGGCATTCGCTCGTCGATTTCGACGTCATCTACCGAAACCTCGGGCTGTTCGCCATGCAGGTTGAGAAAGACCCGGACCGCGCCATCCAGTGGTTCGAACAGGCCCTGCGCCTGAATCCTCACAATCAGGACCTGTATCTCCACCTCGACACACTCTATCGCGATCAGGGCCTTCCCGACAAGCGAGTTCAACTGCTGAGCGCCATGCGCGCACTGAAGCCGATGCGAGAGGACGTACGCAAGCGAGTGCTGTCGATGCTGGTGGATCTTGGCCTGTACGACGATGCACTTCACGTCCTGACGACGGAGGTTTTCGTCCCCCTTGAAATGGATCAGAGCTTCCACCGGGTCTATGTCCTGGCGCTCCTGCAGCGGGCCGAAGCCCATCTGGGAGCCGGTCGCCTGGAGGCGGCTGCCCAGGACTATCGCACCGCCCTGGATTTCCCCGCGAATCACGGGGTCGGGAGGCCGACCACCAGCTGCGATGCGGAGATCCTCTATCGGCTCGGACGCGTCTACGAGAAGCTGGGCCGGTACGGCGATGCGATCGCCGCCTGGAAGACAGCGGGCTCCGAACACCATGCGTACGGGGAAGACCTATATGAATTCATCCAGCTCTCACTCGACAAACTCGGCCGCTACAGCGACATCGGTTTCGAGGTGTGAGGGGGAGCTACCCGTGACCGCTCAGCTCGCCGTCTCGCAAGGCCGGAGCGATCTGTGACGGAATCTGCATTCATTCCCATCCGAAAGGAGAACGGATCATGAGAGTCCTGTATGCCGGCGACTCAGCAGCCAAGATCGGACCGATCTTTGTGGCATCCCCGTTTAACGTCGAGGTCAAGGGATTCTCGACCCATATCTGGGGCCAACCCCTCATCGATGCCCTCAAGGAGGGCGGTATCGATGTCGTGCACATGACCCCGGACGTGGCGATTGCCGATTTCCCACGGACCGTTGAGGGATTGTCAGAGTACGACGCCCTGATCCTCAGCGACATTGAATGCGAAGTGCTGGCGCTCTACCCATTCTGGATTCCCGGCGCGGAGCTGCCTCGAACGAATCGCCTCAAGGCCATCCGAGAGTACACGCGCAATGGCGGCGGGCTGCTCATGATCGGAGGCTGGACCTCATTCAGCGGCAGGTTTGGCCATGGCGGCTACTATGACACGCCTGTTGAAGAAGCACTGCCGGTGTCCTGTCTCAAGGGCTTAGACGATCGGGTCGAGACCCCGGAGGGCGTGCACGTGAATGTCCACGAACCCGATCATCCGATCCTCAAGGGCATCCCCTGGGCAGATTGCCCGGTGTTCGAGGGATTCAACAGGATCGTGCCCAAGGCCGGCTCCAAGGTTCTGGCGACCATCGGCGAAGGTGAGGACGAAAACCCCCTGGTGGTTGTCTGGGAATTCGGCAAGGGCCGGGCGATGGCCTTCTCCACGGACTGTTCGCCCCACTGGGCGGCCTTTTTCCAACCCTGGCAGTATTACGGCCACTTCTGGCGCCAGGCCATCCGCTGGCTGGCGAAGGCCCCCTGAGTGGAAACGGTACCGTTCGGCGTCATCGGCTCCGGTTTCATGGGAAGCGTGCTGGCGCACACTGCGTCGGAGTTCCCGTATGCGCGCTGCGTCGGCGCGGCGGACACCGTCCTCGCCCACGCCGAAGAGCTCGCTCAGGCTTTGGGCTGCAAGGCCTACGGTAGCTACGAAGAGATGCTGGCCCGAGAGAAGCCGAGCGCCGTGATCATCGCCACGCCCGAAGACTCCCACTGCGAGCCTGCTCTCGCTGCCGCCGCACACGGGTGTGACATCTTCATGGAGAAGCCCCTGGCGACGTCGCTCCAGGACGCCGACCGAATCCTGGAGGCCTGCAGCCATCACCAGGTCAAGCTAATGATGGGGCACGTCCTTCGCTTCGAGATCAACTATGCCATGATCGAAAGTGCCATTCGGGAGGGGGAGATCGGCCGGTTTCTCTCAGCCTACGCCCGGCGGATCACGCCCATCTCCGAGTCGCGTCGGCTCGGCGGCAGGGTCAGCCCGATCTCGTACATCGCCGTGCATGATATCGATCAGATCCTGTGGTACCACCCTAAACCCGTCCGATCGGTGTATGCCCGAGCCTTGCACGGCAGGGTGTGGGACGAGCTCCGGACCTTCGACAGCGCCTGGCTCACGATCGAGTTTTGTGACGGGGCGCTCGGCATCCATGAAGTGGGCTGGTGCCTGCCAGAAGGATGGGCGAGTTGGAACACCCCAGCGAGTTGGGGCGGGTTCGGTGACGTGTGCATGAATGTCATCGGCACCGAGGGCGTGATCAACCTCAACTTCACCCCAATGGATCTGTATGCTTGCACCCGTGACGGCTGGAAGCTGCCAGATACGCGGCACTGGCCGAAGATGGACGGGAAGTACGTGGGTGCCGTGAAACAGGAGATGGAGCATTTTCTCGGCTGCATCCTGGACGACCAGGAGCCCAGGGTCGGGGGCGTAGACGGTCGGCGCGCCGTTGAGGTCATGCTGGCGGCGGAAATTTCCATCGCCGAGGATCGCGTGGTTCCTCTGCCGTTGGCATAGGAAGCCGCAATCCGAGGTTGGCTGGCAGGGAGGTAGCCCGGTTCGAATCGGGCTACCTCCCTGCAGTCGTCTGATCTTGAGGAACGGAAGTGCGAAGGGTCTGGGCCACGTCTGGGCCTTGAGAATCCCCTGCCCGGTATGGCTCTGAGCGCACGCCCGGATCGGACGCTCGGCTGCGGCACTCGACTGACTTAAGGGGCCGTGCCCTGCACCGCCGCTTCCCCTTCTTCACTTGAAACCTGCCCCACCCACGATTGGGCGATGCGGCCATCGGCCTCCAACAGGAGGATATGCGCCTGGCCCTGGTATTCGGACTGCTGATTGAAGATAGCACTGTGTGCGTCAATGCGATCACCGCACTTCTGCTCCAGCCCGCGCACTACGGGCGCCAGTCGCTGCCAGGTCGGTCGCCAAGAGGCGAAGAGTTCGAGCAGGGCGGGCTTGCCAACGCCAGTATCGTGTCAGCAAGGGCGGGACAAATCGGGGCCTTGAGCCAAGTCGCACTTCTTCGGCCTCGAAGGTCGGGCGGCAGCCGTAAGATTGTGCGTCCGCTGCTGACGCCGCGCCTCCAGCGGTCCGCGTTTGACCTCCTCTCTTCGCGACGTAGCCACGGCGGATCGCCCGGAGTAGGCGTCCGCCGCACAGATTAGTTGGTACGAGATCCAACCAACAGATCATGCCGGCGAATAGCCGCGGTTTTGCCAACTCGAAGTCCTGGCCAGCCTCCCGACCGCACTGCACACGCAGTCCCCCGCTTCCGTCCCGCTGCCCGCACCCATCAGTCCTGGTAACATTCGCCTATCGGAATCGATTCGCGCCAGCATGCGCGACTCAGAGAGGGGCCTTACGGGGCCACCGTAGACCTCACGGCTATGATCGATTCACTGTCGCGATGGTTATCAAGACGACCGTACCGTAAGGTCGGAAGTAGGGGTTCCGACCAAGCTAGTTCACATCCGTGAGGTCGAGGGCCGTTCGCCCTCGGAGATCCCTTGAGCGAAGCGAAAGGGGCGGCGGGCGTCGGCCCGAACGGGGTTCGAGCCCTCCGGCCACCCCCTCAACACGCTGTCCTAGCAGGCTGCTGAAAAACACGGCTCAAAAGGCGAATCCATAGTCCGTGACTGGTGTTAGAAGAGATGAAAGATATTTCTTCTTGGAGAAGCGGAATATGCACGGCCTCGAGAAGCCTCTACCTCCCAGCTTCTTCTTCTTTGATCCCGATCAACGAATCCCAGCCGATCACCCGCTGCGGGAAATCAAGGATCTCATTGACCCCATACTGGAAGACATGTCGGGGTTGTTCGACACGCTGTATGCCGAAAGCGGCCGTCCTTCCATACCTCCCGAACAGCTTCTCCGGGCTCTGGTGCTTCAAGCCCTGCATACGATCCGCAGCG
>Ga0315295_10000890_pt1 | contig 25493 bp, 11 predicted proteins | sample YL17G14_0_MG_FD_204453 | JGI IMG/M metagenome (GOLD analysis project Ga0315295, IMG submission 204453) | Sediment microbial communities from Yellowstone Lake, YNP, Wyoming, USA - YL17G14_0 | ecosystem: Environmental > Aquatic > Freshwater > Lake > Sediment | place: USA: Wyoming | collected... | reverse complement strand
ATTTGGCTGTTCCTTGCGGCAGAAGGACTTACGCGTAAGTCAGGGTATGAGCGAAAGTTACATTTAGGCGCCTTGAGACGCTCATAACCCGAAGGTCGCAGGTTCAAATCCTGCTCCCGCTACCATGTACATACGTTATAGTCCTTCGGGGCGGTCGTTCTTTTTATACTGTACGCATCTGGCTATCTTCGCTCTGTCATCTCGACGAGCTTACTGGTCGGCGCACGCCCATCGAGTGCAGAACCCAAGAGTTGCCGGTTCAAGGCCAGTCCGCCCCCACGTTTTCCTTCGCCAACGGGTCACCTTTGTGCCAAAGACGTTGACGTTGAGCCGTCGCCGACCTTACGGCTCGACCACGCCTATCTGGTTTGGAGCCGCGATGGCGACGTTCGCGGGACAGCTGGTAACAGGGCACGAGGCGCTCGCCCCGGCGAGCCAGTTCGCCCTTCCATGCCCTGCGCCAGACGTTCATCGCGCGGCTGGCCAGGTCCTGCGTGGCGCCGGCAGTTGCCAAGAGCCTCGCGCACACGGTCGGTCCAGATGCGGTACTGGCGGCTGCCGACCATCGTAGGGGCGCCGTCCTCGAAGGCCCACGCGCCGCCTCGAGGAACTCACGGATCCGCTGGCCTGAAGGACAGTGGCAGGCTATCGTGGGTTCGCCGCGCCCGCGGGCTGATGCACGTGCAGGTCCAGGCAGACGAGGACCGTCTCGTTGCGGAGGTAGAGGAACCCGTTAGCCAGGACCGGCGGCGCCCAACAGGGGTAGTCGAGGAGCCGCACCCGCTTCTTCTCGACATACTTCTCCTGGTTGACTTCAACGAGCGCTAGGTCCCCGCGCTCACCCAGAACGATGAACTGGCCGTCGGCCATGATGAAGGTGGCCCGGCCCAGGCCTCGCGGAGAGGCCCATCGGACCTCGCCCGTCCGCCAGTCGAGGCACCGCATCTCGGCCTCCTCCTCGTGCCGCCCGTGGATGCCGTACAGGCACCCGTCGTGATAGATGCTCGTGGCCCAGTGGCTCTGGAGGTTCTGCTTGTCACGCCAGAGGGTCCTCAGGCCGTCCGGCCCCACCTGGAGGGCAATCGACCCCACCCTGTAGGCCGCGGACAGGAAGATCGTGTCGTCGACCACCACCGGCGAGGCCGCGCTCACGGACTCGTGCAGCGGTGACCGGAAGCTGAACTGGTGGAGAACCTTGCCGGTGTCCGGTGCGACGGCAAGCAGGCCCTCCTGGGTGAAGAACACGGCCATGCGCTCGCCGCGGATCGTGCAGACGACCGGCGTTGAGTAGCTGGCGCCCTGGTCGCCGGTCTTCCACGCGATCCGGCCGGTGTTCCTCTCCACGCCGACGACCCCCGCACAGGCCGGGCCGCCGACGTTCAGGAGCACCATGTCCTTCTCGATGACGGGCGAGACGCCGACGCCGAAGAACCCCTGCGGCACATTCAGTTCTTTGTTGAGCGCCCGTTGCCAGATCCTCTTGCCCGTCGCCAGGTCCAGGCACGTCAGCGTGCCTTCGGCGCCGTAGGTGTAGACGCGGCCCGAGTCGATGACCGGCGCCGACCGCGGCCCGCCATTGTACCCGTAGCGGTCGACGAACGCGGTGCCGTAACGGTAATCCCAGAGCGACTCCCCCGTCTTGGCGTCGACGCCCTCGACGACCTCCTGGTTGCCGAGGCGATGGAAGGCGACAAGCTTGCCCTCGGCCACGACCGGCGGGCTATAGGAGCGGCCGAGGCGCTTGCGCCAGACGCGGGGCGGCCCTTCGGGCGGCCAGTCGAGGAAGAGCCCCTTTTCCGCGGAGGAGTTGTTCTGATGCGGCCCCAAGAGCCCGGGCCAGTCTTCGGCCCGCGCCGCCATCGACCACTTCGGCAGCGCCAGGACCGCAGCCCCTGCGGCGGACCACTTCAGGAACTCCCGGCGATTGACGGCGTTCATGGTGTTCCTCCGTTCGGGTACACAGGACGCTCACGGCAGCGACTTCCGTCAGGCCAGCGCCTTGTCGGCCAGGCGCTGAGCGGTTCCGGGCCCCTTCCGAGCCAGGGTCGTGGTTTCTTTCGTGTCGGCGGCGATGTCACAAAGTGCCGCTCAGAACTTACCCTTTGCCGATGCGACGATGTTCCGCTTGCCGTCGGTCCAGTGGTCCCTGTACCACGTGCACGCCTCGAATGTGTCATCGAGGGACTTCATCTTCTCTGCCATTTGCTTGCGAAGGCGATCCAGCGCATCCCCGTGGGCCGGGTCGCGGGCCAAGTTCCGCATCTGGAGCGGATCGCCCTGGTTGTCGAACAGCAGTTCCGATTTGTCCCGGCGATAGACGGCGTACGTGTACCGCTTGTCGCGCAGGGCCCGCCACTCGTAACCGTTCTCCCAGGCGGCGCAGGCGCCGGTGTTCTGAAGGAGCGCGGCCTCGGGCTCGGGGCCCTTGCGGCCGAGGGCGCAGTGCGAGAGGTCCATGCCCTCGGCGGCCTTGGGGACCGGCAGGCCCATCAGGCCGAGCAGCGTCGGCATAACGTCGACGGTCGCGAGACAGGCGTCGGAGACTGACCCGGCCAGGACGTGGCCGGGCCAGCGGACGAGGAACGGCACGCGGGCAGCCTCCTCGTAGAAGATGTTCTTGGCCCGCCGCCCGTGGGCGCCGAACATCTCGCCGTGGTCCGACGAGAAGGCGACGATGGTGTTCTCCGCCAAGCCCGCCTTGTCCACGGCCGCGAAGAGCCGGCCGAGGTTCCAGTCGAGGTTCGCCACCATCGCGTAGTAGCCCCGGCGCCACGCGGGCAGGTTCCCGCGCTCGGCGGCGTCTAGCCGGCCCCAGCCGTCGGCGTAGGGATTGTTCTCGGGTTCGTAGTTGGGCGGGTTGGCTAGCGCCACGTCCTCGAAGAAGCGCAGGTACTTGGGCGGCACGTTGTCCGGGCCCCATGGGTCGTGCGGCGTGCCGTAGGACAGGAACAGCGCGAACGGCTTGTCGGCCTTGACGGCGCGGCCGAGGAAATCGATGGCCAAGTCGGTCTGGCCGTCGGGCTCGTACACCCCTTCGCCGTACGAGAGCTTCTCCGGCGAGTCCGTGTGGTAGTACGCCCCGTAATACACGTGATGGAAGTTGTAGGCGGCCCAGTAGCCGTCGAAGCCGAGGCGGTCTGGCCCGGGCGGCACGAAGCTGTTCTTCGCGTCGTAGTGGTTGCCCAGTTGGTTCGCATACAGGTGCCACTTGCCGACGTACCCCGTCTGGTACCCCGCGCGGGTCAGGACGTGGCCGAAGCACTCGTGGTTGGTCCGCATCCGAATCTCGTTGATGACCATGCCGGTGCTCGTCGTGTACTTGCCCGTCAGGAGCGACGCCCGGTGGGCCGAGCAGACGGGCGTGTTGCTGACGGCTTGGCGAAAGTCGACTCCCTGGGCGGCGAAGCCGTCGAGCACTGGCGTCCGGGCCTTCGTGTCTCCGGCGTACCCGCAGCGCGTCGTGCCGAGCTGGTCGGCAAAGACGTAGATGAGGTTCGTCCGGCGGGCTGCCGGGTCGGTCGCAGCCATGGTTGGGGTCCCCTTCGCAAGCGCGCACGCCGCAGCGGCGGAGAGGCCGGCGGCCTTCAGGAACTGGCGTCGGGTGCGTCGGCGTGGGTCGGGTCGCGTCTCGATCATCGTCACGTCCTCCTGCCCCCTTCATCCCGATCATCGCAGCGCACACGGCCCAGCGGGAATGCCGTACTGATGAGTCCGGGAATCCTCAAACAGAAAGGCCCGCGGCGGCCAGTAGCTGAACAAGGCGAATACCGCCGCCATGACAACCAACCCGACCATCGCACCCCGGCGCACCGCTGTCCCCATGTCGGCCGCCGCTAGGATCCTGTAACTGACCCATTGTCCGATGCCCACGGCCAGGAAGAAGATCAGGATATCGACGGCGATGTGGTGATGTCCCAACACAGCGGTGTAGCCATAGAAGAGGACGGCCACCACCACCGGCATGAAGAACAGGCCGATGCCCTTGCCTACCCAGAAGTTGTTCACCGACCGCCTGAGGGGGAGACACTCAACCATCGCGTACAGGACCCCCGGCCAGAAAGCCAACTTGAAGTGCTCCCAGACACTCTCATTCACGGCGGCAAACCAGGCGATCGGCCGCCAGTGGCCGGTCCAATCAAACACGAAGTGCAGGACGGAGCCCGCCAGGAAGATGACCGCAATGCCGGTTAGCTCCCACCGCAGTGCCGCTCTGTTGGTCATGGCTTACGCCTCAACCGCCGATCGGCCGTTCCCATGTCGCGGACCGTGTGCCGCGGTTCCGGCACTCCCCGCGTCGGACGGTGTGGCCACTCGTCACCTGGCCTGAATAGACTACCCTCAGGGGCCTGAAGCCGTAATCGCCTACACCGACGCACCGCCGGCAAAAAGGGCAAAGTCGCCCTCACGGCCTGCATGCGAAAACTCCTGACCATCCTAGACGCCATCGTAAGGACCCAACAACCATGGCATCTCGAAAACGCTCGACGCCCAACACAGTCGCTCACTTCACCGAACGCTCACCCTTGTGCCAAAGCTGCTGACGTTGAACAGCGAGAGCGGAATGGGTATTGTAGTTGTGGTTGCCGACTTGCCGGTCCCACTCAGCTTGAAGCTGTAGCGCCCGGAGCCGACATCGAGCGTTACGCGGGCGGCGGTTTCGCTGCCGCCGGATATTCCGGCCGCCCCGGCAAGGTATGATCCGTTTCGCCACACTGTCTTGCCGCCCTCTTCCACAACGGTGTTTTGGAGCCCGAGTTTGGGAATGCCGACTTTCGCCTCGCTGTTGACGGGAATTGTCACTTCGAGGCTAATCGAGTTGCCGGTGCGACTCCAAGTCGACGACACCATCCCGCGGACAGTCTTGATCGAGGCGCTGGCACTCTCGAGGTCGCCGACAGGGCGCGGCTGAATGGAAATCTGCCGGTAGCCGGGCGATGTGTAGCGGGTCGCAAAAAAGGCGGGTCCGCGGATACCTGCCAGGTCCTCGTAGAAGAACTTCTCGATAGAGCAGAACATAATCATGCTCTCGTGACGTTCTCGGACAGAGTGAGGCCAGTATCTTCCCCATGCCTCCCAGATCGTGGTGGCCCCCTCCTTGACCATATACCCCCAACCGGGGTATGTCGTTGCGGTGACGACCTTGTACATGACCTCCGCCTGTCCGTGTTCCGTGAGCGTATCGATCGCGCAGGTAGTGCCGGTCTCGCCGGTATGCAAGTGACCTTTGTACTTCTCCATGATGCTCGTCACCACATTCTTCACCACGCCGTCCTTGTGCATTTCGGGAACCAAACCGTATGCCAGCGGAACCAGGTTGGCCGTCTGCGAGCCGCCGGCGTACTGATTGAGTTCGCGATTAAGCCATTGCTTGTTGAAGGCTTCCTTGATGTTCTCGGCCAGCCGGGCGTAATGCCGGGCGTCCTTCGTCTTGCCGAGCACGCCGGCCGCCTGGGCCATCACGGAGACATTGAGGTAGTAGCATCCCGTCCACATCAAAGGCGGCGGCGTCTCCGTCGAGATATATTTCTCCTTACCCGGCGATTCCCCCGGCAGCATGTGGTCGCCGTAGGTGCCCGTGGACAGAATGTGGTTTGGCGCCAGCAACGTGAGGTAGTCCACCCACTTCCTCATGCTGTTGTAGTGTTCGGCCAAGACGCGATCGTCCCCGTAGCACTCGTGGCAGTACCATACGAGGAGCGGGTAAGCGCCGCCGCCGCCGGTCGTGTCGAAAACGTGCACGCTGTAGCGGGGCACAATAGCCGAAATCGAGCCCTGCTGGTCCTGGCTGTCCGCCACGTCGCGCAGCCACTTCCCCCAGAACAGAGGCATGTATTTGCGGGTGCTCAAGGTTGAGAATTCTCCCGTCACGTAAATGTAGGCGATGGGCTCGCGGTGGATGCAATCCATGGGCATGCCATAGAGCGAGTTCCTAAGGGTCCAAGCCGCGTTGCGATGAATCTGGTTGAGCAGCCCATTGGAACAGCGGAAGTCGCCGGCGAGGTCTTCCGCCCCGTGAACGACGACGCCTTCCACGTCATCGAGAGTCGGGACGCCGGGATAGCCTTCGATCTGCACATACCGCACCGGATGGAAGGCAAACGTCGGCGCGTAGACCTCCCCCTGAGAATCCCCCTTGAGGATGTATTCATCGGTTGACTTGAGACCCGGATAGCAGAAGATTCTCTGATCCAGAATGCCGCCGTCCTTGAGGATCCGCTCGGAGTACTCAATCGTGACTTTGGTTCCGGCCGGACCTTTCATGCGCAGCTTGGCCCAGCCGGCGAAGACTTGGCCAAGGTCGTAGACGTAGACGCCCGGTCTCGGGTTGGTACGCTTTACGGGCTTCATTGTCTCGATCGCCTTGATCGGCAGCATCAATTGCGACGTCAGTATTCCTCCCGGCGGCTTCTTCACCGCGGCGCGAGCCCAACTGGAGTCGCCATAGGCAGCCGTCGCCCAGCCCGGCTTCTCCAGCCGGGCATCGTAAATCTCCCCGCCGTACAAATCGTTGCGCAGGATCGGACCTGTCGAGACTTTCCAGCTTTCGTCCGACACGACGCTCGTGGTGCTGCCGTCGGCATGCTCGATATTGATCTGCAGGAGCAATCGCGGCGAGTCGCCCCACTTGCCGAACTCGGTGAAATGCTTGCTATTGCTGTACCAACCGTTGCCTAGCGCGACTCCGACGACGTTCGTGCCCTGTGCTAGTCGATCAGTGACGTCGTGGCTGACGTACAGCACGCGTTTGGAGTAATCAGATATGGCCGGATCGAGAACGCGATCGCCGACCTTCCGGCCATTGATGTACAGATCGCACCAACCGATGCCGGAGACATACGCTCGAGCACGCTTGATTGGCTTGGCGATCTCAAATTCCCGTCGCAGTAAGGGCGCGGGGGCCTCGCCCGGTTTGTAGGGGGAACTCTGCGCATCCACTCCAATCCACTTGCCCTTCCAGTTGTCTTGCCCGAGCAGGCCCATCTCGAACCAGGCCGGCCGGCTCCACGGGCCGACGCGGCCGTTGCGGTCCCAGCAACGGAGCTTCCAATAGCAACGCTCGCCACTGGTCAGCGGGCTGCCCTGGTAGGCGACGTTGACCGATTGTTCGGACGCCATTTTGCCGCTGTCCCATTTGTCGCCGACGCCGGCGGCAAGTTTGTCCTCGGTGCTGGCAACGATGATTTGGCAGGCCGACTGCATCTGCCCTCGTTCGTCCGAATGCAACACCCAGCCAAACCTCGGCTGCGGGGTCTCGACGCCGAGGGGGTTGGCGGCGTACTCGCAAGCCGTCTCGGTCACGGTCAGGGCGGGCAAACCACCTTTCTCCGCCGCAAAGGACCCCATCGGCGGCGCCACGGCGATCGACACGAGAACCAGAAGCAAGTATCTTCCGTGCATGGAAATGTCTCCCAACAGTCTCGAACCAGAGCGTGCCAAGGCGGCACCGTGCGCGAAAGTCGGCGGCGCGGCGTGACTCTTCAATTCGAGGCTCAACCGGCTACTGTTTGCCGCCTCGGGTTCCGGGCCGCTGTCCTGGTCCAGCGATTTCCGTGCCATACGGTCCCCGAACAAGACGGGAAGCTTGGAGTGAAACAACTCATGCGGTAAGCTCCGGCCTCAACGAGAGTAACAAGGTCCCAGAGGCCTGCCCGTCTGCCGATGCCCCCTCTCCGCTCGAAACAGGAAAGGTCCTACATCCGAGAGCACAGCTCAACCAAGCGGTCCTTCGCGAATGCCCACCCGATGGCCGAACAGATCAAGTACCCGGTATGTGCAGCGCAGTAGCAGCATTCTGCCTCTGCCAGTAGGCCTACCCCCAGGTGACCATTTTCAGGTCCACTTCGAAGCCGCACTCCTCGCACTTGGGGTTCGTCATGGAGACCGTCCCCTTTTCGCAATTCGGACAGACGTTTGAGTCAAGCAGCATCTTGACCTGTTTGCCCAGCTCGTAGCCACATCCTGGACACTGCGGATGAAGCAGTTTGAAGTCCCACTCACCCCCGCAATACGGACAGTAGTCGTGCGGTACTTGGCACATATGACCGTCGACGACGTACCTGTGAACCGTTGCGTCGCCTGATGCCAAGAACGGCTCCCGTCCGCCGCTGGCGGAGATTCCCTCGGCAATCAGCGGCAGACTGTTTCCCCGCTCAGGGTCAAACACGCTCAGTTCTAATCTGAGGAGTAGCTCATACTCTTCAGGTAGCGCTGCCGAGACCTCCTGCATAAGCCGTCTCAGCTGCTCAGTCCCTGCGGATTGGAGCATCCAGGGAATCCGCTCTTCTGCCGCCTCGATGAGGGGTTGGACTGTCTTGAAGTGTTCTTCATTCATGGTCGGTCCTCCGGAGCCAAGGCGTCTGCGGGGCTATCCGACTTCAAACATATCCTCAATCCGCTCGATTCTCTCGCAGATGGCGTCGAGTTTCTTCCCCAGCTTCCTATCCTTCGTGTGGTTGGCGTGACCGGCAATCTCCCCGGCAAGAAGGTCCAGCTCATTCAGCGTGAACTTGACCTGCGATTCGCCGGGAGCCGTCAGCTCCAACCGATTCGATAGCCCTTCATCCAACAGGGGCAGGCCCAGAAGCATCTGTCTCTCCTCTGGCAGCAGCTTCAGACCGACTGCGTCCGCGTCCTTGACTCGGATCTTCTTCGCCATCGGTCGCCCCTCTTGGTTGGGTAAGAATCCACGCCCAGAGGGCGTGGCTTTAGGAAGGCCCCCCCGAGGGGGCCGTAAAAACAGGCGGAGCCCCATTGGAGACACCCGTTCCATTCCGGACTCGATTCGCCTTGACCGCGCTCCGCCCCCTTCCGGCACCCGATACGGTAGCCTGCCCGGTCCTGGCCAATCCCGGACACCACAGCAACTATGCCGCGGGCCAAGACCGACTGCCGCTACTTCGGGCCGCTCTCCACAGCATGGCCATTCTCGGTCCCGAAAAAATATACGCCGGATCGCTCCGAAGCTCTTCGGGTCGCACGGCCAGAGGCCGTGGGTTTAGCTCGCGCTAAGCGACGGACCCCGCCTGAAGATGCCCCGGCGTCGTGCGCGGGAAACGGATGCGGCGCTTGCCTCGCTCGAAAACCTGCCTTACCCGGCGATCACCGTTGTTCAGAGGACGCCAGGCAAGTCCCCTTACTGGCAATCGTGTGTGGTCTGCGGTATAGTGGCGAGGCCTTGGGACCGGGCACGCAGACCGTGCGTCTGGCCCAGGCCGGGCCGGTGAGGGCTCTGCTTGGCGGCAAGGACTCACCGGCCGCTCTGTTTGCATTACGCCTGCTACGGCTTCTTCGCCGCAGGTGCCTGCTTGGGCGAATACAGCTTCGTGTGGAGCCAGTAGGCATCCTGGGCCGTGGGCGCCACGCCGCCGGGCCATCGGAGGACCTCCACGCCGTCGAGTTGCACCGAGATCTCGGCCGCCGAGAGCCGCGCCAGGCCGTAGTGCCAAGCGGCGCCGGATGTGCCCGTGCGGCGCGTCTCGATCAGCAGGGCAACCTCCGGGTTCGTCTGTGCGGTGAAAAGGAGGATCGCGCCATCCACGACGTTCCGCACCTCGTCCGAATACCGGTGGACAGGCTCCGCCGCCAAGTCGTATTCCAAGGAGGTTTCCGTGGGGCCGCGGACGCGGAAGGCGCGGAACCGCCGGGCCAGGTCCTTCATCTGGCGCAGGCGATCCGCCGGCGTCTCGGCCGGCGCCGAGGCGCGCGGGAGAGGCGCCATCACCATGCCAGGACTGTCAGGCGTCCAGCGGTCGCCGTCGTCGTCCTCGGCCTCCACGAGGCCTTCCGAGAGCGAGACAAACTCATAGCAGCCAGTGGCACCGCCCTCAGGTCGTGGCTCGAACTCCATAGCCACAAGCACCTCCGGTCGGCCCGTGCGGCCAAGGGCCCAGAGCGAGCCGTACCGCTCCGGCGTGTCGAAGCACTGAAGCGGCTCCGCAACAACGTCCAGGCCCTCGCGCCGGTCCTTGACGAGCCTGAAGGCCTTGACCGTCGCGGCGCGACGGCGCATCTCGGCAAGCCACTCCTGGCGGACGGGGTCGGCGATCTGTGTGGGCTGCTTCCCAGGATTGGGAGTGGCCGCAGGGCGTTTCTCGGCGGCCAGCGGCTCCGAAGATATCGGAGGCTCACAGACCAGGTCCCACAGTTTGACTGTCCCGTCCTTGCTTGCCGTGGCGAGCGTCTTGCCGTCAGGAGCGAACGCGACGGAGAATACCCCGCCTTTGTGCCCCGCCACAGTCGCCAACAGGGCCCGCATTGGTACATTCCAGAGTCTTAGGGTGCGGTCGTCGCTGGCCGAGGCGAGAAGTCTGCCGTCCGGAGAGAATGCCACGCAGTAGACTTCCGCAGCATGGCCAATCAGCGTGGCTGTTTCAGTTTTCTCCGCCACACTCCACAAGCGTACGGTGCGGTCCCTATTCCCGCTTGCCAGGGCCATACCATCTGGTGAGAACTCCAACAAATAAGCATGGTCGGGGAGGCCGACCAGGGTGGCGACTGCCCAACACTCGCCCAATTCCCATAACCTGATCTTCTTGTCCCAACATCCTGTGGCGAGAACCTTGCCGTCGGGCGAAAAGGCAAGGCACTCGACAGCGTCGGGGTGAAGCAGCGTCGAGGCCTGCTGGTTCGCCAGGTTCCACACCTTGACTGTATGATCCCCGCTGGCTGATGCGAGCTTCGTTCCATCACGAGAGAAAGCCACGCCGTAAACTCGACCGCTATGGCCTTTGAGCGTGGCCAACTCTTTGTGCGTGGTCACATCCCAAAGTCTCACGGTGTTGTCATGTCCCGCTGTCGCCAGGGTCCTTGAGTCTGGTGCGAACGCCAGCCCGTTGATCGCCGCCGTGTGCCCTCGCAGGATCGCCCGCTCCTTGCAGGATGGCCAGTCCCAGAGCTTCACGGTCCCGTCGAAACTCGCCGCGGCCAAGGTCCTCTCGTCCGGGGCAAACGCGAGAGAGCGGACTTCGCCGCCGTAAGCAAGGGTGGCGCCCCCCTCGCGCAGCGAATAAGCAGGCTCTGCAAGAAGCCCTGCGGCCTCGGCGCGGACGTCGACCAGTTGCGCCCGCAACTCCGGAGTCGTAGCGTTGCGTTCCATCCAGTCGACCGCCTTGTAGTAGCAGTCGCGGGCCTCCTTTGTGTTACCGAGTTGCCGGTGCGCCATGGCGGCGTAGAACCGGTTCGAGCCGCGGTCGAAGCCGAGTTCGACACCCTTGTTCATCGCATCGAGCGCGGCTTGCCAGCGGCCCAAGCGGTACTCGGCCATGCCCAGGGTCCGCCAGTTGGCTCCGTATTTCGGCCCTATCTCGGTGGCTTTGCGGGCAAACTCGACGGCCTGCCTCGCGTCGCGCACGGCAGTGTCGGGGCACGTGACCAGCAGAGTGGCCAGAGAGAAGTAGCCGTCAGACCTTTCCGGCGCCAGATTGACGGCTTCCCGAAACGCCTTCTCCGCCTCCCGATATCGCTTCAAAGACACCAGCTCGTCCCCCGCTGCGATCAGGCAGCCCCCTTGCCATTGGCGGAAGCGAGGCCCTTCGGCAGAGCCGGCGGCCAACTGGCCCAGGATACCGGCCGCCTGGAGATAGGCGGCGGTCGCACCTTCGTGGTCGCCTCCTTCGGCCAGCCGTGTTCCGCGTCTGTCAAGGTCCAGGACCACTTGCTCGCGGTAATCCCCTACGTTGCTCTGGGCGGAGACCTCGCTCTCTGTGGCCGCCCGCCAGAACTTGACCGTCCCGTCGATCCCGCCGGTGGCCAGGGTCTTGCCGTCGGGTGAGACCGCCGCCGCATAGACCCAGTGCCTCGGGTCGGCGAGCACGGCCCGCTCTTGGGCCGTATCCACATCCCAGAGCGTCACGGACCCGTCCGAGCCGGCCGAGAGCAGCACCCGGTCATCGTGAGAGAAGCGGAGGTTGTCGGGCTTGGGGCCCGGCCGCTCCCACGAGGCCCGCAGTTGGCCCGTCGCGGCGCTCCACAGCCTCAGGCCGACGCCGGTGGTGCTAGCAGTCGCCAGGGTCTTACCGTCATGCGAAAACGCCGCCGGGCCACCTGCCCCCTGAAGTCGGGCCTGTTCCTTGCGCGCGGCAACATCCCAGAGCCGCACCTCGCCCCCGCTTTGGGGCGCGGATACGAGCGTCTTGCCGTCCGGCGAGAAAGATAGACTCCAAACCGTCTCCTTGTGGCCTTCGAGCGTTGCCAAGGAGCGACCTGATCTCACCTCCCAAAGCCTTATCGTCTTGTCGTGCCCGCCGGAAGCAAGCAGACGTCCGTCAAGCGAAAACGCCACACACGCAATTCTGTCTGTGTGGCCCGTCAGAACAGCCAGTGCCGCTTGCGTCTCGGCATCCCAGAGCCTGACGGTCCTGTCGTCGCCGGCCGAGGCAATCAGGGCGCCATCGGCGGAGCACACGACAGAGAGCACAGGGGCCGAGTGCCCCTTGAGGATGGCCCGAACCTGGCCAGTTCTGGTATCCCAGAGTCTGACGTTGTTGTCGTCGCAGGCCGCGGCCGCGGTCTTGCCGTCGGAGGAGAACGCCACGTCCCAGACACGTTCCTGTGCCTTCTGGACGGGCGGTGGCGCCTGCGGCAGCACGGCGTCCCAGACCTTGACGGTCATGTCGCTGCTTGCCGTGGCAAGCGATCGGCCGTCGGGCGAGAATGCCACCTTCCTAACCCCGTCGGTGTGCCCGCAGCAGAAGGCCTGACGGGAAGCCACGTCCCAGACTCTCACGGTCCCGTCCCTGCAGGCCACGGCCAGGATCCGGCTGTCGGGGGAGAAGCGGACGCAGTCCACCGGGCCGGGGTGATCCTGCAAGGTTGTGCGCATCTGCCGGGTGGGGAAGTCCCAAAGGCTGACGCTCCCATCCGGGCTGGCAGTGGCTAAGGTACGACCGTCGGCAGAGAATGCCGCGGTGCTGGTATTGAAGCGATGCCCCGGGAAATCGGCAAGTGTCTGTCCGGTCTGGGCGTCCCACAAGCGGGCGCGCCGAAAGTCGCCGACCTGGACCAAGCTCTTACTATCCGGCGACCAGGCCACATCACACACATCCACACTCGTCGTTGTTACCTCGATTCGCTTCTGGCCGGTCTTGGCCGTGTCCCAAAGGACCATCTTCTTGTCTCGACCGCCGGAGGCCAGTGTGCTGCCATCGGGGGAAAACGCCAGTGCCCACACGCCCTCCTTGTGCCCTTGCAGGACGGCCTGCTCTTGACCCGTGGCCGCATCCGCGAGGAGGACATCGCCGGTTAGCAGCCCCGCAGCCAACGTTCGGCCGTCGGGCGAGAAAGCGACGGACCCCACTCCTGCGCGTTGGGGCCGCACCTGGGCCTTGCCCGTCGCCAAGTCCCACAGCCTGACGGTCGCATCCAGGCTTCCCGACGCCAGCGTCTTACCGTCGGGGCTATAGGCCACGCAGGTGACGGTTTGGGCGTGCCCCCGCAGGGTGAACCGCAGGCGCTCGTGGCACTGCCGCCACAGGTAATACCACTCAAAGCCCCTGACGTCCGGGAGGGGAGGCTGGGGCCGCTGCGCCTCGATGATTTGCAGGGCCCGGCCGTAGTGCCCGCGCCCGAGCCACTGCTCGGCCAAGGCCATCTGCGAGGTGTAAAGGTACCGGCGGGCGGCCAGTTCCCGGTCCTCGGCCCGCGCTTTCTGCTCCTCGGCGGTCTTCTGCTCTGCGAGGGCGACCTGACGTTGCTCGTCGGCCTTCGCGGCATTGTCCTTGGCCGCCTGGAAGTTCGTCTCGGCCCGGTTGCGCTCCTGGGCCACCCGGATGTAGGCGTAGCCGGCCATGGCGAGCAGCGCCGCCAGCATCAGCGCGGCGACCGCCACGCGGCCGCGATACTTCCGGATGCGCTTGCGGAGGAAGTACATTGTCGTCGGCGCCTTGGCCGAGAGCGGCTCGCCCGTGAGGTAATTGTTGATGTCGTCGGCCAGGTCCCCCGCCGAGTCGTATCGCCCCTCCGGGTCGTGGGCGAGCGCCTTCAGGAGGAGCGCCTCGAGTTCCTTGTCGAGGTCCTTCGCCACGGCCCGCGGACGCCTGGCCTCTTCCTCGGCAATCCGCTTGAGTAGTTCGTAGCGCGTTCCCGACAACTCATGGGGGAAATCGCCCGTCAAGAGCCGGTACAGGACCACGCCGAGGCTGTACACGTCGCTGCGGATGTCGAGGTGGTCGATCTTGCCTGCCGCCTGCTCCGGCGACATGTAGGCAGGCGTCCCCGCCACTTCCCCGTCCGTTGACACCGTCACTCCCACGTGCCCGTGGAAGAGGTCCTTTGCCAGACCGAAGTCCAAGACGTGTGGCTGGCCGTCGGGTGTAACGAAGATATTCCACGGCTTGAGGTCGCGGTGGATGACTCCGCGTCGGTGGGCGTGCTGAACGGCTTCGCAGATGGTTCTCATCAATTGCAGGACCTGGCGGCGGTCCAGGTGGTTCTGCTCGGCATAGTCGTCAAGCGGGAGGCCCTCGACCAGTTCCATGGCGTAGTAGTAGACGCCGTGGCGCAGGCCGCTGTCGTAGACACGGGCAATGTGGGGGTGTTCGAGGCCGGCAGTCACCTCGACCTCGCGCTCAAATCGCAGGCGGGCCTTGTCGGAGGCGAAGGCGCCGGACCCCAGGAGTTTCAGGGCCACCTCGCGGTGGGTGCTCTTCTGGACCGCCCGCCAGACGGTGCCCATGCCGCCTTCGCCGAGGGGGCCGAGGACCTGATACCCCTCGACCTCGGGGACCGGCCCCGGCGGGCCAGGCGCCGCGCCAGGGGCGCGCCCGCCTGACAGGGCCGCGTCGGAAGATCCCATCTCGGCCGCCGCCACGTCCATCAGGTCCAGCCCGGCCAGGCATTCGGCCACCGGCCCGGCGATGTCGGCGTGGCGGTCCAGGAACGCCTGGCGGTCGGGCCTTTCCCCCCGCTTCAGGGCCGACAGGTACTCCTCCACCGCTTGGGCCACCCGCCCCACGTGGGCCTCGGCCAGCCCGTCCAGGGATTCGCCCTTCTGCCCGTTCGTCCTCGGCGATTCTTCCTCCGGCGAAGTGTTTTTCCCGTTCATGATTCTGGCCCCGCAAACGAGCGCCGCAGCCTGGCCAGGGCCCGAGCCCAGAGGTTCTTGACGCTGTCTGTGGTCCGGTCCAGGCGCTGGGCGATCTGGGCGAAACTCAGGCCCTCCAGGTGCCGCAGCACCAGGACCTGGCAGTAGTCTTGTGGCAGGCGGGCCATGGCATCGGCCACCAGCACGGCCTGCTCGCGCCGGGCGGCCCGATGGCTGGGGCTGCTGCTGCGACGGGCCAGGCCGCCGGCCAGCCCCTGCGACGACGAGTTCAGGTCGTCCAGCAGACGCCGCTCCAACTGCACGTCGCGGCACTGGGCCCCGGAGTACCGGCGCACCAAGTCCGCCAGATTGGCTGCCAGGATCCGCCGCAGCCACGCTACCAGTTTCACCTCCTGGGTCCCGCGGAATTGGCCAAAGTCCCGCGCCGCCTCCAGGAAGGTCTCCTGGACAATATCCGAGGCATCCACCTTGCCGGCCAGCCGCCGGTCGAGGCGCAGCCCCGCCAGAAGGCGCAGGTACGAGCGATACTGCTCCAGGAGCCGCCCCAACGCCTGCGCGTCGCCGGCCTGGGCCTGCCGAATGCACAGCGCCACCTCTGACGAGGACAAAATGTCCATCGACGATACCTCTGGACGAGGAAGGTCACACTGGATTATACCTCACCGCCCTTTATCCCGCCAGAATCGGGTTCATTGCTCCGGCGCGGGGCCGTTGGGGACAAGGAGTGGCCCCAACGGCCGTGGCTGTCCGAAGAACCGAATGGCTCCTACTTGATGAGGAACGTGTCCCAATTCGAGTCCCCGACGTCCGGGTACCCGTCGACCGTGACCGTGGCCGTGTAGGTCCCCTTCGGGAGCGAGGACGTGTCGTTGAACTTCACGGGGGCGGTGGACCCGGAGGCCAGCGAGACCGGCCGCGGCGCCAGGACCTGGACGTGGCCCTGGGCGTCCTCGACCGTGCAGTGCACCGTGAGCGTGAGTGGACCGGCGGTCTCGTTCTTGACGTTGGCCGTGATGTTGTACTTCCCGCCCTGCCGGATGTCCACCGCGACCACGGAAACCACGGTGACTCCGACTTCGGGTGGTGCGGGCACACCCAGCCGGTCGTGGACGAACACGTCATCCACGGCGTTCGTGTCGCCGAAGACCAGGTTGCTGGCCTCCGACACGAAGCCCACACACCGGCCATCCCCACTGATCGAGGGCCGCAAGGCTTTATCGTTTGCTTCGCTGCCATCGTCGGAGACGTTCACGCGGGTTGTCTCGCCCGTTTGCAGGTCGCGGACGAAGACGTCGGTAAAGCCGTTGGTGTCGCCTGGAACCAGGTTCGTGGACGACGAGTTGAAAGTCAGCCATCGTCCGTCGGCACTGATGTTGGGGGTGGCCGCTCCTCCGTTGCCTTGCTCGCCGTTGGTGCCGACGCTGGCCCGCGTCGTCTCGCCCGTTTGCCGGTCGTGGACGAAGATGTCCGTCAGCCCGTTGTCGTCGCCTGGGACGAGGTTGGTGGCGTCCGATTGGAAGGTTACATATCGTCCGTCCGCGCTGATCGAGGGGCACCAGTCACTGGCGCCGTTGGCTTGCGTTCCGTCGCTGGCGACGCTCACGCGCGTCGTCTGTCCGGTGTCCCGGTCGTAGACAAACATGTCGTTGCACTGGTTGTTGTCCCCCTCGACCAGATTGGCCGAGGCCGAGCAGAAGGCGACGAAGCGGCCGTTGCCGCTGATGGCGGGACCGTATTGCCCACCCCCGTCTGGGTCGCCGCTCACGCACGTGAGCGTACGTTCCGTGAGGTCACTGACAAAGAAGTATCCGCCGGCCCTGAAGGCCACGAACCGGCCGTCGTCGCTGATGCTCGGCCGCACTCTAATCACGTTGAGGTCCGCCCCTTCCGCGGTGACGCTGACGAGCGTGTTCTGACCGGTTTGTCGGTCGTGGACATAGACCCTGTAAGGCCAACCCACGGACCGGTCCACCGGGACGAAGTTGCGCGCCGCGGAGATGAAGGCCACGAACCGCCCGTCAGCACTGATGGAGGGATTGAAAGACATGCTGTCGCCCTCTCGGCCATCCGCGCAGACGCTCACCCGCGTCGTCTCGCCCGTCTTTCGGTCGTGCACGAAGACATCAGCGGCCTTGTTCTTGTCGTTCGGAACCAGGTTAGACGCAGACGAGTCGAACACCACGAACCGGCCGTCGGCGCTGAAGGAGGCGCCAAGCCCTCCGTATCCTATGCAGCCGGATTGAGCGTTCCCCTGGGTCCCGTCGGAGGCCACGCTGACCCGTTCGGTGGTCTGGCCGACCGCTGCGGAACCGGAGACCAGCATCGCGGCGCACACGACCAACCCCAGGCAAGTAACGTGCTTGAACATGACCATTCCTCCCTTTTGGGTCTGCATTGGAATCGCGCACCCCTCGGGCCGGACGCGCAGACCGTGCGTCCGCCTCAGGGCCGGGCCGGTGAGGGCCCGCCGGCTAACGACCCTATCTGATTTGTGATGCCGGCGTCGCGGATAGGGGGATCGCCGGCGGCTGCTTTCCGTTGCTCAGCTGTTGATCGCGCCATACACCTGGTTGGCCAGACGACGCAGCAGGATCTCCAACTCATTCCACTGCCCGTCCCCGCCCAGGTCATACAGCACGCCGTTCACCGTGCGCGCATCCGTCGCGCGCAGGATGTCCATCACCACGACCTCCGTCCCGTTGGCCACACCGAACGCCTCCCCGTTCGTCCCAACGTTGAAGGTGCATGCCCCCACGCCGTATTCGCTCACCATAAACCCGTACGACTCGGGAATGGACTTCAGGGCCGGGTCCACCGTCGGGTGCTCCGGATCGTCGGATATGTAGCGGAACTCCACGAGCGTCTGGTTGGTTACGTAGGCGGCAAACGCCAGGGCCAGCGTGCGGGCCTCCAGCTTTGGCGACCCGCCGGCCATGTTCGCCCGCTCGCTGTTCAGGAACACCTGCTTGTAGAACTCGGCCACCTGGGCATTCGTCCTGCCCTCGAGGTTGTTGGCTCCCGCCCCAGCCCCATACATGTTCGGGAAGGTCACCGCGAGCCAGTGGCTCAGGAGCGTCGAGTCGGGGCTGCCGTTGAGCGAGCGGATCAGTTCCTGCCCGTGCTTGTTGTGCCAGAAGCCGATGGAGGCCGTCTGGTTCTTGCCCACCGTCCCCGTGGCCGTCGGCCGCTCGCCGAAGTTGTAGTTCACGGCTACCGAGTCCGGCTGGCTCAGCACAACATCCCCGAACAGGTCGTTGCCGGCATTGCTGCCGGCCGCCACGCCGTTGACGGTCCCCAGCACATCCTGGCCGTCGTTGTAGCCCGCCGGCTGGATCTCCCGGATGGAGTAGGTGCCCGGCCGCAGGTCGTCGAAGAGATACAGCCCCTCGCTGTCGGTGACCACCTGGAGGCTGACGGCGTTGCCGCGGTCGTCGGTGCCCTCGAGGCGGATCGTCACGCCCTCGATGGCCGCTTCGCCGAAGTTGACCTGTCCGTCGTTGTTGAAGTCCTCCCAGACCATGCCCTGGATCACGGAGGGCTGGATCTCGCCGAAGCCGTAGCCGGCGCCGTCCTCGCCGTCCAGGACAACCGCAATCCCGCTGATGCTGTTGCTGTCGGCATTGTTGTTCACCGAGCCGCCCAACGTGCCGGCAGTCTCTTTGCCGTCCAGCAGGCCGACGGGCTGTGCCTGTTCCTCCAGGCTGTACGTCCCCGGCCGCAGGTCTTCGAAGAGGAACCAGCCATCGGCTCCCGTCGTGGTCGCCAGGTCCACCGGCCCGCGGTCGCCGATACCCGTAAGGCGGATGCTCACGCCTGCGATCCCCGGCTCGCCGTCGTCTGCGCCGTCATTGTCGAGGTCGTCAAACACCCGGCCGGACAGGTCGGGCAGGCGGTTGACGTACACGCTCACGCTGGCCGTGTCGGTCCCGCCATGGCCGTCGCTCACGACATACTCGAAGGCGTCCGCGCCCGAGAAATCTTTCTTCAGCGTGTAAGTCAACGTCCTGTCCGCGTTGAGGAGCACCGTGCCGCTCGCTGCAGGTCCGACCGAAGAGATCGAGAGAACATCACTCGTGTCCACATCCGCGTCGTTGGCGAGGACGTTGATCATGATGGGTGCTTCCTCATCGGTCACCGCTGCATCATGCCCGGCTACCGGGGCGTCGTTGACCGGATTGACGGTGATCGTGACCGTGGGGACGTCGCTTTCCTCGATGCCGTTGGTGGCCCGGTAGGTGAAGGTGTCGGCGCCGTTGAAGTTGAGAGCGGGCGTGTAGTTGAAGGTTCCGTCGCCGTTGGATGTCAGCGTGCCGTTCTTCGGCGCCGCCGTCACCACGACCGCCAGTGGCGCGCCCTGGGGATCGAGGTCGTTGGCGAGAGGAGCGACGATCAGCGGGACGTCCTCGTCCGTCTCAACCTGGTCTGAGAAGACCTCGGGCCGCGTGCTCCCGGGGGTGGTTTGGAAGGTGTCGGTTCCGCCGCCGGGGACGAAGGTGTTGTTCCCGTCGCCGCCGATGATGATATTCGTCCTGGACCCGCCGACAAGGATATCATCACCGGCACCCCCGTCGAGGACGTTGGCCCCGCCCCCGCCGAGCAGCGTGTCGTTGCCGTCGCCCCCGATGAGCGTGCTGGGCAGCATGATCAGGGGATCGATCGTGATCACGTCATCCCCGCCCATGCCGTAGACGACGATGCTGGTGACGAGGGATTCGTCGAAGCTGAACTCCTCAACGCCCTCGCTGTTTTCGATCCGGACGTCGATGCTGCCCTTCTTGACGTCGATCTTGTCGGCGATGGCCTTGGCGACCACGATCAGCTTGCCGTCCTTATCGACGTTGGCCGGGACCACGTGGACGAGATGCTGGGCCATCTCGGTCTCCACGCCGGCCTGGTCTGTTGCCATCACCTGCACCCTCATGTTCCCCTTTTCGGGGTAGGTATGGGAGATGACGATACCGTTGCTCGGGCTGAGGGCCTCGGCTGTGCCGTCGCCCCACTGAATGCTGTAGGTGTATCCGGCGGCATTGACGGCGGTGAAGGTGAAAAGGAGTTGCTCCGTAGGGGCTGCCTTATCCGGCCCGGCGATGGTGGCCGCAGGCGGGATGATCCCGTTCTCGTAACGGGCCAGGCCGATGTCGTAGCTGACGCTGCCGGCGACCACGATGCTTTGTCCGTCCACGGCGACGCCGACCCCAAAGGCGTCCGGGCACTCCTTTCCGGGTTCGCCGAAATAGGTGGTCGCGATGCCGCCTGTGCCGAAATCGGGATCAAGGACCCCGGCCCCGGTGTAGCGAAGCACCCTGAGGGGATGACGGTCAAATCCTTGTGAAACTGGATACCCAAATAGCGTCGGGCCGTATCCATCCGCGACGATGACATTCCCTGCGGCGTCGATAGCCAGGCTGGCGGCGACTTCATCGTCGTCGCCGAAATCCGACACGACCTTCCCGTCCACGCCGAACGAGGTGTCGAGGCTTCCGTCGACGTTGTACTTGGCCAAGGCGTAATCAGACTGGTCGTTCAGCCACGCATAGCCGGCGGCGAGTATCGTGTCCCCGCTTCCGATGGTCATGGCATACGCTTCATCGTACGGTGAGCCCAAGTCGGTGCGGACCTTCCCGCCGGTCCCGAAGCTCTGGTCAAGCGTGCCGTCGGTGGTGTAGCGTGCCAGGGCGAAGTCATAGTAGTCTCCGGTTTCCGAAGGATACAACGTCGATGACCCCGCTGCGACGATCCGGCCCTGGCTGTCAACTCCAAGAGCGTAGACCTCGTCGCTTCTGCCGTCGAAGTCGGTGATCACCGTGCCGCTTGTGCCGAATGATGTGTCCACGCTACCGTTGCTGTAATAGCGGGATATGGTGAAATCGTGATCACTGTACCATGGGTGCGACGAGAGGTCCACAGTGCCGATGACAATCCTGTCGTCCCCATTGGGATTGGGCTCCAGAGCCAGGGCCCAGGCACAATGGTGGGTGAAGCCGGTAGTGAGCACCCCCGCAGTTCCGAAACCGGCATCAAGCGTGCCGTCATTGTTGTAGCGGATCAGCGTGGTGACCCTGCCCTGTGGGCTATTGGAAACGCCCGCGATCACGATCTTGTCGTTACTCCTGTCGATAGCGACGTTCGCGGCTTGGCCGGACATGCCATCCACGCAGGTGATCACTTTCCCGCCGTCCCCGAACTGGCTGTCCAAAGTTCCGTCCCTGTTGTAGCGGGCCAGGAGATACCCGAAACCTTCGGCAGACGGGCCGCACCCCGCCACGAGGATGTGGCCATCGCTCTCGATGGCCATCGCGGAGGCCTGCTCCGACCCCCCAAAATCGGTGAGCACCAAGCCGCCGATGCCGAAGGTGGGGTCCAAGGCCCCGGCGGTGAGGGCGGGCGGCACGTTCCGGAGCGTGAGAGTCAGGCTGTCGCTGGCCGACGCGCCGTAGCCGTCTTCAACCGTCAGTGTGACGGTGTAAGTCCCCTCTTGGCCGTAGACGTGGCTGACCGTTTCGCCGGTCGCTGTCTCGCCGTCGCCGAACTCCCAGGCGTAGGTCAGGACGTCGCCGTCCGGGTCGGAGGAGGCCGAGCCGTCGAAGGAGACGATCGCGCCCTCATGAGCGGTCTGATTCTCCCCCGCTTGGGCCACCGGGGCGTCGTTCACCGCCTTGACCGTGATCGTCACCGTGGCGACGTTGGAGTCAACGTTGCCGTCGTTGGCCTTGTAGGTGAACGTGTCGGCCCCATTGAAGTTGGGATTCGGGGTGTACGTGAAGGAGCCGTCCAGGTTCAGTTCCAACGTGCCGTTGGCCGGAAGATCAACAAACATGGCGCTGAGCGCGTCGCCGTCAGCGTCGGTATCGTTGGCAAGGACGTTGCCCGCCAGCGGCATATCCTCGTTGGTCGTGGCCGTGTCATCCACAGCCACGGGGGCGTGGTTACCGGCCACCGCCAGGCCCGCCAGGAGGGTATTCAGGGCCGGGCCGAAGCTGAGGCTGATGGAATACGCGCCGGAGGGCCATGGGGCATCCTGCCAGTGGCCGTCGGACTCCTGGTTGCGGATGAGGTAAATGCTGAACTCCTGCTTCCAGTCATGCGCCGCGATCACGGAGAACTCACCGGCGTTGGGCAGCCCGGCGAGGCCCTGCCCCATGAAAAAGAGGTTCTCGATGTTGGCGCGGTCATCCGTCCGGAGATACGGGGTCGGATTCGTTCCGCCGTCGTTGTAGAACAGGCCCGTCGCCGAGTGGGATTCGTTCATCTGGGCGCTGACCCAGTTCTGGCCCACGGCGGCGACGTAGCTGTCGAACACCTGTCGGGCCTGGCCCGCGGTGATGGTCGCGCCCGTGTAGTCATGGCCGACCACGGCCGTGTCCCCGGCATCGAAGAGGCTGGACCCGAGCAGGGTCTCGCCCGCGAGGATGCCGCCGGTCAGGCCGAGGTCGCCGCCCTGGTTCTCCGAGGTGTACAGCCGGGCCAAGCCGTCCGCTGGGCTCTGGTCCGTCATCAGGTAGGCATGCAGCCGGTCGCGGACCTGGTTGTTGACGTGGACCCCGGCGCCGCCCATCCCGTCGACGGCCTCCTTCATCCCCATCACCTGCCAGGACGTCACCCGGCCCATGGCCATCCCCCCGCCGCCCGCGCAGCACCAGCCGCCCAACTGATTGTTGGCGGCATCGAGCTGCTGATAGGCCGAGAAGTCCACCATCTGCTGCACGATGTGCTCGATGGACCGGCCCTTGACCTGTGCGGCGTCACCGACCTGGGCGACGGTCCCGGCCAGGGCCGAGTGGGCGAGGGCGGCCATGATCGGCCCGTCGACGCCGATGATCTCGCCCTCCGCCAGCCCGAAGGGGACATTGGACAGGGCGATGCCGTCGTTGGTGCCGGGGATGGGCGTGAAGCCTTCGTCGGCCTCGTCCGCGGCCGGGATGCCGCCGACGGGGCCCAGGCTGAGCAGGAGGGAGTTCAGGGCGCGCATTGACGTCTCGGCGTAGGGATCAGTAGAGTAGCGCATATCATTCTGGGTGATCCACTCGGCGTCGGGCGCGGCGGGGCGATACCACACCCCGGAGTTGACGTCGTGCTGGTAGGTTGCGACGGGGTAGGCCGGCAGGTGTCCGGTCTCGGCCGCGAGCCAGACGAAGTAGGCCGCGGTCGATGTGGCTTCCGGCCCCGCGAACGAGCCGGTGATGTCGGCGCCGCTCCCGCTGCGCGACATCATCTGCAAATGTGTATACCATAGGGCGTCATCGAGGGCGACGGCCCGCATCACCTGAAGCTGCTCGGGCGTCGCATCCTGCGGGAGGGGCTCCTCGCCTGAAGGCTGCGCGGGGACGTCGGCGTCAACGAGGATCGGATAAGCCGCGTAGGCGTTCTCGGATCCGCAGGAGAGCCACAGCGTGGCTATGAAGAGCGTGTCGTACGTCACATGGGGCAGGGGAAGGCGCGCGCTCAGATCGTAGGCCACGATCCCGTCCGGCGTCCCCGAGACGATCTGCCGGGGCGCCGTGGCGGGCGTGTCCCAGATGTTGTCGCCGTTCAGATCCCACTGGAAGCGCGAGGCCGCGGCGGCAGCCGCGCTGGGGAACCCCCGGGCGACGGCCTTGAGCGTGACGTCGTGCCCGTTGTAGGCCAGGTGCGGGATGCTCAGGTCGCCCGGGACCGCGGGCACAGGGACCACCGACATGGACAGCAGCACCCGCGGCTCTAACGTCTCCAGGTGGAGCTGCTGATGCGCCCCTGCCTGCCGTCGCATGCTGTCATCACCCCTACCCGTCAACCACACCAAGAGCTTTGTAAACATCACCCCACCTCCTCACTAACGGTCCTTGACCCTGGGTTTCTCAGCCAACCTGCCCGCCTCGCTGATGACCTCAGCGCTGCCGGGCCCAGGCTGCCTTCTGAACCGAACCGCCGCATCTGCCGGTACCGTCCATGTTTCACTGGCTAAAGCGCCTATTCGACATAACTGCGTCTTCTTTCGTCGTTGGCTCCCGCTGCTCCGTTGCTGCGGGGTCCGTCTCTGCACATAATGACAAGGCCGAGCCTCCGGCGGGCGGAACGCCCGTCCGGGGCAGGCCCGGCCGGCGAGTTCCTGCGTGGAAGCTGAGGCTCGCCGGCCGCTTCCTCTCCCAGCACAGCGCTGCCGCACTCACGGCAGGTCGTTGACCCACGCGGGATTCCAGTGCGGGTCGACGGCCCATTGTTTGTCCTGAAGGCTGCTCAACCACGTCAGCCCCGTGCCGTCAGTGCGAATCCGGGCGACCTCGATATTTGACACAAAGGCGACATACTGGCCATCAGGCGACCACGCCGGCTTCTGGGCCGCTTGACACTCGTATTCAGCGTACGTGCCACTGTCGCTTCCGCGCATCCAGAGCACTCTCGGTGGCCCAAATACGGGAACACCGCTTGATGCGTCCACGTCCACCAGCATGATGAAGCGCCCATTATGCTGAGAGTAAGCAAGCGACCGTCCGTCAGGCGACCACGCCACGCCGCGCTGATTGACGGGACCGCCGCCCTCCATTGGCTGCCATTCGAGGATCACTGGCTCGTCGGCGTTGATATGCAGGGCGCCTGTACCGTCATTGGTGATCTCCACTGCGACCACCGCGATCTGAGGGGTCCACCAATACCCGCTGCCATAGGCGACCAGCCCCTGGAAGCCGGGTTTGCCGGGATCCAGGTCCGGCCCGAAGTCGAGGCCCGATTGCCCGGCCTCTCCAGGGTACAGGAGGGGAAGGTGGCCGATCTCGCCGGAGAGCAAGTCGAGGATGGCGACCTGTCCGCATTCGCCGCAGGTATAGGCAATCTTGGTATCGTCAGGCGTCCAGGACAGTCCAAAGAACGGGTTGGGCCTGTGAAAGCCGGCGCCACTGAAAGAGCGCACCTTCTGCAGGCCCGAGCCGTCAGGTGCGACAGTGTACAGATCCATCCAAGGCTTCTTGGTGTTGGGCTGATGGAGGAAGGCGATCTGCGAGCCATCGTGCGACCAAGTGGGACGGTGAACATAGCCTCCCGACAGTCGAACGAGTTGCCGTGTGGCCGAACCGTCGGCAGTCATCAGGCAGATGCTGCCCTGATAGTGTCCCAAGTATACGTTGGACTGCATTTCCACGTACACCAAGGCGGGGTTGGTCAAGGGCGGCGGCGGGGCCGGCGGGGGCTTGGCGGCCCACGTCAGGCTGGCAGCCAGGACCGCGAGCGCCAAGGACACCGCCAGGCCAAGGTATCCGATCTTCGTGCGCTGAGACATCGTACGCCTCCTTACTGGCAATTGCCTTCGGTCTGCGGCAGAAGAGAAATGCCTTCGGGCCGGACGCGCAGACCTGCCGCCCGGCCCAGGCCTGGGCCGCGAGGCCCTATGCGTGGCGGTGACCACTCACGAGCCACGAGGCAGCGCCGTCACGCGGTGCCGCATCGCGGGGTGCTCAAGACCGTTGGCCCGCTTGGGATTCCA
>Ga0315295_10000888_pt1 | contig 25510 bp, 34 predicted proteins | sample YL17G14_0_MG_FD_204453 | JGI IMG/M metagenome (GOLD analysis project Ga0315295, IMG submission 204453) | Sediment microbial communities from Yellowstone Lake, YNP, Wyoming, USA - YL17G14_0 | ecosystem: Environmental > Aquatic > Freshwater > Lake > Sediment | place: USA: Wyoming | collected... | reverse complement strand
CAGGTCACCCCTAAAAGATCATGACTCAGATCGGCGCACAGAGGGTTCCAGCGCTGCGCGCAGCACGGCAGCGCAGTACGTCTGCGCAGCCCGTGTGCACGTCGCCGGAAAGAATCTTGAAATGAGGGACGTGTACACGTTGACAACAGCGCTGCGCTGTAGTTCACTCGTAGTTGTAAGGCAGTGCGGTTGGAACAGCCGCCGGAGCGTGACGAAGGTCCGCAAGGACTCGCGACACCCGGCCAGACTCTTCACCGCTGCAGGGGTTATAACCCGGTTGACTTGTCTCGGTCCCCCTGATCGCAAGAGTCTTACGGGCGACCGACAGGAACCCACTGCAGTGCAACTCTGCAGGGTCGCGCTACCCGCTACCACGCACAGAAGGGCCGCCAGGGAGGCGAGAGCAATGTATGCAAGCGAAAATCAGCGTTGGACCAAGGCAGACATCCTGCAGGGAACCGCGAGGTTCTATCGTCGCAGGCCAGTCCCGAAACTGTCCGCAGACGTCACGCGGGAGGTAAGCAGGCTGCCGGACGGAACGATCGTTCAGGTATGGGACAACGACTACTACGCCGCGCATCGGCCGGACGGAACGCGACTGTTCCTGTCGCGATCCGAAGTCGAGGGAACACCGATCCCGGAAGGGCACACCACGATGATCGACACCACGACCGACCCGACCGACCCGCCCACGGTCGGCTCCAAGATCGCCATCGAGGCGCTCACCTCCGAGGGCGGCATCACGATGCGCTGGGGGACTCTGCACGCGGTCACCGTCACGCACCTGATCGTGGACGACTACCACGACAGTGCCGGTATCGGTGCCTACCTGCCGGGCCGTGGGTGCAACGTGCATGACGGTGTGCCGGTGTCCCTGGCCGACATCCACAAGGTCTACCGGCCGGACGGAACGCGACTGTTCCTGTCGCGATCCGAAGTCGAGGGAACACTCGACAGCCACGATTCATCGTGGCAGCCGTACAGCCTGTCAGGACGCACTCTCTTCCCGAACTGAACACTCCGGCCGCATGGCGCTTGCCGTGTGGCCGGTAGAATCCTTGCAAGAGTAAGGAATCCGCCGACGAAAGAGGCGAGAGCAATGAGCAACAACGACCAGAGCAAGAGCAACGACACTGCGAAGACGTTCAAGTACGCGACGCGTGAAGAGTGGCTGCAGGCTGCGATCGAGTACGTCCGCCCGATGGTCAACGCTGCGGCGGAAGCCGCTGGGATGGCGAAGCACAGCATGCCGACTCACATCCGCGTGTCGTGCGGCTTCGGATGGGCCAAGGCCGAGAACAGCAGCATCCTCGGCCAGACGTTCGCGAGCGTCGTCACCGATGACGGACAGTCCGCTGTGTTCGTCTCGCCGGTCATCGCGTCGGCGGAAGACGCGCTGATGGTCCTCATGCACGAGTTGGTGCACGTGGTCGATGACTGCATCTCCGGCCACTCCGGCCGGTTCGTGGAAATCGGCAAGGCACTTGGCCTCGACGGCAAGCCGACGCAGATGCTTCCGGCGACTGCGCTGCAGGCGGAACTGATGCTGATCGCCGCCGATCTTGGCGACTACCCGCACAGTCGGCTGGACATCGACATGATCCGCGCTGCGAGCAAGACGCCGAGCACGCCGAGCAAGCCGCGCGTTCGGGTCAGCAGCGGCCCGGCCGCACAGCACGGCAGCCGTCACATCAAGGCTGTCTGCATGAACAGCGCGTGCGACGCGCGTGGGTACCTGGTGCGCACGTCCGCTCACTGGATCAGCGTTGCTACGCCGATCTGCCCTGTCTGCAAGACGGACATGCACGTTTCGTAAGGAACGTGTGCACGGCGCCCGGTCGGTCGCTTGATCGGCCGGGCGTAGAATCCTTGCAAGAGTAAGGAATCCGCCAACGAAAGAGGCGAGAGCAATGACTGACAAGATCACGAGCAACACTACGGATACGACGCACGCGCTCGCGCATCCGCCGTACCGTTACGCGCGACAGTCGCCACACAAGACGCTGTGCGGACGCATGGTGCAAGGCGGCACGGGACGGACTGCGCACATCGAGGGCATCACGTGCAAGCGTTGCGTTGCAGTCCTTCGCAAGGGCAGGTGACCGGCGATGATGCATCCCGAACGGGTTCTATACCTGCAACGCGTGCTGCTGGAAGTGGTGCAGCGCAAGCCGCTCAAGTCGACAGACCACGTGTACACACTCAACCGCTGATGGAGGCGAGAGCAATGACGAAGACACTTCGCACATACGTGCGCATGTCCCGACTGCGTTCCAACGCAAGGCATTACGGGCCGTGGCACATCATGGAAGATCGCGAGTTCACGAAGTGCAACATCCGCGCGTACCGTTCGATCGGGATCGACGTGCTGCAAGCGATGTTCTCGCCGGAGGGCAAGGCATGCAAGGAATGCGCGCAGCGCGCAGCGAAGGACGGCACGAACGACTGAACGACACAACGCCCGGCCGCTACGGGGAAGCGGCCGGGCGTTGTTCTGCGTTCAGGTGAGGAATCCGTTCAAGGACACCAGTCACGCAGCAAGACGAGAGTACACGCCGTCACCGTCGCAGGCGATGACGCCGCGCTCCTGCAGCCGCTCCAACTGGTACATGATCGATGTCCGCGCACGGCCGGTTGCCGTGACCAACTGCGGCAGCGTCATCGCGCTGTCCGCGAGCGCATCAAGCACTGCAGTCGCGACCTGTCCGTGTACACGCCGGACGGGTTCCGCCTTGGCTGCAGGCACGCTGTGCAGCCGCTCGGCAGGGACCTGCACGAGATGCGTCCCGCCGTCCGGGTCGAGGAACCACGCGGCCTCTGTGCGCCGATCTGAGCCATGATCTTTTCGTGGCCTTGCCTCCACCAGCAGAACGTCTGCGAGGAACGCCACGGCAGGCCACACGGCTGCTACGTACCCGCCGAACGTTTGTTGCGCTGTGACCAACTGACCGGCGACCGTCACGACGACTGCGATCATCAGCACGAGCATCGCATCCCACCTGCGCAGCCCGTTGCGCGAGCGGTCGATCAGTTCGGCTGTCGCTCCGACTGCCAGCACGTCGACACTCGCTGCGATCAGGATGCCGATCACGCCGTGCTGCCCGAGCGCGTCCGCTGCGTGGATCAGGTGCGCGAGGCTGCCGGGGAATGCGAGCAAGCCGAGCAGCGTCAACGCGAGCGCACGTGTGATGCGGATCGTCCGGTCAGTCATGACACACCCCGTGCTCCCATCCGCCTGCGCCGTCTGCGCAGATGGCTTCTCCGACGTCGATCGACTTGCGGCATGCCGTGCAACGTCCGGGATAGCACGCTGCGATCAGCCCTTCCGCGCGAGGCGGTTCCTCCGGGCCGCGCACGCGGCATGCACACTGGTCAACCGGCAGGTCTGACAGTTCGCAGCGTTCAGTCACAGTGCCCACGCTCCGATCAGGATCAGCAGTACGCCGAGCGCGACCGTGAGCGCCACACCGAACGGGTTGCGTCGCATCAACGCTGCCTGCATGCCGTCCGACCATCCGGCCGGTTCGCTGCCATAGTCAATGTCGTTGTCCGACAACGGTTCCGTGACACCGCACATCTGCGGTTCGATCTGCAGCAAGCCTGCCTGATCGAGTGCGTCCGCCAGATCCCACGCGGATGCGTTCTCCTGCATCGATTCTGCGAGCGCGTACGCAGCGAGCGTGACACGTCCGCGCGTCTCATCGTCCATGTCGTGCACACTGCGCGCGTTCATCAGACTTCCCCCCTCGCGTTGCGCCTGAGAGACTCGCGCACTTCCTCTGCGAACGCGGACTTGCTGCGCCGCAGGTACGTGCGCATCACGCCTTGCGCCACCCACTCAATCGCCTTCGCGGCAAGCAACGCTGCGAGCACACTTCGGAACATCAGGCGCCATCCTCCGGTTCCCAGATCGCCACTGTCGGATCTGCATGCCGCATCATCCTGCGACGTCGCACGATCCTTCTGATGTGCGGCAACGCAATCAGCATCACGCCTGCGATGATGACGACGAAAGGCCACGCCGAGACGATAGCAAGAGGCCACGTCACGAACGGCGACACCGACGTGTACACGTCCGGCCAACCGATGCGCAGCACGAACAGCGCGAACGTGCCGAGCAGCAACCACGTCACGATGATGCGCCACACGTGTACACGGATCAGCGTCCGCTCATGTCTGCGTCCGTACTGCTCAAATGCTGCCTTACTCGCGCTCGCGAACATTCCCATGACCGCGCCTCACTTAGTCGGATCAAAGCCACGGCGGACACGGTTCGTACCCGGCTCGCCCACCATCCCGCGATACAGCGCTGCGACCTGAACCCACATCTTCGCCGCTTCGAACTGTCGCTGCCCGGCGAGATGCATTGCACGGCTGATCTGTCGCGCAGCGTGCAAGCGGTTAATCATGCTCGGCAGATTCGGAGACTTCCGAATGTTGTTCCGCATGATGTGCGCAGCAATGGCATTCCCTTGTGCAGCGCGCATTGCATGCTCGCGGTTCGCCTCGCAGTAGTTGAGGAACCCGCTGCCGCGCTGCAGCCAATCATGCCGCTCGGCCGGATGCGCCTGTCTGCGTCCCGCGTTGCTGCCATTCTGTGCGCCGACGTTCGTACGCGGGTTACCCCCACGCATCTGCGCTGCTGTGCGCTGTGTTGGCTGCGTCATGGTTTCCGCTTCCCTTCGATCGCCCGGATTCCGCTTGCCCGCCTATAGGGCAGCGCAGTTTCCGGCATGGTCAGTTTCCGGTTTCCGTTCCGTACGTGACGAACGCGCTGTCGGCTCCCGGCAGGATGACGTAGTGCCCGTACGTGTCGTTCGTCATCGCGCCGAGACGAACTGCGCGCGACAGCAGCCGCGACAGTGACGAACGACTGACGCCGGGAATGTCGAACCACGCATCCGCGAGTTCGCCTGCAGTGACGGACACGGAGACGCCGCCAGCGCGCACGAGGAAGCCGGACAGCATCCTGCCGAACGCTTCCGGCCGGGCGGAGTTCGGCAGCGGCGGACCGTCCGGCATCAGGTCGGAGAAGTCGAAATCGAGCCCTTCGGCATCGGTGTCGATCGGCTCGCGCGGGTCGCCTGCACCGTCGAAGAGTGCATGATCTTCGTCCGACAGGTCGGAGAAGTCTGCGACGAACGGCGCGATTCCGTCAGTCTCTTCGTCGTCCACTTCGTCAGTCACTTCGTCATCACTTTCGTCTGTCGTGACGACATGCAGTGTCGGAGTGTCGTTCAACGGCTTGCCCTTCCTCGACGTGTACACGGTGCCTAGTGCTGCAGTCTCTTGCGCGGTGAACGACGGCGCCGGACCTAGTTCGTTGTCTGCGCGGATCATCCACATCTCAAGGTCATCGGCGGACGGCGAGTAGTCGCGCGCTTCGATCGTCCATCGTTCACGCGCAATGCTCGGCGCTGTCACGACACAGCGGCCAGGCCAGTCGTTCCGCCACATGTCCGGCCGCACACCTGCGTCAAGCACCGACTCATCAAGCACCATGCCTGCGCTCACCGCATCGCCTGTCCCGTACACGATCGCAAGCCCTAGGTTGTGCCGCGCGTCCGTGTCGTACGTCGTTGCGCTCGCGCGCTGCTGCGACGTCATCAGGAAGATGCCAACCGAACGGATCGACTGCGACAGTGCAACGAATTGGGCACTGTCACCGATCACGCGTGATGCCTCTTCGATGTTCACGACCAGTGCAGGGATACCGCACCCTTGCTGCCATTCCTCAAGGCTGCGTGCGCCGAGCAGCGCAGCGCGCACCGGCACGAGACGATCGATCGCTGCGAGCATCGCGAGGCATCCCGCCTTACTGCTGACGTACCAATCGGTCCTGCGCTGCAGCGGTCCCCATGACTGCGCACCCTTGATCGGGTCGCCGTGCCAGTAGATCGCATCGCGACGTGTCATCACTTCTGCGGCTGCGATCTTCGCGCCGTTCGTCTTGCCTGCACCCGGCATCCCTACTGTGACACCGATCGCCGGAGCGGCCTTGCCCGCATATCCGAACAGCGCGAACTCATTGAACTCGCCATCTTCGTACAGTCCCTTGCGGATCGGATCAGCGATGCTGCCACCGAAGCGCGACGGACCGGGCCATGGGATCGGATCGGCCAGCACGTCATGCCGCAAGATCGTGACGTCCGCCTGCGCTGCGTTCCTGCGATCCTGTACTGCGCGCACCGAACCGGGCGCGAGTCCACGCAGCGATGCGATGCGACGCGCAGCCTTCTGCACAACTTCTGCGTCATCGCCGTTGGCAAGTTTCACCTTCCAGCGCTCGCGGATCTGCCCGATGCTGACCGGCTTCGCCCGAGCACCAGTCATGCCGAGCATGTCATCGATACCGCTTGACTGATCGTGCGTGTCGTCGCCGTGACCGCGCACCGTGTCGAAGCGGGGAATCAGCCACGACACTCCCCATGCCATTCCGCACAGGAACCACAGCCACGCCCATGCGGCGGGACCTACGGCGACGTGAACGGCAAGGCTGCCAACGATGTACAGCATCGAGACTGCGTGATGGATGCGCAAGATCCTGCGACGCGGACCTGCGTAGTTGTATGCGAGCGCTGCGAGCCCCACTGCACCGACCATGATGAACGCCGGTACCCACATGTATGCGTTGCTATTGCGCGCCTTGACGTACAGCACGTACCCGAGCAGCGGCACGACGACTAGCGGGATGGCGAACGGCAGCAGCCAACGATCGATGCCGCCACGACGGCCGACGTCGATGCCTCGCAGCGGCTTCGCTGCCGCCTGCGTCGCGGGTGTGCGCGGCTTGCTCGCGCGTCTGGTGTGTGCCACAGATCGAGAGTACCTGCACGCGGCTGCGCCGATGGGATCGTCAGATACCTGCAACGCAGAAGGACCGGCGTCATGATCGACGTCCGGTCCTTCTGTCGCTTGCGTCTACCCGCCCAGGAAGACAGCAACCGCAGAGTAACGCACACCAACGTCGGTTGCTCGGCGTGCACACGTCCACAGGGTTACCCACAGACTGTGCACACGACACCTCCGGCTGCGCCGTGGCGAGCCGGACCCTGCCGAACCCATGCGCTCATACCAGCGCTTAAAGATCATGGCTCAGATCGGCGTACAGCGGTTCAGCGCAGGCGGTCGCCAGGCTTGCCGTTCATGATCGCACGACGCGCTGCATCGACCGCGTGCAGCGCTCGCGGCTGCGGACCACGCTGCTCAATGACTTCACCCCACACAGTGTCAATCGCATCCTGGTACTGACGCTGCTGCAGCGCGGTTGCAGACTGCTGCACGATGCGCGGTGCGGTCCGTCGCTGGTAGTCGTGCATGAACACTCGCGTCCAATCGCGACCGACCGCGATGCAGAGGATGACGATCGGCGCAAGGCAGTACATCAGGAAGACGACGTGCGCGCCGTTCGTCCACAGCCAACGTGGCAACGGGTTCGCAGCAAGGAACGCAGTTACGACGACGAAGCCGACGACGTTGAGCATGCGGACGAACGGCACGGCCGCACTGCTGCCGAACACGTACGCACCGATGCCGACCCATAGGGATGCGGCGATGACATCGCAGAACAGCCACATCGTCATGACTGCAGTCTCGTCGGAGAACATGGCTACATCCCTACTGCCGCAAGGGCAATCATGAGCAGCGGCAGCAGCACGATCGCTGTGAGCCGTGCAGTCCAACCGTTCGACTTGAGCCCGTTGCCTGCGCCGAGCAGGCCGACGTGCACACTGCATGGTCGAAGCGGGATACCAGCGGGACGCTTGCCGTACGTAGTCTTCGGCTTGCCGAACATCCAATCGAACAGCAGATGCGACGTCCATCCGATGTGCAGCCCGTACGCAGGTAGCAGCAGCGGTGTCATCGACGGCGGTAGCGCGAACGTCGCGAACAGTAGTGGTAGCAACGCCATTGCAGGCAGGCCGATCCAATGAGACAGCATGCGATGCTTGCCCGCATCGCCACGCACGACCGTTCGCCATGCACACGACTGCCACGTGCGCGACTTCTCAAGGTCGATGTCCGGCGACCACCTGCAGCCGCCTGCTGTCGGGATCGACGTCACTGCAAGGACGGCGGACACAGCAAGCGGAGCGTGCGCTGCGGTCGACAGTGCGAGCGCGAACGCCGGTGCTCCGATCCTGTGTGCCCATCCGTCCATCTGCGCAGTGTGCCACACTGGCACGGCGTGCCCGCCCGGCCGAACCGAAGGAAGGATCGACCGATGGCGAACACGCCGACGCGCAACGTACGGATGCCTGCAGTGCTATGGCAGTGGGTCATGCAGGAAGCGGAACGGCGCGGACAGTTGCCGCAGTTCCCATCTCCCTACGCTTGGTCGCAAGTCGTCATTGCATGCGTGCGTCACGCGATGTCATGCAGCGGGTTCGCGCGGGACTGCAGTCCGAGCGGCAGCGCTCTCGCGACCGATGCCGATGGGAACGACACCCTGGATGACGCCGCCACTACCCGTGATGCGCAACGGCTTCCAGATGCCGAAGTGCGAAGCGATGGCAACGACGAGAGTCGTCACGGTCGTCACGATCGCATTGCGCAAGACGAACGTTCCGCCTGACGCCTGCAGTTCGGTCAGCCATCCGCCGATCGCGGACAGCACGATCAGCGTCAGCGCCTTGACCGATGGCGCTGCGATGCGCGACGTCACCAGTGCGACCAGCATCGGCAGCACCGTTGCGACAAGGATCTGCAGCAGCGTCGGTGCAAGTGTTACCTGCGTGTTCATACCGCTTCCCTTCTGCGTTCGTTTGGTGGCCTGAAGTGAACCCTGTGCTGGTGGTTCGCACCGAGGTCGACCACGAAGGAACCCCGATCTGTCGCGGCGCCTGGATCTGGTGTCCAGCCTGCGAGGAAGTCCATCGGTTCGTGCTGGCCCTACCTGACGGGACCAGTCTGACCCCCCGGCCGAAGTGGGGCTGGAACGGCGACGAGACCGCGCCGACTTTCGACCCCTCGATGCTCGTACGCGGCGGGCGCCAGGGGTCCGACCATGTATGCCATTCGTTCCTGCGGGTCGGCGTATGGGACTTCCTCGGCGACTGCACGCATACCCTCGCAGGCCAGCGGTTGCCGATGGTGCCGCTACCTGACTGGCTGATGTGATGAGGAGATGAGCGTCCGGGTCCGGCCGGGGTGATCTGCGTCGTGGCACCGCTGCTCATGGTCGCGGCCAGGTCCTGACCACCCAGACCCACGCGCCCAGCGCCGCGACAATGACGCCGATCGCGACCCCTGCCAGGACCTTGGTCATCGTGCCCTGCCCTCCCCGCGCGGCGCCTTTACCTGCGTGTTCATACCGCTTCCCTTCTGCGTTCGTTCCGTTCCTGCAACGCAAGGACGGCGGCGACGTACAGCGCGGCTGCACCGTTCGTGAACCGGCGGACGATCAGGTCTGTCGGATGATCGAACAGCGAGCCGATCAGGATCATCCCTGCCCATGCGACGATCATCGCGATGATGAGCCACCAGTGCCAGCGCTCGCGCAGCCACGGCCAGACGTCGACCGTCGGGTACAGCGACAGCCCGAGCATCAAGCCTGTCGCTGCGTTCACGAAGGCTAGTGAGAAGTGATCAACGGTCATCGTCGCCACCCTTCCCATTACCCTTGCTGCGCAACGCAATCACGCCACCGACCAGCAGTGCGAATGCTCCGTTGATCGCTTCGTTCGGGACGTACCCATCGAGCGCGACATCTGCGACGAAGTTGCCTACCCACACAACTACCGCTGCAACGATGACGACGTTCGCAACCCATGGTCGGATCATCCTCACCTGCCTCTCACTGCGTAGCGTGTACACGTTGACTTACTCCACGATGCGCAGCGAGGCAATCGCAGTCTTGATGCGAGCGACGTCCGCATCACTCAAGCCGTCGATGCCTGCAGCGATGAGCGCATCTGCGAGTGCCTTCTCATCGACGTCAGCAACGGGTCGCGCAGCGAGCGCGTCAAGCGCGACCTGCAGTCGGTCGAACATCTCCGGCTTGATCCGCGCTCCGAAGTACGCCCATCGGTTCGTACGTTCCTGCTGCACTTCGAACCTGATGTCAGGTCGCTTCACGTCGTCGTGCACGTCGCTCATCGGAGTCGCCATCAACTTCGCGACGACTGCTGCTGCGATCTTGTCAATGTCGGCCTGTTCGATCACATCTGCTCCGTTCACTGCTGCTGCGATGGCCGGTACAATCTCAGTCTTGAATTGCTTGATACGTACCGGTCCTGGACATTCCTTGCCCGTTGCGCTTGACCACTGCACGCCACCCGCGACGCGCACAGGGTCGATGCCTTGCTGATGGTAGGCGAGTCCGCGTCGGCCCGGCTTCGTGTCCGGAATCATCACCGGCGGAATTCCTACCTGGTGACACTTCCACGACGACGGGCACTGCGCATGCGCTTCCTTCGTGCACAGCCATGCGAACAGCGAGACGATCGAGCGTGCCTGCGCATCGGTCCATCGCACGATGCTGCTCGCAGTCTTCGGTGCATTGTCCGCTGTCTCGCAACTGATCACGACATTGTTGCCATCGAGGTTCGCATCAGCGGTATGCATGATGTCCTGCCACTGCCAGATGTCACCGTCGTATCCCGCACCGGCGTCCGATCCCCAGATCCCGCCGATGCCGAAGTGCGATTCCGTCCCGCTGTAACCGTTCTGGCGGAACATCCCGTCAGTCGACGTGAGGTATCCGACCATCGTGTGAATGCACAGGATGTCATGCGCTGACATCTGCGGCTCCGTCTGCGGCCCGAGCGGCTTGAATAGGATGTTCGGTTTCATGCGGCTTCCCACGCTCCTGTAACGATTGCGGCAGAACGCATCGGCTGCCACGTTCCGTTGGCTTGCCACAGTTCGGTCGGCGGACCGACCGGGAGTGTTGCGGCTGCGAGCATGCGCGGCTCATCGAACCAATGCGACGCCGCACCTGTCTGCCCGGTCCCCGCGTTCGGTCCGATGTTCAACGCATCGAGCGTCCCGCCGAGATTCTGATTGTCCGTGTACACGCCGAACGTCATCGACGGCGTGCCGATGCTGTCGCACGTGCGCGACGATGTGTCGTCCCAGAACCATTGTGTCTCAACGTGTCCGGTCGCTGCATCCCAATGGTTCCGCACGTCGACACGGAACCACTTGCCGGTGGGTACGGCGGACGGCGCCGTATAGATCACAGTGCTTGCACTGTTGAGTATCTGCGGGATCATGCTCGCCTGCATCCGAATGATGCAACGGTTCACTGCAGCGCCACGGAACTGCAGCCACGTCAGGTTGCTTGACGGCGCCGCACTGATCCACGCGTACACGCTGAACGACGAATCCGTAACGGTGCCAATAGATGTGGAGTTCCATCCGACGATCGATGAACCGACCGTGCTCGCTGCAAGGTCGCAGCGTATGCAACCTTCACCCCATCTGCGCTTGTCCTTCTCATAGACGACCGCGCCGCCGGTGATGGTGACGACGTTGAATGCGTTGCCGTTGTCGCCGCCACTGTTGCCCGTAGTGACAGCGGATTCGTCGGTGCCTACGTCGCATGTGTTCCACAGTGGCAGCGCCATCTCACAGTCCTGTCGTCTTCGAGTAACCGGCGTACATCGCGATGTACAGCGTGTTGTCCGCACACCAGTGCATCTGTTTCACGGTCGTGCAGATCGTCTCGTACGACGGGACTGTCACGTCAGTGAACGTGGTCCCGCCATCCGTTGACAGCCATAGGGTTCCGCCGATCGGTGAGTCGCCATTCTCGCTGACGACAATCTTGCCGTTCGTCGGGTTCACTCCGATCGCCGACGGCTGCACGATGTTGCTCGCGCCGATCTGCGTCAGCACTGGTGAAGCGGTATCGCCTGCAGTGATCTTCCATACTTGGTTCGGGCGGGTGAAGTAGTAGACGCCTGTCTCACTGAGCGATGCCTTGATGTGACAGACGTACGGCTGCGTCGTGCTGAACGTCTGCCGTCGCGTCCATGTGACGCCACGGTCACGCGACTGCCATACGCCTGTCGACGGGTCGAGCATCCACACGTTCACACCATCTGCAGGCCACGCGAAGTGCACACGCTGCGACCCTGCGACAGCGGTAACCGTGACGCCGCCGGTCGTCGGAGTCGACCACGTACCGGCTGCACCCAGACCGACCTTGCGACGCAGCCCGGACAGACCTGCCGCAACCTGATGCGCTGCAAGGATGACGTTCGTTCCTGCGCCGTCCGTGTTCACTGCGCCACCGATGCAGCGCGGAGTGCTCGCGAAGTTCGTCCACGGCTGCGACGTCCCGCTGTGACTCTCATCCGTCCATGCGCTCGCAGTGTTCCACGGATCGGCATTGCTATACACAGCACCGTTTCCATTGACGTCACGATCGCCCATGCAGCAGATCACGCGACTACTGTCGGTGCGTATGTCGTTCATCCATCCGACGTCTGTCGTCGGCCGGTTCACTGGTGTGATCGGCTGCGTGACGAAACCGTCGTTACTGAACAGCGCCCCCCAATCCGTATCGGCAGTAATGACCTTACTGTTGTTGTTCGGCTTCGTCAGGATGTGCCACGCGGTAGTTACCGCACTGCCCTTGAATGCAGGGAACCATGTCGTGCCAGTGTTGATGCTGCGCCAGATGCCGGAGCGACCGGCGAGCCACAGACGCGTCGGCGTGTTCGGGTCGATGATCGGACACGTGCTGTCGTAGTTGCGATCCGCCATCAGCGACGGCGAAAGCGTTGACAGCCACCACGTCGCGCCTGTTGCATCGTTCATCCGATAGTCGGCAGTGCCGATCTTCGTCCATGTTGGCGAGCCACTCGTGTAGTCCGTCCATGCGACTTTCTTTCCGGACGGGTTACCGGCCGCGTCGGATGAGTGCGTGACAATGATGCGCGTGATAGTGCTGACGCGCTGCGCGTCGATGCCTGCCCACAGGTTATCGACTACCGTCTCGTCTGCGTTCAAGTTGTTCGTGATGTCAGACCAGTTGCCTGCAGTGGTGAACGCCGTACCGTTCCAGCGCACGACTGCATCGGCGGACGTTGACGAACGCTGCGCCCGGCCGGTCACCGCGTATAGCACAGTAACGGCGGACTCCACGACCGGCACGCAACTCTGCGCGTTCAGATAGTTCGTCGGGTTCCTTAGTGCCGTAACGGGTGTACCGTTGATCGCTGTGATGCGATAGATGCCGGTACCTTCACCCGTGGCGAACATGATAGTGCGGTCCTGCGGGTCGAGATAGATGCTCGTGACCTTCACGCCTGCGAGCGTTGCGCGGACAACTGCACCGGTGCTGATCGTGATGCGGTAGATGCCGTCGATCGTTGCCACGTACAGCAGATCGTTCGCTTCATCGAGTGCGATCGTTGCACGCTTCGCCTGTCGCGGATGCAGGTCGAGCCCGCCCTCGACCGACGACGGAACGGTGCACAACTGATTCCACTTGACGATGCCACCGATGCTCGCATCGTACGTGCCATACCAGATGATGCCGGAACCACTGCCGGTCTGCGACGTCGAGTAGTACCAAACCTTGCTTGCAACCGTTCCCGACCAACGGATACCGCCGCAGCGCAACGACGCGACTGTCGTCAAGCCGATGTTGTTCGGTCGCCACGTGTCGCCACTGTCAGTCGAGAGATGTACTCCTGCAACGTCTCCGCCACAGATCACCAGTCCTGCGGGATGCAGCGCAGTGTTCGCCTTGTCCATCGCGTTCTGGAATCCTGCCGCCCAGACGCCGGACGTCACAGTCGTCACGCTCGGCGGAGTCGGCGGAGTTCCTGCAGCGACAACGACTCCGCTGCGCATGCGAACCCATGAACCGCCTGATGCCATGTACTGATCGATCGGCAATTCACACTCTCCGCTCAAGCACGTCAACGCCGTCCTTCGCATACGTGCTATCGATTGCAGGGTCAGGATCAGCAACAGCGTTCTTGATCCATCGACACTGAATGTCGCTGCGCGTCGACCCACGCACCGGCCAGGAACCGGCGTACCTGCGATAGAACACGGAACCCGCTGGCATGTCTGCAAGCACGTGATTGTGCGTTGTCCCTGCAAGCGTGTTCAGCGGAGTCGTATTGCCATCGTCAAGCATCAGGTTCGTGCCGGTTCCCGCTGCAGCCTCAAGATCTGCCGTCAGCATCTTGCGTCCGCCTGCTACGCCTGCGTCTGCCCACATCTGCTGCGTGCCATCGGGCGGTCCGAGGAATGAGGGCAAGTACCCATTGCTGTCGCAGGTCAACTGCGTGATGGCTGTCGTCGCTGCGCCAGCATCGTCCATCAGGAACAGATCCGTGATCTGCACGCCACCAGTGCGCAGCGTCCACAGAGTGACTGTCGCAGAAGGGATTCCGCTGCCTGTCGTCGGGTTGACGACGATGCTGTACGGATCTGCCCAGAACTTACGCCGCGCCATTACGCCGCCTCATACGTGCCACTGATCATGAACGTGTCCGTGCTCGCCCATGCGAACGGCGAGTTCAGATCGACCGAAGACGAGATGACATTCGCGCCCGACACCGCAAAGTATGTGATCGTTGCAGTGCTGGACGGCCCGACCCAATAGCCATACGAGAAGTACCGCGTGCCGGAAGACTGGTCGATCGCGAGTCCTGTCAGCCCGATGCGGTTCGATGTCCTCGCGCCGACCGGCAGTGTCAGACTCCACGTGCCGCTGCCGTACGTTGTCGAACTGCCCATCGTCAGTTCGATGCTGCACGTCACCATCTTGCCGACCTGCGTATAGCGTCCAGCGATGACGCCGTTACTGAGTACCGGGTTCGTCGTCGATGCAGTCCATACCGGTGTGTAGGTCTGCGTCGTGCCACCGAACGGCAGCCATGTCGTGCCGTCGTGGGCCGTCCAGATTTTCAGATCGTTCAGCCATGCTTTCATTCCCTGCACTGGTGACGTCAGTAGTGCGTCGCGCGCGGCTGCCGTTGCGAACCGCATGTTGCTGTAGGGACCGGCGCTATTGGCGAGCGCGAGGAACGCTGCCGGTCCGTCCGCCTGATCGTCAGCGAGCGGATACGTGAAGCCATATGCGTTGTTAGGCAACGGTTCTCACACCTTCCTGTAAGTGAGTTGCAGCGCGCCGGAACTGCGAGAGTCGGACAGTGAACCGAACACGATGTACGGATCGTCGGCGTTGATCCATGCAGCAATGCCGTTCGCCGTTCCGTCGGACATCTGCTGCGCGAGCGCGAGCGGGAATGACAGCCATCGCTTCGTGTTGACCGGAAGGCCAGCGAGCGTGCTGCCACTGCCGAGCAGCGTCGGTGTGCCGGACGGCTTGCTTGCGTGAGGCATCGTGTACACGGTCGGCTGCTCGCTGCCGTACTGTCCGCCGTCTACGCGCGCGCAGTACCACTTCGCGCCGATGACTTCTGCACCCTTGAGCGCTGCGCGTACCTGCGTGCCGTAGAACCACGCGCCCGTGTTGCGACCGTATCCGCCCCAATCGCCTTGATGCGGACGGCTCGTGTCGGTGCGCCACTTGCCACCACGGAAGCACGCAAGCGACGTCGCCGTGAACGTACGCACAACTGTCGTCGGCTTCGGTGTCGGCGGGACCGGCTTCGTCGGCTTCGGCTGCGACGGCGCCGGAGCGGTTGACCGTGGTGTCACGGGTGCGGCCGGGTTCGTCAGCGCGCCGATCGCATACCGGCGGTTCCCTTGCTGCAGAAGGATTGCAACGTCGTTGACGCCAGGCACGTAGTGGATCGTATGGGGCACGGTCAGTTCGGTGCCACCGACGGATGCAACGACAGTGCCATCACCAGGCGTCGCGATGATGGTGGCAAGAGACACGCTGGTCTCTTCCATCTGCGCGAGTTCATCGAGCCCTAGCATTCATACCTCCGTCACCGTCACGTTGCTGTCGAGCGCTCGCACTGTCACGTCCATAGACGTTGGCCTTAAAGGGATCTGCATCTTGACGATGCGCCCAAGGATGGTCCGGTTCGGCAACTCCAACTGCACCGGATCGTCAAGTTCTAACAGGAAGTTCGGCGGGACGCGCACAACGAACTCACGCTCCCTGCCACGGCGGTAGTTGTTCAGTCGCGTCGTCGCTGCGGCTGCGGCTGCCGTGGCAGTGAGCAGCAGCGGCGAGTCGTAGAACAGTGGCACGTCACCAAACGGCCCGCCCCATCTCGTCGGAGATGCAGGGTCGTTGTCGAACGCGACGCCTTGCACTGCAGCGTGATCCGTCGATGCTTCACCACGCGCAACGACTGCATTGATCACACCATCGCGCGTGGTCACGATGTTGTAATCAGCGACGTCGCCGCCATCGCCACACGTGAATGTCCATACGGGATCTGCGCCGTACTGCGTTGGCTTGCGCAGTACCAGTTGCCCATTGCTGTCGATGGTCAGGTCGCCACCGATGCTGCGAGCGAGCGCGAGCATGGATGCGAGCCGGTCATCTTCGTACACGATCGACTTGCTGACAGCGGCATCGGTCAGCGCCGTACTGAAATCTCCTACTGGCACAAGGTCTTCGTTCAGTCGCTCAATCTCACTGAACACGGTTCCTGTTGTGAGCGGCTGCATCGGCGTCAGCAGCCGTGCGTCCGCGAGGATCTGCATCCGGTCCTGCGCCTTGAGCATGTACACGAAGCCACCGAATCGCCACGTGCCGTCAGACTTGCGGCGCCACCTCTCGCGCTGCTCAGCGGACTGGATGCGGAACCATCCGATCGACGTCGGCTCAATCGCTTGCTTGCCTGATGCGGCAGCAGCCATCGACACTTGCACTTCCTGGCCGTACGGCTGCAGCGCATCCGTGAAGTCGAGCGGCAGCAGCGCGGGATCATCTGAAATGATCACAAGGTCAAGCGTGCTGCGCACGTCGGCGTCATAGTCGAACGTGATACTTCCTTCCGTGACAGGCAGGTCGTCGTACATCGGATCGCCTGCGTACCAGGCATCTGCGTACGAGAGGATCTGATGTGATCCACGGAAGATGAGCGACGCCGATGCGTCGGCGCTTCTCACAGTCCACCACGCTGCGCCAACTGCAGCCACGTCAGATCGGCGTCAGCGATTCCCTTCCACGACAAGCCTTTCGACAGCACCTCGCTCCACGTGTGCAGCGGTCCGGCGATGTCCGGCGACGGACGCTGTACAGCGGTCACGTCGAGTGTCATCAAGCGTGTCGGCTCAGCGAGTTTCCCGATGCGCCGTTCCGTAACGTTCTGCACTCCATAGTGCTGCGCGGCGATATCCCAATCCGTAACGGAGACACGCAGCAAGATGACCGGCGAGTCATCGATCACAGTGCGAAGACTCTGCAGTGCGAGCAGCGTAGTCGTTGCGAGAGTAAGGGAACCGGCACCCTTCGACCGCACGCCTGCAATCATGATCGGTGCAGTAGCGCCGACCGGCGTCAGCATCTCGGCGTCGATGATGCGCGAGACTTCCGGGAAGTCTGCGATCGTCACCTGCACTGCAGTGCTCGGCGTCAGCGGATCGGACAGCCACGTTCCGGTACTGGACAACGTGATCGTCGTACCGGTCGACTCATCGGACGAGACGCCGAAGACATCGAACGTCACTGCCGTGTAGGTCAGCAGTTCACCGATCGGCGCTTCGAAGTCATCAACCGTGAACGACCCTGCAATGAGTACGTTGCTCGCGCCACGCACGATATTCTTGCCTGCGGAGTCGCTGCGCCAGATGGTGACTGTCGCTGCGCTCGCGTCCACGCCAGACACGACCAACTGCACGCCGGGCGATGGCGTCGCAAGCGGCGTCGCTGTAACCGTTGGCGCAGTAGCGAATCCACCGGGGATCGGCATTAGCGTGATCCTCTCTTGCCGAGCGCCTTGCGTACTCCGTTGTCGATGCCACGCTCAACGCGAGTGTCAACAATGGCAGTGAGTTCCTGCTCACCGATCTTCACCGTGACGAAGACATCCCCGCCTGCGCTGAGCGCGTTCCACTGATCTTCTGTCAGCACTCGCTCCGGCTTACGCGTTCCGTTGTACGTCCAGTTGTAACCCGGCATCAGCATCCCGCCCTCGTCGTACCAGTGCGGCGAACGTGACTGCCATGCGCCGAGCGCAGACATCGGCGAACCGTAGACAGATGCGATGTAACGCAACCCGGCTGCGATCTGCCCGGCCGGATCGGACGTCTTCTGCGCCCCGAACGCAGACCACGTACTGTTGAGGAACTGCGCGATGCCGTACGCCGTTGACGTCGGGTTCTGCGCGTTGTTGTTCCATCCAGACTCGTTATTCCACAACGCCTTCAGCGCTTCCCACTGTCCGCCTGTCCAGCCGTACGACGCAGCCATGATCTGTCCGAGCGCTTGGTTCGAACTGTTGCCACCACCACTGCCACCGAACAGGCCGGACAGCCATTCCTTCGCCTTGCCTGTCACGTTGCCGAGCGCAGACAACGCCTTGCCCGGCAGGTCACCGATGCTGACCAATCCCTTCTGCAGCATGGCGGACAGCGCGTTCGGCAGCGAGCCGAGTGCCTTGGTCGCAATCTCTTGCGGCGACTTGCTTGCGAGTCCTTGCATCAGGCCTTCGATCATGTTGCCGCCGAGACCTGCGAAGACTGTTGATGGCGAATGGATTCCGAAGAACCCTTTCACTCCGTCAACGATCTTCTGTCCGATGGAACTGACCCACGACTTGATGTCATTGACCTTGCTTAGCGCGCCGTCCTTGAGCCCATCTAGCAGTTGCTTGCCTTGCGTCAGCAGCAGCGTACGAAGGTTCCCGACTGCACTAGTCACCTTGCCTGGCAACGACTTGAACCACGTGGTCACTCCGTTGATCGCATCGCCTGCGCCTTTCTTGATGGCGTCCCAATGACGGATTACGAACAGCGTTGCGATGCCGATCGGCCCTGTGATGATGGCGAGCAGTAACGGCCAATTCTTTTTTAGCCAATTCCATACCGTCTCTGCTGCACCCTTGACCTTGTTGAACGCACCGACTGCGATGTCCTTGACCTTCGTGAACGCACCGTTCACGACGTCACGGAACTTCTCACTGCGCTTCCATGCGTAGATGAGCGCAGCCGCAAGTCCGATGACAGCAAGGATGACAATGCCAATCGGGTTCAATGCCATGATGACGTTGAACGCCGCCTGCACTGCGGCCCATGCTTTCGTGGCAAGCGACACAACCTTGATAGTCGTTGCTACAGCAAGGATGCCGACAGCGAGCGCTTGCAACGTCGTCTGATTATTCTTGTAGAAGTCGAACAGATTCTTGCCGATCTTTACTGCGTCGTTGAATGCAGGAATCAGGTAGTTGTGCATGAATGCGCCGACACGTTCGAACGCTCCGACCAGTCCATCACTGGTGACGTCGCCGTCCTTGAATGCGAGGAAGAATGCGCGGACTGCGAGTCGACCTGTCTCGATCCAACCGGGCAACTTGTCAGCAAGCATGTTGCCGATCTTCGTCAATGCTGGCAGTGCCTTGAGTACCATGTCGCGCGATGCATCGGCAACGCTGTCTTTCACTCGCGCCCATGCTCCCGCGAACCCTGTACCTGCAGCCTTAGCGGCGCCACCGAAGCGTGTCTCAAGTTGCTTGAGGATGATCTTCTGTGCGCCCATCGCATTACCGGACTTGACCATCTGTTCGATCTGTTTCTTCTGCGAGTCCGTGAACGACACGCCTGCCTTGCTCAGTGCAGCGAGTCCCTTGACCGGATCTTGCAGTGCCTTGCCAATCTTGATGGTCGCACCCTGCATGTCGGTACCAAGCGCAACGCTCATGTTCAGTGCGGCTTTCGTCGCCTGATTGAACACGTCGTTGCCCCTGCCCGCTTCGTTGCGTACCTTCGTGAATCCGGCGAGCACGTTCTCACTGTTGATGATCAGGTTCTCATCAACACCCGACAAGTCTTCCAGCGCAGCGGCTTGCGCCTTGATGCCAGCGACACTGAGATGCGCAGCGTTGCCTGTCGACTTGATGACTGCAGCCGTCTTGAGCCCGAGCGTTTGATACTGCACGGCATCGCGCAGTCCATCTGCAAGCGCGCCACCGAACCGGCGGATGCCGCTTGCAGCAAGGCTTCCCAGCGCAGTGCCGAACGCGATACCCATCTTGCTGACGCGGTCGGACAGGCGGTCGATCGTCTTGCTCGCACCCTTGTCCTTCGCAATGAAGTTCCATACGAGACTGTTCTCAGCCACCGGTCAACTCCCTTGCATAATGATCAAGCGTGCGCTGCACGGCAGCACGGACCTGCACTCCGTTGCGCCTCATCGCGGAGTCGAACCAATCTCGCGAACCGGGGAACTCCTGCAGCGTTAAGCCGCTTGCCCTGTCGAACAACGGATGCAGCACAACGCCATCACGGTTGATCCATGTCGGCAGTGTCGACTGATTGCCCATCGTCTTGCGACTGATCCTGATGCGCACTAGTGGATCGCCGGTCAACTTGACCTGCGTCGTCGTTGCACGTGCGATGCGTGCACGCAAGCCACTGTGTCTGCGACCAGATGTGTAGATGCCACGCGCCGCTGTCTTCGCATCGCGCAATGCTGGCAATGCCGCTTGCCGCAACGTCTTCCGGAATGCACGCGGTAACGTCTTGCCGTCACCGATGGACTTGAGCGCACGGTACAACTTCTCGACTTCATGCGACTGCCGAATCTCAACCGACATGAAGTTGTTGCCGCTTGCTGCCATCGCTGCACACCTACTCTCGCAACCCTAGCGCTCGCAGTAGTTCCATCTCTTCCGGCGAACGATCTGCATCCCTATCTTCGTGGACCTGATCGAGCAGCAGCCGATCGAACATCGCAAGCCGTTCGTCAACATCAGGCAGCGCGTCGTACTCATTGCCATAGATTGCTGCGATGATCCTGTCATGATTGACGCGCTGCCTGATGTCATCCGTGATGAGTAGATATGCGATGTCGCACAACGCTTCCGGCGTCAGTCCTTCCCACGCTGTGCGAGGCGAACCGCTGCTGCCAGATCCGGCCGTCCCTGCGCTACCAGTCGATCCATGACGCGCGAGTGCAAGACGCCCCCCGATCCGCCATCGGTTCGCCGCTGCCCATCCGATGAGTCCGGCAGCGGCGGAGTAGGGCGGTCCGTCATGTCCTGCATGATGCCTTGCAGGATCTCAATCACGGTGTCGTCCGGCGTGCTGTAGAGACGGCAGTTCGTGACGAACGTGTCGTACTGATCGTCTCCGAGCAGCATGCGGAAGAACTTCGCCATGAACGCAACCGACTCCGGACTGTCGGCTTTCTTTCCCTGCATCCCCATGACTTCGGAGATTTCCAGCGCCGACAGTTCGCGGCACGTGTACACGATGCCGTCGAGCGTGTACGTGACGGCATCGCGCATCGGGACTGGAACGCTTGTGTAGTCACGCATCGGATCAGCCTCTCGCCGTTCCTGCACCGTAGAACTCCCACGAGATACCGCTTACCGGCATCTCGAAGTTCCACGACGTCGGGATGACTGCGAACGACGGCGCTTTCTTGTACGCCGTTGTGATGCGCCCACTGTTGAGCGTCTGGTAGAAGAACGCGCGCATCGTGTTGTCGAGCGACTCCCATCCGATCATCGCGCGCACTTCCTGACCTGCGACCGGCGGACGCACGCGACTGAGAGTCGTTGCGCCAGTACCGCTCACGACGGTTGGCGCGCTTCCGTTCAGCGCCTTCGCCAGATTGCTGAGCGTGTACGAAGCGAGGTTGAACGCGAACGATCCGGTACGCCCGGTCGTCACGTACTTGATCGGGTCGAGGAACTCCGCGACCGTGATGGCTTCCACGGACAGTTCGTAGTCGAACTGCGAACCGTCTTCCGTTGCGCCGAGCGACACCCACGGACCGGCCCAGGAATCCGTGAACACGGAACCTGCAACGGTGTTCGTCGGGATGGACGTCGCGAGGGGTGCCCAGAACAGATACCCTGGATCTGTCAGGATCGTCGGTGTTGCAGTGGTTCCCGGCATGACTCACTTCTCCCTTACGGCGCAAGGACTGTGTAGGTGACGGACGTCTGAACACTGAACGACACTGCGACCAAGCCGTCGGCTGGGTCCGTGTACACGGGCGAGTTTGGAACCCTGATGACGCCGAGTCCTGTCGTTGCGGGGATCGACGTCTGTGCACGATCGGACACGGTGAGATCGCCGTCTGCTGTGTCCATCGACAGGATCGTCACGACACATCCGGCTGCGTTTCCGTTGCGTACCAACAGCATCGAGCCGGGCGCGACACGATCGGTTGCTGCAGGCGTCGTGCCTGCCGGGTTGATCAGTCCAGTCTTCGGGATAGCAGTGACCGGAACGACAGCCATTACTTGTCACCGACCTTCGGCGCATCCTGCACCGGCGGCTGATCGAGCGTGCCGCGCGGCGGTTCGGGCCGGACGACCGTCGCGACCTGCTGCGCCTCCGTCTCATCGACGTGCATCACGTCTTCGCGCTGCACGATGCCGTTGCTCACGTGGTGCACGGGAACGGCGTCACCGACGTTGAACGCGCGTGCGTTGCCGATGTCAATCGGAACCTTCGCGACGTACGTGAACCACTCGCCGTGCTGCTCGGCGTCGTACTCTTCCAGCGCCTTGACTTTCGGCATGTCTTTCCTCTCAGACGGTTGACGGTCGCGCTTCACAGTCGATGCGAAACTCAAGCCCTGCATAGATACCCTTCGGCGTCTGCAACTGCAGCAGCGACCATGCGCCGACGTGAGCACTCGACAGACCTTGCACGCCGAGCACGATCATCGCACTGCTCGGGCGGATCAGAGTACGGACGGCATCGCGGATTTCGAACACGCGCGCTCGGCGTGACGCCGGGTTCGTGTCACCCGTCCATGCTTCTGCAAGACATGCGACGCTGAACGTGTCAACATCAATCACGCCCGGCATCGGACTACCTTCATTGCTTCCTTCTGCCGCAAGTCCACGCTGATCTGCACTCGCGCCAACGAAGAGACGATCGGTCGAGACCATCGACTGATCCGCCTGTAGTGGCGGGCCGTCCACGATCGCAACGCCTTGCAGCGCAACGACTCCGGGTAACTGTGCGAGCAATGCAGTGATGACGTCGTTCGCGGTTGCGCTCATGCGACCATCGGGCCTAGGTCGTCGTTCGCGAGCAGTTCCATGACGTCACGCGGAATCGACCAGATGCGACCCTGCACGGCGAACGTCTCATCGTCAAGCGGATCAACCGGACCTAACTGCGACGGACCACGCTGCGTCTCCCACAGATACGTGATGATCTTCGCTGCTGCGTGACGGATGCTCGCCTTGATGGTCGGACGGCCGATCGTGTACACGACCTTGTACGGTCCGTAGTTGAAAGGCCAGCCTGTCGCGCGTTCCACCGTCCACGTTTCCTTGTCGAGCACAACGTCAACTGCCGCAACGGTTTCGCCACCGACGTTCGGTAGCCACGGCTCAATGCTGACGATCGACTGCGGCGGACCGTACGTCAGCAAGAGACACTGCGCCGACTCGACCTTCTCTTCGATCTGTCGCGTGAGCACTGCGCCGATGCGACCTTCGACAACCTCTGTTGCGACGTCGAGCATCATCAACAGTTCCATGTCGGAATCCGTTACAGCGGAAGGGATGTTGAGGATGCGCTTCGCGTCGCCGAGCGCGATGATCGACTGCGACTCCGCTGCGTCCACGTAGAACGTGAACGGCTGCACGATGCCGGGCGCCGTTGTCGTCCACACTCCGGAATGCCGACCTTCGACTGTCGTCGTGTAGTCGTAGAACAGTTTCCCTGTGTCGGTTGGTGGCGAGACGATGATGCCGGGTACTGCTGCGCCGTTCGGCAACTTGATTGCGAGCGCATGGGTACCAGGGTTCGCAAGCACTCCGGCTTCGTTGTACACGTCGAGCGTCGCGCGGAACACGCTGCCAACTGCGACCATCACTGCATCCCTTCGCCCGGAACTGCATGCGCTTCCTTGCTGCCTGTCTTGCCTGTCGCTGCAGCACCTTCGCCCGGTACTGCCCTTGATCCTGCCGCACCCGGCGTGCCGTGTACACGATCGATGGTCCCGATCCGGCCGACCGGCAGCGCGCCCTCACCCGTCCGGGCGAACCCGTACTGAGCGAGCGCCGTCACGATGCCGTCGGCCGTGTGCACGGCGAGCACGGTCAAGGTCGCGCCACCCGTGGCAGCCATCGAGCCGGAAGCCGTAGACGCCGCTGCGGCGGTCTGGAATGCGTTGCCCCATACCGACACAAGGGCAGCCACAGTCTGGGTCGCTGCGGCGGTGCTGGTGGCCGCTCCGACCGTGCCACGGATGGCCGAAGCCGTGCCACTCGCGGTTGCCGTGCTTGAGGCTGCGCCGACCGTGCCGACCGCGCCGGTTGCCGTGTTCGTCGCAGTGATCGTGCTGATAGCAACGGCACCCGCTGCTGCAGTGTTGACAGCTGTCTCTGTCAGTGTTGCGTTGCCGAAGATCGCAACGACGCCGGTCGCTGTGTTCGTCGCCGTGATGGTCGACGTCGCGCCGGTCGTCTTCCCGACAACGCCTGCAGTCGTGTTGCTCGCTGTCTCCGTCAGCGTCGCATTGCCTTGCGCTGCAACGATTCCAGCGGCAGTGCTAGTCGCCGTCTCCGTCAAGGTCGCATCGCCGGTCACGCCGCCTGCAACGACGCTGCCTGTAGCGGTACCGCTTGACGTCTCCGTCTGCGTCGCATTGCCTACTGCGCCAACGGTTCCCGCTGCAGTGTTCGTCGCCGTCTCAGTGAACGTGCTTCCGGTCGAGCGAGCAACAACGCCGGTCGGCGTACCGCTTGCAGTCTCTGTCGATGTCGCTGCACCGACCTTGCCGACAACACCTGCAGCGGTACCGCTCGCCGTGGCTGTCGACGTCGCCTCGCCGGAGAATGCACCCGGTACGGCAGTGAGCGCGATGCGGTTCGGCGGACGCTGCCCCGTGACGCGTGGAGTGAATGCGCAGTAGGTCGCACGCTGGTTCGTGCGCGGGTTCGCTGTCAGGCCACCACGAATGACCATGGCATGCGATGAGTAATGCCACAGTCCCGCCTTGCGCGTGCGCCGCCTGACGGCGCGTCCTTCGTCGCTCGGCGGACTCTCACCCCATGACATCGACCAAACTGTCGACGTGTTCGAACCACTGTTCGTGTCGATCGAGAACTGTTCTGCATCAATGACTTGCGGGCATGCGTTCGGACGTGGCGGACGCCACCATTCCTGCAGTGTCGGCTTGTCGCCACAGTTGACGATGATCAGCGGGTTACCGGCGACTGTCGGTCCAGTTCCCCATGACTGACCGGGAACTCCGTTCGTGCCGGATCGGCTGCTGAACTTCTCAACGCGCGACGTCGCCGTCACGCCACCCGAGGACCGTTGCCCGATAACGCGTTCGATCGTTGACGCTGACGTTGATTGCTTGCCGTAGTGCAGTGATCGGATGAACGCTTGCTTGCCAGACGTAGACGTAACCGTCAGCGCAGTGTGAATCGCCGCTGCCTGGACGGTTGCGACATAGCCTGCCATTGCCTCA
>Ga0315295_10000887_pt1 | contig 25518 bp, 17 predicted proteins | sample YL17G14_0_MG_FD_204453 | JGI IMG/M metagenome (GOLD analysis project Ga0315295, IMG submission 204453) | Sediment microbial communities from Yellowstone Lake, YNP, Wyoming, USA - YL17G14_0 | ecosystem: Environmental > Aquatic > Freshwater > Lake > Sediment | place: USA: Wyoming | collected... | reverse complement strand
TGGAGGTGCTGCCGTCCACGCTAATGCTTCTGGCAGTAATGGAAATCGACTCTATCTCCAAATTCGTCTCCGCAGCGCAGTTGTTAAACGCTCCGAGCACCAGCGTCAGCTTCGACGATACGGATTCTTCTCCTGTGACACTTGACAGCCCACTCTTAACGTCTCTGATATGTCTTAATTCATTGGCGAGCTTTTTTGCAGGGCTGGTCTTGCCTGGCAGCTTCTCCCCCAGCATAACAGCCGCATAATCCTTCGCAAGTTTGGCTCGCAGTCTGCCCCGGTCTCTGTCCGTTTTCAGCAATTGCGTTTGAAAATACAGGCCGACAGCAACCAGAAGGACGGCTACAGATACCGCTGCGAACTTGAGCGTTTTTTGCAACCTGAGCTTTTTGCCCTGATAAGGCATAAAATCGTTGCGGAAATTTGCGATTGCCTTTTCCAGATGAACTAAAGCCGCCCCATAAGCAATTGCGAAATCAACCGGGTCGGCACAACCGGCCAAAGTCTGCGGGTCGGTCACGGCGGAACCGGTCAAATCAACGACACTGGCTTCAATACCAACTCTTTCACCAAGCTTCCGGCAGTCCACAGAACCGGTTGAGTCAAAAATCTCAAGGCGATTTACCGGCAGGCCGCCCTCAGCCAGAGCGGTAGTTACGAGCACCTCTCTGGCAACCAGCTCGCCTCTTTGCTGGGTCGGGCCCACAAGAAATGTTCGCATCCTCGATGCCTTTTGCGCCCCAGATTCCGGCGGCAGAGGCGGGATAACCAGATAACCACGACGGCTGGAAAGCAGTGCAAACAAAGGACGCGACCCTTCGGGCACAGATACCTTCTGGCAAATGAATCTCGACAGGCAACTAACGTCCGGCTCTATAACCACAGGGTCAATGTTATTGCTCTGCAAAGCACCAAGCACATCCGACAACACTTTCCGCTGTGCGGTAAAGACAGTCAGGTTTGAGCCGCTATCGTCACTGGAAGTTATTCTGAAAGCTATCGCAACGTCGGTTATATCCGTGGCAAGCGCTTCTTCTGTGTCAAACCGGACGGTTGCAGCAACTCGCTTTGGGTCGCCAAACTCGCTGTGCACATTGTGCTGCATAAACATCGCACAATCCAGAGCCACGGCGACCTCAGAAAATTCCAGCTTCCTCTCGGCACAACCCTGGGCGATAAGACCAGCCAGCAGGTGCAGGTCCGCCTGCTGGTGCTGCTCAACAGAGACGCTAAAGCAGCCCACCACATTGCTGGTCCCGCCCTGCGAACCGACGCACACTACCGTCGCCGTGCCTTTGCTTAAATAAATTCCTAAATAATTCTCAGGTTCCACTTCAAGCAAGCTCCAAAAAGCCGTCCTCTTAACTGGAGATTACAGCAATTCGTTTTATAGTCTTTCCGTCTTTCGTTATCGCTATTACAGACGACGCCTCTGCCACTCCACTTATCGCCGTCACTCTGATTGTAAAAAAGCTGCTGTTCATTGTGATATATTTCTCACACTTCCCAATCGAGGCAGAATACATAAACAGGGCTTTCTTCAAATCCTCCACATCCGAAAAGGGCTTTACGCGTCTTCGCTTTATTATCTCCTGGGCGATTTCATCGGCGTCTCCGCCGAAAGTAAAAGCCGCCTCCAATACGTGTCGAGGCGCAGTGTTTATGTTGACCTTCGTTGAGCCCCACACGCCTATATATTTCAGAGCTGATTCCTTTCTGCTCTCGCTGATTATGGTCGGCCTGGCAAGAAGCTCCGTATCAATCAGCGAACTGTGAAAAACCTCTGTAAAATCCGCGCCCTGCCTGGCAAGCAGGTCATAGACAGATACAGTTCTTCTGGTTACAGGTGCTCGGGCAGTCCTTCTGACGGTGGCGCTTCTGCTGGCGGACGTCGGAGCTGATGGCGTTCTTTCAGTAACGGTCGCCGGCTGGAATTCAATGTTGAACGGCTTGACTACTTCACCTATTCTCTTTAGCTCCTCTTTTAGTGAATCAATATTTTCCGCACCAAATCCCATCCATTCGCAGAAGGTCTCTAAACTTGCCTGCGCATCACGCTGAGCTGCTTGGTCACCCAACAATGCCCATCCGAGGGGGTATTTCGCATTTTCATCTTCAATTTCAATCCTGACTGTCGCAGAGCCGATTTCAAACTCGGCTGGTGCGGTTACAAACGGCCATTCCGGACCGTATGGACCGCGCACTGTCAGAGAATTAGCATCATTAGAGTCAGCAGCGTCACGGGCGCCGCCCGCAACATCATTAGCGTCGTTGACATCGTTGGTGTCGTTGGTGCCTTTAAGATTTTTTATGTCGGTATCCGTAAAATCCCCGCCCGGATTGGCAATGTTTCTTTGCTGCCGCAATTTGGCAGCCCACTGGGCCAAAAGCTCCTGATAGTCGGCCTCGCTAAGAATAAATAAATCGGAAAAATCCGGTTCCTCCGGCCGGCTAATCAATTGCGGGTTAATATTCTCCAGTGTAGCCATCGCATACTTGACCGCTGAGTCGCAGGCGTAGCGGGCTTTGCTGTAATCTATGATATACTGGTCGCGATGACGCTGAGCCGATATACGAGCACTTAAAGTATAAGCCAGAGTCGAAAGCACAACCAACAGCACTAATGTCACCAATAATACAATGCCCCGACGGCTATGACCTGTACAATTATTTAGAGATTCCGGTAAGCTGCTCATTACCCTTTTTTTCCCCTGTCGGCACAATTTCAAATCTGATTTTTCTGGTCCTGTCAATGGCTATCGTCCGCGTGATTTTCTCCTCATCCGGCACGTCGTAAACGCCGGTTACCGTGCTAAAGGGCGCGGCAAAAGAGATAGTTGCCACAATACCGACAGGCAGCGTATCGCCTGTCCAGTTGTCCTGAAAGGTTTCACCCTGCGGGACCTGTATCTTAAAAAAAGTAACACCGGCACAAATCGGCACAAAAGAATAGTCCTTCTCCCAGCCCTCTCTCTTTTCGTCGAGCAGTTTATCTTCCAGCACCATTCCGCTGTGGCTTCGGTATAAAACCAGGCCGTTGGAATCCACATCCACACTGCCTTGCCAGATAATCTCTTCAAGTAACTGTTCTTTATCCTCCTTATCCCGGATAGTTTTCCGAATCGTCAGCCGTGCGGAAGGAAAGCCGTTTTCAGATTTATTTTCAATAGTAATTTTAGCGTTCGAGCCGGCAGAAATCGTTCTGTCAAGGTCTTCAGCGATACGCTGCAGAATCTCTGCGGGCAGACGCGAGCTTTCAAACCTGCGATCTATCACACTGGCTGAGCGCTCGGCACGGGTGTAAATACCCACCACCGCGACCAAAATCATCGCCCCTATCGTCAGGGCCGCAAGCATCTCGGCCAGCGAAAAACCTCGCAGATTTTTTGATGTATTCAAAGATGTTTTCATAATTGCATATAACATTAAAATCAATCACTATTTAGTAGTTGTAAGCATATTGGTATTAGCTCTTCAGGAATACCCTTTTCTCTAAGTTCCTCTGCGGTATAAATGTGCTTTTCTGAAATACTTGGTTCGGTCTCGGCGGTCTCTTCTGTTTCCGGGGGCTTAACTTGTTCCTTTGTCTGCTCCTTCGCCTGTTCCTTTGCCATTTCTTTTAACTCAATTTCAGATTTTACCTGCTGTTTCTTGTTCTCGGCGGTCGGGTTACCGTTAGTTGCCTTGAAGATGTCGAGATTTTTCTTAACGAAAGAGCCGTCCTTAATGGTAACCATACCGTCCTCGACCCACTTCTGGACAGTCGGCACGTCCACACCAGCATACTCGGCAGCCGCTTCTATCGTTTCGATGACCTGGCCGCCTAACACACCCTGCTCTTTTTGTTTTTCTTTCTCCTTATTCGCCATAACCTGGAGCAACTGCTCCTTTGTTACATCGGTCAGCCAATGTGTCAGCTCAACCGTCTGCGTCTGGCCTTCGGTGTCGGTGTACTCAGCCGAGCAGACCCCTCTCACCCACATTCGGGCTGTTATCGGCTCGTAAAATGGCTCAACCACGGTCTGCCATTTAATCTCAGGATACTTATCGCTGTCGCCGTATTCTGTGGTCTCCTTCACTGAACTGGAGGCAAGAAGCTTTTCCATATTCTCGCGGGCAACCTCAAAGGCCTGCATACGCATCTGGGAATCTGCTGCTGATGCTATGCAGCGGCTTATAACAACCACCACGCCTGAGCTTATAACAGCCAGTATAATCAAGGCGGTTACTGCCTCTACCAGACTAAATGCCTTCTCTTTCCTGACGATAGTTCGTAGTTCGTAGTTCATAGTTCGTAGTTCATCGATTAACCCCGACTTGTCGGGGAACCCATCCCGATTCATCGGGATAAATCAGAATGGAACTTCCTCTTTAGGTTTCGGCACCAAAAGCTGGACATCGCCTTCCTCCAGGCGGACAATTCCGTTGAGCCGATTGACTACAACTGAATACGGCCGCTCTGCTTCATCCAGCAGAACGATTTTCCCCCCATATTGCCAGCCCGAATGCCCTGCTCTGAATTTGGCTCTGCCTTCGTTGGTATAGTCACCGTCATCAAATTCAACATAAACTACCCGGCAATTATTACTAAAATCATCTGCGATAATAATCTCCTCTTCCAGAACCTGCGAGAGGTCCGGCGAAGTAATCTGCCGAAGTATAAAGCTCTGCTCCGTCAGGTCAATAATAACTTCATATCTCCTGTCGCTCTCAGCCGCAGCAGCCGCAGCCATTCGCATTGTTGAGACGAATTCCTGCACCCGCGCTCTGAATGTATTTTTCCTAAGCAATCCCAAAAGATGCATTTGCGCCAGAAGTATAAACAGCGCGAGCACCACTAACACCACCATCAATTCAGCAAGCGTAAAAGCTGAATTTTTATGGCGTCGTTTCTGTCGATTTTTTCTCTGCGTATGCATCGGTGCTGAGCAAGTCGGCATTGTTACCCTCGCCGCCTTCTTCGCCATCGGCGCCGAGACTCTTGATTACAAACGGCTTGCCGCTCTCCGGATAAAGCTCATAAATAAAATCGTTTCCCCAGCCGTCTTTGGGTATCTGTGTGGTTTCCAGATACCCGCCCGGCTCCCAGTTTTTAACATCGGTGGGCTGCTCAATAAGGGCCATAAGTCCTTCCTCTTCGGTCGGGAATCGGCTGGTGTCCATCTTGAACTGATTAACCGAAGCGTGAAGAGTCTTCAGATTGGCTATGGTGGTTGTAACACGGGCCTGGTCTATTTTGTTCGCTACTCTTGTAACTACCAGAGTCGCAAGCAAGCCGATGATAATCAGCACGGCCATAAGCTCGAGCATCGTAAAACCATATCTTACGGTTCTTTTCCTTTTTCTGTTTCTCATTTTGACCTCACAGATAACATCTTAAAATTTCCCTGCCGATACTTCCAGTATCGGCAAAAACGTCGCATATCCAATTGTTCCAATAATTGCCGCCATAACAATTATAATAAGCGGCTCAAGTACAGCGCCTAATCGCTCAATCACTACATCGCTTGAAGCCTCGAGGTCTTCGCTGATATTTTTAAGCATCTTCTCCAGCTCCCCACTTTTTTCCCCAACGGCCACCATGTGGGCAATCGCCGGGCTAATAACCCCGCTGTCTCGCAGTGGCGTTGCTATATCAGCGCCCGCAATAATTCTCTCACGCGCCTGATGGACGGCTCGCCGCATAAGAGTATTACCTGTAACTTCCGCCACGACACGAAGCGACTCAGCCATACTCAGTCCCGAACTAAGGAGTGTCGAAAGAGTCGATGCAAAACGCGAAACGACACGCTGCTTTATAAGAGGGCCAAACAACGGCAAGGACAGCATAAATTTGTCCCGCAGATATGCTCCTCGCTGCGTTTTGAGGAACCGCTTAACAGCCCATACAATCCCAAACAACCCTACAATAATCACCAACAACCACCAACTAGTCAACACATAGCTTATGTTCATCATCTGTCTGGTAATCCAGGGGAGTTTCTGTCCTGTCCTTTCAATTTGCTCGGCGATTTTTGGGATGACCTTTGTTGTCAGAACAAGAACAGCCACGACACAAAACATAATCAGAATCACAGGATATATCATTGCTGTTTTTACCTTTGATTCGACGCGCTGGCGTTTCTCCATAAAGCCGGCAATGGTCGAGAGACTCTCTCCCAATGTGCCTGTAACCTCGCCCACACGGACCATACTTATATAAATGACATCAAAATAGTCGCTGTAATCTTTCAAGGCGTCCGTAAATGACTCGCCCGTGATGACCCGGTCGCGAATGTCCGTAAGAGCATTCTTAAATCGCACATCCGATGTCTGTAAAGTGAGGACCGAGAGCGCTTCAGTCAGTTTAATACCTGAATTAAGCAGCGTGGCTAACTGCTTGGTAAAATCAATCAGTTTGCTCTTACCGCCTCTGCGGAAAATCAAAGACAGCACGGCTTTTTTTTCGTCCACCTCGCTGACTTCCGTAATTGAGGATGGATGAATACTCCGCACCCTCAGTTGCCTCCGCGCGGCATACGGACTCTCAGCAGTAATTGCGCCTTTGACTTTTTTGCCGTTCGCTGCTATCGCTGTATATTGATATCTTGGCATAACCCAAACTCAAAATTCATCAATTTTACATTTTGATTTTGTTTTGTAGAAAACATTTAAGAGCGTCATTTCGAGCGAGCCGAAGGCGAGTCGAGAAATCTGCTTTTTAATAGATTTCTCTACTCCGTCCCGACGAGTCGGGACTTCGGTCGAAATGACTTACGCTTTTTTCTACAGAGCATTTTAACTTTTGACTTTCATACGACGTCTGCCTGTGTTACTCTCAATACCTCGGAAACAGTTGTTATCCCCGCGAGCACCTTCCTGGCCCCATCCATCCGCAGCGTTTTCATCCCCGCCTCAAGAGCGACTTTCTTTATCGTGCCTGCGGTTTTCTTCCTGTATATCAAGTCCTGGATTCCTTCATTAACCAGCAGTATCTCGTAAATACCTGTTCGCCCGCGATAACCTGTTTGAAAGCATTTTTCACAGCCCGTCCCGACAAAGAACTTCGTGCCGTTGTTTGCTTCAATTTCGCCCAGGCCAAGCTCTTTTAACTCGTGAGCCGTTGGCTCGCTACGCTTTCTGCAATCCGGGCACACCTTTCGCACTAACCGCTGGGCTATTATGGCAATCAAGGACGAACTTGCCAGATACGGCTCGACACCTAAATCCAGAAGCCGGCTCACCGCCCCAGCAGAGTCATTTGTGTGCAGCGTACTGAAAACCAAATGACCCGTAAGAGAAGACTGTATCGCCATACGGGCGGTCTCTATGTCTCGAACCTCACCGACCATTATAACATCCGGGTCCTGACGCAGCACGTGCCGAAGTGCCGTTGCAAAAGTCATCCCTTTTTTCATAGCAACCTGAATCTGACTGATGCCTTCCAGTTGATACTCAATCGGGTCTTCAATAGATATAACATTTTTCTCAGATGAATTAATTCTGTTAAGGCAGGCGTAAAGGGTGGTAGTTTTTCCGCTGCCTGTCGGCCCTGTGACGAAAATCACGCCGTGCGAGCGGTTCAGCAAAGAATCGAATTTTTTCGAATCATCCTCCCACAGGCCCAATTCATTTAGCGCAAACAAACCGGTGCTTTTGTCCAAGATACGCAGGACGCTGCGTTCGCCAAAACTGGTTGGCACAGTGCTGACACGCAAATCGATCTCGCGCTGACCGAGCCGGACACTGCATCTGCCATCCTGAGGGAGGCGGCGCTCGGCAATGTCCATACCCGCCATAACTTTAATACGGGAAATAACCAACGGCAGAACGTTCCTGTTCAGACTCAAAACATCATACAAAATACCGTCAACACGATAGCGAATCTGTAACTTATTTTCGTAGGGATGAACATGAATATCGCTTGCCCTTAGCTGCAAAGCACGAAAAAGCATATCGTTGACCAGCCGGATAACCGGCGGCCGATTCACCACGTCAAGCAGGTCATCGGAAGTAGCAACCTCATCAACGAGCCGGTCGAGATTCTGCGAATCAAGCTCCTCTGCTACCTCCTCGATTACGGTTGACCTCTGCTCGTACGCAACATCTATTACAGCCGTAATAGCGGCACGGGTAGATATTGCCGCCTTGACGGGCAGGCCCGTCATTTTCGAGACGTTGTCCAGAGCATTCGTATCCAGCGGCTTGGACAAAACCACCGTAAGCTCGCCATCGCTTGGCTGCCGTTTTATCCCGATAAGAAAATGGTGCTGAGCATAAGTCGCGGGAACAGCTTCGACAAACTCCACAGGCACGTCTTTTGCCGATATTTCCGGCAGAAATTCCCACCCGAGGGCCTCGGCAAAGAGCTTCAAAACCACATCTTCGGTAAAATAAGGACAGCCAAGCAAGACCTCATCGATTCGCCCGTGGGTGCTATTTTCTTCCAGAAATTTGGCTAATTGCTCAGCGTCAACCACCCCCGTCCTCTTGGCAGTTTGTATCAGTAACTCTTTCATTGGCCTATGCCTTGCCGTTCACTATTTTAACATCTTTTGGAAAATGGCAGAAATCTTTGATGCGCTTGTCTATTCCGTATCCAGCACATGCAAAGGGTTCATCGGCTGGGGTTTTATACCTGGCAGTGCTTCATAGGTGTGGATAGCGGTTTCCGATTTCTCAAACGCCGCTTTATTCTTTTCCGATATTACCTTTATATCTGACAGCCCTTTTTCCCCTTCACTTGGCCTGAGGATGTTCGCCTTGACAAATACGTAAAGCTTCTTTTGTGTGCTGCTGTCGTCTATCTTCCTGAAAAGTCCGCCCACAATCGGCACATCACCTAACAGCGGTACCTTCCAGTTCTTCTTGCCCTGGTCCAATGTTAATATGCCCCCGAGAATTATGGTGCTGTCGTCTGGTACCGTAACTACGGTCTCAACATTGTTTTCGGTTTTGTCGGGAGGGGCCTGATTAGCCGCGATTCCACCCTGTGGTGCCGGCTGACTTGAACGCGACATTTTTAGCTCAAGGCGAAGCAGGTTGCCTTCGCTAATATGGGGTGTTATGTCAAGCTTGATACCCGATGGGAATGTGTCAAAGGTGTAGCTCGTACTTATTGGGGTCTCCCCACCTGTGGTGGTAACCGTCGAAGCACTTCTGGCCACATATATGGTGTTTGTTGTATCAATATGGCCCTTCTCGTTGTCATTAACGAGTATCTTCGGCTTGGCAAGAACGCGCCCATAGCCCTTTTTTGACATCAGTTGCAGTAGCGCCTGGATATGACGGTCGGCATAAAAACCCTGTCCGCTTCCTGTGTCTCCCAGGATAGAAGTCGCCTCTCTGACTGTGTCCGAGGGAAAAGGCTGAAGTAGAGCAGTCGCGCCGGAACCGAGCTTCTGCATTGACGCACCCGGCGCCATTACCGGGAACTTGGAGACCAACTGTAAATCATACGTGAATGCGTCAACCTCGCTGATTTCAACAAGTATGACATCTATAAGAACCTGCGGCCTTCGCTTATCAAGCGTTTTTATCAGGTTGCCTATCCATTCCTGGTTTTTCTTGCTGGCATAGACGATGATGGAGAAAGTATTCTTATCAGGGACAATAATGATTTCTTCTTCTGTCTTCTTTACTACCTGCTGAATCTTGCCTTCCTTGTCTTTGACAGTCTCCTTAATGAGCTTATCAAGCGTCTCCGCCATATCTTCCGGCTTCTGGTTCTCAAGAGGATAAATTACATAAGGTATCGTGCCCTTCTCAGTTTCACTATCCACATACTTAATAATCCCGGCTATCTGAGTATGTTGTTCTGCTGTAGCGTTAATCAGAAGCGAATTTGTCGGTTCAAGCACTATCACCTGTGGCTGTTCCACAAGGGCCTCCGTTACCGTACCGGTTGCGCCAGTGGTGCGAGCAGCAGTCATAGCCGACATTGGAGGCTGGCCAGCCGTCTCAGGAGTCGCCATTCTCGGAGGGCCGGTAATTCTCGAAGGGGTTTCCACGCCGCCGCCAATTATGCCAAACTCCTGCAGCTTCTTCCTGACCTCCTGGGCATCCACATGCTCAATCTTATATATCTTCATCGTCCGCAGGTCCTGCTGCGCCGTATCAAGAGCTTCTATTAAGCTATCGACGACAGTCAATTGCTCTTCGAGTCCTATCATCAGGATGCGGTTTGTTCTCTCATCTGAATCCAGATACACCGCGGCCTGGGCCGCTCCAGGAGCTGTTCGACCTGCTGGTGGTGTAGGTAATGGTCGACCTGGCGGCATACCAGGTTGAACAGGGGTTGGCATCGCTTGCGCGATAGTAATCGATACGGTTCCTAACTGCTCAGCAAGCGTTTTGATTTTGGGAGCAAGTGTCTTTGCCATTGTATATTTTAATTGCCTGAACTTAAATCTCTTCGGGGCACCCGGCTTATCAATCATCTCCAGAAGCTCTTCTATCCTTGCCATACGGTAGGCGTATTCGGTTACGATAAGCGTGCCTGCCTCGGGAATCGGCGAGACGGTCGCCCCGAGCTTCATACCATTTAAAAGATTTATTGCACTGCTTGTATCTATGTGTTTTAGCTGGAATGGACGGGTGATTACCACATCTCCAAACTCAATTCTACGTTTCTCTGTCGCCAGGGTAGGGTCGGTTTCCAACATTTGCGCCATCGGAACTATGGTTACAAGATTGCCCTTACGGGTCATTACAAATCCTCTGAACTTCATCACGGATTCAAGAAGGGGATACAAATCCTTGACCCTCATAGCTCCACGCAGCTTACCCTGAAGCTTCAATGTAACATCGCCTTTCACCATTGCAGGGTCATACATATAGTCCAGCTTTAAGTACTCACCGACCAGCGTTATCAGACTAATGAGGTCGAGTTTTTCCGGCAAATTCAGATTTAGAATTTCATCACCATTGGGAAGGGGTTCGGGCTCGTATGGCCGCACTCCGATGTTTTCTATTGGGGCTGCCCTTGTCTTTTGCCCTGATACCCTGATGTCTTTTTTCGTCGCAGCAGCGTTTGGTTCGCCTGGCACAGCCCGTCCCACCCCACCCCGTCGGGGAAGATTTTCTATCTTTTCCTCCCTCGGCTGCCCAATGGCTGAAATAATCTTCTCCAACAGCCTTGCTGGTGCAATGGCAACCACAAAGTCATTGTGCACATCTATAATCGCCTTGACAGGTGCCTGGTCCTCCGGCGGGCTTAAAAAGGTCCCAATTGATATGTCGCCAACCTTTGCTGCAACCTGTTCGTTAGAGGGCAGATTATCAGATTCTGAAGCGGGACAAATCGCCTTTATGGCAAATTCTTCCCCGGCATCCACAAGTTTCAAAATAGCCGCCGCCTTGGTCAGTTCACCGCTTTGAGCGGTAACCAGAATTGTGCTGGTCCCAGGAAGTTGCGAAACCGTGCCGATACCCATCTCGGCTAAATATTTCTTGCCCAGTTCAGCCGATACATGCTTCAGGGTGAAAATCTTGTATTGCACCGGCTGAGAATTTCTTCCATTCTCCGCAGCAAAAGAAAAACCTGCCCATAGTAAGAGCATAATCGCCGGAATGCAAAACTTACTGTAATCCACATAGCGCAATTGTCGTTTTGACATCATAAGTTACCCCATAGACCGGAGCACAAGTGCATAAGCATTTAAGAGCACAAGCAAAATTCTTAACTTATGCACTTATAACTTGTGCACTTCTGCTCTCCTCATTTAAACCTCCTTAACATAAGCTCTTCCTATGAAATGTCTTGCGGTCAGCACAAGCAGACCCAAGCAGTAGAGTGGGCCGGGACCACTCACCGCTTATTAAATCAGACATAGAAGAAGGCCAAAAGTTCCCCAATTTCGGGCAAAACCCACCACTTTGTCCGTCGGTAACCTGCAAAAACACCCTCGACTTGTCGGGGCAGAATAAGATAGAACACCTCCAGGGGGATTTCTGATTTTCGATTTGTCCGTCAGACGTGCGGCGGATTTACAATTGACATTCGCCATTCGCCAATCGGCAATTAGTTGGGGGGTCATTTATTTGGGGGTCTAATTGGCCTACGCACCCTGGTTTCTGTCCTGCTGCTCCTCGTTGGCGGTGCCGTGGCTGGTGCCGTTGGTGCCGGCGCTGGTAGGTTTGGGTCCCGTCCAACCCCCTCCAGCTCTTTACCCAAACCATCCAGCTTTTTTGCTTCTTCCGTACCTACACGTGTGGCTTTAAGGTCCCCCATGAGTTTTTCCATCACTGCCGCTGTTTCCTCTTCGTTGTTGTCTGCCGAACCAGTTTTATCAGACCTTGAACCTTTTTGCAAACTTGCTAACTGCGCCATAAGCTTATCTAACGCAGTTTCCTCTTCGGCGCTTACCTCCGTGGTACCTGCCTCCGGGGGCGGAAGCGGCTCAATTGAGCTCGCCGAAGTCTGCGTGCTTGCAACCCCCACTTCTACTTTCGCAGAAGGCGTGGGGGCAGTCGGTATATTCGGGGCCGGTAAAGCCGGTGAAGCCCCGATGGGTCGGGACGCTCCAGACGCCGAACCCTCAAGAAGATTCACTGCTCCTGGCTGTTGTTGAACCGCAATCTCAAAAGTCCTGTCTTTGTCGCGAACAACTACAGCCCCATCTTTAACCTGTTCAATAATCAAATGGCCCACCTCTCCGGATTGTTTAACCCAGTGTGTTCCTTTGCCCGGTTCATCAATAAGTGCCAGCGACATCTCTGGACGCGACTGATGAACACTGATGGCAACCAGTGTAAATTTGGCCGAAACCGGGGCTGAGGGCCTGATTTCAGGCGTTACCGGGGGTGCCTGCGCCACCGGTCTTGGCTTAGGAGGCGGATTTATAATCCGCGCAAAGGCCTCCGCCTGCTTTACCAGCGGAGAAACCTCATCGCCGCTGGTTTTTGCTTTATTACCTTCCGCTTCTTTGAACTTTGCTATCACGCCGGCAGAGCTCAAAAACTGCTCAATCTGCCCATCACCGCGAACACCGAAAACGACAGGAAAAATGAAGAGAATCCCCGCCAGGACCGCTGCCACAATACTTGTTATTCGCAATGTCTTTATCATATTAGTCTTTCCGACTTCCTTCTTTTTTGACATCGCCGCAGGCATTTGGTTCCCCCCAGTGAATGATTTTTTCCAGATAAAGCTGCTCGTTTCCTGCATAGTGGCTGCTCTGCTCCGGCGTATGGCAATCAAGGCATTGCGACTTTGGCTCAGTGCTTTTTGCCTTTCCCAGCGTTCTAATATGTTCGGGGCCCGGGCCATGACAAGTTTCGCAGCCGACATTCTTCAAATGGGCGGTTGACTCTTGCGAAACAAAGCCGCTTTCATACTTCATACCAACCGTATGGCAAACGACGCATTCGGGGTCGAACTGCGACCCAACGCTCTGAAGCGTCGCATAAGCCCGCGAGTGCGGCTCGCTGCTCCACTTTTCATATTCATACTCGTGACAGGACTTGCACGATTCCGAGCCGGTATATTTCAAACCGTTCGGCAGGGCAAAACGCCCCCATTTCTCCAGCAGATTGCTGTCCTTTACAAGCTGCTGGTAAGCTTTATACAATTCAATAAGCAGCTTTTCCTGCGGTAAATTTTCAGTTACCGGTATAGCAGAAAAACTAATTTTTAACCTGTCCTTCTCACTGCCGTCCGTTATTTGTAATCTACTTACATATCTACCGAAACGGCCTACAGAGAAAACCAAAGGCCTTTCGTTTGGGTCACCAATAACCATCGGCTCATCAGATTCAGCCGGGCAAACCAGACAATCTACAACAGGCGCTATACGTGCAATAGAACCAGTAATGGCCGAAGCACGGCGGTTCAGGATGGCAATGTTAACGCTCCGCGAGCTACGGTATGGGGCAAAAAACTCGGCAATCTGCTCGGGATGACTGGATTCCATATCGAAGGCCGCAACTGTTATAGCTACAATCCCATTTCTCATTCGTAACCGTTTCGTAAATTTCACCGGCACTTTCACGTCGGGCCGGCCATAAGAACTTATGATATTGAAAGATGAGCCGATACTGCCCAATAACCCAAGATTTTTGCCTATTTCGATGTCTTTCTCGGTCAGGTTAACAACATCGTAGCCGAGCAGACCAAAGGCATGCATTATTATATTGAATTTGATGAGTTCCTGTTCGCTGTCGCTTTGGACCAGTCCCCCTGTATCGACAATCAGCCTTTTCTGCTTCGGCACGCCGGCAAACACAGCCGAGCGTCTGTCAAGCCCCCCAAGTTGTCCGCCCGAGCAGCCACAGGGCTTCAAGGCACCAAGCTCATTGCCGGTAAGAAAAATGCTGACCTCATCAACAGTTGCGAGTTTTGAGTCTTGAGTTTTGAGTTTGCCCTGGGGAGAGCAGGTTGACATTGCTGCGAGGCACCAGACTCCCACTATCGGCAGGCATAAGCAGGCCTTGAATCTTCGATTTTCACCCGCCGAACGCCTGGCGGGCAAGATTTTCGATTTGTGATTTACAATCGGCATTCGGCATTCGACAATCGGCCTACTACTTCTGTTGATAGAACCCGCGACAGTTAACTATGAGTTTCTCACCGCCTTTTATATTCACAGAAAATACATCTGTGAAAATCCTCTGGTTGGCTGAGGCCTCCGGCGGCGTTATCGCCAGCTTGAACTGGTAGCCATTGCGAATCTTCTGCTGACTGGAAACAGCTATAATATTATTTTGCGATGAAGTTGATTCAATCTCGAAATCCGTGCCATAGTTGCTCAGCACCCACAGGTCCCTCTCTATGGGCTTTTGTGGCTCGGCTTTGAAAATAATAATCAATGGCGGGTTAACCTCAAATGCCGGCAGCGCGCTAAATGGAATAGCAACCGTATTGTATTCCGGATGAGTTAAACTAATCTCAATAACTCCGCTCAATCCTCTTCGTAGTTTTTCAACATCGAGCTTCGGCTGAAGAACGAATTTTGTCGCTTCTACCGAAGAATCTATGTCGGCAGTTATGGAATCGCCTGTCGATTTGAACTGCTTGATCGAAAATGGTTTGCCATCAAGACTGGTGAGCGTAATACTCGGACAGTTCGCATCGGCTTTTAATAAAAGGTTCAGCCGGTCCGGCTGGAAACTTACTTTCTGGACAATCGTTGCCTTTATGGTCAGCGTGACCCGCGGCGTTGCCTTATCATTGCTGTTCACATATATTTGTCTTCTCATCATACCAGACTGTGGAGTCGAACGATAATCCGCCTCTAATGTCCCGCTTTCGCCGGGTGCGTATTCTTTCTTGTTTAGTCTGGTGACAACACCACAGCATCCCTCAACACTCGTGATTTTCAACAAGCCATTCCCGGCGTTTGTGAACTTGAACTCACCGGTCTTCTGCATTCCCGGTCCCATATCGCCGAAATCATAAACCACCTGTTCAAACATAATCTTCGGTCCACCTGCGGCGGCCTCATTTGGCTCAGGTATTTTAATTTTTTCCGGCGGTTTAGGCACTGCCGGTTTGCCTTGAGGTTTTTCGGCCACCCTCGCTTGCTCTCGGCAGCCAATCCCCAAAACCAGAACACAACTGACAACAATAGTGGCTAAATTCAAACACTTGCGCTCCATATCCTTGTCTCCAGATTAACCCCGTTAGAAAAGATTCATCCTTCGTAGTTCCTGCTACGGAGAAGGAAAGTCGTTTTTCTAACGGCGTAAACTTTATACAACTTTCACCTAAATCAGAAACTTCAGTTTAACAGAAAAGACGTCCTTTGGCAAGACCCAACAATTCCAAATTATGCTCGGAATCCTTGCAAAATGAAAGCCCAGGCATTATTATATTGTTGACTTTCGATTGCCGAATGCCGATTCGTCCTTCGTCCGCCACGGGCGGACTATGGAGAATAGATTGTAAATCGCAAATCGAAAATTCACTTGGGAGCAATATATGCACATACAAAGTCCCGGCTCGACCGAGCTCACCGAAGTCGAAGTTTCCATAGTAGTGCCGTTGTTTAATGAGCAGGATAATCTCCGCCCACTCTACCAGCAGCTCACAGAAACATTAGCCGCCACATACAATTACGAAGTAATATTCGTTGACGACGGCAGCACTGATAAAAGCTACGCTGTATTAACTGATTTGGCAAAGAGGGACCCTAAAGTTCGGGTCATTCGTTTCCGCAAAAACTTCGGCCAAACTGCAGCACTCAGTGCCGGCTTCGACCATGCTCGGGGCAAGATTATCGTTGCAATCGACGCCGACCTGCAAAACGACCCCGCAGACATACCTAAAATGATTACCAAACTCAACGAGGGGTTTGATGTCGTCAGCGGCTGGAGAAAAAAAAGACACGACAACGCCATCACGCGGCTTCTGCCTTCCATAATCGCCAACTGGCTGATTGCCTCAATCACAGGCGTTAAGCTCCACGATTTCGGATGCACGCTTAAAACATATCGCAGAGAAGTCCTGGCTGAAACAAAACTATACGGCGAAATGCACCGCTTCATACCTGCTCTGGCAAGCTGGAGCGGGGCAAAAATCTCCGAAATAGTAGTCAACCACAGACCCAGAACCAAAGGCGCCGCCAAATACGGCCTCGGACGCACATTCAAGGTGATATTAGACCTTATTACCGTCAAGTTCCTCGGCTCGTTTTCCACCAAACCAATCTATATCTTCGGCGGCCTCGGACTGGCAACCGCACTGGGGGCAATAGTCTGCGGTCTGGCCGTCCTTTATCAAAAATTCATCTCCTCTCAACATCTCTCTATGAATAGAAATCCCCTGTTGGTTCTAACAGCACTGCTTATTGCCACTACCATTCAGTTCATTCTGATGGGCCTGCTCGCCGAACTTTTGGTTCGAACATATCACGAATCACAAAACCGCCCAACCTACGTCATCAAAGAAATCCTCGAATCCAGCAAAGACGCTGTGCCGGATTGCCGGACTGCGAAGGATGAAGAATGACTAAAAGCATCCGAAAAATCAGACCCTTGCGAAAGCCGCTGAAACCACCCCAGGAAGCAGTGAAGCCAGGATTCAGAATTCCGGCTTCGAAACTCGTTTTTGTTGTAATAGTAATTCTGGCTGGAATCCCGTTTATTCTGGGAAGATATTTCGAGCTCAATTACCCTGACCCTTTTGACAGCGGAGGTTACGCTTATTCGGCAAGGCACGTGCTTGATGGCGCCAGAATCGGTATTGAGGAGATACCCAGCGCCAAACTGGGAACGCTGCTTGTGAATATGCTTGGGGTCTGGCTATGGGGCTTCAGCGAAACCGGCCCGAAACTGATTCAGGCAGCGCTACAGGCGATGGCATTGGTGCTTATGTTCGCTGCAATGAGAAAGGCGTTTGGAGCAATCGCGGCGGCTGTAGGGGTGATTATCACATCGATTTACATTTCAGCGCCGGTCATCGCGAAGTTCGGCAACGTCAAAGAGCAATATGTTATTGCCTTTGCCGTGCTGGCAGTAAGCTGTCTGGTATTGCGACAGTTGGATGGCCCGTGGTGGTGGGCGCTGCTGGCCGGTGCGTTTGTGAGCTGGGTGCCGCTGTTCAAGGAAACCGGATTGTCGGCGATTGGGGCAATGGGACTGTTTGTTGTCCTCCAGCCCCTGCTGAAAAACAGGACCTGGAAACAGACCGGCGTTGATATTCTGTTGCTGCTGGCCGGCGCCATCGCGGCGATTGGGCCTCTGTATATATGGATAATCGGTTGGGATTTAAAGACAGGACTGCCTTATAGTTTTGTGTGGTGGATTCTGGCAAAGGCGATACCGGCAAAGAATGCTGCCGACGCAGCAGGTGCAGCCGGCGCAGCAGCGGCACCAGCCCCGGATTATGTCAGCGGCGCCTGGACAATACTGAAACCTGATGAAAAGAAGGAAGTGATATTCAGGATATTTCGCTATTACGGCGTGCTGATACTGCCGGTTTCGCTGGCTGTCGGTTCGATAACAGTGAGGATTGTGCGGCTGGTCGCTGGCTGGTTCAAAAAGCCGAAGGGCATTGAAGAAAAGAGCTACGACAGGTTCGTTTTGCTGTTCGGGTTTTGGTGGCTGCTGGATATGGCTTTTGTGTGGGTAAGCCCTCGCTCTTATGAGCAGTATTATCTGCCTCTGAACGCCTCGGCGGCAATGCTGGGCGGATACCTGACAGCCATTTACTCTGACTGGCTGAAAAGTGCCGTGCACAAAGCCAGGCCCGCGATAATAGGCATTGTCGGTCTGCTGGCAATGATAATTATGTCCTGGCACATATTCTTCGGCATAAAGACCAGCCCTTACTCCGGCACCACCTATCGCGACCCGGACACCGGTAATCTAATAAAACAGAGAGGTTACGCGCAAAAACTTGAAGAAATTTCTCAGCGGCGAAAGGGAAAAGTAACGTATCCCTGGGAGGGAGTAGGTGAATATATCCGCACTCATTCTCAGCCGACAGACAAAATTTATGTCTGGGGTTGGATACCAGGTATATATGTCAGGGCCCAGCGGTTCAGTTCTTCACCGACGGCCTGCACAAGCGAGATGCACGTCAACCCCCCGGCGGTCCTATCAACGATGGTTGGTGAGCTGCTTTCTGCTTTTAAGAGACAGCCCCCAAAATTTATTGTGGACACCTATAATAAGCATTTCCCCTATGACCGTCGGCCTCCTCTGGAACTGTGGCCAAGAATAGCGAATGGGCTGCGGCTTCTCGACAACCTGCCAAAAGAGAGGGAAAGACTCATGCGTGTCCTTTTGCAGACCTACAACGTCCAGCTTGATGAACTGGACAAGAATGGATTTCTCCGGCCGGATAAACAAAGTGCCATGGAAAGATATGAAGCAGCCTATGCAAAAGAGCTCCGCGAGAAAATCGAGCCGGATGAGGCCCTCCGATATGAGGCGATGAAGCCGCTGCGAGAATTCGTTATGAAAAATTACAAAATCGCCCAGCTCTTCGGCGAGCACGTCTTGTTTGAGTTGAAGACCCCCATCCCAAATAAGGAGCAGCAATAGTTGTGTCGAAGTTGAACTTGCTTATGCTCAACTATGAATTTCCACCTATCGGCGGCGGAGCAGGTAACGCTCATCTGTGTCTGTTAAGACAATACGCTGATAATAGCGACCTGAGAATAGACGTCCTGACTTCAGCTCCGGAGCCGGGGTTTTTTACCGAAAACTTCTCCAAAAATATCACCATTTACAAAGTCGGCCTCCACAAGAAAAACCTCCACTTCTGGCGCAAAACGGAAGTTATTGAATGGCTGCTTAAAGCCCGGCCCTGTTATCGAAAGCTGCTGCGAGAAAATAATTACGATTTAGCCCACGCATTTTTTGGCTTTCCGACCGGCTGGTTTTGCTACCGGAGTAGAGATAAATTGCCATATATAATCTCCCTTCGCGGCTCGGATGTGCCGGGCTATAACATTCGTCTGGGTCTGGATTATAAATTGATGACCGGTCTTTTCCGCAGAATTTGGTCCTGTGCCGCTGCGGTGGTGGCCAACAGCGAAGGTCTGCGGCGGCTGGCGCTGGAGTTTATGCCGTCTCTGGATATCGGGGTAATACCCAACGGCATCGACACAGAAAAATATTATCCCTCACAAAAGCAGGAGCCGGCAAAACCCATAAAAGCACTTACGGTCTGTCGGCTTATCAGTAGAAAAAGAATCGACCTGCTTATTGAGGCGGTTGGGCAGGCAAGGGAACTGGGCCTCGATGTCCGGCTGAACATCACAGGCGAGGGCAATTTGATGGAGGTGCTCAAAAAACTGGCAAACGGATTAAAAGCCACCGACAGAGTTACTTTTATGGGGAGGGTTCCTGCCGAGCAGATGCCAGATGTCTATCGGGACAATGATATTTTTGTTATGAGCAGCGCCCACGAGGGAATGAGCAACGCAATGCTCGAAGCGATGGCATCGGGACTACCGATAATTACTACACGCTGCGAAGGCGTGGAAGAGCTGGTAGCCGATAACGGCGTTGTGGTCGAACAGGCACAGCCGGAAGAAATCGCCAGAGCTATAAAAAAATTAGCTGACAACCCCCAAACGCTGCGGCAAATGTCCCTCGCATCAAGAGAGCGGGCAGCTCTGTACAGTTGGCCCTCCGTCGCAGCCCGGTATATCCGGTGCTACCAGCAGGTTTTACAAAGTCGTCAAGATGGCTTACGCCAGTGCAAAAAATAGCTCGCGCATAGGAATATATGTGTGGAATAGCCGGTTTTAACTGGCCGAATCAATCGCTTGTGGAAAAGATGACCGACACCCTCAAACACAGAGGCCCGGATGACCAGGGATTCTACGTCGATGGTTCCGTCTCTCTTGGCCACAGGCGGCTGTCCATTATCGACACTTCCGAAAGAGGCCACCAGCCGATGAAGTTTAAGAACCTGGTCATCATTTATAACGGCGAAATATACAACTTCAGAGAATTAAAAGAAGAGCTTAAGTCCAGGGGCTATAACTTTGTTTCCAATACTGATACGGAAGTTGCACTCTGCTCTTACCACCAATGGGGACCATCCTGCGTGAACAGATTTAACGGAATGTGGGCCTTCTGCATTTATGATAGCGAAAAAAATACTCTGTTTCTGTCGAGAGACCGATTCGGAGTAAAACCACTTTATTACTATTTCGATGGCGGCAGATTCATTTTCGCCTCGGAACTTAAGACCATAAGGCAGTGTAGCCCGGATTTGACCATAAACATATCCGCCTTGAACTTCTTCTTTTATCAAAAATACATCGGCAGTGACCTGACCATATTCGAAAACTGCTACAAACTCAGGCCATCTGAAAACCTTCTCTTTGACTTAAACCGAAAGGCGCTCACCAAAACAAAATACTTTGACCTCGAAGAGGAAATATCCAGACATCATAACGCTCCTCTGAAGGAACGGCTCGAATCGATTGAAAACCTCATCGCCGATGCAGTCGAAAAGCGGCTTATCGCTGATGTGCCGGTAGGAAGCTTCCTCTCCGGCGGAATAGACTCATCCCTGATTTCCGCCATCATCAGCAGAAACCACAAAAATTTCGATACTTTTTCGATTGGTTTTAAGGATGAGTCCTACGATGAGCTAAAATGTTCGAAATTAGTCTCGGAATACATCAGGACCGACCATCACTATGACTATATGGAGGTCGATGAAGATATTATTAAATTCGTAATAGAAAATATGGATGAGCCACTCGGCGATGCCTCCGTATTTCCAACCTATCTGCTATCGAAAATAACCCGCCGAAAGGTTACGGTTGCCTTGTCCGGCGACGCCGGCGACGAGGTCTTTGGCGGTTATGAAACCTATAAAGCATACAAAATCGCACGATACATACCCGCAGCCGCAGCGAGACTATCAAGGTATTTGATTGACCTTCTGCCGCCCTCCGACGAAAAGGTATCTATAACCTTTAAGATGCAAAGATTCGTGAGAGATTTTGACGCCGATATAAATAGAAGGCACCTGAACTGGATGGCCACCTTCAACGATACCCAGAGGCAAAAACTGTTGAACGAGCGATTTGTAAGCAGTGACTGTCTTATCAACTGCGGCTCCGGAAAAAACCTTCTCTCGATACAGCTTAATGACATCCACAACTATCTTCCAGAGGACATCCTGAAAAAGGTTGACCTTGCTTCAATGCTAAATTCCCTCGAGGTCAGAGTGCCTTTTCTCGACTACCGACTTGTTCCACTGGTTTTGTCCCTGCCGGAAAAATATAAAGTCAGAAATCTCACAACAAAATGGCTTTTGAAAAAGATTGCCTCTTACTATTTACCTAAAGAAATAGTGCGCAGGCCCAAAAGAGGTTTTACCGTCCCTATTTCTAAGTGGATTCGCAAGAGCGACTTAATCCGCCAGTTTCTTACCAATCGCAGCCGTTACGAACATAACCTGCTAAACTATGATTATGTTCAGGAGCTCTTTAATGCTCATATTAACGAAAAGCAGGATAATGCAAGACAACTATGGCTGGTTTTTGTCTTTAATTACTGGATGTCAACGCAGAAGTATTAAGGCACGCCCCATTAGAAAAGAAAGCCGTTTTTCTAACGGGGCACGGAGTAATTAGCGGTGCCTGAGACAGTCAAAGAAGCGCCTATTCGCGTGTGTTTTATTGCCCCCAAGGCATATCCCCTGTTCAACCCTGCGGTGAAAGGAGTGCTGGGAGGCGCGGAGGTGGACCTGTATTTTCTCGCCACCGAGCTGGCGAAGGATAAGAATTTTGTAGTAACCTTCATTACCGCCGATTATGGACAGAAACAGACCGAAACCATCGAGGGCGTAAGCATTATCAAAAGTCTGGATTTTAAGAAAAATGCTTTGGCCGGCGCCCTTCAGGTATGGCGGGCGATGCGTCAGGCCGATGCCGACATTTACATCCTCAAGACGGTATCTCCCGGCGTGCCGCTGGCGGCGCTGTTCTGCCGGCTGCACAGAAAAATCTTTGCTTATCGCACCGCCAGCACCGAGGAATGCGATGGGACTTACGCCGGCAGGCACTTCTTTCTCGGCAGGGCTTTCAACTGGTCGCTGCGTCAGGCAGGAATTATTTTTACCCAGAACGCCGCTGATAAAGAAAGTCTGCAGCGCACCATCGGCTTATCTGCTGTGGTTATACCCAATGGTCATATTCTGCCGACATTGCAGCAGTATCAGCGGGAGACAATTCTGTGGGTCGGTCGGAGCGACAAAATCAAAAGACCGGGGCTTTTTATAGACCTTGCGGGAAAAATGCCGGATGAAAAATTTGTAATGATTTGTCCGCGCGCAACAGGCGATGAAAAATATGAAGAATTATTAGCTCGTGCCGGATACGTCAAAAACTTACAGTTTATCAAGTACGTCCCCTTCCGCGAGATTGACAGCTACTTTCAGCGAGCGAAGGTATTTGTAAATACCAGCGAGTCGGAAGGATTCCCGAATACTTTCATTGAAGCGTGCAATTATGCCGTGCCTATATTGTCGCTCAAGGTCAATCCGGACGGATTTCTGGATAAGTATAACTGCGGGCAGTGCTGCGATGACCGGTTTGCGAAGCTCATCGATTCGCTTAAGTTTATGCTTGCAGAAAATAGATTCGCTGAGCCTGGCAAAAATGCAAGAAGGTATGCCGAGCAGAATCACGACATAAGAAAAATCGCAGGGGAGTATAAAAAATTATTCATTAGTCTGCTGTCTCGACCTGTCGGGACAGACAATATATTTAATTAACCGCGTTTTGAAAAATGATTCGACAGAAGAAGTCGCCAATGGCAGAAAGATTCGGCTTTGGAAAAAACTGGAAGAGCTTTTCCGAAGGGCTCAGGCCGGAGGATTATTTCGGCGCCAAAGAATCTCTTGAAAAACTTGTGCCGAATCTTAAAGACAAAACGTTTCTGGATGTCGGCTGCGGGAGCGGCCTGTTTTCCATTGCCGCCGGCGCTCTGGGTGCAAAAAAGGTCCTCGGAATTGATGTTGACCCGGAATGTATTGCGATTTCGAAAAAGCTTGTCGATGAAGTTTATAAATGGGACCCGAAGGTTAGAAAAGATGCGATTGAATTCAGGGTTGAGTCCATCCTGAGTGAAAACACCAAACTCCAGCGATATGATATTGTTTATAGCTGGGGTGTATTACATCATACCGGTGATATGTATAAAGCTTTCGAGACAATTAAAAATCTGGTCGCGGACAAAGGGATTCTGGTGCTCGCAATCTATAATAGACACATTACATCGCCTGTGTGGAAAGCCGTAAAGTACACTTACGTAAAAAGCCCCCGGTTTATAAGGAGGATTCTGGTATTTTTATTTCTGATTGTGAAGTTTTTCGGCGTTCTGATAACTTCGCGACAAAACCCGCTAAAGAAACAACGCGGTATGCGTTACTATACCGATGTTGTCGATTGGGTAGGCGGTTACCCTTATGAGTATGCCTCGATAGGTGAAGTCAGAGATTTTTTCCAAGCTCGCGGATTTGTGCTTAAGAACTGCGTAAAAACCACAGGGTTCACGGGTTGCAACGAATTTGTTTTCCAGATGGTGTTATAAATGTGCGGCATAGTCGGTTTTAACTGGGAAGATGAGAAGAAAATCAGGTCTCTGGCGGCACTGCTTCACCACCGCGGCCCGGAGCAGGAGGGATTTCACGTTGCCGACGGCGTTTCGCTCGGCCACAAAAGACTGTGCATTATCGACCTGTCGCTCAAAGGCAGACAGCCGATTTACAATGAAGATAAGACAATATGTGTATCCTACAATGGAGAGATTTTCAATTTCGAGGGATTAAAACAGGAGCTCGAAAAAGCCGGCCATCAGTTCGAGTCCCATACGGATACCGAGGTGCTGGTGCACGGATACGAACAATGGGGCACAGGGCTTCTCGAAAAATTAAATGGTCAGTTTGCCTTTTGTATCTTCGATAAGAAAAAAAACATCTTCTTTCTCGCGAGGGACCGGCTCGGCATCAAGCCGCTCTATTATTACTGCGACGACAGGAATTTTATATTCGGCTCGGAGCTAAAGGTCTTTTTAAGAAGCGACATCAGAAAAGAAATCAACAAGAATGCACTTGATTATTATCTGATTTTCGGCAACACGCCATTCGAACAATCCATTCTGGATGGCGTCAAGAAGCTGCCGGCCGGCTGTTACCTGATTTACGACCTCAAAGAAAGGAAGCTACAAAAATATCAGCGGTACTGGGCTGTATCGTTTGACGAGCAAACGGACCTCAGCGAAGAAGAATTAAAAAGGCAGATTGCGGACCGGCTGGAAGAGTCAGTCAGGATGCAGCTTATTTCGGATGTTCCGCTGGGTGCGTTTCTGTCCGGCGGCGTGGACAGCTCCATAATAGTTTCGATAATGCGGAAATATGTCAGTGAGCTGAACACTTTTTCGATAAGGTTTGACCGGCCTGATTACAATGAGTCGCAGTATGCAAAGATTGTGTCGGACAAGTTCCACACCCTTCATCACGAAATTGAATTTAACGCCGAAAGCGTCAGGGATTTAATTGCGGAGCTTCCTTACTTTTATGATGAGCCGTTCGGCGATTCTTCGATGATACCGACCTGTCTTGTCTGCAGAGTGGCGAAAAAGTATGTTACAGTTTCGCTGTCGGGCACCGGCGGGGATGAATTGTTCGGCGGCTATCCGCGCTACAATAAATTCATTGTGCTCAAAAAGCTCAATCTCCTCCCGACGGCGTTCAAATACATACTTGGCCGTTCGGTTGAAGCCGCTAACCTGCTTTTGAAAAAAGATGGATTCAACAAGCTGGTTACGTTTCTTGGTCGCCGGCAGCCGGACTATATTATTTATCTGCAGTTGTTCAGCTATATGTTCCGCAGCAAGGATGAAAGCATCGAGAAGCTTGCGCCGTTTGATTACCTAAGGAAGCATTTCAGATACGATGATGACATCACCAATACTATGAATTTCGACATCAATGAGTATCTGCCGGACTGTCTGCTTGTAAAGGAAGACCGGGCGTCGATGGCTGTCAGTCTGGAGGCGAGAGTTCCTTTTCTGGACCATCAGCTTGTGGAGTTTGCCGCTACGATTCCGCCTGGTTTTAAG
>Ga0315295_10000886_pt1 | contig 25522 bp, 20 predicted proteins | sample YL17G14_0_MG_FD_204453 | JGI IMG/M metagenome (GOLD analysis project Ga0315295, IMG submission 204453) | Sediment microbial communities from Yellowstone Lake, YNP, Wyoming, USA - YL17G14_0 | ecosystem: Environmental > Aquatic > Freshwater > Lake > Sediment | place: USA: Wyoming | collected... | reverse complement strand
GGTCAGCGACTTGTTGGGGATAACCGATATTCTGCATGACGATGCTATCAGTAAGGGTATTCACAATCACGTCCCCAAAACCCAACATACGCGCAATCAAGGTCGTCGTGTAGTCCACCGACCGAATGGTGTGCAATGGCGCTTCATGGCGGCTCTCATAGAGGGCAACTACCTTCTCAAGCCATACGATCCGTTTATTGGTGATTAGATAATAGTCATTCGACCAGTCAAAGTAGTTCCAAACCACCCAAACTATGCCAGTCAAACAGATTGGTCCTCCCACCATAAAGAACGTGCTCACCCTGGTGATCCCACCCAGTAAAAAGAACACCAGGGATATGAGCCCTAAAATGAGGGGCAAAATGAGCTTAAGCAGTAAAAAGGCTGGGTGCCTGCGGGTGACAAAATAGAGGATTTCATCTTTATCAAACCAGCTAAACCTGGAATTCCACCCCTGTTTATAGTTTTTAGCAACCATATCGACACCCGCCTGGACTCTTGGGATCTGGTTAATTAGGTTAACCAAGGCATCAGTCCTCAGTCGGTACAGCTCGGTAGGTTCAAGCGCATAAGCGGTGCTGATCCGCCACCCTTTGTTGAATAATGCATCCAGGCCAATATAATCACCTTCAACCAGGACTCCCAGTGTCTGCCTCCGATCTTTCGATGTATAAAAATGTTGGATTTTTCCTCGAGCAATCAGGTAGAAAAAATTTGCCCGGCTCCCCTGGTGATATAAAACCTGGTCCTTTTCTATAGTGACTTTATCACATTGTTCTGCCAGTTGACGGACATCATCTCCCCGCACACGCCGGAATAGGTGCGACTTCCTGAGAAACTCCACAAGCTTATCATCAGCCATGCCCTGATTGTAGCATAAAGTGTGCCAGGTTGGCTAAATATGTTTGATACATTCAATCCTCATGATAGAATCATAAATAATCAAATGTTACAACAAGGAGAATAATTATGCCTATCCACTTTGGGACTGACGGCTGGCGGGCCGTCATCTCAGACACATTTACATTCCACAACCTGCGGTTGGTGACGCAAGCCATCGCGGATGCGGCCCAATCCCCAGATTGGAGTGAACAAGAAAATCCTGGACCCCATAAAATGGTAGTGGGGTTCGATACCCGCTTTCTTTCCGATCGCTACGCCACGGACGTGGCGCGTGTCCTGGCTGGTAATGGTTATACGGTTTACCTGGCACAATCAGATGCACCCACCCCAGCCATCTCTTTTGCAGTGAAAAGCCTGGGGGCGATCGGTGGAGTGATGATTACCGCATCGCACAACGCCCCGCGCTACAACGGGATCAAGCTCAAAGCGGCTTATGGAGGCTCGGCCTTGCCAGAGCAATGCCGCCGGGTAGAGATTTACCTCAATGATAACGAAGAACGCAGCCGGGGCCCAAACTTGATGGACCTTGACCAGGCGCGTGAGGCTGGCCTGATCGAACGCTTCAATCCCATTCCGGCTTACTATGAACACCTGCGCACCTTGATTGATTTCAACACCATCGCTGAAAACCCGCCCCGCGTAGTCGTAGATTCGATGCATGGCTCCGGCAGAGGTGTCATGCGCGGCATTCTGCAAGGCACAGGCTGCGAGGTGTCTGAAATCCGTGGCGAGATGAATCCGGGCTTTGGCGGAGCGCATCCCGAACCGATCGCTCGCTATCTAGGACCCCTGGCGAGCGCTATCAGTACCGGTATGGGTAACTTGGGGCTAGCAACAGACGGGGATGCAGACCGTATCGGGGCAATGGACGAACGTGGCAACTTCGTTGACCCACACCAGATCATGGCCTTGGCGCTGCAATATCTGGTAGAGAAGCGCGGCTGGACTGGAAAAGTCATCCGCAGTGTTTCGACTACACGCATGATTGACCAGCTGGCGAAGCGCTACGGATTGGAAGTCTACGAGACCCCAGTCGGTTTCAACCATATCGCCGATCATATGCTCAAGGACGATGTCTTGATCGGCGGCGAAGAGTCAGGTGGGATCAGTTTCAAGGGACATATCCCCGAGGGCGATGGCATTTTAATGGGGTTACTGCTAACGGAAATTGTGGCCACTGCTGGTAAATCGCTCCATGAACTGGTCTCAAACCTGCTGAAAGATGTCGGACCGGCGTTTTATACCCGCAGCGACCTGCGCCTGCAATACCCGGTTGCAAAAGCGCGTATGACCCAGGAGCTGACCGAAAAAGCTCCTGTCCAGATCGGCCAATTGAAAGTCAGCCAAGTTTCAACCATCGATGGGGTGAAATATATCCTGGAAGACGACTCCTGGCTGCTCATCCGACCATCCGGAACCGAGCCGGTGCTGCGAGTGTACTCCGAAGGACGCAACCCCGAAATCGTGCGGGCGATGCTGGATTACGGTGAGGAAATCGCCGCCAGGTTTACCTAATCATTAAAAAATCGGCTAAATAATCCCTGCTGCTCAAGACTTCTCTGGTCATAAATGAACAAAATGCGTAAGATTGCAATGATTTTTCCATACTTACGGACCAGGTCCCTCACGGAGATATTGTTTCCACCTCTTGGAATAGCCAGCCTGGTGAGCCAGCTTCACAAGCTCAATATAGAAACCAGGGTCTTCGATTGCACATTCGGGACCCTTAGACAGCTCCAAAGGGACTTAAACTCTTACCAGCCGGATATCGTGGGTATTTACTCCATGGTTACCCTGAGCCCTAACACTTTTGGGATCGCAGAAATGGTCAGGGCAAGCTTTCCAGAGTGTCTGAGGGTCGCCGGTGGGCCTTTACCCACCCTCTACCCTAAACGTTACAGCGGGTTGTTTGACGCCGTGTTCCGGGGAGAAACTGACTTAAGCTTTCCCCGGTTTTGCCAGGATTTCTTCAACCAGAAGGTCTACCGCGGAGGGTTAAAGGATCTGCCACTCAATACTTATGAAGGACTTTTCATACAGGACACTGAACTGCAGATAGATAACCCGGCTGCCCACTATCGAGAAAAGGACATCCAGTCTTTTCCTCTCACAGACAGGAGCGATTTCGATCACGCCGCCTATCAGAAAGTATGGCTTCAGATGAGCGGGTCGAAGACCACTTCCATTATCACCACTTTCGGGTGCCCAGACAACTGTGATTTCTGCTCTAAGCCAATCTTCGGCAGCGTCTTCCGCCGCCGAAACCTGGATGCCGTGTTTGAGGAAATCGAGCAAATCCGTCGCCTGGGGTACGACAGTCTATGGATCGCCGATGACACTTTTACCCTGAGTCTTCCCCATCTCGAGCAATTCTGCCAGCGTATGGCTGGCCGAAAAATTAATTGGAGCTGTCTCTCACGCTCTACCGACATCAATGTAGAAACAGCCCGGCTGATGAAGGAAGCCGGCTGCCAGAGAGTCTATTTGGGATTGGAAACAGGCAGCCAGGCCACACTCCAACTGATGAACAAGAAAGCTACACTGGAAGAGGGGATTGAGGCGGTTCACCAGTTTCACAAAGCCGGCATTGAAGTGGCTGCTTTCTTTATTGTCGGATACCCCGGGGAAACCTTTACTTCGATCGAGGAAACCTTCAAGCTCGCTTTGGCACTACCCCTAGATTCCATTTCCTTCAATGTTCCCTACCCATTACCTGGGTCAAAGCTATTCGAGCGCGTAAGCAATGTAGACAAGGATAAAGACTGGACTAAGGAGAATGAGGTTACCTTCGTCTACAGCTCGGAGTTTGATCCCCACTGGCTGCAGCGCCGAATAAAACAGACGATGAAGACCTTTACGGAGAGCAAGAGGTAATCACCTTATCTTTTCCCTTTAGAATTTTTATCGGCTAAAAATGTCCCCAACAACAGGTTCCCCAATTTATTTCAGCAGTCTAAACAATGCATCCGTAGGCTTCTCGAAGAGGGTGAGGAATAATGGACCCAGCTTCCCCAACCTGCTCATCATCGCGAACTGGGTATGGCCTTTTAATAACCCAAACCACATCTTTACCTTGGAAAAATCGCCATCATAGATAAGCACGCGATTTACGGGCTGGCTTTCATCCAGGCGCCATTCACGGGTTATCCTATCCTTAACTCTTTCGTAAAGAGCTGTTCCAGGAAGAGGGTAGGGCATGGTGAGGCCGAGGTAGTCCAGGGGCAGTGAAGTTGCAAAGTGCAGTGTCTGGAGCACCGTTTCATCCGTTTCCCCGGGGTAGAAGAGGATGAAGAACGCCCCTACTTGCAGCCTAGCCAGATGGGCAGCCTCCACAGCGTTGCGCGCCTGCTTCGTCGTGATTTTCTTATTCATGAGCATCAGGATTTGGTCGTTGCCAGATTCGATACCAAAGTAGATCCTGGCACAGCCAGCCTTTTTCATTTCAAGGGCGGTGGGGTAATCCAAGGCGTCAACCCGACCCAGACACTCCCATTGAAAATGAAGCCCTCGGTGTACGATCTCCTCACAAATCCTTACCACCCTATCCCGATTTAGAGTAAAGACGTCTTCAGCAAAAGAAATACGGTCGTATCCCAATCCAAGTACCTCTTCAATCTCATCCACCACATTCTGAGGGGACCGCTCTCGGTAAGAACCTCCAAAAATCACATTACTGCAAAACTCACAATGGAAAGGGCAGCCCCGGGTGCTCATCACTGTGGTTATCGAATAGCCATATTTCTTTTTTCCATAACGAATATAGCGCTCGTTAGGTAGTAACTCGCGGGCTGGGAAAGGAATGCGATCCAGATCCTTTACAAAAGGTCGCTCCGCCGTGATAGAAAACCCCTCATCACCCTTTCCTCGTGACTGTGCCCCGGTTCGATAGACAATGCCTGATACAGAACTCAGGTCACAACCTTCTTCGTAAGAACGAAGGAGTGCTTTCATAGTTTGCTCCCCCTCGCCGCGCACCACCACATCAAACTGCTTAAGAAAGGGTATAGGGTCACAAGTGGGCAGAGGACCTCCTGCAACCATAAGTTTGCAGTTGTCGCGCAAGTGCATAGCCAACCACAAGCAATCTTCCCTCATAGTCACCATGCAATAGATGCCAACTACATCTACTTTTATTGCTAAGGCTTTCTGCAAAGCATCGTCCTTATGCAGGAAGGTGCAGTCCAGCAAATATACAACGTGACCCTCCTCCAACAAGCTTGCAGCGAGATAACTCACACCGAGAGGAGGAAATCGAAAAATAGACCGGTCCAGAATAGGTTTAAAATAAGGATAGATAAGCAATAACGAAGTCATGGAAACTTATCGATCCTCACCGTGTAGCAGAATCTCTCGATGGTAGGCGGAAAAGAATAGCCAAAACCAGACCAGGCTAGGCGTGAGCCGACCAGCTCTCTCCCCCGAAACAACCTGGCACCTTTTACTTGTTCGAGGCTAAAAGACAGGTGATGAGTATCACTTATGAAGGTGGCCTCTTTGGCGGTTACTTCATCCCAACTGCCGATTTCCCTCCCCCGAAGGCATGTTCCATTAGAATCTCGATATCGGTCGAAATAATTAGCCCCCTGTTCATTCATCATAATCACCTCGGTGATGCAATCCCTGGGCAAACCAGTTGTATCGACCTCAACATTTACCTTTCCTGTCTGACTATCGATGGTATAAACCACCTTCACATTCGTGCAGAACCTGATGTCTTCAAAAATGGTCTCCCAGTCGAATATCCATCGCAGCGCGTTGGATGAGGCAGTCAGCACACCTCGAATCAGGGGCAAGTGGCGGTGTAATGCAGCAAAGGAGTTCTTTAAAGTGTAAAACGGTTTGCTCCTCACACTCCCAGAACCAGGCTTAGTGATCTTTTCCTCCAAATTCATCTTGAAGGAAGCCACTATTTCCCAAATCGAACCTCTACGCAGTGAAGTGAGTTCTATTTCGCCCGGAAAGACGGTTTGAAATCCCCGCTTGAGTACCGGAACACCAAAACCCACCGCTTCCTCCGCTAACTCCTCATCGTCATGGATCAATTGGAACCCCTTCTGCAAGCGTGCAGTCGGATAATCATCTCCACGAGATGGATTCGTAGCAATCCGCAACGAGAGCCCAGGGAACATGGGAATGATTTTCTGCATGGATTATGTCTTTCTACTTTCCACACTCAATCTTTGGATCAATATTGCTCCCTCTAACTAGGTATTCCATCGCAGGGGGAAATGTCAAGCTTAGCATGATCTTTATCCACAGCGGATTCCACCCACGGTTGCCGGGTTTCTTCGAAAGCAAGAGACAACGACCCTCCACCCTACAATTTGCCATGGAATCACTAAAGCAGTTCTTGCGATAATCCTGGCAGAGCGAAAATCTTCAGCCAACTTCAACATTCTATCCATGATCCCAGGTAAGCTTGGAAAGAAAAGCTGGGGCAACGAGGCATTAAAAAAGGTAAAAGCCAAGGGCAGAATCCAAATGGCGGTAAGGGTAAAATTATCGAGTTCACCAATCGAGGTCAAAATCAGCACAAAGGTAAGGATCAAAAAGATATTTGGCTCGGACAGCCAGGCGCGAGTAAGATAGAAAATCAAGACCAATCCTGTGCTACCCTTCAGAAGATCCACGAACCCATCTATACCATGCTTCAGAGCAAGTATGCCGAATCCCAGAGCAGGGATCCATGCCAGGCTTAGAAGCCACCATTGCCCAGGTAATTGATAGGAATCCTTCAAGAGTTCAAAGAATGCCATGAACGACATTCCCCCGCCGACGGTGAAATGTGCATTCCATCCTCGAAGAATTGGTGATGGGTCCCATCCAAAGATGATGAACGGAAGCGCACAAAATAAAAGCACACTCACCAGAAACATTGCGAAATAATTGATCGCCTGGCGGGGGGATTTTCCTATCAGGTAAACAAAAACCACAAGTAAAATAGGAAAAGATATCGGCTTGAGGGAGATTGCCAAAGCGAGTAAAATAGCCGAGTTTCTGAACTTTCCCATCGGTAGAAAGACCAGGCTCAAAAGAGAAAGCAGGGTAACGATTGAGTCAAACTGACCCCAGGCTGAAGCAAAATAGAGAACGAAGGGGTTAAAGAGGAGGAAGATCCAGGCTCTTCGATATACCGCCACATCGGCTCCGAGACCTTTCAGGATATCAGCCACCAGATAGGCAAGGCAGATGTTAGCTACAATCACGGGAATCTTGATGGCAAGGTTGTAGATGAGAAAATTGGGGAGATATGTATAAACGCTCAGGTATAAAAGCCCAAGTACCAGGGGCCAAAGGGGTGGATAACCCACTGTGGTCATCCCATGGAAGGAGTTGTTATTGAAGACGGAAACGAGATCCTGAGCAATGTAGGGATTTTGGCCAGACGAAACTAAGTAGCCTGTGGCCATGAAAATCCGCATATCATAGAAATGCCCAAATAACAGCGCAAGTACCAATTGAAGGAATACGCTCACAAGCAAAAGAAGCTGGTCGTGTGTTGTGAATAGCTTCCAGGTGTCGGTTATCCGAAAAGGAGGGATAGGGGCCGGCATATCATTTACCTCCCCCATGTTGGCTTTGCTTAACCGTGAGCCAGAAAACAAAAGCATAAGCTGCGGTGTATGGAACCAGGATCAACAGTACACCGAAATTCGAGTGCCAAATAGCAAAGCCCATCGCGATCCCACCCAAACACACGGATGCTAGCTCCAGAAAGCATTCAAAATCCAACGGCACTTGATATTTTTTATTTCGCCAATCCTCCTTGCCAAACTGGACGGCGTATTTTGGGGTTCTCTTAAATGCCCAGTTTCGATTTGTGAGCAGAGCTTTACCTGCTTCAAGTGTATTGTTCAGGCTTACTCCACAGCCAAGTAAAAAAAGGACCAGAAGACTAGACAGGTTGCGCGATACCAGAAGTTCCTGTGTTCTCAAAGTCACAATTGGGGAAATCCAGGCAGCCACAGTGCAAAGCACGATCATTAAACCTAGTAAGATCCACGTCAGGTTCTGTAAAACAATCGCAGCATTGATCCTCATCATTTCCAGGCTGCCGCCATATTGAAAAAGGAAATTGGCTTCAGGGAGACGAAAACTGTCTATCCTGAAAAGAGTCGCCAAACAAGCCAGTGTGAAGGAGAAGAACATCAGAGGATGGACCAAGTAACCGGTGAGATGGATGAAAGCTTGAAAGCGTTTCTTGTACCCGAACTCCCTGTTTGTCATGAGGCTCGGGAGTATCTTTTTCGCCGTTCTCAGAGATCCGCAGGTCCAACGGCCTTGCTGCTTCTTGAAGCTTGGAACCGTAGGTGGTACTTCTCCAGGGCACTGGAGGTCTTTCAGATATAGAAACTGGTATCCTTGGTTCTGAATTCGGTAGCTTACATCCAGATCTTCAGCGAGCGTATCCGATTGCCACCCACCGGCATCCAGCAAGGCTTTTCTCCTAAGCACTCCTCCACTACCGTTGAAATTCTGGAAGCATCCAGCAGCATACCTTCCCGCTTGATCGATTAAAAAGTGGACATCGATACCAATGGCGATTGCCCTGGTCAGGAAGTTGTAATCCCTGTTGAAATGAGTCCATCGGCTCTGTATGATTCCTAGCCGTTCATCTTGAACAAGATAAGGTATGGTACGAACGAGAAAATCCACAGACGGGATGAAGTCAGCATCAAAGATAGTAATGAACTCGTCTTTCGTCATATCAAGGGCTGCCTGTAAGGCCCCGGCCTTAAATCCTTGCCTGTCGTCGCGGCGCAAAACATCGATCCGAAAGTGCTTTTTCAAGTAGTCCTTGACCACCTCATCAACCACTACGGCCGTGTCATCATCCGAGTCATCGATGATGAGGATGTGAACTCGATCGGTTCCGTACTCCTCAGCCATACGCGCACAAGCAGCAACCAGTCTACGTATGACATACTTTTCATTATAAATCGGCAAGTGGATGGACACATGAGGTTTATATTTGGAGTTATCCTCAATCTTGGGGGGTTTGTACCTGGCTGCTGCACTGAGTAAGTAATAGTGGTTGAAACCATACAGGAAGAAAAGCATAGATACGATTAACGAAAAAGTTAAGAAGACAACTTGTATGAACATTCTACCAAGATACCTCTACATCCCCTTCAAGATCAACGTTTTTTATATGACGGAATCGAAACATGCCTGGAATCCTATCTCCTCGCAGGTTACGCGTGTTGCCTTCAGCTAGACAGGAATATGCACTCATGCAGGTTATGGGCTTAAAGATAAATCAGAGCTGCACTCTTTACGCCCACTGCATGGGGATGGATTGCTAAGAACCGACTACGAAGACGATAACATAAACAACTACCCCCATGAGTGTGACCAGCATGTAGAGTGCATAGGAGGTACGCATGATTAGCTTATAATTTGTAAAGCGCAGGCCTTTGGGTACAAGCTCATTTCCCCGTAAGACGACAAATATCCCCAGCACCAGGCCGATCATCCCGGCAAGACCATGGAGCGTCGTGACAGCGTAAGAGCCCTGGTTTAACTTGCCCGGAATCCCGGGGAGGATATTGATCATAAAGGAGCTGATCATCGTGCTCAGGACTACAATGGCGTTCAAGCAGGCTGCGATAGTCTGCACCCAGCGGTGAGCTTGATAACGTTTCTGTACCGCCATCCGCCACCCAATCGTGAACAGCGCTGCTGTCACTAAGACCAGGACAAGCGTAGCATCAGAGCGGAAGGTAGCATGCGTCCCGAGAAACCCAGGAGCATTGAGAAAATTGTTCATTCATCCCTCCTTGATGGTGTTGGTATTCCATTGTAGAAGTTAGAGCACTCAAAGATAAGAAACGCTAAACGATCAGGTTCTACCTCCATAGACATCCAACTATTATAATCTTTTTATAAAATCGAGCACGACTACAAAAGTTACGTCGGACCAGCCGTGCGTAGACGTCGCGCCAAAAAGATCACCACGACCAAGAGCACAGCTGCGATCAAAAGACCCGGGCCGCCAATATCATCCATAAAGCCTGTCCCTGGCAATGCGGTTGAGATAGCGGTTGCCGCTCCATAAGCTGTGGTTGCCGCAGGCGTTTTAGCGGCGGCCGTTAAAAGGGCAGCAACAGTCGCCGTGCGAGCCGCATCTTGCTGGACTCCGGAAACCGAAAGCGCAGCCGCTAAGGTGGATGTCGAAGCCGTGCTGGCCACAGCCACCACAAGTGTAGGGCTGGGCTTTGGCGTGGGGGTATTCGGGATGGGGGTCACTGTCGGTGTGGATGTCCAGGACCTTGCGGCTGAGGTTTGCTGTATGGCCGCAGCCACAGCCGTATTCTGGGAGCTCACTTGCGTCTCCTGGCCAGCGCGCTGGGCGCGGTTCCTGGGCAACCAGACCGCGGCAAATAACACCAGCACAACCAAAGTCACCAGGGTAACTCCGCCCAAGCCCAGGATAATGAACCAAAAGTTGCGGTTTCCAGGTTCTCCCCCTGGCTCAGCTCCTGAGTCTGCAGAGCCGGCACCGCCTGCATCCAAATCTTCTGTATCGAAATCGTCGAGGTCATCAAGGGTCATCGCATTTTCTCCTCATTCCAAAAGGTCAAGATTGGCTAATGGGACCATCACCAGTTTGTCATCCTCTAATTGAATTTCAGCTGCCTGCGTCCGGATACCGCTGGATAAGCGCTGCAGGCCAGAAAGTCGCACGATAGTACCTACCCGGGTCATGTGAGGATTGTTAACAATTCGTACACGCTGGCCCGGGGCATAGAGCTGGTATAGGGTCGGAAAAGGTGGTTGGTCAGAGGCCGGAAGTGAAACTACGATCTCCGGCCGAGTACCTGTATAGCGGTCAAAAGGCTCTGCATTGACGGTTGTGTCCCGGTTAGCACTGGTTGATAGCAGGTTAAAGGCTGCAGCGTTCATTGGAAGGTGTCCAAAACCCTCCGTCAGTACAATCGGAAATGGCATTCCCATAGCTACGGGCACCAACGCAGTGGACATGCTGCCCAATATCAGGCCGCGGATATGGATCTCGCTAGCACATTGTAGTGCTTCAGCCTGGTCACAGTGCCCGGCCAGGATAACGGCGCCACTCATGTTAATATCCAACAATTCTGGGGTTAAAATGCCATCCGGTTGGTTCACCAGCACACGCAAAACACCAAAATCAATGTGACCATTTCCCCAACCCCCCTGTACCAGCGCACCAATTGTCTCAATAACCGCGCCCCGGTCAGGAATTATATCGATCACAACACCCGAATAACCAGCGAATAGGGTCTGGGGAGTGCCTTCTTTCTCTAATAACACCTGCCCATCTCCCGCCAGGACAATCCGTCCGTTACAAGGGGAATGCACAATCCGCCTAAAAAACCCCTTCGGACCAGTAGCGACGATATCATCAGCATTGACTGTATCGCCCTCCTTGCATTCATTATACCAGTCTGCCTTCGCCACTGGCAAACCTAAATCATGGGCGATATTTAATATCACGTATTCAGGCGCCAGGTTGGCTTCTGCAATGACATCCCCGGGGGACACTTGCTGCCCCTGATGGGCTAAAACTTTACCCCGCTTAGGCAGAAGCCTTTCACGCCGGATTCTAGTGAGAGGTAGAATAAATGAGATCTTCGCCAGTGTTGTCAATAAATCAGCCTCCCAACACCCTTAACCAACGAATATACAGGGCTCGCCTTTTGGCTGGATCTCTAGGAAGCCGCAGAGGCCGGCCGCGCGCATCGATGATCAGACCCAGCGCGCCGCCTACAACCCGGTTCACGCGACACCCCCGCCCAGCACCCATGCCAATATCAGCGCCATGTAACGGCTTTAAATGCAGGCTGGCAACCTGCTCAAACGCCAATGGTAACACACTTAACTCACCCTTTTTAATTTCAAACTTTTCTTTGCTGCCTGACTCGTAATGCATATGGACACGCAATACCGGCGTACCCATGCGGACATCACTTACCGGGCATATCACCGCGCCCAGGTTAAGCAAAGCACCAGAGTCCATCACCTGCACAGTCATGGTCGGATTAATGCTGGCAGCGGCGCCCAAAGCCGCAACTAGGTTATTCTGGTCCAGGATCAAGGTGGTTATACCTGTAGGTTGGATGGCATCCAATAGCACCAACAAACTTTGCGCCAACGCAGGCGCCTTGGTCAAAACACTCCCGGAAGCAATGATTGGTTCAAAAGCTGGTGATGACCCTGGATAAGGGCCGGTAATGTCATTTTGATAACTTGGACCTAGCTTTTCCAGGGACAGGCGTATCGCCTGACGAGCTAAGGCCTGTTCAATCGCTAGATCGTGGGCTGTTGCGGGCAGGCTGGCCGGATATAGCGCTTTATTATATACATAAGCCCGTACCTCTTCATCGGGAATATCGATATACAACCAACGGGTGATATCCCGTAGATTGTTCTGAGCCATTAAGACTTTACTACCATCCCCCAGCCCATATTGAGGGTAAACCCCCAGGCATAAATGACCGTCAAAAGCCGCGGCAATAGTGGTAGCAGAAACCCCGACATCCACACCCAGAACAGCCTTGGACCCATCTTCCAGACTCAAGAAGCGGACCATGCGCCCCAACGCCGTCGCTGCAGGCATTAAAAGACCTCCAGCCCAGGTATCCAATTCCTGAACACCAGGGATCTGCCGGATACGGCTCTGGCGGTAAACCCGTGCCAGGAATGCTTGCGCCGGCTCTGACCTCTCCACCTCCAGTGTGGGGCGGATATTGGGTGCGGAGGTAAATGACGTTAGGGGCATTAATAAGGCCTCGATTTCTTTAGCCAAAGCTTGATTGCCGGCATACAGCACCTGCGGCTTCAACTCATCGGGTAACAGGTAACAAGCCAACCCTATAGGCTCAATGAGTTTAAGCACCGACTGCCTGGAACCATTCTCCGTTCCCCCCGCAATCAGGATAATATCGGGGCGCAAGCGTACGATGCTATTCAAACGCTCCTGGGTATTACGGTGGTCATTCAGATGAAAGGTTTCAATAATTTGAGAGTAAGTGGTTTCGGCCAAACGTTGGGTGCTCTCAACTGAAATATCCCTTAGCAGCCCAACCACCAAAACCTTCAGCGGTGCGCCTGCCGACATCACTACGGCGAAGGCGTCCACTCCTGGACCATCGGCATGCGCTGGTTCCTTGATACGTTCATCCTCGCCAACCAGGACACGACCGGAAATATCCTGTAGGTGGTCTAACGCCATCCGCACCCCGTGACCAACGTCATGCAGCGGGCTGCCCACCGTGGTTGGACCTGAACCAGAGGCAACAAAGCGGTAATACCCGTCAACCACATCGAACAGTAGGGTGCGGGTGTTGATTTCGCCTACATCAACAACAAGAATAGATTCGGCAACCGAGGAAGAGCTCATAGCTAAAAACCGAACAACCTGAAAAATGACCAGATGGCATGCACCCGCTCGATGAAAGCTGTCAATGCTGCCATGTATACACCCGCAAACAACAGGCCAAAGGTCACCGCGATGAAGCCCTGGCCCATTGCGCCTAAAGCCTCGATCATGCCGGCGCGCTGCGGTAACTGACCAGTCGAGAGATGCGCCCCAAAGTGAAAATATATGAGCGTGGTCAACGTGCCCAGTAAAATCAGGCCACCATTGATAAATACGCTCAGAGGGGAAAAGCGCAGCATGCTTTCCGGCTGTAAAGAACTTAGGTCTAATACATTAACTGAGGCCAATACCTGCGGAAAAATTGTGCCGAGCACTGCACCGCCAATGGTAGCAGCCCCACCAACGCCTACCAGGTAAGCCAAAGCTGGATTGCCAAGCCAGGACAGGCGCGGCGACAACCTAGTAACCATCAAAATACACAACAACCAGGGGACCAACATCAGCAAGCGCCCTTCTAAAGAGCCAAATAACAACGGATCGATCAATCGGGGCTTCAACACATTATCGTAAGTAATGACTGCAGCATAACCAGCGGCAACACCCACAAAAATATGAATAGCCAGGCGGAACAACGGATTATCGCCCAGGATATAGCTGAAGACTAGCAAGGTAAACACAAAGCTGACAACCGCCCCAATTATATCAGGCATGCTCTCTTGCCCCTTTCGACTTACTGCTGCTGTCTGATGGGGTACCAGCGTTGGCCGCTTTACGCCAATCCAGCGCTAACAAAATGAAGCTTACCATTGCTCCAACCAGGATAATGGCTACTGCCAAGAACAGTTCTATCCCAAAAGCATCCCAATAGGCGCGGCCTAAGCCCTCGAGCCCGGTCATACGTTCGTAAGCGCTTCCACCCGGCAAACCAACCACCATCCCCTGGATTTGCCTGGGACTTCCTTCATAATAAGGCCGGACCATTGGCGCTGCCTGGGCGCTGATCACCATGACCAGCGGGGTCACGCCTAGAAACGGTTGGACCTGCTCGACCCAGTTACGAGCTGTCTCCGGGTCATCAACGATGACTACCACCAGGGTAAAATCGCTCAATTTCTTAACATTTTGCAGAGGTGCATTCTCCCAGGTGCGCTTCCCATCTATGGTGTATGGCAAAGTACGCTGAGGAAGGCTCGCAAAACTCAATAGACCGACCGAACCACCAGGAATATAGCCCAGGTTGAGATACTGTTTGCCCGGCAAATAGCGATGCTTTACCTGTATTTTTTGCACAAAGTGCTCTGCCAGAACTGGTCCTATCGGAGAAGTGGAAACCAGCGCCAGCGAAGACCCACGCACCATCAGATGATCCACCACTGCCGAGGCGGCGGCATCCATCTCCCCGGACAAACCGGGTTCGTATTCGAAGGCTAATAATACCGGCGCTCCAGGAGCCAAACTACCCACCAACTGGCTGACCTGCTGGATCTCATAAGCCGGGATAGGTAGAGACATTTGCTGGCTGCCTGTGACAATGGGTAACAAACTAGCGAAAAATAAAATAGTTGCAATCCCCCAGCGAACCAGGCGCTGTGAGGCAACCGCTGCAGGTAAGCTGACAGGGGTGGCGTCTTCCTCTGTCGCTAACATTTTGCGAAGTAAAGCCACTTGTTCTTTCTGCCGCCTTGAAAGATGCATCTTGAGCGTGGGAGTTGACGGTTTCCCAACCTGAGCTGCAACTGATTGGACAGGCAATACACCATGAAAGCCAGCCAGCGGTCCGGCGCTCTCCATGATGCTGCTAATTGGTCCAAATGTGCCATCTGCGGGGATAATCTCCTCTTCTGGGCGCATGGCCTCCAGCCAGTCGGGTAATTCTGCCGGTGTAAATCCTCCAGGGGTTGCTTCACACGATGGTAATGGAGCGCGGGGTTCTTCACCCTCTCCAGGCAAGGGGAGGTTTTCCAGCCAGGCAGGTTCCATACCGGGTTCAACTGGAACAGCGGCCTCTGGGAGAATGGCTTGCTCCTCCGTCACTTCTGCTTTAGAAATTAGGGGCTGCTCTTCGCTGGAGCCTGCAAGCCAGTCAGGCAGCTCCCCTTCTTCAACGCCAGCCTCGGCCATCACTCCCGCTTCAGAGATTGGGGGCTGCTCTTCGTTGATACCAGTGAGCCAGCCGGGTGATTCGGCTTCTTCAACTCCGGCTTCTATGGCTGTCTCTGCCTCAACAACTTGTGGCTGTTCTCCACTAATGCTTTTCAACCAGTCAGGTAACTCTGCTTCTTCAGTTTCACTCACTTTTGCAGAAACAGGCAGTTGTTCTTCAACACCTTTAATGCGGGCTGGTACTTCGGGTTCCTCCATTATGGTCTCACCCACAGCTTCTACCTCAGGAGCCAAAGGTTGCTCTTCACCGATGCTATCAATCCAGCTGGGCAATTCGGTTGCCTCCGTCTCAGCCTGTGTTTCTACAGCATGGACCGGGGGCTGCTCTTCACTGGTGCTCGTAAGCTCGTCGGCTAATGTTTCTTCCGCAATCTCAGTTGACGTTTCTGCTTCAGAAATAACGGGCTGCTCTCCATCCACTTGTTTTAACCAATCAGGTAATTCCGCTTCTTCAGCAGTTCTAACCTCAGCAACTTCAGAGACAGAGGGTTTTTCTTCACGTCCTCCATTTAATTCTGCCAGCCAGGCTGCCAGGTCAGTCTCAGGCGACGAAACATCCATTTCGCCCTCGGGAAAACCCTGTGGCTGTGGTTCGGGTTCTTCTCCAATCAGTGGTTCAAAAGGTCTTCTTTCAACCAGCAGTGTACTGGGTATCTCCTCTGGAGGACCTTCCTCAGCGTCCCCGAGCCTTTGCAGCCAATCTGACCCATGCCCTTCGATACCACCCATCCCTGCCTCCAGCGAACCTGTCTGGTGTAGAGCCCCGGTCTCATCCAGGGATTGGAGGGAAGATGTACTTATCTTGACCCCAGTGCGAAAATCGGATAACCAATCCAGAGAACTCTCTTCTGCCCCTGCCTGCTCCGAAACGGGTTCGGTTTGGTCTGAAATATCAAACGAAAACTCGCCTGGTTCAAGTGGCGTTTCTTGAGGGGAGATGTCTCTGTCTGCTTCAGGAATTTCGTGTGGAGCAGGTCTCGCTGTGCCAGTAGATCCGGCAATCAGGGGCTTAAGCCGCGCGTTGCAATGTTGGCAGACCTCCGCCTCTGGAGGATTGAGTTTTCCACACATCTGGCAACGAACGTTATCAGTCATGCTCATCCACTATACGGGCGGTCTGTACCCATCAAGATACGCAACCCGGTCGCAACCGTCCCTAAAGCTACACCCAGCAAGATACCGCGCGCTCCCGCTGTAGCAGGGACAGCAGCAATCCAGGGGTGTAAAAAGTCACCTAAGAAGGGAAACATGTCGCCTAATACAGGCGTTACGCTCAGGAAGACCAAAACTACTGTGATTAAAAAGATGATCGTTAAGACGTTCAAGCGCCGGCGGATTAAACGGGCGCTGGCATAAGCCAGCGCAACAGCTAGAATAGCCATCAGGCTGGCTTCAATCGGCAATTGGATATAGTTAAATATCCACATCGACCAGTAACCTGTCGGTCCAAAGCCACCTATGACCAGCACCGTCCCTATCAGGGCGAATATCAATATGACGCTGTAGAGGCTGCCCTTCTGGCGGGTGTGAATTTTATGCCAGTGCACCCCAATCAGGTTTGCCACACCGATGATTAATGCGACTCCCGCCAGGATGACCGCCCATTGCAGTAAAAACAAGCGCAACCCAATGAGCATTGAGATTGGCATGATATATCCCAAGAGCACAATCAGCCCTACAGCAATGGCAATCGCAGTGGAAAATGGCGCTCTGAATTTAAATCTCATAAAACACCTGCCAGTTTAGCGATTGAACCCAACAAAATAACCAGGACAAGAATCCAACGAAATATGTCCTGCACCCGCAAACTGGCTATATGCATGCCTCCGGCGCGCAGGTAGGCACCGCCAGCATAAAGCTCCTCGCCAATCAAAGGTTCCTGGGCAGTGGCATAAAGCACCGCCTGGCCCGGCAGGCTGTCCGTGCCGCCTAGTGTCAGGCTACCGCTGCGTTCCCCGGCATCTGTCAACAATGCCACCTCGCCTCCAAAGTGACCCGCGATCACATTGGTGGAAACTTGCTCATCGAAGATCAGGGGCAAAGTGCCGGCTACATAGGAGAACGGCGTGATGCCGCTCAACCGCCCAGCATTGGGATCATATTGGGCTCCTTCTTCAATTGCCTTGTAGGCCGACTCTAGAGTGTTCCGGCTCAGGATAGATAATGCGCCATCGCCGCTGGTCACTACCGGAGGCCGGTCACTGACCCCTATCCGGCGGGCGATACGTTCGAGCATGCTCAGGCCGGCTAGCGCAGCCGCACTCTCCGGTCCAGTCAGGCTACCCCTGCCTATTGAAAGGTGCAACCGGCTGCCGTCTTCTACCGACAATCCAATGGCCCGGCTCAAGCGGGCAAAAGCGGGTATGCGGCGCAGTTGATAACCGGAACGCCGTCGTTCTAACACGCTAAATACAATCATCCCGATAAAGAAGAACAGAATAAAGCCTAGGCTTAAGGTTACCGTCAAACTCATATGGCTGTCTCCTCCCGCAAATAACGGACAAAAGCCTGGGTTTCATCGGGGTCTTCCAGCATTGCAATCAGGGCCTCAAGATGACCATCAGGCAGCAGGCGATAGAACCAGGGTTGAACCAGATAGATACCCTGCGCACCCAATATGGTCATAGGACCTATCGCTTCTAAAAAGGAAGTCGCCAGGTCTTGTACACCCCAGCGGTGCAACCACTGCTCCCAGGATGCCCATATATGGCGGTATTTTTCCATGTTATAGAGTATAGCACAAATTTAATTGATAAGCCAATTATTAAGACAACTATTTCAAAAATTCCCCTGATGCACCGCAAATATGACAGGTCTCAGGGATTTCTATGCATTAAATAACTATGAATCCCCCCAAAAAAAGGGTATACTTAGCGCCGCTGGTCGTTAAAATCCAGCAGGTATGATTTTATCAATATAATCTATCCTGGCAAAGCCAGAAATTATAGGGAGTTAACCTCATGAAAAGAAACATGATAACCATCGATGGTAACGAAGCCGTAGCGCGCGTTGCCCACCAGATTAGCGAAGTTATCGCTATCTATCCCATTACTCCTTCCAGTAGTATGGGTGAATTGGCCGATGAATACTCTGCAAAAGGTTATAAAAATATTTGGGGGACCGTTCCGGTTGTGATTGAAATGCAATCTGAAGGCGGAGCGGCTGGCGCAGTTCATGGCGCCCTGCAGACCGGTGCATTATCAACCACTTTCACCGCCTCACAAGGCTTGCTGTTGATGATCCCCAATATGTACAAGATTGCCGGAGAACTGACGCCGACCGTCTTCCACATTGCGGCCCGGACTCTGGCAACCCATGCGCTCTCAATCTACGGGGATCATAGCGATGTGATGGCTTCCCGGTCCACGGGTTTTGCCATGTTATCATCTGGCTCTGTCCAAGAAGCTCACGACTTCACCCTCATCACCCACGCCACGACATTAGAAGCGCGCGTGCCTTTCCTGCATTTCTTTGAGGGGTTCCGTGTCTCGGCCGAGGTGAACAAAATCGAAGAACTTACCCCTGAAGATATCCGCACCATGATCGATGATAATCTAGTGTTCGAACATCGCGCTCGCAGCCTCAGCCCAGATCACCCCGTGTTACGTGGAACTGCTCAAAACCCGGATGTATATTTCCAGGAACGTGAAACCGTTAACCCCTACTACCTGGCCTGCCCTGATATCACTCAAAAGGCTATGGATAAGTTTGCAAATTTGACTGGGCGGCAGTACCACTTGTTCGATTATGTCGGCGCACCGGATGCGGAAAGAATAGTGATTGCGCTAGGTTCTGGCGGGCACACAGCCGCCGAAACTGCCAAATACCTGGCAGCCCGCGGCGAAAAAGTGGGCGTGGTGTTTGTGCGCCTGTACCGTCCCTTCTCGGTCAAGGACTTCTTGAGCAGCCTTCCAGCTACAACCAAGGCCATTGCTGTGCTCGACCGTACCAAAGAACCTGGCTCGGTTGGGGAGCCTCTATATGTTGATGTGGTTACGACCATCAGCGAAGGCATGGCTGATAAAACCGCTCCCTTCAAACAGATACCCCGCATCATCGGTGGTCGTTATGGTCTTTCATCCAAGGAATTTACACCGGCAATGGTGAAAAGTGTCTTTGATGAATTATCCAAGCCTCAGCCTAAGAACCACTTCACGGTCGGTATCAATGATGATGTCACCCACACCAGCCTTGATTATAACCCGGCGTTCTCGATTTTGGACGAGAAGACTATCCAGGCTGTATTCTTTGGTTTAGGCGCAGATGGAACTGTGGGCGCCAACAAGAACTCGATCAAGATCATCGGTGAAGAGACCGATAACCATGCCCAGGGTTACTTCTATTACGACTCGAAAAAATCTGGCTCCTTGACCATCTCGCATCTGCGTTTTGGCCCCAAACCTATCCAGGCCCCTTACCTGATTACCGAAGCCAGCTTTGTCGCCTGCCATCAATTCACTTTTATGGAGCGCTTTGATATCCTCAAATATACCAAACCGGGCGCGGTCTTCCTACTCAACAGCATTTACGGCCCGGATGAGGTATGGGAGCAAATCCCACGCGAGGACCAGGAAACCATTGTTAACAAGAAGCTTAAATTCTATGTGATCGATGCTTATGAAGTAGCCAAGCAGACCGGCATGGGTCAGCGCATCAACACTATCATGCAGACCTGCTTCTTTGCCATTAGCGGCGTCCTGCCGCGTGATGAGGCGATCGCGGCGATCAAAGAAACCATTCAAAAGACCTATGGCAAGCGCGGTGAGGCTGTGGTGCAGCAAAACTTCCAGGCCGTCGACCATGCTATCGCCAACTTGCACGAGGTGAAACCTAAAGCCATCAACAGTAAAATCACTCGCCGCCCGCCTATCCCAGAGGAAGCCCCCGTGTTTGTACGTGAGGTGCTCGGTCCGATTGTCGCTTTCTGCGGGGACGATCTACCAGTCAGCGCTTTCCCCAAAGACGGCACCTACCCCACCGCTACCACACTCTGGGAAAAGCGCAATATTGCCCTGGAAATTCCGGTCTGGGATCCGGATATCTGCATCCAGTGCGGCAAATGTGTCTTCGTCTGCCCGCACGCCGTCATTCGCCAGAAAGTCTATGACCCGGCCTTGCTGAAAGATGCACCGACCCCTTTTCTGTCCACTGAGGCACGCTTTACCCAATTCAAGGGACTGAAATACAGTCTGGTTGTGGCACCCGAAGATTGCACCGGCTGTAGCCTCTGCGTCGAAGTATGCCCGGTCAAGGATAAAACCCAAGTCGGGCGTAAAGCGATCAACATGGCAGAACAACCTCCCATCCGTGAGCGCGAGCGAGTCAATTGGGAATTCTTCCTTACCTTGCCTGAGGCTGACCGCACCTTGTTGAAGGTGCACACCATCAAAGACTCACAGCTACTGCAACCCCTGTTTGAGTTCTCTGGCGCTTGCTCTGGCTGTGGTGAAACCCCATATCTGAAGCTGCTCAGCCAGTTGTTCGGCGATCGTGCTCTGATTGCCAACGCTACCGGCTGTTCCTCGATTTTTGGCGCTAATCTGCCTACCACCCCCTGGGCTGTCAATCGTGAAGGGCGCGGCCCGACCTGGTCGAACTCCCTATTTGAAGACAATGCCGAGTTTGGCCTAGGCATGCGGCTTACCCTTGACAAACAGCTCGAGTATGCACGCGAGCTACTTCCACAACTATCCACTGTCATCGGCGACGACTTAATAACTGCTATCCTGAATACTGACCAAAGCTCAGAACTCGGTATCAGGGAACAGCGTGAACGCGTGGCTCAGCTTAAACAGAAGCTGCAAGATAAAAAAGACCCGAAATCCCGCGACCTGCTGAGCATTGCCGATGTCCTGGTAAAAAAGAGCGTCTGGATTGTTGGCGGCGATGGCTGGGCTTACGATATCGGTTACGGTGGTCTGGACCATGTCATCGCCTCGGGTCACAATGTGAACCTGTTGGTGCTGGATACTGAGGTGTATTCCAATACCGGTGGACAGCAGTCCAAAGCTACCCCACTGGCTGCTGTGGCTAAGTTCGCCGCCAACGGTAAAGCACTGCCAAAGAAAGACCTAGGGATGATTGCCATGTCTTATGGTTATGTCTATGTCGCCCGGATTGCTATGGGCTATAGCGATATGCAGACTTTAAAAGCCTTCCTGGAAGCAGACACTTATGCTGGTCCTTCACTACTTATTGCTTACTCTCACTGCATCGCCCATGGCTACGATCTAGTCAAGGGGCTTGAACAGCAATCTTTGGCCGTAGAATCCGGCATGTGGCCGCTCTTCCGCTATAACCCGACCTTGGCTACCGAGGGTAAGAACCCGCTGCAGCTCGACTCGAAAGAACCCACGATACCGGTGGAACAATACGCCTACAACGAAACCCGCTTTCGCCAGCTGACACAAAGCGACGAGCCACGCGCTGAAGCCTTGATGAAGCATGCGCAGCAGGTAGCCATATCCCGCTGGGACCTGTATCGCCAGATGGCCGCCATCCAATTCGGAACTGAGAATAAATAGATTGTTTCTAAAATCCGATTTAATGTCATGCTGAGCGCAGCGAAGCATCCCTAAAACCGCTAGTTGAGACCCTTCGCCAGCGCTCAGGGTGACCAATCAGTGTGATGATTGTGAAAGAGGACAGCTATGGCAATCCTGACGACAAAATATCTTGGACTTAAGCTCAAAAACCCGCTTGTAGCGTCTGCATCTCCGCTTTCAGAAAAGGTAGATACTGTCCGCCAACTGGCAGAGGCCGGCATTGCAGCGGTGGTAATGTACTCACTCTTCGAGGAGTATATTATCCGGGAAAGCCTGGAGCTGGATCATTTCCTCAGCAAAAACTCTGACAGCTCTGCCGAAGCACTTTCCTACCTACCAGAAATGGGTCACTATTCGCTGGCACCTGATATCTACCTCGAACGCATTGCGCGCATCAAGGAAGCGGTTGATATTCCAGTGATAGGCAGCTTGAACGGTGTTTCCTCGGGCGGTTGGATCAAGTACGCTCAAAAGATCGAACAGGCTGGCGCCGATGCACTAGAGCTCAACATATACTATCTACCAACCGACCCTGAATTAACAGCCACGGACATTGAAATCAGCCATATCCGGCTAGTCAGGGATATTTGCGCTAATATAAAAATCCCGGTGGCAGTAAAACTAAGCCCTTTCTTCACTGCCCTGCCCAATTTCGCCACCCAACTGGCACAGGCTGGCGCCAAGGGTCTGGTTTTGTTCAACCGTTTCTACCAGCCAGACTTTGACTTAGAAAAGTTGAACGTCGTTCCCAGTCTTTCCCTTAGCACTTCGCAGGAACTGCGCCTGCCGCTGCACTGGATTGCCATCCTGTACGGTAAAGTCAAAGCCGACTTGGCGCTAACTAGCGGCGTTCACAGTGCAGAAGACGTTCTTAAAGCAACTATGGCAGGTGCCAGCGTCACCATGATGGCATCAGTTTTACTCAAACAAGGGCCAGGTAAAGTTACAGAGATTCTTAAAGACCTCCAATCCTGGATGCAAGAGCACGAATATGAATCTATTACTCAGATGAGAGGCAGCATGAGCCAGCAATCAGTGGCAGAGCCGGCCGCATTTGAACGCGTGAATTACATCAAGACGCTCGATTCGTATAAGATCAGGTAGAATTAATTAAGCCTTGAAGAAGATATCAGGTTCTGCTCTGAGTAACGAAAATGAAGTGTCCCCATTGTGGTCAAGAACATCCAGACAAGCTAATAGTCTGTCCTGTAACCGGTAAGTCTCTGATCGAAACTCAACCAGAGACTGAAATGAGGAGTCCAACGCTCATCAATGAAGTAGAGAGCTCAGGGACAGAACTTCCTCCCGGAGGCCCACCCTTCAAGAAAGTGCCAGCACCCGTCCGCGCTATGCGTAGACAACTGTGGCTCAAATTCATTTTGGTGGTTTTAGCAGTGGTGATCGGAGTGGCAATACTGGCAGCGGCCGCGTTTTTTATTTGGCGTCAAATCAGCTCGCGCCAGGAATCGCAAGCGGCATCAGTGGCAGTACAAATCTCGATTGGGTTAACGCAAACGGCAATGGCACTTACTACAAACATACCTACCCAGCCGAGTGCGACTGCGCCAGTAATAATCATACCAACCCCTACGATAGCTTCGACAGGTACCCAAGTAACCAACGAACCAATCGCTACAGCAACTCTACCATCACCCACAATAGCTCCTGGCCTAGCATTTACACCAACTGTGGGGGTGCCAACTATAGCGCTTGGGCTAATAACAGCAACCACTCAAGCCGTACCCACATCGGCACTCGTGATCACATCTACACCTTCCTCACTAACTACGGCAACAAATACGTTGGCTGCACCTACTTGTTCTGGGGCCTTACCTTCCCGCCTCTCACCAGGGACTAATGCCAATGTGGTATACATCCTTAATATGCGAGAAGAACCTGGTGTTCACTCTTTAGTGGTAGCCAGCCTAAATCCAAATGACCAGGTTCTGGTTCTTAATGATCCCCCTGTTTGCGTCGACAACTATTTATGGTGGCATATCCAATCAATTCAAGCTAATTTAAGCGGTTGGGCAGCAGAGGGCGGGGGAGATCAATATTGGCTAATTCCATAATTAAGTAAAATCAAATTGTTTAAAATATCACGATATTGTTGAAGTTTAAACACAAAGTGGGATGTTCCGCTTGAAACAAGCAGACCATCCCACTCCTAAATAATAACGAATAAAACCTGGAGTACTCTCCTATTTGTCTCCTAAACCTTCGTCGTCGATGCCCATCTTCATAGTCGCACCTTTCTTATACCGGTACACGATGCGACCCCGGTTTAGATCGTACGGGGACATCTCTACCCGCACCCGGTCTCCCAGCAAGATACGAATGTAATATTTGCGCATTTTGCCAGATAAATAAGCTAAGACCTGGTGTTTATTTTCTAGCTCCACCTTAAACTGGGTAGAGGGTAAGGCCTCAATCACTGTACCTTCGACGAAGATTTTACCTTCATCTTTAGCCATTCATTCCTCCAGATTTGCTGGTTACGCTTATTCACCGTTCTTTGTAAACTTACGGCGATTAAGTCTTCGGACGGCTTTCTTCTTTTGAATTCGTCGTAATTCACTCTTTGAAACATGCCAGCGTTTGCGGCGCACAGTGCTCAGGACGCCGCTTTTTGCCACTTTTTTGCGGAAGCGCTTAAGCAATTGATCTTGTGATTCGTTTAGCCGAAGCACTACTGACGTCATGACCAATTCACCTCCTTCCTAATGATTGAGATAATTTCACGCATAAAGTAAATAATGCCATTAAAAAACTCGGCTGCCGCTCACAGGCGTAGCCGAGTTATTTTGCAAAGAAAAGAAGAGCCAGAGGATTATAAGCCCAACTTATTCGCTCCTTACCATACTGCTATCAGCTACATCGCCTGATCCTGTCACACAAGCATAATTATTATACCGCGCTCTTTTATTAATTGCAAATGAAAAACGCAGTTAGTTAAATGAAAAAACCTTTTGGCAATGACTTACTCTCCCGGGGGGTCGCCCCCCAAGTACCATCAGCGCTGACGGGCTTAACTGCCGGGTTCGGAATGTAGCCGGGTGTGCCCCCGTCGCTCCAATCACCAAAAGGTTCTTCTTTAAATTGTTAATCGTACTGACCTTGAATATTGTAACGGTAAAAGTCCCGAATTCTCCGTGTTATGAATATAAGTCCTCGACCATTAGGACGGATTAGCTGAACACATTACTGCGCTTACACTTTCCGCCTATTAAGCAGGTAGTCTCCCTGCGGTCTTACTCCCATGAAGGGATGAGGAACCTTATCTTGAGGCAAGTTTCCCGCTTAGATGCTTTCAGCGGTTATCTTTGCCAGACGTAGCTACCCAGCGATGCCGTTGGCACGACAACTGGCACACCAGAGGTCTGTCCACCCCGGTCCTCTCGTACTAAGGGCAGATCCTCTCAAGTTCCTTGCGCCCACAGCGGATAGAGACCGACCTGTCTCACGACGGTCTGAACCCAGCTCGCGTACCGCTTTAACGGGCGAACAGCCCGACCCTTGGGACCTTGTACAGCCCCAGGATGCGATGAGC
>Ga0315295_10000885_pt1 | contig 25523 bp, 18 predicted proteins | sample YL17G14_0_MG_FD_204453 | JGI IMG/M metagenome (GOLD analysis project Ga0315295, IMG submission 204453) | Sediment microbial communities from Yellowstone Lake, YNP, Wyoming, USA - YL17G14_0 | ecosystem: Environmental > Aquatic > Freshwater > Lake > Sediment | place: USA: Wyoming | collected... | reverse complement strand
CTTTTAGTGCGGCCACGTTCCGAGGGAAACCAACGCTCAATTGCATGAGTCCGTATAGGCTCAGCGCTGGAACTGGAAGGACACAGCCTTGGCGTCCACCTGCTGGGCGGGGGAATACTTGCTCCGGAAGACCCGCGGATTGTATCCCGGCATGACCTGCGGCGAACCGAAGACGTCGTCGTCGAAAAGCGAGGGCAGCCGGCCGGGCTGGATCTGGCCGTTGGCAAAGGCCCGCTGCTCTTCCTGGCGCAGCACCGCGAGCAGCGCCGCATAGTCCTGCTCGGTCGCGGCGTGGTTGCGCAGGCTGACGAGGCCGGCCTTGGGCTCGGCCGCCACCGGCGCGACGACCGGGCGGACCGGTGCCGCGACGACCCGGACGGCCGGCAGGGTCTCCGTTTTGGCCAGCAGGCCGGCTTCCGCCGCCTTCCGGGAATTCAACTGGACAAACACCAGGGCCAGGCCCGCGGCGGCGCCGAGGGCAGCCGCATAATACCCCCAGTGGGGCCGGCGCTCGCGCTCGAAACGGGCGATGGTGCCCGCGGCGGCGGCGGCACCCTCCTGCTGCTCGGGGGCGTTGGCCCGGAAGCTCTCGTAGACGAGCGACGTGGCACGGTGCATCCGGCAATACTGCCGGTAGATTGCCCGGCGGCGCGGATGGGACTGGATCTCCGCTTCCAGTTCGGCGGTTTCGGCCGCCGTGATCTGGCGGTCGATGTAGAGATTCACTAGGTCGATGAATCGGTTATCTTTCATGGTCAAATTCCTCCCCGAGCATCTCGCGCAGGCTTTCGCGGGCGCGGGCGATGCGGCTCTTCACGGTGCCCACGCTGATGCCGAGGATCTCGGCGATCTCCTCGTAGGCGAGATTCCGGACGTTGCGCAGGATCAGGATCTCGCGGTGTTTCTCGTTCAGTTTTTCCATGCATTCGGCGACTCGGTTGACGAATTCCTGCGTGACGGTCGCGTCCTCGGGCGTCTCCTGCTCGGCCGGGATGAGCTCGGCCAGCGTGGTGTCGTTGTCCCCACTGACCGGGGCGTCGAACGAGATGGATTTGTCGCGCTTGCGGCGCCACCAATACCAATAGCGGTTGCGGGCCAGGTTGGTCGCGATCTGGTAGAGCCAGGTGGAGAAGGCGGAGTCACCGCGGAAATTACCCAGGCCGCGGTGGGCGCGGATGAAGGCGTCCTGCGTGACCTCCTCGGCGTCCTGCTGATTGCGCAGCAGCTGGTTGACCATGCCATAGATGCGGCTCCAGTAACGGGTGACCAGCTGGTCAAACGCCGCCGCGTCGCCGCCCTTGAAGCGGTCGACCAGCATGCGATCCAATGCGACTTCCTGGGCCTTGGCAGTCATGTGCTCAGGCTCGTTCTGATCCGGAAATTTGAGAATTGTTCCCACTAAAGTCGTCAGTCGCCGCCCAGCTTTGCACCCCAGTCGCCCGCCGGTCAATGCCGGGCTGGCAACCCGGCGGCCCCGGGCCGGCGCAATTAATCCTTGCGTTGCCGCCCAAGCGAAAAAATATGCGCCTTTGGCCGGCCCGGGGTGATAGCTCAACGGTAGAGCAGAAGCCTTTTAAGCTTTTGGTTCTGGGTTCGAATCCCAGTCGCCCCACCAGCCTTCGCTTTACGAGCTACGGGCTCGGCAAGCCAACCGGGCCCAGCCTGGTCGAAGGTGGGATTTGCGGGTCTACACCAAAGGGGCGCGATTCCTGGCGAAAGCCGCCGTGCCTGAGCCCGGCAGGCGCAGGCGGGCCGTTCCGTTCGCCAACAGGGGATTTTGAGCCCATTTTCGAGTAATCGGGGTTGAGTTTTCCCCGGGACGCCCAAGCGTATTGCCCAACCACCGCTAAGGCCATTCCCTCAGCGCCTTTTGTCCACCGTGCCCACCGCCACCCAAGCCAAGCGTATCGTCATCGTCGAAGACCAGACCGCCATCCGCGAAATGCTGGCCGAAATCCTGCGCATCGACCCCGCCTACAAGATCGTCGGCGAGTCCGGCGATGGCCAGCAGGCCTGCCAGCTTTGTCTCGACCTCAAGCCTGACCTGCTCGTGCTGGACGCCCGCCTGCCGGGCCTCAGCGGCGTGGACATCCTCCGCCGCATCGGCAAGCAGCTCAAGCACACCCGCGTCCTCATCTTCTCCGCCTACGAGAGCCCCGCCCTCGTCCGCGAGATGCTCGAGGCCGGCGCCCACGGCTTCGTCGAGAAGACCGCCGGGCTCGGCGAGTTCAAGAAGGGCCTCGAGACCATCGCCAACGGCGGCACCTACTTCGGCCCCGGCGTGGCCGCCCTGCTCCGGACCGTCGTGGCCAACAACAGCCCGACCTCGGGCGTCGAAACCCTGACCGACCGCGAGCGCGAGATCCTCAAGCTGGTGGCCGAGAGCAACAGCACGAAGGAAATCGCCCAGAAGCTCAGCATCAGCGTCAAGACCGTGGACAACCACCGCACGAACCTGATGCGCAAGCTCAACCTGCACGACGTCGCCAGCCTGACCCGCTACGCCCTCGAGATCGGCCTGATTGACCATCGCGCCCAGACGTGGTGAATCCCCTCCCCGGGAGAGAGTTTCGTTCTTGCGCGCCTGTGGGCTTTGACCGATAACGTCGGCCACTCCTTTTTTACGCACATCATGAAGCACGCTTCCAAACTCCTCGGCCTGGTGCTCGTCGCCGCCGCCCTATTCCTTTCGGCCTGCGCCAAAAAGCCGGTCCGCCCCGCCACGCCGGACAGCACCCAGACCGGCCAGAACATCGGCATCAACCCCGAGCAGATTGCGGTTGGCCCGGACTCGACCCTGGTCACGCGCGATCCCAACCCAGGCACCGTCCCCGATGCCAACAAGAGCGTCGTGGATCCCATCTACTTCGCGCTCGACCGTTTTGCGGTCGCTCCCGCCGAGCGCCCGAAGCTGCAGGCCGCCCTCAAGTGGCTCGCCGACAATCCCACCAAGAGCCTCGTTCTGGTCGGCCATTGCGACTGGCGCGGCACCGCCGAATACAACCTCGGTCTGGGCGACCGGCGCGCCAATTCCGTGAAGCGCTACCTCGAGTCCCTCGGCGCCGACGTCAAGCGCCTGGAGACCCTCTCCAAGGGTTCGACCGACGCCAAGCAGGGCGGCGGCGAGGCCGAGTGGGCGAAGGACCGTCGCGTGGACTTCGTCGAGCTCGTGAAGCAGTAGGCGCATTCCATAGGATTCAAGCGAAAGGCCGCGGAGCAATCCGCGGCCTATTTATTTGGAGTGCCCGCCTCCCTGCGGGCCGTTCCAATTGCAGGTAATCGCCGGCCCGCAGGGACGCGGGCCTGCCACTACCCCTTGGCCAGCTTGGCCAGCACCCGTGCGGAGGTCTCGATGCCCTTCTTCATCACCCCGAGATGGAAGCTCTCGTTCGGGGCGTGCAGATTGTCCTCCGGCAGGAACAGGCCCATCATGACGGCGTCCAGCCCGAGGACTTCCTTCAGGTCGGCGAGCAGGCCGACGCTGCCGCCCTCGCGCAGGTAGATCGGCGGCTTGCCCCAGACCTCGGTGCCGGCCTGCTCCAGCGCGCGGAAGCATTTCGCCAGCGCGGGCGACTGGTCCTTCGGCGTGTTAGTGCGGTCCGGCGGGATGACCACATAGGGCGTGGCATCGTGCTGCCGCATAATGGTCATCGTGACCCCCTTGGGGCAGCGCGCCTTCAGGGTATTGATCACGGTGTCCTTGATGTTGTCCGGGGTCTGGTTGGGCACGAGCCGGCAGGTGATCTTGCAGCTGGCCTTGCTCGGGATGACGGTCTTGGTCCCCGCACCCTGGTAGCCGCCCGAGAAGCCGTTGAACTCGAGCGTGGGCAGGAAGCGGATCGCCTCGAACGGCGTGTAGCCCGGCGGCGTGTGAAACGACGGGATGCCGAGGAATGCCTGGTAGGTCTGGAGGTCGAGATTCGCCTTCTTCAGCTGTTCGCGCTCCCACGGCTCGGGCTCGATCACCTTGTCGTAAAAGCCGGGGATGTTCACGCGGCCGTCCGGCGTGTGCAGCGAGGCGGCCAGCTCGGCCAGCGCCTGCAACGGGCTCATGAGCACGCCGCCGTGCATGCCCGAGTGCAGGTCGGACTTCGGACCAGTCAGCTCCACTTCCAGCGCCAGCATGCCGCGGAGGCCGACGGTCACGATCATCTGGTCGGGCGACAGGATGCCGTTGTCCGACATGTAGATGAAGTCGCCGTTCAGGCGGTGCTTGTTCGCCATGAGAAAGGCCTTGAAATTCTTGCTGCCGATCTCCTCCTCGCCCTCGATCACGAACGTGATCCGCAGCGGCAATTCTGGATTCTTCTCCAGCAGGCGGGCGACCGCGGTGAGGTGCACCATCAAAGGACCCTTGTTGTCGGCCGTGCCGCGGCCGTAGATGCGCTCGCCCTGGATGGTCGGCTCGAACGGCGGCGTCTTCCACTGCGCGAGCGGGTCGGGCGGCTGGACGTCGTAGTGGCCGTAGATGATGACGTGCGGCCACTTCGGGTCGCCCTCGCGCTTGGCCACGATCACGGCGTGATCCGCGGTCGGCACGGCTTCGGCCGTGAAGCCGATCTCCTTGAACAGCGCCAGCAGGAACTGCTGGGCGCCGGCGATGCCATCCTTGAACTTGGGGTCGGCCGACACGCTCGCGTGCCGGACGTATTCCTTGAGCTTCTCGACGGGGTCGAACATGCCGGCACCTTGACCCAAGTTTTCCCGCGGGGCTAGCGTAAAGAGCAGACCCCGGCCGCAGTTACCTCCAATGGCCGAGGGCACTGCCCCTTGAGGCGCATCCCCCGGCGAGGTCGCCGGGGTTCCAGAATTCAGTGGAGCGCGAAGTCCGCCTACTTGTAGCGCTGCTTCGCCGCCTCATAAAGCGGCAGAGTCTCCGGCATCCACTTCTGCAGGTCGGCGATGCGCGTGGCCGTGAGCGGATGCGTGCGCAGCAGGATCGCCAGGCCGGAGCCCTCCTTGGGATCGGCCGCCTTCTGCCAGAAGACCACGGCGGCGCGCGGGTCGTAGCCGGCCTTCGCGGCGTAGCGGATGCCGATGTAGTCCGCCTCGCGCTCGTGTGCGCGGGAAAACGCCAGCACCGAGCCGCCGGCCACCAGGCCGTAGCCGACCAGCAGCATGTCATGGTTGGACTTGTTCCGGGTCGAGGCGTCGAGCACCACGCCGCCCAGAGCCGCCAAGGCCCCCTCGGTCATGCGCTGCGCTCCGTGGCGGGCCGTCACATGGCCGATCTCGTGCCCCATCACGATCGCCAGCTGGTCGTCGTTGTCGACCAGGAGGAGCAGGCCGGTATAGATTCCCACCTTGCCGCCGGGCAGCGCGAAGGCGTTCACGGTCTTGGGCGCGTCAAAGACGACAAACTCCCACTGGGCGCCCGGCAGGTCGCCGCCCACCGCCTGCGCGATGCGCTTCCCCACCCGCTGCACGCGTTCGTTGTATTCGGGGTTGGTCGAGACCGGGCCCTTGGCCTTCAGGTCGGCGAAAGCGGCGGAGCCCTGCGCGACGTCGTCCACGAGGGGCAGGATGAACGCCTGCCGGCCCGTCTCGGGCACCATGTAGCAGCCGGCCAGCGCCAGCAGGCCGGATAGCAGAACCAAACGCCGATTCCTTTTCATGCCGTCAAGCATACCCGCTGCGACCGGCGGGCCAAGGCAATGTTCAATGTTTGAAGTGCCGGATGCCGGTGAAGACCATCGCCATCCCGCGCGCGTCGGCGGCCGCGATGACCTCCCCATCGCGCACCGAACCGCCCGGCTGGATGGCGCCGGTCGCGCCGGCCTCCGCCGCGGCGATCAGGCCGTCGGCGAACGGGAACAGCGCCTCGCTCGCCACGACCGAGCCCTTCAGGTCCAGTTTCGCCTCGCCGGCCTTCCAGACCGCGATGCGCGAGCTGTCCACGCGGGCCATCTGCCCCGCGCCGATGCCCAGCGTCTGCTCGCGGCGGCAATAGACGATGGAGTTCGACTTCACGTGCTTGCCGACCTTCCAGCCGAAGATCATCGCGGCCCATTCCTCCGCCGTCGGCTGGCGCTTCGTCACGACCTTGAAGTCCTTCACGTTGCCGAGGGTGCGGTCGCGGTCCTGCACGAGCACGCCGCCGACCACCGAACGGACCTCCTGCAGCGCGTCGGCACCGAGGCCCTCCTTGGCGATCATCAGGCGCAGGTTTTTCTTCTTGCCGAAGACGGCGAGCGCCTCGTCGCTGAACCGCGGCGCGATGATCACCTCGGTGAAGATCTCCGCGATGATTTTCGCCAACGTGCCGTCGAGCGTGTTGTTGACAATGATGATGCCGCCGAAAGGCGCCTGCCGGTCCGTGGCGAAGGCCTGCTCCCAGGCCTCGGGCAGCGTGTCGGCGCTGGCGACGCCGCAGGGATTGGTGTGCTTGAGGATCGCCACCGTCGGCCGCTCGAACTCGCCGATCAGGTAGGTCGCGGCGGTGATGTCCAGGATGTTGTTATAGCTGAGCTCCTTGCCCTGGAGCTGCGAAAAATGCTCATGGAACGTGCCGTAGAGCGCGGCCTTCTGGTGGGGATTCTCGCCGTAGCGCAGGCTCTGGGCCTTCTTGAGCGAGAGTGAGTAGGATGACGGGAAGCCGCTGAGCGCCTCGAGGTCGGGCTCCGCCTGCTGGCCTTCCAGATACCGGGCGATGGCGGTGTCATAGGCGCCGGTGCGCTGAAAAACCTTCAAGGCCAGCCGGCGGCGCAGCTCCGCGAGCTTGGCGGGTTCACCCAAGGCCGCCAGCACCGCGTCATAGTCGGCGGGGTCGCAGACGACCGTGACACTCTCGTGGTTTTTCGCCGCGCTGCGCAGCATGGAGGGTCCGCCGATGTCGATGTTCTCGATGGCCTCCTCAAACGCCACGTGCGGCTTCGCCACCGTTTGTTCAAAGGGATAAAGGTTCACCACCACGAGGTCGATGAGGGCGATGTCGTTTTTCTGCGCCTGCGCCAGGTGGTCGGGCTTGTCGCGCCGGCACAGCAGCCCGCCGTGGATCTTGGGGTGCAGGGTCTTCACCCGGCCTTCCATGATCTCGGGAAAGCCGGTGTGCGTGCCGACCTCGGTCACCGGCAGGCCGGCCCCGGCCAGCTGCCTGGCTGTGCCGCCGGTCGACAGCAGCCGGAAGCCGTGCTGTTTCACGAGGGCCGTGGCGAATTCCACCAGGCCGCGTTTGTCACTGACGGAGAGCAGGGCGAGCTTTTCCATAGAGGATAACGTTGTGCGGCCCGGGCAATTTCACGGCAAGACGAAAGGCCGGCTCAGCCGGAGAAACCTGCGACCTGAAAGCTGAATTGGCATTGAATCTCAGGTCTCAAGTCTCAGGTTTCTGGCCTCGCCTGATGTCAGCCCCCCTCGAACTGCCCGGCCTGAGCGTGGAACTCGACAAGCTCGTCTACCACCACGGGGACAACCTGCCCCCGGACCGGCCGCATGCCTTCATCTACCACCTGACCATCCGCAACGAGTCCGACCGCACCGTCACCCTGCTGGGCCGCAAGTGGGTCATCGAGAACGCCGACGGCACCTCGATCGTCGTCGAGGGCGACAAGATCGTCGGCGAGACCCCCACCCTTGCCCCCGGCGAGCACTTTTCCTACAACAGCTACCATGTCGGGAGCTGCTCGGGCCGGGCCCACGGCAGCTTCCACGGTCTCGACGAGGCCGGGCGGCGGATTTTTGTGCGCATTCCCGCGTTTGACATGATTGTTCCGCCCGGCTGACTGGCCTCCATTAATGAAGCTCATTGATCTCAACGCCGATGGCGGCATCGGCGCCAATTCCCTTTACGTCCAGCTCGGCGACTTCCACCTCGTCATCGACAGCGGGCTTCACCCGAAGAAGGTCGGCCGCATCGCCGCCCCGAACCTCCGGCCCCTGCAGGGCGTGAAACTGGACCTGATCCTCATCACGCACTGCCACCTCGACCACATCGGTTCCCTGCCGCTGCTCCTGCGCGCCCAGCCGGACACGCCGGCCATCATGACGCTGCCCAGCCACATGCTGATCGAGCGCATGCTGCACAACTCCGCCAACGTCATGGTGCGCGAGCGCGAGGAGAAGGGCATCGCCGACTACCCGCTTTTCACCCACGATGAGATCGACCGCGTGGCGCCGCGCCTCTTCCCGCACGGCTTCAACAACCCCAGGAAATTCTCCGGGGCGCGCGACGAGATCGAGTTCACCTTCCATTCCGCCGGCCACATCCCCGGCGCGGCCGGCATCGAGATCATCCACAAGCACCGCCGCCTCTTCTTCACCGGCGACGTCCTCTTCAGCCCGCAGCGCATCCTCGACGGGGCGAAGTTTCCGACCGGCAGGTTCGACACGCTGGTCACCGAGACGACCCACGGCGCCACCGAGAAACCGCCCGGCCACGAGCGCTCGAGGGAGATGATCCGCCTCGTCGAGACGATCAATGCGACGCTCCAGCGCGGCGGCTCGGTGCTCATCCCGGTGTTCGCCCTCGGCCGCATGCAGGAGATCATCGCCATCCTCCACGACGCCCGGAAATTCGGCCGGCTCGCCGACGCGCCCATCTTCGTCTCCGGCCTCGGCATGGACATCGCCGACTACTTCGACCAGATCTGCAAAAAGACCGGCCTGGTCCACTTCACGCGCAGCATCCTCAAGGATCTCAAGGCGAAGAAATCCCCGCGCGACCTCACGGCCGGCAAGGAGCCGTCGCAGCAGGGCATCTACGTCGTCAGCTCGGGCATGGTGGTGGAGAACACGCCTTCCTATGTCCTCGCCTCGTGCCTCGCCGGCAACGCGAGGCACAGCATCTGTTTCGTCGGCTACTGCGACCCCGACACGCCCGGCGGCGCACTTCTCGCCGCCAAGAACGGCGACCAGTTCCTCTTCGCCGCGGTCAACGTGAAGACCCGCATCCGCGCCCACATCGAGCGCTTCGAGTTCAGCGGCCATGCCACGCGCGACGAGCTCGCCAACTTTGCCGTGAAAGCCTCGCCCCGTTCGGTCGTGCTCACCCACGGCGATCCGCCCGCCCGGGCCTGGTTCAGGGAGCAGCTCAAGGAGAGGCTGCCGAAGTCCAAGATCCTCGACCCGGTCCCACTGCAGTCGTATCAGGTGTGAGGCGTCGCCGGTAGGGGCGCTTGCCCCTTGGCGTGCCGTGGCCTTGGCGAAGGCTGATCACGCGCCCTTCGAAGGACCGTTGGGGCAGCGGCCCCTACCATCGGGCCGCAGCTCCGCGGGACGGCTCGTCCTACCGCCCGAGTATCTTGCGCAGCCTTGCCACCATCGCCGCGTTGCCGGCCACGTATTGGATGCGCTTGGCCTTGACCGTGAACTCCCGCAGCGGGAACGGCGGATTTTCCAGGTAATGGATCTCGACGCCCGCCTCGGCCAGCAGGGCGCAGGCGGCGGCGATGTCCCAGATCTTGTTGTTGTGGTCCATCACCCCGTCGAGCAGCCCGCTGGCCGCGTAGGCCAGGTGCAGCGTGCTGCTGCCGAGCCCGCGGATCTTGAAGTTCTCGATGAGCCGCTTGCCCTCGGCCGCGTGGTTCTTGTCCACCGGGGAATGAAAACCGACCAGGCTGTGGCCGTGCGGCGCCTCGGTGCTGGCCTTGGCGGGCCGGTCGCCGTCCCACACCCCGCGCCCGGGCCCGCCGTGGATGAGGACGCGCCGCGCCATGTCGTAGATCACACCGTAGACCGGCACGCCGTTTTCCAGGAGTCCGAGCGAGATGGCGCAATAGATGATGCCGGCGGCGTAGTTGTTCGTGCCGTCGATCGGGTCGCACACCCAGCAGAAGCGCGATGTCACCGGCACGGGCGCAGCCGTGGGCGCCAGCTCCTCGCTGAAAAACTGGTCGGCCGGAAACTGGCGGAGGATGGCGGCCTGGAGATGCTCGGAGATGGCGATGTCCACCGGCGTCACCTTGGTGCCGTCATGTTTGATGACTGACTGGGTCCGGCCGAATTCGGCATGCAGCAGCGCCGTCTCGGCCAGGACGGCCTGCCTGGCGGCGGCGATGCGTAGTTCGATTTCTTGATTAGCCACGGATCACACGGATGAACACGGATCAACCCCTGACAAGTCGTATCTTCGCGCCTTTGTGTTCAGCAGATCTATTTTCCCAGCTGGTGCCCGTGGCGCACGACGCCCTTCTTTCCCTTGTCGTTGAGCCGGTCGAGCACCGCCGCCAGCCGGCGCTTCTTCTCGTCCGCCTGGCCGAACATCTCCAGCTGGCCGCCCTTCTCTGCCACCCCGGAGAATCGCACGCTCACCAGCCGCAGCGGCCGCCGTTTGGTCCACGCCGCCTGCAGCAGCAGTCGCACCAGCGGGTAGAACGGCGCCTCCAGGTCGGTCGCCTCGGCCAGGCTGCGGCCGGTCGAGCTGTCCTCCATGTCGGGATAACGCACCTTGACCGTCATCGTCTTCACCCGTTTCCCGTCGGCGCGGATGGCGGGCATCAGTTCGTCGATCATGCGCTTGGCGATGCGCTCGATCTCGGCGAAGTCGCCGATGTCCGCCGCGAAGGTTTCCTGGGTGGAATAGGACTTCGCCTCCTCGTGGTCCACGTGCACCGGCCGGTCGTCCTCGCCGCGGGCCATCCGCAGCATTCCCTCCCAGCCGCTGCCGAACAGGCTCTCCAGTTCGGATTCGCTGCGGGCGAGGACATCGCCCACGAGCCGGAGGCCGGCCACCGCCAGCCGCTCCTCGCTCTTCTTCCCCACCCCCGGGATCACGCTAATTTTCAGCGGCGCCAGGAAGGCGGCCTCCGCCCCCGGCGGCACGACGGTGAAGCCGCGCGGCTTGCGCGCCTTGCTGGCGATGGCGGCCACGAGCTTGTTGGCCGCGATGCCGAACGAGGTGGGGATCTGCAGGTCGTCCCAGATGCGCTGCTGGAGGGCGCGGACCCGTTTTTCGATCGCCGCGGCGGTCTTGAAGCCGCACGGCCCGAGATCGAGGTAGCCCTCGTCCACGGAGTTGCGCTGCACGACCGGCGTGAGCGTCTCGCACAGCTCGAACATCTCGCGGGACTTCCTGCTGTAGATGCCGGAGGTGTGCGGCAGCAGGATCAGGTCCGGACACACCTTCAGCGCCAGCTTGGTCGCCATCGGCGTGTAGACGCCGCAGGCCCGCGCCTCGTAGCTGGCCGAGGAGATGATGCCGCGCTCGCGCCCGCCCACCGCGCACTTGGTGCCGCGCAGCTGCGGGTTCATCGACAGCTCGCACGACACGAAGAACGCGTCGGCATCGAGGTGGACGATCGTCGGCAAAGCCGGGGTCGTGACGATGGTGGGCAGGGCGGCAGGCATCGCCGCACGGATTACACGGATCGGCGCGGAGCGCAACGCCGGGCAGGGAGGGGCGCTTGCCCCCAAGCGCCCTTTTGGAAGGGCCGTTGAGGGCAACGGCCCCGACCGAAGGCAAAGGCGGGTCAGCGACCCCGCCCTGCAGAAGAAAGAACCTCAGATGGGTGGTCGCCGATTTCCACATCGGCGACAGGCCTTCACCACGGCTTCGGCCCGCATGCAGGCGTCGGTGTGGAAACCGACGCCCACCTCACAACTTCAGCTTCGCGAAGCGCAGGTGGCCCTTGCCGTCCTCGCCCGTGTGCCGGGCCACGAGTTCGCCGAGTGCGCCGGCGTCGACCGTGGTCGAGGCCACGACCATCTCCTTGCCATTGACGACAGCCAGACAGAGTTCGACCGGGCCGTCCTCCTTCATGTCGTCCGGCACGTAGATCAGCACGGTCTCCTTATGGTTGGCGACACCCACAAGGCGGGTCCAGCCGCGCTTTTGCATGGCGCGGTCGGTTTCGACAAACAGCTGCTCACGCGACCAGTCGGCCTCGCCGGCCTTGCGTTCGTAGACGCCGACGCTGGCGTGTCTGACGGCACTGAGGGCCAGCCGCGCGTCCGCGATGTCCTGGTGGTGGACGAAGCGCAGGCCCTGGCCGATGGCGCCCAAGGTGATCCGCCCGACACTGACCTGGACCTTGGTGCTCCAGTGGGCGTTGGTGGCGTCCATGACATGCCGGCGCAGCACCGCCACGTCGCGATCGAGGGTCAGGTAGCTTACCGCCGCCAGGCCGAGCACCAAAAACGGGGTCAGGCAGATGCCGGAGCCGAGCAGCGCCCACGGCCAGACACGGCGGCGGGGCACGGGAGTTTGCGGGGTGGGATTCATATTGGTAAAAACCTGAATCTTGAAACCGGAGACCGGAGGAGGAGTCATCACTCCTCTTTGGTTTCAGGTCCTATATTCAGGTTTCCGGTCTCAGGTTTCAGGGTTCGCGATGGCTCAGACTTCCTTGTCCTTCTTCGCCTGCTCCATCTTCAGGTGCACCTTGCGGAGCGGCTCGATATCGAACTTGTCGGCGATCTTGCCGAGCTGGTCGGCATTGATGCTGCCGACGATGTTCACGAAGACGGCCTCGCCTTTCTTGTCGATCACGGTGACGACCAAGCCGTCGATGGACTCCTCGCCGTGCTGCTTGACGTGGATGTCGACGTTGTCGCCGCCGTCCTTCTCGCGGACGGTGACCATCTTGGTCCAGCCCTGCGCCTCGAGCTTGCGACGGACGGACTCGATCTGCTCGACCGTGGCGGCGCGGTTGGAATCATCCATGCCGACGACGTTGACGCGGATGCTCTTCAGGTTGCGGATGAGCTCGGCGGTCTCGGGCTCCTGCCGGGCGGCGATGCGCGCGGCGAACCTGAGCATGGCCGAGGAAAGGTTGACCTCGACAAACATGCCTTTGGCGGAAGGCAGCAGCTGGCCGATGTCGATGGCGCCGGATTCGGTTTCGGCGGCGGAGGAGAACGTGGTCAAAGCCAGCGACAGTATCGCGGCGGCGAGAGAGGAACGGACGGCGTTGTTCATGGCGGATGGGGTTGAAGGATCGATACCGATACCACCAGCACACCGCAGTCCGGCCGAAAGTTGCAGGGCATTCAGGCAAGGCCGGAGCTCCGGTGCCTCTTCAAACATCCAAGACGGCGCGCCCCGCGGGGCCCGACCCTTTCAAAGCCCGCCCCGTAAGCGACTGCGGCTGCTGCAGCAGCCCTGCCACCGGCCCGGCATGGACAATCTCCCCGCCCTCGGGGCCGCCGCCGGGACCGAGGTCGATGACCCAGTCGGCCAGGCGGATGACATCCAGATTGTGCTCGATGACGACCAGCGTGTTGCCGGCGTCGCGCAGCTTGAACAGCAGGTCCATCAGGCGCTGGATGTCGGTCCAGTGCAGGCCGGTCGTCGGCTCGTCAAGGATGTAGAGCGTCGTCCCCTGCTCGCGCTTGCTGAGCTCCAGCGACAGCTTGATGCGCTGGGCCTCGCCGCCGGAGAGCGTGGTCGCCGACTGGCCGAGCTGCAGGTAGCCGAGGCCGACGGCGTCGAGTGTGGCCAGTTTTTCCATGATGCGCGGCACGGCGCGGAACAGCTCCATCGCCTCGCGCACCGTCAGCGCCAGCACGTCCGCGATGCTCTTGCCATGAAAGCGCACCTCGAGCGTCTCGCGGTTGAAGCGCCGGCCGTCGCAGCTCGGGCACGGCGCGTAAGCGTCGGCCATGAACTGCATGTCGAGCCGGATCTGGCCGTCGCCCTGGCACCGCTCGCAGCGCCCGCCGCGCACATTAAAGCTGAAGCGGTTCGCCTTGTATCCGCGCACCTTGGCGAGCGGCAGCTTGGCAAACAGTTCACGCAGCAGGTCGAGCAGACCGACGTAGCTCGCGGGGTTCGAACGCGGGCTCCGGCCGATCGGCTCCTGGTCCACCACGACGGCCTTCTCGAAGTGCTCCAGACCGGTGAGGCCGCGATGCCGGCCGGGCAGCGTTTTGGCGCCGTTGAGCTTCCGCGCCGCCGCGATGGCGAGGATGTCGTTCACGAGCGAACTCTTGCCCGAGCCGGAGACGCCCGTGACGCAGGTCAGCAGGCCCACGGGAAACCGCGCCTCGATGCCCTTCAGGTTGTGCTCTGCCGCCCCCTTGACCGTGAGCCAGCGGCCGTCGGGTGTCCGGGCCTTCGCGTCCTTCACCACGCCCAGCTTGCCGGCGAGATACGGGCCGGTGCGCGAGGCGGAGGCCGGCAGCTTCGCGCACGCCGCCGGCGAACCCTGGAACAGAATCTGTCCGCCTTCGGTGCCGGCGCCGGGCCCGAGTTCGATCAATTCGTCGGCGATGCGCATCGTGTCGGCGTCGTGTTCCACCACCAGCACGGTGTTGCCGCGGTCGCGCAGCTCGCGGAGCGTCGCGAGCAGCCGCTGGTTGTCATGCGGATGCAGCCCGATGCTGGGCTCGTCGAGCACGTAGATGACCCCGACCAGCCCCATCCCGAGCTGCGTGGCCAGCCGCACGCGCTGGGCCTCGCCGCCCGCCAGGGTCGCGTATTCGCGCTCAAGCGTGAGGTAGCCCAGGCCCGTTTCATTCAGGAAATGCAGCCGCTGGGTGACTCCATCCAGCACCTCGCGCACGGCGTCGGTCGCCGGCAACGCGGCGGGCAGGCCGCGCATGAATTCCAGCGCCCGGCGGATGTCCATCGCCGTGAAGGCGGCGAAGCTCTGGCCGCCCAGCAGCACCGCCGCGCTGCGGGTGTTGAGCCGCAGGCCGTGGCACAAGGGACACTCCCCGCTCGACATGAAGGTGGCCAGCCGGGCCCGGTAGCCGTCGCTCCGCGTCTCGCGGCGGCCGGCGTCCAGCAGCGCGATGACGCCGGGGAAAGCCTTCAGTTCCGCCTTCTGCCTGCGCCGCAGCCGGAAGCTGAACAGCCGCTCGCCGGCGCCGTGCAGCAGCGCGTGGCGCGTCTCCGCGGGCAGATCCCGCCACGGCGTCTCCGCGTCGAATGGCAGCTGCTCGGCCAGCTGCTTGAGGATGGCGTTGTGGCGGATGATGAGGTTACGGCCGCCGATGCGCCAGGGCTTGATGGCGCCCTCGCGCACGGCCTTCTCCGGCCTCGGCACGATCAGGTCCTCGCTGAAGGCCAGCTGCCGGCCGAGCCCGCCGCAGGTCTCGCAGGCGCCCTCGGCGTGGTTGAAGGAAAAGTGCCGCGGCGTGAGCACCTCGAACACGTCGCCGCAAACGGTGCAACTGAGGCTCTGGCTCAGGTGGATCTCGCGCCAGGGCGCCTCGGGGCCCTTCTGCACCAGCACCAACGCACGGTTCCGCCCCTCGCGGAACGCCAGTTCCAGCGAGTCGGCCACCCGGCTGCGCTGGTCGGCGTGGAGGACCACCCGGTCGATGACCAGCTCGACCGCCAGCTCGGCGGAGCCGGTGGGCACGAGCTTGGGCTCGTCGAGCGGCTTGATTTCCCCGGCAATCCGGACGCGCTGGAAGCCCCGCTGGCGCAGCGCCGGCAGCTCGTCGCGCAGCACCGCCGGCTTGGCCGTCATCCACGGGGCAAGGAGGATGGCGCGCTCGCCCGGCGCGTCGCGGAGCAGCTGGCTGAGGCAGTGGTCGAGCGAGCGTTTCTCGACCCGGCCGCCGTCCTTGGGACAGCGCTGCTCGCCGCACAGCGCCCAGAGCAACCGGGCGTAGTCGGCCACCTCGGTCACGGTGGCGACAGTGCTGCGGGGTGAGCCGCCGCCGATGCGCTGCTCGATGGCCAGGACGGGCGAGAGGCCGTGGATGAAGTCGACGTCGGGCCGCTTGAGCTGCTCGAGCACCTGCCGCGCCTGGGCGGACAGGCTTTCCATGTATTTGCGGTAGCCCTCGGCGTAGATGGTGTCGAAGGCGAGCGAGGACTTGCCGGAACCGCTCGGCCCGGTGAGCACGACCAGCCGGCCGCGCGGGATGCGCAGCTCGAGGTTGCGCAGGTTGTGCTCCCGCGCCCCCTTCAGGTGGATGTGCGAAGCCGCGTTCATGGCCCCAAGGTTGCCGATTTACCGCGGGCGTCAAAACGCTAATGAAACAAACCCCATGCCGCAGCGTGGTTTAGCACTTGAACTCCCGGCGAGAAAACCACTTTATCCCGGCCAGTAATCCACCAAGCCAGCCGGCTTGCACCCCCACCCTAACCGCGCGCCTTGCCACCTGAGGCCGCACTCGCAGCACCAAGTTATGAACCCAAGCACAGCACTCGTCCGTTGTTTGCGCCGTCCGGTCATTGCCGGTATGGCTATCGCCCTCGGGCTCGCCACCGCCGCCCAAGCGTTTGTCTTCGAGGTCGGCGACGCCAAGGGCACCTTCGACACCACCGTCTCCATCGGCGGCCTCTACCGTCTCCGCGGGCCCAACCCGGCCTTCTACGGCCTCGCCAGCGGCGGCATGCAGCGGTCGGTCAACGCCGACGACGGCAACCTGAACTACAAGGCCGGCTTGGCCTCGACGCTGGTCAAGGCCAGCCACGACCTCCTGATCCAATACCAGAACAGCGGCCTGTTCGTCCGCGGATTTTACTTCAACGATTTCGTCAATTCCAATGGCACCCGCCAGCGCACCGCGCTCAGCGATGAGGCCAACAAGATCGTGTCCCAGGGCGCCGAGCTGCTCGACGCCTACGTGTATTTCAAGGAAAACCTCGGCGGCATGGCGACCACCTTCCGGGTCGGTCGCCAGGTCCTCAGCTGGGGCGAAAGCACCTTCATCCCGAACGGCGTCAACTCGGTCAACCCCATCGACGTGGCCAAGCTCCGCACCCCCGGCTCCGAACTGAAGGAGGCCTTACGCCCGCTCATGATGGCGTCCTCCTCCATCAATCTATCGGAAGACCTCAGCCTTGAGGCTTTCTACCTCTTCGACTGGGAGCGCACCCGCGTCGACCCGCCCGGCACCTATTTCAGCACGAATGACTTCGTCGCCAAGGGCGGCTCCAAGGTCTACCTGGGCTTCGGCGCCCTCGCCGACTCCTCCCCCCTCGGTGCCATCCCGCGCGGCACGGACCGCGAGCCAAGCGAAGGCGGCCAATACGGCATCAGCCTCAAGTGGCTCGCCCGCGGCCTGAATGACACGGAGTTCGGCTTCTACTACATGAACTACCATAGCCGCCTGCCCGTGATCTCGGCCAACACGCCGACCTCTCCGGTCAATTCCGCTCTGATCGTCTCCGATGCGGCCGCGGCCCTCCAGGCCAATGCCGCCTTCCTCGCCGGCCTGGTGCCCGCCGCCACCGCCGCGGGCGTGCCCACGTCCACGGCGCTCACGGTCCTCATCGGCGCCTCGCTCGGGGATCCGACCGCCACCGCGACGCTCGGGGTGCTCACGCCCCTCCAGGCGCTGTTGCCTACGGTCAGCAGCGTGACGGGACAGCTGGGCCAGCGCGAGGTTCTCAAGGCCGCCGCCACCGGCCGTTACATCATTGAATTCCCGAAAGACGTCCACCTCGTGGGCGCCAGCTTCAACACCAGCCTCAAGGGCATCGCGCTGCAGGGCGAGCTGAGCTACCGCACCAACCAGCCGCTGCAAGTCGACGACGTGGAGCTGCTCTTCGCCGCGCTCTCGCCGCTCAGCTCGCGGTTCAGCGGCAACAACCAGATCACGCGCACCGGCGCCCTCGCTCTCAACACCTACATCCCCGGCTTCCGCCGCCTGAAGGTCTGGACCGGACAAATGACCGCCACCTGGGTCGGCCGCGGCTTCTTCGGTGCCGACCAGACCACGCTCGTGGGCGAGGCCGGCTTCGTGAACGCCAGCCTGCCGGCGAAGAGCGACCTGCGCTTCGACGGCCCCGGCACGTTTGTCAGCGGTGATATCAACTACCAGACCAACTCCGGCAACAATGCCTCCGGCATTCTACCGCTCTCCGAACCCGCCAAGGCCTTCGCCGACAACTTCTCCTGGGGCTACCAGCTCGTGGGCCGTCTGGATTACAACAACTTCTTCAACGGCGTGAACGTCTCACCTCTCCTCGTTTACGCGCATGACGTGGGAGGCAACACCCCGCTCCCCCTCGGCAATTTCGTCCGCAGTCGCAAGACGATCACCATCGGGGCGGAATTCACCTTCCGCAACGCGTGGGCGCTCGACTTCCGCTACGTGAATTTCTTCGGGGCCAGCCGCTACAACCTGCTGGGCGACCGCGACTACCTCTCCTGCAACCTGAAGTATTCGTTCTAACCGCCAGCCCCTAATCCTTCACTCAATGAAAACGAAATTTCTTCTGTCTTCCGTCCTCTGTCTCCTGACCTCGGTGGCGGCTTCCGCCGCCATCTCCGCCGCCGACGCCGCCCACCTGGGCAACGACCTGACCCCGCTCGGCGGGGAAAAGGCCGGCAATGCCGACGGCTCGATCCCCGCCTGGGACGGCGGCATCACCGCCGCGCCCGCCGGCTTTTCGGCCGGCATGCACCATCCCGACCCCTACAGCGGCGACGCCGTGCTGTTCACCATCTCCGCCGCCAACGCCGACAAATATGCCGGCAAGCTGAGCGCCGGGCACCTCGCCCTGCTCAAGGCCTATCCGGACTACGTCATGCCGGTTTATGCGACGCACCGCAGCGCCTCGAACCCGCAGCGCATCTACGACGCCACGAAGCAATACGCCACCACCGCGGCCCTGACCGCGGGCGGCAACGGCATCACCGGCGCCGTGGTCGGCTGTCCGTTTCCGATCCCGCAGAACGGCCTCGAGGTCATCTGGAACCACCTGACGCGCTATCGCGGCATCGCCGCCACCCGTCACATCGGGCAGGCCGCGCCCCAGCGCAACGGCAGCTACCTGCCCCTCGTGCAGTTCGATGACGAGTTCCTCTTCAACTATGTCCGCGAGGGCATCCAGGAGAAGGACCTCGACAACGTGCTGGTCTTCTTCAAGCAGGCCGTCACCGCGCCCGCTCGCCTCGCCGGCACCATCCTCGTCGTGCATGAGACGATGGACCAGGTGAAGGAGCCGCGCCGCGCCTGGGTCTACAACACCGGCCAGCGCCGCGTCCGCGCCGCCCCGACCGTCGCCTACGACAATCCCGGCACCGCGGCCGACGGCATGCGCACCTCGGACCAGTTCGACATGTTCAACGGCGCGCCCGACCGCTACGAGTGGCGGCTGATCGGCAAGAAGGAAATGTATGTCCCCTACAATTCCTACAAGCTGCACAGCGATGCGATCAAGAGCAGCGACATCCTGAAGCCCCTCCACATCAACCAGGACCTCACCCGCTACGAGCTGCACCGCGTGTGGGTCGTCGACGCCACGCTCAAGGCCGGCACCAGTCACGTCTACACCCGCCGGACCTTCTACATCGACGAGGACAGCTGGCAGGCCCTCGCCGTCGACCAATATGACGGCCGCGGCCAGCTCTGGCGTGTCTCCGAGGCGCATTGCATCAATTATTACGACGCCCGGGTTTTCTGGAGCACGCTCGAGGTGCACATTGACCTTATCGCCGGCCGCTATCTGGCCATCGGCCTCGACAACGACAATCCGATGTATGACTTCGGCCTCAAGCGCAGCCCGTCGGACTACACGCCTGCAACCCTGCGGCAGGAAGGCGTCCGCTGATTCAAATTCAAGCCCAAGGGCGGCCCTCACCCGGCCGCCCTTTTTCTTGCGTGCCGGTCGGAACGACGTGCAGAATCAGCCCTGCTTCCCCCCCCATGCTTCAAGTTGATCGCAAGCCCCCAGGTCTGACGGCCGGTGGAACCCGGCCTCCGGACGGGTTCGGAGCGCGTCCGGAGGCCGCGTTCCACCTTATACTTTCGCGTTGGATTCTGGCCTTAACCTTCGCCTGCCCTCTCACCCTCCCCGCCGCGGAGTCATCCGAGCCCGCCCCCCTGGCGGCGAAGGCGCTTCTGCTCCATGTCGTCCGCGCCGGGAATAACCTGGTGGCGGTCGGCGACCGCGGCCATGTCGTCCTCACCGCCGATGACGGCCGGACCTGGACCCAGAGCCTCACGCCCACCCGCGCCATGCTGACCGGCGTGGCGTTCCCCGACGCCCAGCACGGCTGGGCGGTCGGCCATGACGGCGTCATCCTCGCCACCAGCGACGGCGGCCTGACTTGGACGAGGCAGGACGACGGCAAGGGCCTCGATGCCGTCTGGCTCGACGTGCTGTTTCGCGACGCGCTGCACGGCATGGTCGTGGGCGCCTACGGCAAATTCCTCGTGACCAGGGACGGGGGCAAGAGCTGGACCCCAGGGAAACCCACCGAGGATGAGGTCCACTTCAACCAAATCAGTGCCGGCGCTGACGGCTACCTCTACCTCGCGGGTGAAAGCGGCACCGTGCTCGTGTCCAGTGACGGCGGCGGGTTGTGGCACAAGGCCGACGTGCCCTACGACGGTTCCCTTTTCGGCGCCCTGCCCCTGGACGGCGCCCGGATCATCACCTACGGCCTGCGCGGCCACATTCTGCGTTCCGACGACCACGGCGCCACCTGGGAGCCGCTCCACAGCGACGTCAAGGTGCTCATCATGGCCGGTGTCCGCCTGCGGAACGGCGTGATCGTGCTCGGCGGCCAGGGCGGCAATTTCTTCCTCAGTCGCGATGCCGGCCGGAGCTTCACCCATTGGAAGCCCGCTGATTTCGGCACCAGCGTCGCCGACCTGGCCGAGGCCGGTGACGGCGCCCTTGTCGCCGTCGGCGAAGCCGGCGCCGTGCGGCTCACCCTGCCCCAGCCATGAAAGGCTTGAGACATATAATCTGGAAGACCCCCGGCTCGCCGGGACGCGAGCCCTCCACCCGCCGGCCATGATGTCCCGCGTCGAAGAATTCGTCTTCAAGCACCGCCATGTCACCGTGGTGCTGTTTCTGCTGATCACGCTCCTGCTGGGCTGGTTCGCGGCCAAGACCCACGTCGACGCCAGCTTCAACAAGCAGCTGCCGAGCGACCACGAATACATCCGCAACTTCAAGAAATACCAGGAACAGTTCGGCGGCGCCAACCGCGTGGTCATCGCCCTCCTCGCCAAAAAAGGCGACATCTTCACCCCGGAGTTCTTCCAGACCCTGAAGCGCGTCACCGACGAGGCCTACTACTTGCCGGGCGTGGACCGGGCGCAGGTGACCTCCATCTTCACGCCGAACGTCCGCTACATTGAGGTCGTCGAGGAAGGTCTGGCGGGCGGCAACGTCATCCCCGCCGACTTCGTGCCCGATGCCGCCGGCCTGGAGCGCGTGCGGCAGAACATCCTCAAGTCCGGCCGCGTCGGCATGCTCGTGTCCAACGACTATACCGGGGCCGCCATCATCGTCTCCCTGCTCGAGGTCGATCCACAGACCGGCAAGCGGCTCGTCTACGCCGAGGTCGCCGACGCCCTCGAGGCCCGGATCCGGGACAAATACCAGTCTGCCGCCATCAGCATCCACATCATCGGGTTCGCCAAGGTCATCGGTGACATCACGGACGGCGCCCGGGGCGTGCTGATGTTCTTCGGCGTGGCCATCGCCATCTCGGCGTTCCTGCTCTATTATTTCTCCCAGTCGCTCATCCTCACCATCCTGCCGCTGTTCACGTCCACCTGCGCCGTCATCTGGCAGCTGGGCCTGCTCTACCTCTTCGGCTTCGGCATCGACCCGCTGTCCATCCTCGTGCCGTTCCTGGTGTTCGCCATCGCGCTGAGCCACGCGACGCAGATGCTGCGCTCGTTCCGCTACGAGTTCTACATCGGGCGGGACGAGCAGATCGCCGCCCGCGCGTCGTTCAGCAACCTCTTCATTCCCGGCACGGTCGCCATCCTCACCGACACCGTGGGCTTCCTGACCATCTACCTCGTCAAGGTGCCCATCATCCAGGAGCTGGCCATCACGGCCAGCCTGGGCGTGACGCTCATCATCCTGACCGACCGTTTCTTCCTGCCGGTGCTGATGTCCTACACGACCATGGCGCCCGATTTCCGGAAGCGGGTCAACATCCGCCGCTTTGCGCTGCAGCCCTGGTGGCGGCGGCTGGTGAAGTTCACGACCGGCCGCACCTCCTTGGCCATCGTCGTGGTCGCCCTGAGCCTGTGGGCCTTCGGGTTCATCAAGGCCAAGCAGGTCAGGATCGGCGACATGCACGCCGGCGTGCCGGAGCTGCGGCAGGGCTCCCGCTACAACCAAGACACCGCCGCCATCACCTCCAAGTTCAGCATCGGCGTCGATGTCATCACCGTCATCGCCGAGACCGTGCCCAACGGGGTCATCGATCACGACGTCATGGCACACATCGACCGCTTCGCCTGGCACATGCGCAACGTCGCGGGTGTGCAGTCCACGCTCGCCCTGACCGACTACGCCCGCACCATCAACGCCGGCTGGAACGAGGGCAGCCTCAAGTGGCGCCACATCCCGCGCAATCCCTCCGCCCTCGCCCAGGCCGTGTCGCCCGTCGAGACCTCGTCCGGCCTGCTCAACAATGACGGCAGCATCATCCCCGTCATGGTCTACCTCAAGGACCACAAGGCGGAGACCATCCGGCGCGTCACCGACGCGGTGAAGAGATTCCGCGAGGCCAACCCCTCCCCCAAGGTCAGGCTCCAGCTCGCCACCGGCAATGTCGGCGTGATGGCGGCGACCAACGAGGTGGTCGACGCCGCCCAGTTCCCGATGGTCATGTGGCTCTACGCCGCGATCATCGTCCTCTGCCTGATTTCGTTCCGCTCCTGGCGCGCGACCGTCTGCGTCGTGCTGCCGCTGATCATCGTGTCCGACCTCGCCTATGCGCTCATGGTCTACCTGCAGATCGGCCTGAAAACCTCCACGCTGCCCGTGGTGGCGCTGGGCGTCGGCATCGGCGTGGACTACGGCATCTACCTCTGCTCGGCCCTGCTCGAGAAGATCCGCGGCGGCATGTCACTCGAGGACGCCCTCTGCGAATCCTTCGGCACGATGGGCACCTCCGTGGTCTTCACCGGCATTGCGCTGTCCATCGGCGTCGGCACGTGGGCGATGTCCGCCCTCAAGTTCCAGGCCGACATGGGCATTCTCCTCGCGTTCATGTTCCTCTTCAACATGATTGGCGCCATGCTCCTGATGCCCGCCCTCGCCCGCTGGCTCTTCCACGGGCACATTGAGGAGAAGAAGCTGCGCCAGGCGGCCCTGGCCAGGGAAGCTCCCGCCGCGAAATGAGCCGCCGGTGACGGCTATTCCGCCCGCAAGGCCACCATCGGATCCACCTTCGCCGCGCGGCGGGCGGGCAGCCAGCTGGCCAAAACCGCGACCAACAGCACGACCAGGGCCGAGCCCACCAGCGCCAGCGGATCGGCGGGACTGATGCCATAGAGGATGCTGCGCAGCGCCGAACCGGCTATTATGGCCAGCAGCAGGCCGACCCCCACCCCGATCAGCGCCAGGACGATGCCCTGCCCGAGCACGAGCTTGACGGCCTCGTGCGGCATTGCCCCCAGCGCGATGCGGATGCCGAGTTCACGAGTGCGCCGGGCCACGGCGTAGGCAATCACCCCGTAGAGGCCGCTCACGGCCAGCAGGAAGGCAAGCCCGCCGAGCACGCCGCCGAGCCACGCGCCGAACCATTGGGGCATCAGTGTGGTCCGCAGGTGCCCCTCGATGGTGTCGATCAAGAAGGTCGCCGCGGGCATTTCCATGCGCCGCACGGCGTCCCGCGTCGCGCTCGCCAGCTCCGCGGGCGGACACCGCGTGTTAACAATCAGCATCAGGTCTCCCATCTGCTCCTGGCGCAGCGGCAGGTAGCAGAACGGCTGGGTGGCGGGATTGCGTTCTGTGAGGTCGCTGACATTGCCAGCGACACCGACCACCTCGCGCGGGACCAGCTCGTTACGACCGATAAACACGGTCTGGCCCACCGGATTTTCTTTCGGCCAATAGCGCCGGGCCATTGCCTCGCTGATGATCACGACGCGCCCGCCGGCACGGTTGTCGTGGGCATCGAATTCGCGGCCCCGCTGTAACGGGATGCCAACCGTGGCAAAGAAACCGCTGTCGACGAGATTGCAGGCGATTGTCTCGGCGGTCTCCACCCCCGGTATTCGCACCGACATCGTGCGGTGGCTTCCGACCACCGTGTTGGCAATGGTCACCGCCTGCACCGCGGGCAGTTCGCCCACCGCGCGTCGTATGTTGTCCAGAAATTCATCGAACTTCCGCCGGCTCGGGCCCTCGGGCGCGACATAGGCCAGGAGCAGATTGCGCTGCGAGAAGCCCAGGTCGCGCGACAGGCCGGTCCAGAATCCGCGGGCAAAGAGCGCCGCGAGGGCGAGAAACAACATGGCGACCGCGACCTGGGTCACCACCAGCACATTGCGGCTGGGTGTCCGGCCCAGGTGGCCGTCCTCGGATTTCAGCATCGAGGACACATCGAGGCGGGAGGCCCGCCACGCCGGCATCAGCCCGAAGGCCAGGGTCGCAAACACGGACAGCCCCAGGGTGAGCCCCAGCACCCGGAGGTCCAGCTGCACATCCGGCGCAAACGTCGCCAGTGTCACGGGGAGCACGGACGGCACCGCCCGGATGCCCCAAGCCGTCAGGGCGAGCCCCAGCCCGCCGCCGAGCAGCGCCAGCAGCACCCCCTCGGTCAGCAGATAACGCATCACCCGCCAGCGACTGGCGCCCAGGGCGAGCCGCACGGCAATCTCACGCCGGCGCTGCTCATAGCGACCGAGCAGCAGGCAGGAAACATTCGCGCACGCCACGAGCAGCACGAGCCCGACGACCGGCCCCATGAAATAGGTCAGCCGGCCGCCATGATCCATGCGCGACTCCCTTTCGGTCACAACGCGCACGCGTTCGCCCAGCCGGTTCACTCCCAACGGCTCCCATTCCGGCCGGGCAAAGATGGTGACCGCCTCGGCCCGGGCCTGGGCGGGCGTGGCCGCCGGCTGGAGGCGACCCGCCATAGTGAATTCCCGGCGGTTCGCCGGAAACCGATTCGGCTGCGAGGCCGCCGGATACCAAACCTCGGTCGTCGGCAACCGGTCCTCCCCGGTGACTCCTTTGGCGGCCACTCCCACGATTGTCAGCGCCCGTTCGCTCAGCGTGATGGTCTGGCCGACCACGGCCGGGTCACCCCCGAAACGCCGCTGCCACAGCGCATGGCTCAGGACCACGATGGGCTCATGGAGGTCTGGACTGCGCCGGGAGAACAGGCGCCCCGCCGCCGGCTCGATGCCGAGCACCTCGAAATAGTCTTCCGTCACGGCGCGGGCCGGCAACAGTTCGGTGCCCTCCCGATCCTTCAGCAGCAGGTTGACGCGGCTCGAGGCGACGAGGCCGGAAAGCGATTTCATCTCGCTTCGCACCTGCCCGTATTCGGCGAGGCTCAGCAGCGGCCGTTCGAATTTCACGACGCCCTCGGGATCCCGGAGTGGCAGTGGTCGCAAAAAGGCCGAGTCCATGACACTGAAGATCGTGGTGTTGATGCCGATGCCCACCGCGAGTGACAGCACGGCCAGGGAGGTGGTGCCGGGTGTCTTGGCCAGCTGGCGGCAGCCGTGCCGCAGATCCTGCCAGCCCTGCTCCAGCCAAGTCCAGCCCCGCACCTCCCTCGCCTGCTCCTGGATCGCCGCCACGTTGCCGAACTGTCGCAGCGCGGCGTAATGCGCCTCGTCCAGCTTCATCCCGGCCTTGATGTTGCGCTCCGTCTGCAGGCCCACATGCGCCCGCATCTCCTCGGCCATCTCGGCGTCGAGTTTTCCTTTCCGGAACAGGGCTTTGAGTTTGCGGATCATGC
>Ga0315295_10000884_pt1 | contig 25536 bp, 28 predicted proteins | sample YL17G14_0_MG_FD_204453 | JGI IMG/M metagenome (GOLD analysis project Ga0315295, IMG submission 204453) | Sediment microbial communities from Yellowstone Lake, YNP, Wyoming, USA - YL17G14_0 | ecosystem: Environmental > Aquatic > Freshwater > Lake > Sediment | place: USA: Wyoming | collected... | reverse complement strand
TTATAATTATACAAATTATACTCAAGATTACTCATATTTATTTGAGTATGGCTTAGAAGTCTTGGTTGAGATTAGTCGCTACTGGGCAAGTCGGGTTAATTATCATACTGAAAAGGATTGCTATTTCATTTTAGGAGTTACTGGTCCAAACGAATATGAGAATAATGTGAATAATAATTGGTATACGAATACCATGGCAGCATGGACATTAGAATATACGCTAGCCTCTTTGGAACAGTTGCGAAAGAATGATGGGCATCAATTTCAGAATTTATTAAAGAAAATTGATTTAAAAGCAGAAGAATTTTTGAAATGGACTGAGATTATTCAGAAAATGTACTATCATTATGTAAAAGAGTTGGGTATTTTTGAGCAAAATGATGGCTATTTAGATAAAGAGCAGCAATTGGTAACGGAGCTTAGACCTTCCGAGTTACCAATTAACAAACATTGGTCGTGGGATCGAATTTTGCGTTCTTGTTTCATTAAACAAGCTGATGTGATTCAAGGCATTTATTTTTTGCCGGAATGTTATGAGCAAGATTTGCAAAGAAGAAATTTTGATTTTTATGAGCCACGGACGGTGCATGAGTCATCGCTTTCTCCGAGCATATACTCGATTGTTGCTAGTCGGATTGGCTATTATGCCAAAGCTTACGAATTATATTTACGGACAGCAAGGCTTGATCTTGATAATTACAATGATGATACAGATGATGGAGTTCATTTAACAAGTATGGCAGGAAGTTGGTCGGTGATTGTTCAAGGTTTTGCGGGGGTAATTGTGATGCAAGGTAAATTGAAGCTTAATCCATATCTCCCCAAAGAATGGGAAAGTTACTCTTTTAAAATTACTTTTCAAGAACGACGTTTGGAGATTAGTGTGACTAAAGAAGAATTTTTTCTCAAACAATTAACTGGTGAACCGATAAGTTTTATATATCATGATAAGGAATATCAGATTGTTGCATCTCAAATAGTTAGAATTAAATTATAAAAAATTAAAATCTAATCTTGACGTTTACGAGAAAGAGTGTTATAATCTCTAAAAGAAGATAAAGTAGAAGCCATCCGCTTCTCACCTTATGTGCAATAGCAGCTAAGGTCCATAACTCATTAAGATAGTTGGATGAGATGATTAACAAGCGGGTGACTTTTATTAGTTACTCGCTTTGAATTATTTTGGGAGGTGGCTGCTTATTAGCAACGAGTTACGTATTAATGATGAAATTCGGGTCAAAGAGATTCGAGTAGTGAGTGCGGACGGCGAACAATTAGGGATTATGTTAGTGCGAGATGCCATTAGAATTGCTCAAGAAAAGGAGCTTGATCTAGTGGAAGTAGCACCAACTGCAAAACCTCCAGTTTGTCGCATTATGGATTATGGCAAGTATCGTTATGAACAAAGCAAACGCGAACGAGAAGCACGTAAAAAACAAAAAATTATCGAGATTAAAGAGATCCGGATGACCCCTAAAATTGAGGAGCATGATTTTCAGGTAAAAGTGAAAGCAGCACAAAAATTTCTCAAAGATGGGGATAAAGTTAAAGCAATGATTCGTTTTCGTGGGCGAGAAATTGTTCATGCAGAGTTGGGAAGAGCTTTATTAATTCAATTATTCGAGGAAGTCAAAAGTATTGCCATAATGGAACGCGAACCAAAGATCGAAGGCAAGAACATGATTATGATTTTGGGTAGCAAACAAGAATAATTGATAAACATTTAAAAATTATGAATAAAAAGTCCATTAAGAAACAAGACAGGTTTTATACTGAATTATGCAACAGTTGATGGACTTGTTTGTTTTGTCCTTTAAATTTCTCTTAGAGAGGAGCGAGATAGATGCCAAAGATGAAAACTCATCGTGGTGCAGCCAAAAGATTCAAAGTAACTGGTAGTGGTAAAATTATTAAAAATAATGCGTACAAGCGTCATTTGTTAGAGTCTAAGAGTCCAAAAAGAAAACGTGGGTTAAGAAAAGATGCCGTAGTTAGTGCAGGCGATACTAGAAGAGTAAAACGTATGTTAGGTTTGATGTAGGATTTTTGGGTGAGATAGTATAGTTTTTAGGCAAGAGAGGAGATTTACGATGCCAAGAGTTAAAGGTGGATTTACGAGCCGCCATCGTCATAAAAAAGTGCTCAAGTTAGCCAAAGGCTATCGTGGTGCTAAAAGTAAGATCTATAGACCAGCTAATGCTCAAGTAATGAAGGCATTATCATGTGCTTTTAGAGATCGTCGTGCTAAGAAACGTGATTTTCGTAAGCTTTGGATTACCAGAATTAATGCAGCGGCACGAATGAATGGGATGTCTTACAGCACATTTATTAGTGGATTAAAAAAAGCTGGAGTACAAGTAAATCGTAAAGTATTGGCAGATTTAGCCGTACATGATGGTCAAGCCTTCAAAGAATTAGTTGGAGTAGCAAAAACCAAAGGTTGAAAAGTTTAATAATATTAATAAAGATCTCTGTTAGAAGATGACAGGGGTTTTTTATATGAATTGAAGATGAAAATAGAGAGGTTATCCAAATTCGGACGACCTCTCTATTTGTTACTTTTTACATGTTTGAATTTTCATGTAATGCTTGATCCTTAGAAGGTTTGGTTTCCCAGAGAGTGATATCAACACGTCGATTATACCACCAGTATTGTTCAGTATGACCTTGTTTGACTGGAAATTCTTTGCCATAAGCATAAAGAATAATCTGATTCTGATTGATGCCATTTTTGATTAGGAAATTTTTTAATTCCTCAGCACGTTTAGCAGAAAGAATTAAATTGTATTTCGCGGAACCACGTTCATCCGCATGACCACCTAAAACAATGAATAGTTTTGGATTGGCTTTGAGAAGCCCAAGATTAGCATGAAGAGATGGTATTTGATTATTGCGGATTTGATGTTTGTCATAATCGAAGAATACTGGTTTTAAAGCAGTATTTGGATCAACAGTTGGTGTTGGTGACGGTGCAACTACTGGCGTCGGTGTTACTACTGACGTTGGTGTTACTACTGGCGTTGGCGTTACTACTGGCGTTGGCGTTGGAGTTGGTTTATTAATCACAACTTGTCGTACCTTAAAAGCATTTGGAAGTGTACCACTTTGTTGATCATCATTAATAACCGTAAGATCGTATTGTGCTGCTGGAGTATTTTTCAAATCTAAAATTGAAGTTAAATTTGAGTCAGAAATTACTTCTGTTGAACTAGACATCAGCTCAACATTTCCAGAGGCACTAACTTTCACTTGAGCACCAGGACGAAATTCAGTACCATTAATAGTGAGTAATAGCTGTTGGTTTAAACCATCAGTAAGTGAGACGGAAACGTTAGTCACTGTGGGAGCAGGATAGGAAATAGTAAAAGCATCAACTAAGATCTGTGGTTTGACTCGTTTGGTAAGTTTACTAACATTTGCAACTATTAAACTCCATTTGCCAGGAGTTTTGTTGGTTAAGTCAAAGCTACAGGTGATTTCTTTTGCTGAAACACGTTTTACATTAGTTGCCACAATGTCTGCTTGACCATTTTTAGTGAGTTTAACAAGTAATTTGGTAGAGAATTTTTGTCCATTAATTGTGACATCTACTGCTTGTTTGTTAATACTCATATTGGGAGTTATGGTATTAATTACGGGTACTGGACAAGCAAAGGTGACAGTGCTCATCATCAGTGTAACGATCAGACATAGAACTAGGAACAAATTTGGTTTTAAACGCAACAAGATCAACCTCCTTAAAGATTAAAAGCATGAATTCTTACTTCTAAAATGAAGCTGTAGAATCCTGCTTTTAATAGAGATTTTTGCAGGATGGGTTAAAATTACTGTAACAATTTGGGATATATAGATGTATATAAGAAAGAATATTAAAAAGTGAAAAGATATAGAGCAGTGTAATTAGCAGTAACTACCTATCAGAAGCTTAGATCGCAACTTGGTTTTTGATCAGTTTTTGGGGATAATTAATCGTGTTTATTTTAGGCATGTATTTTATTTTCGCGTGTGGTGAATATATGATAAAGAACTGCTTCATGGTTGAGCCAGTTCTTTTCTTATGTGTTATCAAAACAAGCAGTTAAATTTCTTTTTTACAATTGTATATGTTTAGTAACTATTATGTAAATTAGTTGATTTTTTGTTTTGGATCGAATATAATGATATTGTGAGTGGGACAGAAAAATAATTAATGGGACAAAAAACATCCCGCAAAACAATAAATTATAAGGAGATGAATTAATTATGAAAAAATGTCCAGATTGTGGTAAAGATGTTCAGTATGGTAGAGAGTATTGTCAGCATTGTAGTGCAGCACTTTTTGGTAAACTAAGAGTAAGACACGAAGCAAATACTAAATTAATGGAAAGCTTATTTAACAATAATTGGAAAAGATAAATATTGCTCAATAAGAATCTGTTCTGAAAAAACAATAAATTTAAGGAGATGATTAATTATGAAAAGATGTCCAGATTGTGGAAAAGAAGTTCAGTATGGTAGAGAGTATTGTCAGCATTGTAGTGCAGCACTTTTTGGTAAATTAAAATTAAGACACGAATTAGAAAATAAATTAATAGGAACCTTCTTTAACAATGCGTGGCAAAGATAAATACCACGCATTTTTTTATTCATTATTTTGGCTTTTGTCAAATTTTTCTTTGAATTCCTCTGTCCACACTGACATCAACACTTCCGCAAAAAGTTCTACCGCGTAGTTTGCCTCTGCTAAATTAGTATGTTGATCCCCAATCTCAACGATTAAGGCATGTTCAGAAAGATGTTGATTATAACGAGCATTAGAAGTAACGATGCCATTACTTAAGCCAGGATAATATAGATTCATGGCTTCTGTTAATTTATTAGCAAATTTAAGATTTTTATGCCAATGTGGATGCGTTAATCCCATCCGATCACTGCCAACCACGAGAAGAATTTTGGCAGTTTTTTGATTTTTAATAGTACAAACCTGCTCGACCCCAGGAGTGGCATCACGATGAATGTCTAAGATGACTTTAAGACTGGGATTTTCTTTTAAGTAGTTACTGACCGTAATATTTGAGCGTTTGTATGAATCACGAAACGGATAAGAATCATGAATTTTTTCGTTATGTAGTGTTTTAATTCCATACTTTTCTTCTAGAATTTTTTGTAGGTGTTCACCAACGAGAGTGATGTCTCCTTTGATATTACGGCTGTGATCCTTACCACTAACTGGGAGATAAGATTCCGTAGTATGAGTGTGGAATAATAAAATTTCAGGCATTTTTGGTAAGATGGGTATTATTTTAGGTGGCTCAACCAGTTCTGGTGGTTCAATGGGTTGAAGATCGGGTGGAATAATTAATGGCTTAGGTTTCGTGAGTGCCAAAAGTGGTAATTGTGCACGTAGAATTTCACGTGGGCTAGCATTTTTAATATTTGCGGCAAATTTCCAATAGATTTCAGCCCAATCAATATTAAAGAGGGTAAATGGATCATCTTCTCCAGTAGTATGATCTAGAAACGGCAAGCCATTTTTTAAGAGATAACGACTTGTTTGAACGTCAAGACGAATTAAACCACTAATACCAGCAATTGTATTATGGTAAGAATTATTGTATGAGATTAGAGTTACCATCAAAAGCCCCAATAACATACAAAAGATACCTAGTGTGCCATAGGTAAACCAAAAAGGCAATTTGTGTGGTATTGTTTTTTGAGACATCTAGTCCACCTTTCTTTGTATACAATCATATGAAAATTGCCTTTGGTTTTAGAACTAAATATTTATGCTTTGAGGGTGAAACAATTTCCGAAAAAGAGACATATATTATCTGGTAAGTTCATAAAGTAAGTCTTGTGTAAATTAAGAATATAATCTGGAGGTTGCAAAATGTTTTGTCATGATTGTGGAGAGAAGGCTGGTTCTTGGCAGGAATATTGTAAACGTTGTGGAGCGGATCTGGCGAAGCGTGAAAAGCAAAACGCTTCAACGGAGCATACGTTGATCGAGAGACTTTACTGTAGGCAGATTCGGAATTAATCCGACTGCTTATCTTTTTGGCAAAGAATTTAATCCTTGAATATTTTAAAATGTTATTCGCCGTTAAAATTTGGGCGATTTTTTTTGTTTAAAAATGTGATTCAAGAGATACATTAGGATATAATAAGGTGAATCTTTGTTAGAGTAAAGTTTGTGAATTGTGTTACAAGCTTTAATTTGAATTAAAGCAGGAATTAAAAGGAAAATGACGAAGTAAATTTGTTGGTCTTAAGGTTTGGAAAATATATTTTAGCAAATTGATATCTTAATTACAAAATTAATGTAATGGGAGTTTTGAAAGATAAATATTAAAATTGAGTGAGGGGAAGCAAGTGGAAACAGCAGTATTAGTGACAGTATTAGTGCCGTTAATAGGCGCCTTTTTATTGCCAATTTTCGGGCGAAATTCGCCTAAATTGCGTAATTTATTGGCATTATTAATGGTAGCTGTGTCGCTTGGCATGTCGGCTTCATTGATTGGGCCGGTAATGTCTGGAAAAACAGCCACAGTATTTTATCAAATGCCTTTTGGTTTGAGTTTGATCTTTACTGCCGATGCATTAGGAGTCTTTATGGCAGTAACTGCGTCCATGATTGGTCTTTTAATTGTTCTCTATTCCTTTGGCTATCTTCATCATGATCGTAATCAAAATGAATATTACTTAATTGTGGTACTCTTTTTAGGTGCAATGATGGGGCTGGTTTATTCACAAAACTTGATTTATATCTATTTGTTTTGGGAGATCTCGGCAATTAGCTGTTGGAGATTAATTGGCTTTTATCGTGAAAAAGAGTATGTGCTTCGTGCTGATAAAGCCTTTTTGATTACCGTAGGTGGAGCTTTGGCATTATTACTTGCTTTGGTGATGATCGCTAGTGAATTTGGTACTTTTGATCTACGAGAATTAAAAGGAAAAACCATTTCCGATTTGGCAATGTTTTTGATTATGTGTGGAATTTTTTCAAAGTCAGCTACGCTGCCTTTTCATACTTGGTTACCTGATGCTGGAGTAGCACCTTCACCAGTAACAGCTCTTTTACATGCAGCAGTCTTGGTGAAGATTGGAGTTTTTGTTTTTGCACGAATCTTTATTGGCAATCTTTCTTATTCTCCTATGTGGGATCAGATTTTACCGATTGTAATTGCGATCAGTGCGTTAGTTTCTGGTGGAGCGGCCTTGGTAGAGAATGATATTAAACGAATTATTGCATACTCAACTGTAAGCCAGTTAGCTTTTATTTTCTTAGGATTGTTTATGCATAATAAATTAGCGATCTATGGGGCACTACTCTTTATTTTGATGCATGGAATTGCTAAAGCTGGTTTGTTTCTCTGTGCGGGAGTGCTCGAACATACTTTACATACTAAGGATATTCGAGAGATGGGAGGATTGGCGAGTCAGATGCCGATTACGACATTAGCATTTGCCTTGTGTGCGTTATCAGTAATGGGGATTCCGCCTTTTGGTGGGTTTTTTAGTAAATATTTAGTGATTACAGGCGCAGTAAAAGATGGTTATTCATGGCTAGCGGGAGTTTTTATTTTAGGAGCTTTTTTAACGGTTTTGTATTTACTACGTCTCTTTCAGAAAGTCTTTTTGGGTGAACCAAAAAATATGACCAATAAAGAAGGCAGTGCCACAATGCTTTGGACAGTAAGCATTTTAGGAGTGCTTTCCTTAATAAGTGGATTTTTAATTCATTTTCCAGGAGAATTCATTCAAGCCGTAGTACGGCAGATGGTGGGGATTTAATCATGCAGAGTACTTTATGGATGTTATTTCTAATACCAGCAGGATTCGGAGTTTTATTACTTCTGATTCCAGAGACGGTGCGTCGTCTCCATGGAGTAGTTAATTTGTTGGTTACTTTAGTAGTGATTGGATTGAGTCTTAGTTTGTGGGGTAAGAATTTCGAACTGCAACTGCCTTGGGTTGGTTGGGGAATTGATTTTCAGTTAAGGTTTTATGCTTTCAGTCAGTTTATTGTTACAGCAATTGCTGCGTTCAGTTTATTAGTGGGGATTTATTCTCTGAAATTTATGGAGAAACTACCTAAACAAAATCAATTTTATGGATTTTTTTTAATCTCAGAGGCAATGGCAATCGGGGCAGCACTTTCTAATAATCTTTTGCTAATGCTCTTTTTCTGGGAAGGTCTCTTAATTACTCTCTTTGGAATGATTAATCTTGGCAATCCGAAGGCATATTTGACGGCAATCAAAGCATTTGTAATTGTGGGACTTTCTGATCTTTGTCTGATGTTGGGGATTGGAATCACTGGAATTCAAGCCAAAACTATGATGATGAGTCAGATTCATCTTGAAGCAACGGGCTTGAATGCAGTAGCGTATGTCTTAATGCTAATCGGAGCGATGGGTAAAGCAGGTGCAATGCCTTTTCACACTTGGATTCCGGAGGCAGCCAAAGAAGCACCATTACCTTTCATGGCAATTTTGCCAGCTGCCCTGGAGAAATTGTTGGGAGTTTATTTGATTGCTAGAATTACCTTGGATTTTTTTACCTTAACTACAGGTTTAAAACTTTTGGTGATGACGATTGGCGCAGTGACAATTATTTTAGCAGTAATGATGGCTTTAATTCAAAAGGATTATAAAAGGTTGCTTTCTTATCATGCGATCAGCCAAGTTGGCTACATGATTTTAGGAATTGGGACGGGAATCCCAATTGGGATTGCAGGCGGACTCTTTCACATGATTAATCATGCGATGTATAAATGTTGTCTCTTTCTTACGAGTGGTTCGGTTGAGAAACAGACTGGAACTACCGATTTAAGGCAGTTAAGCGGGCTACGTACCAAAATGCCAGTTACTTTTGCCTGTTTTCTAGTGGCGGCGGCTTCAATCTCGGGTGTGCCACCTTTTAATGGTTTTGTCTCTAAGGAATTAATTTTTGAAGGAACGCTTGAATCAGGGTATGTAGTCTTTTTTATCGTGGCAGCAATTGGTGCAGTTTTAACCACCGCTTCCTTCTTGAAATTGGGACATGCAGTTTATTTTGGCAAGCCGTTTCCAGTTGGAAAAGAGAATAAAAAAGAGAATAAAAAGGAAATTCAAGTCACCGAAGCGCATTGGTCAATGTTGTTGCCGATGATCGTTTTGGGATTGGGCTGCCTAATCTTTGGGGTAGCTTATCAATTACCACTAAATGGTGTGATTAAACCAGCATTGGCAACTAGTTTAGGTCACGAAATTCAAGAGGTAGTCTTTCATTATAATTTTGGACCACTCTTTTGGGTGACCATTTTAATCTTATCAGTTGCGCTTTTAAATCATTATTTTGGAGTGAAACGAAGTGGCAGTGGTTTGGGAGCTTCTGAACATATTCATCATGCTCCACTTTTAAAGAATATTTATGGTTGGGCTGAAGCCTCAGTTTTTGATCCGTATGTGCAAGCTCGAAAGGTTGGTCGTTATCTTGCGCAGGGCTTATATTTAATTGATCGGGGTATTGATTGGTGTTATCAAAAAGGATTGCCCGGTTTGGCGGGTTGGTGCTCTGAAACCAGACGGATTCATAACGGACATTATGCTAATTACTTAGCCTGGGCACTAGGAGGACTAGTAGTATTGATTATCTATTTCACACTTTAAGTATTTCTTGATAAATTTAGTGGAAGTTATCTTTTGACAACTCCTTAAGGATAAATATAACAACATTGGGAGGATGCGCTGTGCTGTTAGCATATTTATTTGTCCCGCTGCTGAGTGCAGCATTAATGCCACTATTGCGCAAATTATGGATTAAGGCAACGACTACGTTAGCCTTATTGGCGGTACTATATCAGCTGTTAATTAGTATCTGGATCGCCTATCGTAAATTAGTAGTAGGTCAACCATTGCATTTGGGGCAGTGGTTATTTGGAGGGAAATTGGCGTTAAGTATTGACGGTTTGACTCTGATGGTTTTATTAACAATTGGATTAGTCGCGTTAGTAGCCTTGGGTTTTGCAGCGAATTATCAGTTGAGTCAGAATCGTCGTCCAGGTTTCAATGCCTTGGTTTTACTTGCAGTGACAGGTATGAATGGTTTAGTAATGGCAACCGATCTTTTTTCATTATATGTTTTTTTGGAAATTGTTGCAGTAACTTCATTTGTTTTGATTACTTACCAACAAGATGATGCTGGAATTGAAGGTGCTTTTAAATATATGATGCTTTCAGCAGTAGCTACGGTTTTTCTACTTTTGGGGATGGCAATAGTTTTTGCTTTAACTGGCAGTATTGGCTATGCTGATATATCGGCAGCTCTTAATAATAGTAATCTTTTTTTGAAGTTATCTTTGGGATTTTTTATTTTTGCGTTTGCATTAAAAGCAGGTTTGATGCCATTTCATGCTTGGTTACCAGATGCGTATACCGCTGCTCCTGCACCAGTTTCGATTTTGTTGGGTGGAATTGTCACCAAAGTTGCTGGTGTATATAGCTTAATGCGTTTGATGTTAAGCGTCTTTGGATTTTCGAAATCTTTAGCGAGCATTTTATTGATTTTTGGCTCAATTTCGATAGTATTTGGGGCGTTCATGGCATTAGGGCAACGTGATTTTAAACGAATGTTGGCGTTTTCAAGTATTAGTCAGATTGGCTATATTGTAATTGGGTTTGCGGTGGGGAATACTTTAGGTTTAGTTGGAGCTGCGTTTCATTTTTTTAATCATGGAGTTTTTAAAGCATTACTCTTTGCTAATGCTGGTGCAGTCGAAGAAGCTACTGGAACACGTAATTTTGACGAATTAGGTGGCTTGGCAGAGAAAATGCCAGTAACGGGGATAACTTCAGTGATTGGGTTTCTTTCAGCAGCGGGAATTCCACCATTGGCTGGTTTTTGGAGTAAATTATTGATTATTATGGGTGTATGGACTGCTGGATATCGAGTTTGCGCAGGAATCGCAGTGTTTGCTGGCTTAGTCACCCTCGCATATTTGTTGCTGATGCAACGGGAGGTTTTCTTTGGGAAGCTTCGCGCTGGTCTAGAAGAAATCAAAGAGGTTAGTTGGCGGACTTATTGGCCAGCAATTTTGTTGGCAGTAGTGACCATTGTATCAGGAATCTTTTTTGCAGTAGTTTTAAATAAATTAATTATTCCTGTGAAATTACTCTTGGGTGAATAGGAGGCGAAAACGATGCAGTTAAATTATGTATTCTTAATCTTGCTGATCATCCCAGCAATTGTGGCAGCTTTTACCGCCGATTTACTACGCGCTGCAATTGCACTACTCTTTTGTAGCTTGGGTTTGACCATGACAATGTTTAATTTAGAAGCACCGCTTGCTGGAGTTTTTGAGTTGTCAGTCTGTGCTGGATTGATCACGGTGCTCTTTGTAAATGCAATTAGTATGATGCCTCCCGAAACTAGTGAAGAAAAATCTTTGCGATTTAAATCACATCATAGTCGATTTATCTTATTACCAATTCTATTGGTAGTAATTGTTGGGGCGGCTTGGTTGAACCGGAATTATTTTATTAACGCTTTGACGATTAATAAAATAGTTGATCAGTTAAGCACTGGTCAGGTTCTTTGGGAACAGCGTGGCTTGGATCTGATAGGACAGATCGTAATGATGTTGGCGGGTGTCTTTGGAGTAGTAGTATTATTTAGACGGGGGAATCCGCATGAATGAAATGTTTTATGTTTATTTGGTCTGTAGTGTGTTGTTAATTACGATTGGTTTGTATACCTTGTTAGTATCGCGGAATTTAATTCGAATGTTAATTGGATTTGAGATTATGACTAAGGGAGCGACTTTAGCATTGATTAGTGCTGGAGCAGCTAATGGTCGTTTGGCTTTGAGTCAAGCGATGACCTTAACGGTAATCGTAGTGGAAGTGGTTTTTATTGCAGTAGCAGTCGCTTTAGTGATGTTAGCACAACGGAAGAATAAATCATTAGATGTCAGAAAATTGACCAAACTTAAGGGGTGAAGTGAATGAAAGAGGCAGAGATCTTACTGTTTCCACCAGTAGCATTTACTATATTTTTATTAGTTGGTTTTCTTTTACTTTGGTTGGGAAAATCCATGGCTGCTACTGGGAAACATTCTAGTGGTAAAAGAACCCCGTATGCTTGTGGCGAAGAGGTTTCTGATGAGAAGTTGCAACCTGATTATAGTTATTTCTTTCCGTTTGCACTTTTTTTTACGATTATTCATGTGGCAGCATTAATGTTGGCAACCTTGCCAGGAGGGCAGACAGCTTTATTAGGAATCGTATATTTAGCTGGAGTCGCGATAGCTTTGTATACCTTAATTGTGAGGTGAAATGTAGATGTTGGAAAATTTAATTCGTTGGGCACGAGTGAAATCACCTTGGGTACTGCATTTTAATACTGGGGCTTGTAATGCTTGTGATATCGAGATTGTAGATGCTTTGACACCACGGTATGATTTGGAGCGTTTTGGGATTCAGTTAAAAGGAACACCACGTCATGCGGATGTGATTTTATGCTCTGGTCCAGTAACAAAACAGATCAAAGATCGTTTGGCAAGAGTATACGAACAGATGCCTGAACCGAAGTTTATTGTGGCAGTTGGTACTTGTGCTTGTTCGGGTGGAGTTTTTAATGATTGCTATAATGTTGAGGGTGGAATTGATGCAGTAATTCCTGTGGCAGCTTATATCCCGGGTTGTCCTGCTCGCCCAGAGGCAATTATTGATGGAGTAGTTAAGTTACTAGAACGAATTGATCATCCTCAACAAAATATTGAGCCGCAACCAATTGTAATTGGAGGGAAGAGCGAGGCATGACTACTAATGAATGGATCAGTCTTTTGAAAGAAAAATTTGTAACTCAAGTGACCCAGATTATGACCACACGTGAACGACGAATTTATGCTGAAACAACTCCGGAAAATCTGGTTCAAGTAGCAGAAAAGCTGAAGCAAGCTGGCATGATTAATGTCGGCACGATGACCGGTTTGGATAGTGGAGAGAATTTTGAAGTAATCTATCATTTTTATGATCAACAAGGTAATCTGTTAAATATGAAAGTCTTTACTCCACGAACTGCACCAAAACTTCCTACGATTACTGCTATTTATCCAGGAGTTTTCTTATACGAATATGAGCTATATGATTTATTAGGAATTGTGGTTGAGGGGGCTCCACTTGGACGACGATATCCATTGCCAGAAAATTGGCCAGCCGGGGAGTTTCCACTTCGTAAAGATTGGAAAGGTCTGCCACCACAAAAAGTAGAGGTGAGATCATGAGCGAGATTAAAGTATCGATGGGTCCACAACATCCAGCTCTTAAAGAACCAGAGAGTTTTAATCTGATCTTAGAAGGTGAGCTAATTGTTGATGTGGAAGTAAAGTTGGGCTATAATCATCGTGGCATCGAGAAGGCATGTGAGGGTCGGAATTATACTCAGGCAATCTATTTGATCGAAAGAGTCTGCGGAATCTGTTCTCATTCACATTCGACCTGTTTTATTCAAGCAGTAGAAGAGATCGCTAAAATAGAAATACCAGCTAGAGCGGCATATATTCGGACTGTTTTTGCTGAATTGGAAAGAATTCATAGTCATCTTCTTTGGCTGGGTGTGGCTGGGCATGAAGTAGGCTATGATACCCTTTTTATGTATGCATGGCGTGATCGTGAAAAAATAATGGACATTTTGGCATTGATCTCTGGAAATCGAGTTAATTATGGGATGAATCTTGTGGGTGGAGTACGTCGTGATATTACTTCAGAGCAGATTCCTCAAATTTTAGAGACCATTAAAGAGTTGGAAACACGTACTCAATATTATATTGAAGTAGCTACCAATGAGCCAACTTTCATTGGTCGTTTAGCTGGAGTTGGCAAGCTTTCCAAGGAAGAAGCACTTAAGCTTGGAGCAGTAGGGCCAACCGGACGGGCTTCAGGAATTGCTCAAGATGTTAGAAAAGATGATCCTTATGCCGCTTATGATCAAATTTCTTTTAAAGTAATTACTGATGATCATGCAGATGTTTTGGGTCGAACAATAGTTCGTGTTTTGGAATTATTAGAGAGTTATCAAATGTTGCGACAGTTAATTGAGAAGTTACCAGTGGGCGAAATTGCAGTAAAAGCTCCACGAAAAATCCCTTTTGGAGAAGCAATTTCACGTTATGAAGCGCCACGTGGTGAAGACATTCATTATGTAAGAGCGAATGGGACTGAGATGCCAGAACGGGTTAAAGTACGTGCTCCAACTTTGGCAAATTTGGCATCAATTCGTGAAATGTTACGTGGTTGTTATTTAGCCGATTTTCCAATTATTATTGCAGCAATTGATCCTTGTTTTTCTTGTACCGATCGAATGATTCGACTCGAAGGATCACATGAAGGAATGCTTAATTGGGGGCAAATGCGTGAATATAGTTTGAATTGGTATCGTGATAAGGGGTATGACCTCTCGAAGTTAAAATAATTAATAATATTCAAGTAATTTTAGCCGGAGATTTTTTGGATTTCCGGCAATTATTTGATAGTTTCCAGAAAGTGGTGAAGGTATGAGTGTACTATGGATCTTAATGTATATGCTAATCTTTCCTGGATTTCTTTTTTTATCGACTTATGGAATGATTTGTGAATGGTTAGATCGTAAATTATATGCGAAGTTTCAAAATCGAGTTGGTCCACCGTGGTATCAGCCAGAAGCAGATTTTATCAAGCTAATGGCAAAGGAAGAGATTATTCCAGAAGCAGCGAGTACAGGAATGTTTCGGGTACTGCCAGTAGTGGCGATGGCAGCTGTTTTGACAGCGTTTTTGTATATACCAATCTGGAATACCAAAGCAATTACTTCTTTTAATGGAGATTTAGTGGTAGTTTTCTATCTTTTAACGATTCCAACCTTAACCTTTTTTTTGGCAGGGTGGCATTCGGCTTCTCCCTTTGCCATGTTAGGTTCGTTGCGAAACGTTACTCAGCTATTTGCTTATGAAGTGCCTTTATTGCTTTCATTAATGGGACCAGCGCTTCTTTCTGGCTCATGGTCGATTAGTGGGATTGTAACTTTTTTTACAACACATCCTGCTTTAATTCCGGTCAATCTAATTGGACTGATAGTAGCTTTGATTGCAGTACAAGGTAAATTGGAACGAGTTCCTTTTGATATACCTGAAGCTGAAACAGAGATCGTTGGTGGTACTTTTACTGAATTTACTGGAAGACTGTTGGCTTTGTTTCGTTTAGCAATTGATCTGGAAATGGTAGTTGCAGCAGCATTGCTTTCGGCGGTCTTTTTAGGTGGTTCTCTAGGACTACATCCATTACTTGGTTTCGTTTTGTTCATTGCGAAAACTCTATTGATTGTGGTAATCTTGACTGTTTTTCGAACAGTAATGGCACGAGTACGAATTGAGCAGATGCTTCGTTTTTGCTGGAGACATTTGATGCCAGTTGCTCTTTTGCAGACTTTAATTAATGTGTTAATCAAAGCTTATTTTTTGTAAGCAAATTGAGGTGAAGTAGATGAAGTATCCTGGGAAAATTTTTCCAGAAGTTTGGCGAGCGTTATTTAAAGCCCCAGCGACGATTAATTATCCAAGCCAAAAGGCAGAAATGCCTGCTAATTATCGTGGTAAAATCGCATTTGAAGCTGCGAAGTGTATTGGTTGCAAATTTTGTATGCGTGATTGCCCTGCTAAAGCAGTCGAGATTGAAAAAGTAGGCGAAGAGAAGGTTTTTCGAGCCAAATTTTATCTTGATCGTTGTATTTATTGCGCTCAATGTGTTGATAGTTGTCCCAAAAAAGCTTTAAGTAGTACTTCGGAATTTGAATTAGCTAGCTATGAACGTAAAAGTCTGACGGAGGTTCAGGAATGAATGAACTGATTGAGCGACTGGAATCCATTTTTCAGTCCGGAAATCGGATTGCTTTTTTGGGAGTAGGTTCGCCATTGCGTGGGGATGATGCGGTTGGTTTAATGATTGTTAATGAATTGATGCAAAAACTAAAGACCAGACCTCAAATAGAAGTCCGGTTTTATTTGGGTGAGTCTGCACCAGAAAATTTTACTGGAGAGATCAGAGAGTTTGCTCCAACTCAGGTAATTATTGTTGATGCTGCGGAATTAGGATTAGCTCCGGGTACGTTTAGTTTGATCGAACGAGAGGCAATTGGAGGAATTAGTTTTTCTACCCACGTTTTGCCGTTAAAGATTATTGCTGATTATTTGGTGACCACTACTAATTGTGAAGTTTTGCTGATTGGGATTCAGCCTCAAGAGCTTGAATTTGCAATGCCGATTTCTTCAAAAGTAACTGAAGCAGCCCATGGCTTTATAGCAGAGTTATTGAGTAAATTGAATCCAGTCTAAAAAATATTTTAGCTTTGATGTTTTTTTTCGTAAACATTACTAATGTATCAAAGACTATAGAGTTCACTGTTTGACTATGTTGTACAACAGACTCTATAGTTTTTTATAATGAAAATTTCTTAAAATGCCGATAAATTTTAGTAGAAAAGCTTTTCAAAGTGGATGATTTACAGTATTATATAAGAGATGAAAAAGTTAGATCTATTAGGGGATGATTTTAATGAAATTTTTCAACACAGATTACATTAAATATGATTGTTTGCATACTTGGAGGAAATGTGATGAAAGAGGGAATGGATAATGTTTGGCTATCAAAAGGAGTGGTCTTGCAGAGCAGCTATCAGATAAGGAAAAAAATTGCAATTAGTGAACTTTCTATTGTATATCTCAGCTATGATCTGGTCAAACGAAAACATTGTATTATTAAGGAATATTTTCCTAGAAAAATAGTGTTGCGAGATTTAGATCATCAAACAGTAGTATGTCGTAAGTCGTTAATGAAAGAAAAGTATTATCAAGCACGGAACGATTTTTTTTCTGAGTATCAGATTATTAAAAGATACAATCACCCCAATATTGCTAAAGGGCTTGATTCTTTTGTAACTAATAATACAGGATATATTGTACTTGAATACTATCAAGGTAAGACGCTTGATGAATATATCGAAACTCAAAAAGAGATCTCAATTGTTAAATTTTTAAAACAGATTTTTATTTCATTAATATATACTGTTAAACAGTTGCATCAAGATGGAATAATTCATCGTGATCTTAAACCTACTAATATTATTGTTAGTCCTAAAGGGACACCAGTAATTATTGATTTTGGTTCAGCAATTTATTACCAGTATCAAGAACACAAAAAAATCTTTGTGACACCTGGATTTTCTCCAATCGAGTATTATTCTGAGAAAACTAAGCAAGGTAAATATTCTGATTTATATAGTTTGGCAGCGATTTTGTATTATTATTTAACAGGACGAGCTCCATTAGTAGCAACTAATCGTTTACATGAGGATAAAATTGAAGGAATTAATAGTTTGTGTGAGGAAATATCAGGGATTTTTGGGTGTGTAATTATGAAAAATTTGGCATTTGATTATCACAAAAGATTTAATGACTTGAATGCTTTTGAATTTTTTATAAAACTAGAGTGTCTCTTTCAAACAATTAAAAGTAAAATTAAGAAAATTTGAAATATTATTTTAAAAAAACAATAAATATTTACGAAATGATGCAGGGAAATGCAAAGAGTGTATCGAATATGATAAGACGAACACTGGTTTAGATGTCCATTAATGTTAAAAAATGGATAATACTTAAATCGTATGGTATTTTTGTTGATTTTGTGCAAAATTTCGCAACAATAATTAAAGCGTATTTGTTTTTATAGAATTGTAAAATATATTAGAAAAATCCAACAAAATATTTTTTGCTATATCGCATTAGTGTTTTGGTTGACGTTTTTGACAATAATCAATTAAATATAAATTAAAAGGAGAATATTTGTATGGATACTATTTATCAAACCAATCGTACTATTTTGTTTGAAGAAATTAATCCAGAAAAACAAGATTTAATCACCTTGGTAGGCGATGTTAAAGGAATTGATAGCCTAAATGATGAGAAGATCAAAGAGATTAATCAGCATCTGCAGGTCAAAAGCTTTGATGAGTTTTTAAATAAGTTTTCTCCCACAGTCTATTCATTTTATAATGCGTCGAATCAAAAAGTAATTTATACTTTAAAAAAACCAGAAAGTATTCCAGATGAATGTATTTCTGAGATTAAATTAGATCATAATAATGATTTTTTGAAGATGCTATTTACCTTGATCGAGACCAAACGTAGCCAAGGAATCAAGAATGTTGATTTTCGATTTGAAAAAGTTTTGGACATGATCTCACCTAAAAAAGTGATGGAAGATATTAAACAGGTACGGAAAGAGATACATTATCTTTATAATAAGTACGAAGAGTTGGAAGATGGCGATCCAAAGAAATTAGATATGGGCGACAAATTGAATCAAAAATTTGAAGAAGCTAGTCAAAACTATAATAATGTGTTGGCAATGTTGCCCTTGGCAATTGAAGATATCAAAACGAGACTACTGTTTGGAAAAAATCAAGAAGGTAACAAAGCCGAATCGATTCAAATTGGGCTACTAACTATGGGTGATACAGGGGAACTGAGAATTATTGAAGCACCCAAAAAAGAGACTAATGCCTTAATGGTCATGGATGAAGAGAGGAATCAGAATCTTGTGGCGACCTTTGAAGAGGATTATGATGAGATTACTGAAAATGCCTCTCCTTATGTAAAAGATTTGGTGGTGAGAACTTTTTGCCCTTTGCCAGCAATTCAGAATGAGATTGATGTTGCTCGTGAAGTAACTAATTATAATACATATTTAGAGTTTTATAAAACTGCGAAAGATGATTTTGTCAAAACTGCAAAACCATTAGTGGAGATTATTCTTGGTGTGAAAATGTTTTTTGAGCAGTACGATACCAAGAATAAAGGAATGCAGCCAGCTCTCTTAGTCACCAATACTAAACTTGACATGACTGTCAAAAGCAATAATGTACCACGATTAGAGATCTATTTAAATACTGTGAATAATAAGAATGATTTTGCGGACACCATTTGGTTTGGAATTGTGCCAGCTGTTGAGCTTGAATCAAGTGGTGGAGTCAAGACACGACGTGATAGATTCCAAGGTAATAGTCAAGTTAAAACACTTGAAGGTAATACTATGGAGTCATTAAGTGCGTTGTTACAGATTATTAAGCATTATAAAGTGCAGATTTTCTTTAACTTTAATGCAAATGAAGAGACTACCTTTAACAGCATGGCAACGACTGGGATTGAAAAGTATTTAGAAAAATGTGAAACTTTAACGAGGCAAGATTATAGTGAATTTGCGATTCCTTGTCTACCTAATTTTACGATTATTCCTAAAGATAAGTCTGGAGTTGTGATTGATAGCAAGATGCTTCATACCGAAGATGGAGTGAGATTATCACAGGAGAAAGAAGATATCTTAAAGCTTTGGTTGGAAGGGGTCTATATTGATGCTGCATATATTGCGGCAGGACTTGTTGCAGCTTATCAGTGTCCAGATTATCTCAAGGGATATTTTAAGAATATTACACGTGATTTTCCTGGAGTTCGTTTTGATATTGAGTATGGTGATAATAACCTCAAGGTTGTCACTACAATGGCAAAAGAGATCTCCGGTTTTACGAATAATATTAAAGATGCAATTAACCGCAAGAACTTTGGATTTATTTTTTCTTCGGAAAATGCTCAATTGCAAGGAAAAGATATTAAACGAATTACTGTCTATAAAGCGCGAAGTTTAGCAGTTATAGATAATGGCTTCGATTCAATTTATAAAACTCAAGTAAGTACTTATATTGAACGATTGTTGCGTTATCAAACTAATGACTTCAAGCAGGAACATATTGTACAATTCTTTAGTACTAATCCAAATAGTCAAAAAAGAAAATGGTCTAATGCTAATAATTTTGTCAATTCAGTTTTACAAACTGGTGATGATATTAATTATACGATTGAAGCAGAGAGCAATCTTTGTCAAATCGACCTTGCCTTTAATGGTAATGTGAAAAATCTTGAAGTATCAATTAGCAAGAGTACTAGTGCAAGCCAAGCCAAGGAATAATTTCGTTATTATATAACAGCATCTATCGGGTAAGATAATCTGCTCTTGTGATAATGTTGTTTTATATAATATAAACTACTAATTTTAAGGAGGATATCAAAATGTCAGACAGTTTACAGTCGTCTCATTACACGTTGAAAGTAGAAGGTGGCGAGGCAATCGAGTTAAAAGAAGGAGATATCGAAACCGCAGAGTTTAGAGTGGATTCACCTAATGATGCTGATGCCAGAAGTAACAAAGTTGCTATGTTATTAGAAGTAACTGGTAAGATTTCACATGGTAAAAATGAAAGTGAAACCATGAAACTTGCTAAATGGTCATTGATTCCTGCTGGCGCTAAGGATGTAGAGCGGAAAGTGACTATTGAACTGGTAAAAGCTAATAAAGTTTTAAGACAGTATTCTTTCTCTCATGCGTTTGTAGTCGATTATACCGAAACGATTAGTGACGAAGGAACTGGTACTTACAAAATTTTGTTAAAACAAAATCGAAGCATCTCTGGTTCGAAAGTGACGATTGAAGGCGGATACGATAAATAATTTTTTTTAAAAATTATTTCATGGTAAAAAGGCAGATTATTTCTGCCTTTTTACAGAATATTTGAAAAACAGGAAAGAGTGTCAAAAAAGCAATGAAAAACTACTATGAGATTTTAGGAGTTTCTCGCCAGATTACTTCAGATGAATTGAAAAAAGTATATCGAAAATTAGCACGTCAATATCATCCAGATGTAAATCTAGGGAATCAAGCTGCTGCAGAAAAATTCAAGTTAATTAATGAAGCTTATACGACCTTAAGTGATGAAAATGCTCGAAATGTTTATGATATGAAACTTGATGGGAATAAAACTAATAATTCAGCTCAAAATTTTACCGATGGAAAAACAACTAAAACAGAACATTCGTCAAGTAATGGTCAAATTGACTTAGAGAATATCGAAAAAAGTTTTGAACAGTTTTTTGGCTTTAATCCGAAGAATAATCAGATGAACGAGAAGAATGAAGCTAAAAAATCAAATCCAATGGATACCAAAGACATATTTGAAAGCTATTTTAAGGTAAAAAAGAAATAGCTAGTTAACTGAGGTGCGAAAATTATGAGTAAATTTGTTGAGAATTTAAACTTTTTCAAAATTATGAAACGGTATTTGATTATTAAAAAGATTCAGAGTCACTCTCAAAGCAAAGGTAAAGGGAGTCTTTTTGGGGTTGAATTATTATCAGCGTTCCTAATAACAGTATGCTTGATTTTGGGATATCTATTTCTTAAAACAGAGCTACCATGGTATTGGTTTCTGCCTGGAATATTAGTGATTTTGTTTTATTTAATTTGGGTCACCATTTATGTGCGTAAATATAACATTAGTTATTCTGGGATTCAAAAATTAATCCTTAAGGATGAAGAAGGACGTAATATTAAAGAGTGGTATGTCGAAGATAAGAAATCATTATTAATTGGCAGGAAGGCTCAAGATAATGAGGTTGATATAGATTTGTCCGAGTCTGAGTATGTAACCTTGATCAGCAAACAACATGCAGTTTTAAATTTTAGTGATAACATTTGGTATATTGAGGATATAGGTTCTTCTAATGGTACTGGTTTGAAAAAAATTAATGAGGGTAAAAAATTTAAATTAGAACAAGGAATACTATATAAGATTAACTCTGGAGATACGATATATATTGCAAACACAAAATTAGTAGTTAAATAGTAATTATAATAATTGGAAGGAATTGAGTGAAAAATGAGTTTAGTGAGATGTCCCAATGGACATATGTACAGTGTGAGAAAGCATGGCAATACTTGCCCTTATTGCAATGTCTCATCAGATAATGGTTCAAGTGGTAGTGATGTACGTAAACCTGCTGGGAGAAAAGTACACACTATCTCAAATACCAATGATAATAATGGTAAAACACAGGCGTACTGGGAAAATCAAGAAGGATTGGAACCAGTGGTGGGCTGGTTGGTCTGTATTGAGGGCGCACAGCGAGGAGAAGATTATCAGATTCGAAATGAGAAGAATTTTATTGGTAGATCTGAGGATATGCACATTCAAATTGCGGGTGATAACTCAATTTCTCGAAAAAATCATGCAGTAATTAGTTACAATCCGATTCAAAGAAATTTCTTTTTGATCCCTGGAGATGGCGTAGGAATTGTTTTTCGCAACAATGAGGCTATTTATTCACCCACCGAATTGTCAGCTTATGATGTCTTGCAAATGGGAAAGAGCAAATTTATTTTTATTCCCTTATGTGGGATTCATTTTGAGTGGGAAAATGATGACAAAAGGAACTGATAACAATGCTTAAAATTTTTGTTAATTCGTTTTTAAAAAACATCATCCAACGTCCTAAAATATTAATTGGACATGCACAGCTCCTTGGAAAGCGTAAGGAACAAGAAGACTCTTTTGCTACTTTTAATAATGAGTTTGGGGTTTTGGGAGTTCTTGCCGATGGGATGGGCGGTTATTCAAATGGAAAGATGGCAAGTAGTACGGTGGTCAATACTTTTGTGAGTGAGTTTGCAAAAACTAGAAATCCGGAATCACTGGAAGATTTTTTTATTAATACGGCTAACCTAAGTTACTCAAAGGTATGTGAAAAAGGCAAAGGAATTAAAACAGGGACTACTTTGGTTTCGGTGATAATTTTTGAAAAAAATCTTTATTGGACTTCAGTAGGAGATAGTGCGATTTTGCTGTTTAGTAAGGGTGAATTAATAAATTTAAATAAAAAACATATTTTCCAAGCTATTTTAGAAAAAGAATATGTGATGGGGAATATTACTAAAGAAGAGATGATTAATAATCCCAAAAAAAAGAGATTAACTAGTTATCTTGGTTATGACGGTTTTAGGGATATTGATATTTGTAAAAAGCCAATTCATTTACAGCATGGTGACAAGGTGATTGTTTGTAGTGATGGAGTTTATAATAGTTTGACTGAGATTGAGTTAGAAGCAATTTTAATTAAGAATAATTCACCAGTTAAAACTGCAGAAGAGATTATGGAAATGATTAAGCAAAAAAATCTTTCCGATCAAGATAATGCTACCATTATAATTTTGGAAAAGCGATAAAAAAAGGAAGAGTAACTCAATGAGAAAACAGAGTTGTGAATTTCAAACTGATTTTCTAACTGAAGCAGGGACATTAAATGTTAATCATGATTATTTTGCTTTTGTAGAGTTAGATGATTTTGCTTGTTGGGTAATTGCTGACGGCTTAGATTCTGATGAAGAGAATGAAAGTGCAGAAATGGCGGCACATCATATTTTTGAGGCGTTTATGGAGAAGCCGACCATATCTCGTGGACGATTGAAAAATTATTTTATGGCAGCACATCGTGTTTTGAAGGAAGCAAGCCGTAATGTGCGTCTTAAAGTGAGTCTAACTATGGTAGTAACGGATTATTCCAAAATAGTTTGGCTTGTAGCAGGTAACTCTAGACTTTATCATTTTCGTAAAGGAATCTTTAATTTCAGAAGTAAAGATCAAAGTATTGCCCAGATGCTCTTAAATTCACGTAAGATTACTGAAGCTCAGATTAATAGTCATGAAGAACGAAATAATTTGATTAATTACATAGGAAAATTAAATATGTTTAAACCATATATCTCCCGTAAGTATGATTTAAATGATGGTGATGTAATGCTGCTTTGTACAGCAGGATTTTGGGAGAATATGTTTGATTATGAGATTAATAATGCGGTACATAATTTGAATGAACCAATTGAATTAATTGATAATTTGGAAGAAATGTTGTTGGAACGGCAAAACGAAGTGGTAAATAATTATACAATTGCAGCTGTTTTTGCCAAAAAGGTGTTTCCAGAGAACAAGCTTTTTAATACTAATTTTCAAGAGACAATAAAAAAAATAGCAGTCGTAGTGATTCCGATGTTGCTGATAGGCTTAATTGGAATGTTTGTGAATCGTAAAATTAATGAAGTGAAACAAAGAGAACTAGCTAAGATTCAGGCGATTCAAAAGAAGAAGATGGCGAAATTAATGGCGAAAAAGAATGAGGAAAAGAGTGAAAAGAAGGGTGATCAGTTAGTTGCAGAAGGAGAATTTCCGGCAGCTTTAAATGAATATAAGGTAGCTCGTGAGGCAGCGGAACTGATTAAAGATACTGTTAAAGTAGAGGCGAATAAACAAAAATATGAGATCACCAAGATGATCATTGATGCAGATGGATATTTTAATAGCAAAGCCTACGAAAGAGCAATGAATAGCTATTTGGATGCTAAAGTCAAGGCAGCTAATTTTCCCGAGTATGACAAGAAGGAACTTTTAAAGAAGCTTGCCAAAAGCAGAGATTATCTGAAAGTAATTGAGATTAGCCGTGAAGGAGAGAATGCGCTTAATAGAAAAGAGTTTGAAACTGCTAGGGCGTGTTTTCGAGAAGCACTTCGGCTTGCTAAAAGTGTTTATTTTGAAGAGATGAAGGCAGAGCTTGAAAGTAGATTGAGTGATGCTGATACTAAGAAAGACGAGCAAGAAAAGGAAGATAAATTATTTCATGGTAAACTGTTGGAGAGTCGTGGTGATGAACTCTGCCAACAAAAGAGGTTTGATGAGGCTATTTCGAGTTATAACAAAGCTAAACGGGTTTATGAAGAATTAAAAATTAGTGATAGTATTTTAAATGTTAATGGTAAGATTAAAAATGCTCAAGAAGAAAAAGACAAGAAAATTTTGTGGATTTTTCCGAATAATTAGTTTATTTCAAGCTATTGAGATGAACTTGCCGAATAATTGGAGGATGCAAGATGAGAAAAGGAAATAGTACATTTTTAACTGGTTTTCTTTCCGAAACAGGTACTTTTCGCTTTAATCATGATTATTTTGCTTTTGTAGAATTAGATGATTTTGCCTGTTGGATTGCTGCGGATGGGATTAATTCTGATGAGAAGAAAAAGAGTGCTGAGATTTTAGCACACCATCTTTTTGCAGAGTTTACAGAGAACCCAACGATGTCACGTAGAATACTTGAAAAATATCTTGATAATGCACAACAAGCTTTGAAAATTGAAGGCGGAGCTCAGAAATTAACTGCTAGTTTAGTGATGGTAGTTACAGATTATGCGCGAATTATTTGGGTGGTTGCAGGCAATTCCAGATTATATCATTTTCGTAAAGGTAGTTTTTCTTTTAAAAGTAAAGATCAGAGTATTGCAGAATTAATGGTGGAAGTAGGTAAAGTTGGTGTTGAGGAATTAGATCAACATGAAGAACGACATAATCTTTATAATTATTTTGGTAATGTAAAGAAGTTTAAGCCATTTGTATCTGCAGCTTATGAGCTAAATGATGGTGATGTAATATTGCTTTGTACTGCTGGTTTTTGGGAAAATATTAAAATAAATGAGATGATTGCTGCACTCAAAGAATCAGAAACGCCAGATAATTTTGCAGATAATTTGGAAGAGATTATTTTAAAAAAACAGAATGATGCATTAAATAATTATACAATTGGTGCAATCTATGCTGATAAAGTTTTCAAGGAACAAC
>Ga0315295_10000883_pt1 | contig 25554 bp, 21 predicted proteins | sample YL17G14_0_MG_FD_204453 | JGI IMG/M metagenome (GOLD analysis project Ga0315295, IMG submission 204453) | Sediment microbial communities from Yellowstone Lake, YNP, Wyoming, USA - YL17G14_0 | ecosystem: Environmental > Aquatic > Freshwater > Lake > Sediment | place: USA: Wyoming | collected... | reverse complement strand
TCGAGAGCGTTTGCCCCCAGGACTTCGCACAAATTCGCAATTTCATTGATGAAACTAATGGATGTCGAAAGAAAGACGTTTGAAGCGTGCTTGGCCATCTCCGCTGATTGGATATCAGTATAAACGATAGGCCGTCCTAACGGCTCATACAAAGCGGAAACCCGCTTGGCAACCATAGGATCATTGCAGCCCACGACAAAGCGATCGGCCTGGCGGAAGGTTTCTACAGCGATTCCCAAGCGGAGGACCTCAGGGATATATGTTACAGCACCATCGTAAACAGGTGCAAATCTACGTACGACTTTGGAAAGGTCTTCACTGGTTCCAACGGGAACCTGGGCTGAGATACATAACACAATATTCATGTGAACATGCTTTCCAATGTTTTCAGCGATGGTATAGATTGGAGACAGATCGGAGTCATCGTTCATATCTACAGGGGTATCGGTACAGATAAAGACGAACTCCGCTCCAGCAAGTCCTTCCAAATAATCAATAGTGTAAAGCAGCCTCCCAGCTTCGATATTGCTCCGAATAATCTCTGGTAAGATCGGTTCATACACAGGGGGATTCCCGGCATTCAACTGTTTTGCCGTTTTCTCATCACAAACACCCCGCACATTGTTTCCAAGGTCAGCCAGACAAGCCGAAACCACAGATCCCTGGTGCCAAATTCCCGTTACGCAGATATTTGCCATGAGTGCCTTTCTATTAGTTCAAACATTACCATGCAAAATTACACATAAGGATTCACTCATCATTCATCTACTCTTCACAGCCAGGATAGGGCGAAAGAAATCCACGGTTCTTCTAAGCCCCTCTTCCAATTCAACTTGTGGCTGCCAGCCTAAAATGCCTCTTACTTTACTAGCATCCAGACAACTTTTTCGAACCTCACCAAGCTTAGGCGGCCCATGAACTTCTTTGGTATCCGAATTGATAATATTTTTCAAACGATGAAAAATCGTATTTACCGAGGTCCCAATTCCCCAGCCTAAATTGAATACGTCATTATCCCCATTGTTTAGCGCCAACAGATTCGCATAAGCAACATCCCCGACAAATACATAGTCCCGCTCCTGTTCTCCGTCACCGTTAATAATTGGTTGAATGCCGCGCAGCATTTGTCCGGTGAAAATAGAAACGACGCCGGCCTCACCTAATGGATCTTGGCGTGGACCGTACACATTTGGGTAGCGAAAGATTGTATATTGCAAACCATAGTTGACTGCAAAGACAGGCAAGTACAACTCAAAACTTGCCTTGCTTGCTCCATAGGGATCGCGTGGGGCTATCGGATGTTTCTCGTCTGCAGGCAAATATTGCAATTCCCCATAGACGCACCCACCGGTCGAAGCGTAGATGAATTTGCGTACGCCATATTTCCGGCTGCACTCCAAAAGATTGACTCCACCTCGAATATTTACGTCCGCATAGACTAACGGATCTTCCATAGAGGCCCGCACATTCCCACGCGCAGCTTGGTGATTGACAATATCAAAACGCTCATTCATGAATAAATGTGGAAGGTCAGAGTCACGTACATCTATTTTTAAAAAGCGAGCGCGGGGATTCACATTTTCACTATGGCCAGTTGATAGATCGTCAATCACAAACACTTGGTGGCCTTGCCCAATATAAGCATCCACAATATGTGACCCAATAAAACCCGCGCCTCCTGTCACTAATATTTTCATTCAGCCCCATATTCGTAAAGAAACCATTTTAATGTGCACCTCGCATCTTTAACAATACCGGCATCGTCATCATAATTCTAAAATCCATCGGGATATTCCAACAACAAGGCTCATATTTATCCCCTGGATAATCCTCAATAATGTCTCCATAAAATATGGCAATATTACGTTCCACACATCGTTCGAATGCATGGATAGTCAATTCCCAAGGTCAGCCCGACAAGCCGAAATAACCGCTTCCTAGTGCCAAATCCCAGTTATGCAGATATTCGCCATGATCGCTCCTTCATTCATTGAATCATGCTTCCGGTCTTATTATCTGTTCTGCCTGCCGGAAGAGTTCATCGCCGGTGTGTTACTGGTGCATCCACTCGATATACTTCCGATACCCTTCAGGAATATAGATTACTATTTCATAGGTCTGGATTCATTTCTTATGTGTTGTTTTTCTCATGTGGTAGATACAATTCAGGATTGATCTTACGAAGAGTGTATGAATCGATACGGCGCAAGGTATAGGCATCCGATCCGGCTATCCGGGCTGGCTGTTTAGCCATTCTTCGCCAGTCATCATGGACAGCACTAATAAGACGACCCGTTAAACTTCCGGACTTGTCTGATGCTAAGAAAACGGCTAAATCTGCAGGAACACTAAGAGGTGTGCCACCGGTCTCCATATGTCGTTTCGCCTCTTCTAAGCCTTTAGCACCTGCTCTCTCGCCAGCAGCAAGAACCTGTTCCATCATCTGAGTTTTGCAGGGCCCTGGGGCAATCGCATAAATTTGGATATTATAGTCAAAAACCTCTTGAGCCAAACTCTCAGTCAAACGGACCACTCCTGCTTTCGCAGCACTGTAAGACGTGAATCGTTCACGAGGAGTAGCTGCACCTCCCCCAGACAGATTGATGATCTTCCCAAACCGCTTTGCCAGCATGATTGGCAAAACTGCCTTGGTGCAAAGATAAACGCCGACTAGATTGATTTGGATTGACTCAATCCATTCAGCAACTTCGTTATCAACCATCGGTCCGATAGGTCCCTGAACGCCAGCACAATTTACCAAGATGTCCACAGTACCCAGAGTCTCTACGGTCTGGCGTACTAAATGATTAACATCGTCCCAATGGCTGACATCTGTTTTGACTGGCAAAGACAAACGGCCGAGTTCGCAGATACGTGTACTGGTTTCATCAATCTCGCAACGCGTCCTTGCAGCCACTGCAACGCTCGCTCCCTCTCTAGCAAATGCCAAGGCAATGGCCTTGCCAATCCCTCGGCCTCCACCCGTTACAATTGCAACCTTCCCCCGTAGCTCCATATCAACTCCATGCCATCATATGCTTTATGACTATCTGCTCTCGCATAATCTAGTCAGGTTAATTAAATAAGATTTTCCTATTTCCCCGTCCCTATCAGGACGCCCCCCTCAACATCTTTAACAAAATCTTGAAATCCGCCCAGGGTGATCAGTTTTCGATGCAGTCAAGGTCCATGCGTACCCACTTGTTGAAATCAGTGATCGCATTTCTCCCATTAACTTGCCACAAACAGGCAACCCCTGGCATTATGCCCAGCTTTCTCCTGTGCAACCTCTCATGTCGAGCCAATTCTTTGGTGAAGGCCGTCCGAGGTTCAACGAGGCTCATATCCCCCTGAAGACATTTTAGAGTTGAGGGAGTTCATCCAAACTATATTTTCTTAAAAATCTTCCAACTCTGGTTATTCTTGGATCGTTTTTGATTTTAAAAACAGGACCCTTCATCTCATTGAGATCCATTAAATTCTCTTTAATCTCATCAGCGTTGATCACCATTGTCCTGAACTTCCAACTTCGGAAGGGCTTTTTATTAAATCCCATGACATCCCATTCATAAAAGGCCGGACCTTCTGAAGTGACTTTCACCAATATTGCTATAACCAAGAAAAGCATAGGGGGAATTACAAGAGAGATTTCAAACACTAGAATATCCGTTAACCTCTTTAAAGTAAAGAGACCATTCGGTATTGGGAATGGTTGTTAATCTAATAATGGGTAATTAAAACTAACACACTTATATAGAAGGGGAGGTTCAGAAGGCAGTTCTTCCTTTCCTAAACAGCTTATTCTTCACAGAATCTGTCTGCCAACCTGGATTGCCATCCTAGATCTTTTTCTTTTTCATTAATACAAGGTTCAATACATTAGTCTGGGATAAAGAGAAGAGTGAAAGCAATATTTTGTTGAACACCAGGTCAAGATTTTTTTTAAAGATATGCTTTCCCCACCGGGCCCTGTAAAAGCGGGCGAGATATCTACACAAAAAAGACGGGACAGGCATAGGATGAAACGCAGCCTTGAGTCTGTTCTCTAACCTAGTCCCATCGATGAGCTTGGAGGTAATCATAATGCTGGTAAAGATATCTAACTTGTCCTGTATCCAAGGGGTCTTCAAATGTTGTCGATTATAAACTGACCATTCTTCGAGCGATTGGGGAGCTTCAAACCCTTCTTTAAGAGCCAAGTCAAATAATTCTGTGCCGGGATAAGGGACACAAACGTAAAATCCTGAAACCTGAGCTTTAGGGTTCTCTTTCAACAATCTCAGCGCCAAGTCAACACTCTGCATCAATTCTTCATAGCTTTCGGTGGGAAAACCCATCATGAGGTTATAAAGGGGCACAATGGAGGTCTTGGCCAGACACCGGTTAGCTTCTAACATATCGGCGACGGTTTCGCCTTTACGGATTACCTTCAAAATACGATCTGAGCCAGATTCTATGCCAGGTTGTACTGCACATAAGCCGTTCCTATCTAAACTAGATAAGTCCATCGCCTTCAGCCTATCCATCCGCGCTTGAATCCACCACCTAAATTTACCGCCGATCAAGGAGGCAATTTTCTCAGCCCTGACTCGGTCTACCAGAAACTCTTCGTCATGAAAGGTTATGGCATCCAGACGGTATCTGTCCACAAGATTCATTACTAGTTTGTAGGTTTTCTTTGCACTCATGCTCCGCCATCTACGTTTTGACAATCTGGGATTACAGCAGTAAGTACATTCCCAAGGACAACCTCGGCTTGATATGAATAACAAGCTTCTACTATTTTTTCCGAAAAACCTGCCTTGGCTGCCAATGTAATTTTCCATATCCACCAAATAATAAGGCAGGTCAGGCAAGGCTTCCAGATCAACGGGACCCTGTGGTTCAGTTCGAACTGAAACACCATTCTCTTTGAAGACGATCCCTTTGACATCCCTTAAGGGCTGGCTTTTCTCAAGTGCTTTGACTAAGTTGCAAAAGGTTAGTTCCCCTTCGCCCACAACGACAATATCTACAAGGGGGTTTTGAACTGTCTGCTCAGGCAACAGCGTCCCATGAACTCCTCCCCAAACGACTTTTATCGAATCTCCAACCTCTTTAACAATTCTCGCTGCCTGAAGGGCATATTTGATTTGAGGACCCGTCATAGAAGAAACGCCCACACATAAGGGATTTGCTTTCATCTCCCTCCTCAGGGTCTCTTCCCAATCGGGATCAATTCGTTGGTCGATAATTTTGACCTGGTAATCTTGTGTTACCAGGGAACTTGCTGCTAACACAGACAGAGGGAGGTCAATTGATACTTTTTTTATGTCAAAACCGGTTTTTGGGTATACCAGGATTACGTCTGCCACAGCATGAACTCCCTATCGAGCGTGTAACTGATGGTGAAACGAAGCGAGAAAGTGAATAAACTTATTTCATGTTACGATGAATTTGTGCAAACCGTATTTTCGGCTATACTCCAAAAGATAAACTCCCCCCGGACATTTACGTCTGGATAGACTAACGGATCTTCCATGGAGCCACGTACATTGCCCCACGCGGCTTGATGATAGACAATATAAAATCCCTCCTCCTCGAACAAATGTCGAACGTCAGGAAAGTTTTCGTGATTAACGATTAATCAACTAGCTAAAACAAAAACTGAATCCCTGGCTCTCTTTTAAAAATACACATACATGAACGTACTACTATTAACCGATATTTTCTCTTTAGCCTCTGTATTCTTTACAAGGATCCATTTTAATGGGCCCCTTGCATCTTCAGCAATACCGGAACTGTCTTAAGTATAATTCTAAGGTCCATCGGGACATTCCAATTATTGATATAATAGAGATCATACTGAATACGTTCTTCAAAGCTAACCTCGTGCCGTCCACTGACCTGCCAGAGGCCAGTAATCCCTGGCTTCACGCTTAATACCTTGGCCTTCGCCTCACCATACTTGTTCCATTCGATATCACCTAGCATCCGGGGACCCACGATACTCATCTCACCCTTTAACACATTAATAAACTGGGGCAATTCATCAAGGCTTGTCTTGCGAAGAATGCGACCGATCTTTGTCACCCTTGGATCTTTTTTGATCTTAAGGGAGCCTTGATATTCAGCCAGTAGATCATTGTTACTCTGCAATAATTCATGGGCATTTTCTACCATGGATCGAAACTTCAGGGCCACAAATGGCTTCCCATGTTGCCCGATAAGCTGTCTTCGATAAAAGACCGGACCTTGAGACGACAGCTTAATCAGTGCTGCGACCAAACCCATTAAGGGTGAAAGTATCAGAAGGGCGATACTGGAAAAAAAGAGGTCGAAAACTCGTTTTATGATCTCCTTTTCCGCTGACCAATTTATTTCGGTAAAATAGGCACTTGGAAATCCAGCAAAGGAATCACTCCTCCAGGCATACGTAGAAGCAACTTCCTTATCAAAGAGATACCTGTTGATAATCCTGAGTGTTATTCCGGTCTGTTCACAGATTTTGAGAACCTCGGAGAATCGATCACTATCCTGCCTTGTTAAGATCCAAATGGCCTGAGAAACAGGCCTATTATTTAGAACCTCCTTTAGATTTTTTATAATGCCTAATTGGGAAAGAGAAGTTGAGTTATCCTCACTATTCGTATTCACATAGCCGATAATTTTAAGTGACCTCTCGTTCTCCTTAGGCAAAATTTCTTTATCAAACATTGACACGCTCATTCCGTCACCAATCAGAATCACTTCTTCCGTAAAATTTCCCCGTTTCCTCTTCCTTTTTATTAAGAAGTGGAAGGTCATACGGTAGAAAGTCATCAAACTGAACGAGGACAGATTGAGCGTGCCCATGAATAGGCGGCTCATCTCCAATTCCTTCAGTAAGAATATAATTAATGTGGAAAGAGCAAAGCTGAATATAGTAATCTTCACCATTTTCCCCAAAATGGTCAGGTAAGACCACTCAATGAGTTGCTTGTAAGCACCCTCTATCTTCATGAGAATAAACCATAGAGGTGTGACAACGATCAATATCCAGGCCCATGCTGTCATTGGAGGCATCTGACCTTCTGGATAAGGCGATAAGAAAAATTTTAAATAAGGTAACACAAAATAAGAGATACAGAAGGCAAGGGAAATACATGCCAGATCCAAGTAAGGAAAATATTTTTGTACAATCGTCTTTGGAATGTTGCTTCTCATATGCTGCTCAGTAAGCTTAATAGAAGATGCTGACAAGCCTTGGTACAAACATCATGTGAAAAAATCTTTCGGCCGTTCATCGACCTGTGTTAGTAGATGGCAGAGTAGCCCCTACATTGCTGCCCTAATTCATGACTAAGATTCAGCAAAATAGCGGCCTAACTTCTTAAAAATTGTTGGAAGTCTGTGATAATGTGAACCTATCTTAAGGCCGAGGTACCCACAAATTGTTTGCAACATGAATACTGCTATACTGTGATAATCTCGGTTACTTGCAAAAAAGAGGAGACCACTCTTTAAATATTTGAACCCCTCACCAGCATAATTACTCTCTTTGATTTTAAGGACACTGTTGAGCAATGCACCCGAATCAAAATACCTTCTGAACAAATCAATCGCTGAATGATTGTGACAATGACGGACAACCGACTCAGATTGATAATATATCATATAACCAGCGTCTATAACCCTTTTTGTAAATTCATAATCTTCATAAATATTAATTTTTTCATTGAACCTAAACTTACTCCAGACATCGCTTCTGATAGCACAACTGACTGTAGAAAAAGAATAGAGGCGGTGTTTAAATTCACTGGCGAGTTTTATTTCCTTTTGCATGGATTTTTCGGGATAGTTCCATTTAATTCTAAACTTATTGGTAGGGTTTGTTTCAGGGCGAGGAATTTGGCGGCTGTATACCGCTGCACAGTTAGGGTATCTATTAAATGGCTCAATCAATTTGATAAGCCAATTCTCATCTTCCGGAGATGCGTCACCATTTAGAAAGACGATAATTTCTCCAAAACATGCTGATGCACCGAAATTCCGTGTAATCGCGTGATGAAAGGTGCCTTTAGGGATTTGTTTACATTTAACAAAATCATATTCCTGTGCTAAAGTACCTGTTCCGTCACTCGATTCATTATCAAGGAGAATGACTTCATGTACAGACAGCAGTTTTTTTTCTACAATCTTGCCAATTAGACATAATGTCGGGGTGATTGTCTCAATTTGATTAAGGGAGAAAATAAGAATCGATACATTCATAGTTCACCCCCCCAACGGAAAGATAATTTACAACATAATACTGGGGCATTTGCTTGTTGGGCTTTCACCACCCGTGCCACTGTAATGCCTTGTCATTAGAATCGCTGCAATAATTAGAAGCTCCTTGAATCACTTTGGCCTCAGTTCCAAGTTTGTAGGTGAGAAATCAGGTAATAGCCCCATCATTTTGAAAATCTTGCCCTCAAATCCATAACAGGTACAGTTATTAGCATTAGTAATGTACTACAGGCCATAGTGCTCTGTTCTAACGAACTATACAACCTTCTTGGTCGGTAAACGGCTGGCCACTTCTGTTGCCACGACTTTGATCCCCTTTTTGAGGAAAAAGCCAAAGTCTTTTAGACTGGCATCGCCGGATTTAAGTATGCACCAAGCCTTGCGTGCCATGCCCCGGGTTTTCAACCGCGCCTGCTCTGCCCCTGAAATGTTCGGCAACTGCATTACGAACCAATCGCTACTGATCCAAGCGTCCCAGTTATCGGCCAGTCCTGGCTTTATAAGCCCATGCCGCTGAGCAATATCGTAAAGCTTGCTCCCCGGATAAGGGGTAGTAATGGACCAATTGATATGATTAAGGAGCTTCTGGCTCAGGAGGTAATCTGCAAAGTCCAGGGTGCGCTTGCTCGCCGCCGTATCCTCGAAGCGCAATTGTCCATCTTCTTCCCATACGTTGTATATCATAAACAGCCCCATGATTTGAATGCCATACTTGCGTAAGAGTTTGCAGGCGGCAATTACCTGGTCTGTAGTGATATTTTTTTGAATGCCCTTGAGGGTTTCTGGGTTACTGCTTTCGATACCCAGATGGACGTACCAACAACCCGCCTCCGCCATCAATCGTACAAGTTCCTCTGGTAGCGGATGGACTCGCAGTTGGGCTTTCCACGGAATGTCCAACTTCCTTCGCTTGATCTCTTCGCATATGCCAATGGCAGTAGATACAGAGGCGTTGAACTCATCACAGTCGTCCATGTATTCCTTTATCCCGTGGTTTTCCATCAGGTGCTCGATCTCGGCCACCACATTCTGGGGTGACCTGACCCGAATCCAGGGTTTAGACATCTTCCAAACCGGGCTAGCACAGAAGGTGCAGTAAAATGGGCAACCCCGGGTACTCAGCATCTTGGTCTCTGGCACCCGCTTGTGCACATACCAGCCTGAATACGCCCTCATATCAACGAGGTCACGGGCAGGAAAAGGAATGGAGTCCAGGTCCCGAATTAACGGTCGAGGCGGGGTGTGTGTTAGGTGACCATTTTCTTGAAACACAATCCCATTCACCCGGCGAAAGGTTCCGGAGGAAAACCTGCCATCGACTTCGCTAAAGGCAGCCACCAATTCGGCCAGCGTTTCTTCGCCTTCACCCACTACCGCCACATCGGCCACCGAACGTCGCAACAACTCTTCAGGCATAGCAGTAACGTGGGGCCCACCGCCAATCGCCAAAACCTGGGAACGCTCCGCCTTGACCTCATTAATAAGTTTGTAACTACCCAGGGCAGTGGTGGTGTAGAAGGAGAGACCGAGAATGTCTGGTCGGAAATCTCGGACACGATGTAGGGTGTAATCATAACCATGTCGAGCACCATCTATGATGTCGATGTCCAAGTGGGTAAATCTTTGCCGGAGATAGGCCGCCAAATACAATATTCCTAAGGGCGGGCTGATCTGCTCCCCTAGTTCTCCCAACCGAGTAGGTTTGATCGGTGGCCCGAAAACAAGCTGTACTCGGATAGGTTTCATCTTAGACTCCGTAGCGGACTAAGCGTCCGAAAAGCTGGTGGCCGATGAGGCGTTCAAGTAGGCCGAGGGAAAAACCGATCATCTTGGCACTGTCACAAGTAGCCAGCAAGAGAGGGATCAAGACCGCGGCCGAAAGAAAACGAGTGAGCCCTTGATCCGAGCCAACGAATGCAGGAATGCGCCTATAGGGTTTGGCCAGATATGCCGCACCAGCTACCGCCAAAGCTACCCAGCCCACCGGATAGGCGAAGCTGGCTACGGCTATGGTGGCCCCTGCGGAATACACCGCGAAACGAACCAGGTAGGCGCTGACAGCCTGCACAGCTAGACCTTCACCCCGACCATACCGGAAATACTTCCAGAACAAATCGCTCAGACTGCGGCTCAGCCGCTTGTAGACCACCGCGTCCTCGGCAAATGCAAGGCGATGGCCGGCCATCGCTAACCGGTAAAAGAACACTGAGTCTTCGGAAAAGTGAAGATCCTCAGGAAAACCACCCACGGTCTGCCACGCCGTTTTGCAAAGAGCTAGCGACCTAGCGCTAGGTATGCTCCTGGAAGGTAGCTTGTGAGCCCGCAGCTCTTTCTGCGTTTTAAACGTTGCGGCCGCTAACGCCTCCTCGAAGAGGCTCTTGGGCGCTGGGGCATAATAACCGGCCACCAGGCCAATGGATGGGTCTTTTTCCAAACGTGCTACGATGTTGGTTAACCAGTCCTTGTCTAGAACACAGCCGCCGTCAGTGCAGACGATGAGCTCACTTTGACTGCGGGCGATAGCCAAGTTTCTGCCCCTGGAAATAAGATTCCCACCAGGAGAGGTCTTGTCGTCCAAGACAAGGACTGTCACGGGCACCGCCGAACGGTCCTTGAACTCGTGGAGGACTTTCAAGGTGCTGTCTGTTGAGCGATCGTCCACGAATACAATCTCGTCGGGCATCCTGGTCTGAGCCAGAATGGAATCGAATAGGGCGGATAGGCTCTTCTCCTCGTTATGGAAGACTGCGATAAGGGAGACCTTGCGCGGCACCAGTTCTTTCATTTATCAATCCCTATAAAGTAGGCAACATCGGTTGCAGATAGGAAACTTACCCATCTGCTTAAGTGTTTGCCGGAAATGGACAAACCGGGGACCATTCCAGATCTGCAAGAACTTTTCCTCCCGTATGTTCCCGGCCACAAAATCCAGGCAAGGGCTGACCGAGCCATCGGGTAGAATTAGAACTTCCCTCCACGGCACAAAACATCTTTGTTTAGGACTGAAGTAAAAGTCAGTATAGTACTTTCGAAGCTCCTCTGGCTTGAAATCGATTAGGAACTCGACTGGAACGCGATGATTACCGACCTTGACCATTGAGATCTGTTCGATCAGCTCATCAAGCCCTATGCGGGATGAAACATCTCGAATAAAACCCTTCAGGGAGTATGAGGTAATTCCAAAAAATTTCTTAAAAACAGCGTTGTGCCGGTCCAGCAGCTCCTCATTAATGAACATTACATGGTAGAAGTTCACCAGATCCAGGTTTCTACCATCCAGGCCAGCTAAAAATTCGTTCAGATACCTAAAGTTCAGATCAGAAATCGTGTAAAGGACTTTGAGTCGTGGTGTGGTGCTACCCTGCTTTCGTTTATATTCCGTGATGGTGTCAATGCCAGCAAGCGCTCTTTCATAGGTGCCTGGAACTCCTCGGATGGCATCGTGTACCTCCCTAGGACCATCGAGGGATACAGTGATTTCATCCACCCTCAGGTCAACCAGTTCTTGGTAGTAGGCATTTAAAAAGACGCCGTTGGTTATGATCGATGTAGGGAGTTTTAGGTCATGAAGGCACTTAATAACTTCAGATGTCTTAGAATAGCAGAATGGCTCTCCACCAAACAGCGTAACCTTGGGTTTGAAAGAAGCCATTTCAACGGCCAGGGTCCTAATCTCTTTCAGGCTCAGTTCTTCCTGAGTAGAGCGAGAGGAAAATGGTGCCCCCTCATACCTTGACCCATGTTCACCCCAAAGGTCGCACATCTTGCACCGCAGGTTGCAGCGGTAGGTCAGGAACAAGCAGACTGAGGTTGGAGGCGTACTTCGTCCGTCCCCCAGCCAGTAGGAGCAGTGCTGCATGAGTTTCCCTGAGAGGGTATGGAGAGACCGGCCGGGGTTTAGGGCCGCTCGGCATATTTTGCTTATCGCTAATTCTACGGACACCTTTTTTTCTTCCCTTATTGCCTGCGATGCATGAAATAACGTAACCGGAACACTGCCACTTGAAAAGGCCGATAACGAGTCAGTAGCCGCATCGCTTGATTAATCAGTGGGTTTAGCCTGAGATATCGCAATACCCTCTTTGTCCAAGGTAAGTCCAACGCCTCTTCCACGGCTCGATGTAAGAAGGCATAGTCCACTCCCTTGATCTTGGGGACGAACATGCTCCGGTTGTACTTGGCGTGGGTATCCACCATGGAAAGTCCTTCCTTCCGACAATACTCATAAAGGTCGCTACCGGGTAATGGAGTAAAGAATGAATAACTTCGCTGATCTGGAGCAATCTTCTTGATCATTTGCACTGTCTCCCAAACCTCCGCATTGGTTTCAGTAGGGACACCAAACATATAGTTAGCAAAGATCTTTATCCCATATTTGCGGCAGATCTCAGCGGCCCGGTAGTTTTGCTCCACCGTGACTCCTTTTCTTAAAAACTTCAGTACTCGATCGCTGCCACTCTCGAACCCAATGCTCAGGCCTCTCAGTCCAGCCTCACTCAGTGCCCGGAGAGTCTCCTCCTCATTGCAAATGAAGTCGGCCCGGCTCTGGGCAAAGAAAGGTTGAGTAAATCCATGGGCGCGATACTGGCGAGCAAACTCCTGTGCCCAATTTTTATCTTGAGTCATCGTATCGTCGTGGATCATCAGGCTGTTGAAGCAGTACTTCGATCGGAGCCATATCAGTTCCGACATCACATTTTTCACGCTTCGTTGTCTCAGGTGCCTTCCGAAGATCTTTCTTTCCGCTGGCTGACAGAACCTACAGTTATACTTACACCCTCGGCCAGCAATGATGGTAACAAACGGAGGTCGGAATTCGAAGACCTCGGGAAAGAATGGTGTCCGAAGCTCAGCCTCGTAGTCGAACAGCTCCCGGTCGACGAATGGAAGTCTATCTAAGTCCGGGGTATCACCTACGATGACACGCTCCACATGCCTTCCTTCCGTAAGGTCAGTAAGGAGCCTGACCAAGCTGATTTCTCCCTCCCCCACCACGATATGGTCGACGTCCTTTTCTGCCTTCACCTCCTCGGTGGCCACAGAGGGGTGGATTCCCCCTACCACCGTGATGGCTTTTGGTAGAACTCGTTTACTTATGGAAAGACACCTCATCACGGTATCGTAATCCAAACTCATCATAGTAGCTGCAACTACTTCAGGCTTGCGAGCACGCAACTCCTTCTCGAAGTGATACCAGTTTCTTAGTTTACGCAGGTCTATCAGTTCCGGTTCGAAACCTGCCTTCTTAACGGAGGCGCTTAGGGAACACAGGCCGTGGTGAATGTTGCTAGCCAAGAATCCGAAGGCCGAATTTCCGAATCTATTGAACCCAACATCAGAGATGCTAGGATAGACGAAACAGATCTTCAATATACAAACTCCTTAATTCCATTCCCGCTCCTGATATCGCTCGGCCAGCTTGAGAACCAGTGCCATCACCACTCGCTCTATGCGAGGATTAACCCGATAGGCGGTCCTGGAGACTCCCACCAGTACATAGAGTACTAACCAAAGCATCCTGACCAGGAGAGGGTTTTTGGTCAGCCGCCGGGCGTAGTGGAGCAGCCTGATCTTACCCACTGTCTCTCCGGCTTTAAGTATTGCTTCTTTCATGGGCGGAGCGTAATTAAAGAAGTTGTTTTCGAGGTTGTGGAAGAGGAAGAAAACCCGCTCGAAGAAAGGCACTTTGGCCCGCTCCGATGGCTTGCTCGGCAAGCGCTTATTTAGCCACCACCCTTCGAAGCCGTACTGGTCCTTGTATTCTTCATAAAGCGCAGTGCCCGGTGTCGGCTCAAGAATACCACCCGCAGGGATCATTTCCACGTAGGGCTCGATCTTCTTTATGAAATTTATAGTCTGCTGAATATGCTGAGGAGTCTCCCAAGGGAAGCCATACATGAAGTTCGCTTGGCAGGGCATCCCGGCCTCATAGGTAGCCTTGAGGGCCGCTTCGGCTTGCTCCACAGTGTACCCGCGTCGGGCACGGAGTAGCGTCTCGGGACTGCCGCTCTCTACCCCATAATTGATACCAACACACCCAGCTTGCTTCATCTTGGCCAACAGCTCAGGATCGACCGTGTTCAAGCGAGCAATGCATTTCCAGTGGACTGAGAGTTTCTTCTGCAATATCAGTTCGCAGAACTCCATGACCCGCTGTCTGTTTACAGTAAACAAGTCGTCTACAAAGTTGAAGCTTTGCAGACCATAGGTCTCCATCAGAGCCTCCATCTCCATGATCACGTTGGCCGGGCTGCGCATCCGGACGGTGGTACCAAAGACCGGCTTGGAACAGTAAGTGCAACTGAAGGGGCAGCCCCGGCTGCTGATCAGGGTGCGATACTTATTGATTTCCGGCGCGGTCTTGACGTAATGTTCTCGGATGAAGAGGTGCTTTGCTGGGAAGGGCAAAACATCCAGATCTTCGATAAGAGGACGGGGTGGGTTGTGCCGCACTTCTCCATTAATATGGTAACTTAGCCCCAGAATTTCCTCAATTCTTAGCTCTCCTCTTAGCCACTTGACAAGGTCCTGGATGGCGTATTCCCCTTCTCCACGGACCACCATATCGGCGTGATACCGGAGGGCTTCCTCCGGAAGCTGGCTGGGATGTGGGCCGCCGGCCACAATGGGCGCTTCTATTGATCGGCGGAGCTCTCCTATAAGCTGATAGGAGTACTGGGACCAAGGAATCATAATACCGACACCAACCAAGTCGGGGCGGTAGTCAATCGTCTCGGCCACTAACTCACGCAAAGTATACTGGGTGTATGGTGCACTCGCATCTAAGATGCGTACCTCGCATCCTACCTGCCCCAGCATGGCCCCCAGATAGGCCAACCCCAGTGGAGGGGTGTAGTTGACGGTAGGAGCATGGGATTGCAAGAGGATCACCCTTGTCATCGGTTTCTACCTCCCCTCTCGCCGTTCGACATCAGGGGTATCCACCGGCGCAGGGCCGAGGTATCCATTCCCAGTCGGTTGTTCAACCCACTCAATAGCTCTCTTGAAGCGGGTTTCGACCAGTTGTAAATAACACTGCTCTAGAGCAGCAAAGGCCACATCGGTGCGGTACTTCTCGGCTACCTTGCGGGCCCGCGCACCTATGCGATACCCCAGTTCAGGGTTGCGAAGCAGGAGAACCACCTGCTGTGCAAACTCCTCTTCAGTGCTTCCTATCAGCACATCTTCTCCTGGGCTAGCATCAATACCCTCTAATCCAAGGGGCGTGCTCACCACCGGCTTCCCCACCGCCATTGCCTCCAGCACCTTACCTCTGATTCCGGCACCCACCCTCACCGGGCAAATAAAGACAGCCCCTTTGGCGATCCATTCGCGCACGCCGGTTGGAAACTCGGCATATCCAGTGATAACGATGTCTCCCTTCTCGATCAATTCGTCGAAGGTGGCTGGTAGGTTCGGCCCCACCATGTATAGTTTCACTGATGGCACAGTCTGTCGAATGCGTGGCAATATTGAACTACAGAACCATCTCATGGCATCGATATTGGCCCGATTCTGGTAATTCCCAACGAAGACCAGAGTGTTCGGCTCTTCAGGTACATTCTCCAAGGGAAAGAAGGATTCGGTACCGGTGCTTCCCGGGCTTACTTCTACCGGCGTGTCCGGCAACAGTCGAGACAGTATTTGCTGCTCTTGCTCTGTAACTGCGAAGACCCGGTCAAACTGTCGGAACATCTCAAGCTCGTAGCGACGCCACTTCCAGGCCTTGATGACCAGTCTCAGTTTGTTCGGGAGAGAGGCGAAGGGAATCTGCGAACCCCAGTGACGAAAAAGGGGCTCGTCAGCCGTGAGAACAGCCGGGCATTTGAGTGATGAGCGGTAAGGAAGCATATAGCTGTAATATACATGAGCCACGTCGATTTTCTCCTCCTCCACTAGCTGGGTGACCTCAGCCATCATTTCAGGCGAATGATACACCATGAACTCGTTAGGCTGAGAGGAAGCGAGAAAGCCCCAGATGCGGCGTGTCACTCCTGGCCCCTGCGGCAAGGGGAGAACCACCATTCGTTGGCACATTTGTCGTACCGTCTCTACATACGGCAGGAACTGTTTCTCTCTGTCTGAGTAAAAGCAGGCTACATAAACTTGGTGTCGCACGGAAAGATATTGCACCAACTTGTACACTCGTATCAATCCAGCGTCCATCACCTTCGAATGCACCAGAAACGGGTACAGGATCAGGATTCGCATCTTACCCCCTGCCGTTAAGTTGCCCTATTAACCCCCTCCGAGACAGAGAAAGTTTTAAATGGTATCGTCACTGCTTTCCCTGCCCAGCTGCTAAGCCATTGGCCTCATCTTTCCTTAAGGCCCCAAATCTTGTAGTAGTCTAGTCTCCCCAAGGTGAGAATCCTAGCCAATTTCTGTAACATATCCCATTGGATGAATGTGTGAGCTAGCTCACATCCCGACCAGCACGAGCTGTGGGTGCACTTTCTCACGCGTTCCCGCACTACGCGAGCCTGCGGTGACTTCCATATGGCATCGAAGGACTGGTCGACTACGTTCCCCATGACCCTTTCCGGGTTGGTGGCCATGGTCTGGCAGGGATGCACGGTGCCGTCGTAATTGATGTAGACCGAAGCAAAACCAGCGAAGCAATGTATTGGGCGTTTTTGCGGATTGGCAAGCCATTGACGCATGCCATAAACTTTATTCAGATCGCAGAGACATATGAGCTCCTGGATCTGCTCAGGGGTATATCCATTATAACCGTAATCCTGGTTCTCGTTACGAAAGAAAGGCGCTACCTGCAGGACACACCATTCGAATTGGACTCCTTGAGAGGCCAAGAGGTGACTAAATTTACTGATGTAGTCAATGTTTCTGGGCTGCACAACTGCTGCTGTGAGGATCTCTAGTTGTGAATGATCCTGGCGCAACTGCGCCAAAGCTTGTAGGGTAGCCCAGGTACGTTGGAAAGCGTTTGGTACCCCTCGGATCTTGTCGTGAATCTCTTCTGGTCCATCCAATGAAAAACGGATACATAGTCGCTTTTGACTGGCCATTCGAGATAGAATGGCTTCTGTTCCACGAACCACCTGATCGGTAAGCTGCCCATTAGTGGCAATAGTCACTAATCGAACATGCGGCAGTTCAAGAAGACCCTGCACCAAGGGGACCAAATCCTGATAGAGAAAGGGTTCACCACCGCTGATGCCAATACCAGTGACTCCGTTCCGGGGTAACTCCGGGGGCACCTCGCGAAGCACCTTCGATTCGGAAAATACCTTCAACCACTGGTTGTAGCTTAGCTCTTTAACTCTCAGTCGAACATTGTCTTCTCCCCATATATTGCACATGATACACCGGCTGTTGCAACGAAGGGTAGGGGCAAAACTGACGTAGCCCACTGGCACTGGGGTTAGCCGACCCCATCGATAAGCAATGTGGTTTCGCAAGATGGCATTCACCAACTTCGGCCGCTTATAGTCTATCAAAAACTGCTGCCCTTTTCCCAGCGCTCTTTGAAAAGTGGTCCCTTTCATCGCAGGATTAAATCTTTGACGGATAAGTCCCTTCTTTGAATATGAAATTGCTCCTCATATTTCTATTTTAATTTGTATACTGATGTTTTGAAACCCGGAGCAGCTTTTTGGTTCGATCTACCATCACTTTAAGAGCTATCTGGAACTCATCCACTCCCCATCGTTGCAACAACATAAAGTATAGGGTAAGGGCAACTGAAGAACTTACTACAATTCTTCCCCATAGAAACCAAGTCCCATCTGAGTTTGGAAGGTGTTTGCTGAAAGTAAAGAGCGCCCAGGTCACTAATAACATAATCCCACTAACTAAAACGATTTTTAACAATGGTTTGATGCTTGCCCCGGCACCTTCCCATCCCACGATTCTGCCCAGCAGCCATGTCGCCAGTGCAGCGCCACCCACGGCGCCCACCGATGCGGCCACTGCCAGCCCTGCTATGCCCATAGGCCCTATCAACAGCCAGTCGAAAATGATGTTCAATCCTACTCCCAAAACAGTCACCACAATGAGGGGCCGCACTTCTTGCAGGGCATAGAAGGCAAAACTGATAATGCGACCGCATCCCCACACCAAGATGGCTACGGCCAGAAACGGGTAGACTGCCGCCACTCGCTCAGTGTCCTGGACAGTAAACATTCCTCGCTGGAGAATTAAAGCGATGGCAGGCGTGCGGAACACAACGCTCAACCCTATCACCGGGAATAACACCAGAGCGATCATTCGGAGGGCTAAAAAGAAAGTCCGGCGAAACTGCGTAAGGTCGTCCCTGGCGGCCTGGACCGACAGTTCGGGAAAGAGTGGCGTTACCACTGACAGCGCTAAGATGTCCACCAGAAAGGACTCAGCCAGGCTGGCATAATTGTAAACCGCAATGCTTCCCGACTCCAGCCAGGAAGCGAAGTACCGCGTCACCACGACGTTGAGTTGGTTAAGGCCCATCACCACCGACATGCCAGCGAATAACCCCGCCATCCTCAACATGGCTGGATGTTGCCAACGAAACACAAGATGGTACTGTGTGCCCTTCCCCCGCTCAGCCAGAAGTTGGATTACGATTCGAAGAACCGCTGCTGCCACCGCTCCGATGGCCAGAGAGTAGATGCCAATGGTTGGGGCATACACGATGATCACAACCATAGCCGTGAGAGTGGCCAAACAAACCGCCACCATAGGACTGAGATACGAGCGTTGGGCGTACAACACGCTCCGTAGTATTTCCGCCAATCCTACAAGGAGAACAGTGGCGGCCATCAACCTGGTGAGAGCAACTGCCAACTCTTGATATGCAGGCCTCATCCCGGGGGCAATAAAGGCTATAATGGACGGCGCAAACAGAGCTGCAGCCATAGAGGCAACCCCCAACAGGAGTGCACTAATGTTCGTAAGGGAGCTGATCAATATCCAGGCCTCGTGCTTATCGTCCCGACCGAGGTAGTCCACCAGGACGGGCACAAAAACCATGCTGAAGGAGCCCACTAAGAGAGTGCTGCTAAGAAAGCGGAAGATAGAGTCTGCCACGAGGAAGGCATCAAGCTCTGCTGTAGCGCCAAAATAGTAAGCTCCCACAAGATCGCGCCCAACCAGTAATCCTTTCGTTAACAAGGACAGAGGTATCAGTATAAAAGTAGCTTGTATAATTCGATCACGATTCTCGATCAGCATCACCAACCTAAACTATACCCAAAATATGGTCATTGTCTGCCACCGACGGGAACGGAAATTTTTTGGTTCCCAACCGGGTGATGGCCATCCCTAACCCGGAAACAACCCAGAAGTGGACAATGTTTAACTGGTTAGCGTAGTTAGAGTCCATCAGACCGCCTACGAAGAAGCCGATCAGGCCGACGAGTATAGCGGCAGTAAAAGCGGTCGAAGGGCCTCCGCTATGACGTTGGTAATCCCACAGACGCCAGCACACCAGTAGGGGGAAGGCAAGGAAGAGCAGTAGACCCACCGTCCCTGTTTCAGCCCATACAAGAAGTGGAATGTTGTGCACGGCGGCTTGGACAACAAAGGTAATCCCAGTAGTGTCATACTGAGGGGCCACGAAGCGGAAAGTATTCAAACCCACCCCAAAAATGGGATTAGCCTCGATCATGTTCCAAGCTACCTTGGCGAGTTCTAGGCGTCCAAAGGTGGTTATGGGGTCGAATTCCAGCACCCGCATCTTAACTAGATCACCAATCACTGTCAATTCCATAAGAATCAAAACTGTTGTCCAACCAATCACCAATGTCAGCGCCCACATTCGGAAGCCGACTCTCTTGAAAAAAATTAGTCCAAAGAGGAGCAGGGCTGCTCCAAACTGAATCCACCCAGCTCTGGATAGTGTCATAACTAGAGCTATTTGTCCGACAACGAAGGCCACTCCATATAACAGACCTTGCCAGTACGGAAGTGTTACCAGCAACCCAGCCAAGGCAATGGGGAGGAGTAGCCCCAGATAGCTTCCTACCACTTGGTCGGAACCAACCGTCCCACCCGGCCGGTTGAAGATTTGTTGCCCTAGCCATACAGGGCGATCTTCCATTGGGCCCATGAGCCCGATGTTCTCCTGGAGAATAAATTGGGCGAAGATCAGAAGGCTCTGGAAAATCAAGCCGGCTGCCAGGGCCAGCGATACCGTTTCGACCTTGCGCCAATTATCCACCCAATGTTTTACGAAAAGGTAAAAGAAATACACCTTCAGCATAAGGTAGATCTGGAAGAGACTGTGGTATGGCGACACGGATAGGACGATAGTGATTGAACTCCAGACAACGAACGCTAAAGGTACCATATCAACAAGATCCAAACGCAGCCTTCGCTTTCTTTCCGACAGCCACTGTACTACCCACATGCCTCCCAGGGGCACGAAAATCACATCGAAGATAAAAATCTGGAATACGTCTGCTGCCCCACCGTGATGCCAAGCAGGACCCTGAGGAATGTTCATTCCAACCTGGGTGGTCATCGAGAATATGAACACAAAAGCCGTGGTGATCCCCGGTCGGCCAGAAGCTAAGACAAGCCCCACTATCAGAAGCCCGGCCAAGAGAAGAAATTGCCACCTCTGGTCGCGCAGAAGTCCGATGTTGACCAGAGCCATGCCAATAACCGTTGCGACAATCAGTAGTCCGGCCACAATAGTCACTTTGTATTTTATCGCATAGCCCCTCATAAAAGTTTGTATGCTCGGTTGTAGCAGCCTCTCTTCTATGTATATCCCTACTCAGACCGTCAGCGCGGTTCTAGGTTTACGTTATAATTACCTCCTGCAATAACCCGATCTCGTAGTAGCAGGTGCAAGGACAGCAGCCAGATATGGTTCAAGTACGCCCCTTTACGCCAATTTGCCAAATGTCCACATCCCGCATCCGCCGGGCGCGCTGAATCTCGCATCTCTTTTTTAGCAGCCATGGAAGTTCACGGGCCAACTCCCACAATATCAGGAGATGGACCCACAGGATTTCTGGCAGCCCTTTTATACCAAATTGCTTCAGAGAACCTATTATCCCCACATATACCCAGAGATGAAGCAGGGAGAAGGGAAAACGCAGAAACAAATTCTTCGCCTCGTAGTTCTTGAGAATGCCCATCAGGCAGTTTCGAATAGCGAAGCGGTTGAAGTGGTGTTGCAACCCACATATCTGATTGTCGCTCATTGTACTGTGAGATTTGTGATAGACCCGCGCCTGAGGACAAGTCACAAAGGAGTAACCTAAGCAGTTGGCCCGATAGCAGAAATCTAGATCCTCAGCGTAGCTAACGAAATACTCATCGAATAGGCCAATTTTTTTGGCCAGCTCGGTACGAAAGCAGGGAGCAATAAAGGCCCCACCAAAAACCCTTTGCACTTGTTCGAACTGTCCTTCATCCTCCACACCATCGGCGTAGTCCTTCCATATCCGCCAGGATCTCCATCTGGCCCCAATTGAATTTATAGTTGTGGGTCGGTCGTAGTACAGAGCCTTGGGTATAATGCCGATAACCTCCCCATCAGTTTGAGCCCAAAGCTTCATAATGTTTGATAAAAAGTTTTCATCCAAACGGGTATCGTTGTTCAATAAGAGCACAAACTCTCCCTTGGCTCGAAGTATTCCTTGGTTTGCCGCACGGCAGAATCCACAGTTGGTAGGGTTTTTTATTACATGAACTAATGCATGGTGTTGGGCGAGGTACTCGACCGAGCCATCATTAGAGCCGTTGTCCACGACAATGACTTCCAGAGCGACATAGGTCTGTAGCTCCACACTACCCAAGCACTCTGGCAGATGGCGAAGGCCATTCCAGTTCGGGATCACGACCGAAACTGAACCATCTCTATTCTGAGCCACACACTCTTCGTCCAACTGCCTGTGGTGGTTCGGTCCCCACTTCTTAGCTTTTAGACTCGGAAAAGTCATTTCCTTAGAATTACTAGAGCGCCGCTGCACCATTCATTAAGACTTGGCCAATTGTGGATTAGAAACTTATCTATTTCCACCAACCAGGGCCAAAGTGATGTGAGCCTGCCCGTTTTCATAAGGGAGGAAAGAAGGTGTGTGCCCCTGATTTCCACCGAAGCAAAAGTCCGACGAAGGGTCTGCAGATCAGCCCTTATTAGGGCCCTTCCACCCGGCGACTCTTTTGGCCCCAGATGAGGCAAGCGTTCTCTTGCAAACTGGAGAACAGGATTGATCCCAAGCGGCTCGCTAAACAAGCCCATACCACTTGGCTTGAGTACTCTCTTGACTTCTTTCGCTACTCTACTCACATCAATGTGATGCAAAACACCACAGCCAAAGACGACGTCAAAGAGGTCACAAGGAAAAGGCAGTTCCTCCGCAGATCCTACTACGGGGCGTAGCCTCGCCGCCAGTCGGCTCACCTCTGCCCTTGTGCGGACAACCTTCATCGCTACTAGGGAAACATCTAACGCCCATACTTCAGCACCAAGACTCATTAATTGGCACGATTGAATCCCTATCCCACAGCCCAAATCGAGCACCTGACTTCCCCCTAGATCTCCCAAGATATAGTACATTGCGCCCGCTTCGTCTCTGGATCCAACGACCTCGGGGCTGGTTACAGGGCGCATCGGGACCGGTTCAACCCTCTCGAGAGTGGGTCGATACCGGCTATTAAAGAACTCCATCTCACTTTTTGTTCTATTATCCATACGCTCACCGTCTGGAAAAAAGGCCTTTGGGGTCAGGCCTGCGATATTGCAATTTCGCCCTCCTCAATCTCGTTGATTTCGTCTTTCTGGTCCCAGTAAAATAGGTTTCACATTTCACGGGATAAATTTATTTGGAGACATTTTTAATTTAGTCTGCGACTAGAAGTAAGTCCCTGTGGGACTGGAATTGACCCTTCGACGAGCTCAGGATGGAAGTGAGGCTTCGCCTGGAATCTTTCGGGGACTTCAGAGGGGACGCTGTTCAATTTGTTCACTTCTCTTTTGATTCCGTGAGGCGGAAGGCGTCAGGCGCAAGGGGAACAAAGTTCAAAGATCAAGTTAATTGTAGACAGGGACGTTGGTGCAAAGACAACTTATTGATCTGGTTGTTCTGGTTCATCTGGTCTATTTCGTTGAGAACGTTAGGATCGTTGAGAGCGTTTCTCTGGTTTGTTTGGTTTATCTGGTTGATCTGGTTTGTCTGGTTTGTTTAGATTATTAAATCAATGGGGGATTGGGTTTTGATGATATTTTCCATCTGAAGATACGATGTATAAAAAGCAAAACCAAAGCAATGCCAATGGCACCGAGGAGGACATCTGTGAAGGAGCCGTCTCGACCCGGAATGAAGGACTGGTGAATCTCGTCGGCGATGGCAACTCCAAGGGCGATCAGGCCTGCGAATAGAAAACGGTTTGTCTGGTCTTTCTGGTTTGGATGGTTTATTGAGTAACTTCGCCAACGAGGCAAAGGAAAAAAAGAGAAAACGATAAAAACCGTGAGAATTCCATAGAGGGGGATGTGTAGCAGGCTGAAGAGGTTGAAGATTGCGATCTTTGAGATAAAAGGCGAACCGGCCAACAGAAAGATTCCGATAACATAAATAATGGAAAGGACCGTAAAAAAGGGGTTCATATCCTTAAGCCCTATGAAGGCAAGCTTCCGCCACCCCCATTTTAAGGTAATCCGGCCAAAGTGTTTATTAAATTGTGCCAAGTGAATGGGCAAGATAGTTAAGAGTTATGAGTTCAGAGTTAAGAGTTATAGATGATAAGTTTCTAACTCCGACATGAGTGCTTAGCGTCCAACCTTTAGTCTCTCGCGTGTCTTTAGGCCACCTTTTTGATCTGCCACTGGGATATCTGAACAAGTACATCTCTACCGATCAGGCTCAAAAGAATCTTAACCCGACTCTGGTCCGACATTCTTTTCTGGAATACTCCTTCCAATTCTCTGAAGGGCCCTGAGGTGATCTGAACGATATCGCCTTCTTGCCATTCTCCTTCTAACGCGATGAGGTTATCCTTGTTCATCCTGTTTTTAATGGTCTGAACCACTATTTCAGAAATAGGGATTGGTCCATCCCCAATCCCCAAGATCTTGCTCACTCCCCTCGTCCATTTTACTTTATAGTAGTGGTATTGAAGATCGAGCCTGGCGAAGAGGTAGTTTGGGAAGAGGGGCTTGATCCTTGGAACCATCTTTCCCGAGCGGTACTCATAGGCTTTAAGAAACGGTAGAAAAACCTCTATCCCCTGGTTTATGAGGTGAATCTGAACGCGATGTTCACCCACGGGTTTGGTCTGGATGACATACCATAGCCGTTGACCGTCGGTCGTTGAGTCGTTAGGTCTTAGCCTCATTGGGTCACCTCACTTAACTTATTTAGGTTTCTCTTTTCTCCTACCGATATCTTGAGGACCAATGCCCAAATAAACGTGTAAAGAAAGGCGTTGGCGGGAATCTGGATGTTTCTCTCCACAAGGCTGTGAAACATCAGGGCCAGGATCCCAACTATCCCACCCATCCCGATATATCTCTTCGGGTCCCTAAAAGAAAGGGAACGAATCCCTGAAACACCACGATAAAAAAGATAGAAGAACAGAATCCCGAGCAATCCGATACCCAGAAGTCCAACCTCCGCAATCAACTGTAGAAAGTCATTCTCCGAATGGGTCACCAGACCCCGGATATGGAAGGAACGGTACATGGGAAAGACCTGGGTAAAGGTGCCAAGGCCGGTCCCAAAGAGTGGATAGTCCTTGATGATCTGGAAGGTGTTTACCCACATCGTCCATCTATCTTCGAAACTCTCGGAGGTGGTAAAGAAACGGCTGATTACGGCATCAAGCCCGACCCATGCGGCCCAGAGCACGGCCAGGCTTAAAATCAGGATCGATGGTCTGGAGAATCTCTTCTCTCCCTCCGGATTTCTAAAGAGGAGACTGATCAGGCTAAAGGAGAGAAGTAGGCTTGCAATCCCCATTCGCGAAGCCGAAAAGAGAAGGCTCAGGATCATCAGGACAATGCCAAAGGCGACGAGAAGGGATTTTCCGTCGAGGGAGGAGAGTCGAAGACGCCAGCCCATCGACCGCCCCATCTGATGAGGCTCCCTGGAGAAGAGGTATCCCATGCTCAACGGGATGACCATCAGAAGGTAGCCTGCAAAGGCGTTGCGGTTGATAAAAGTCCCTGTCACAGAAGAGATCAGATGGTCCATCTTCAGGTGCAGAATATGTTTGTGCCCGCTGAAGAATTCGAACATCCCGTAGAGGGATTCAAAAACGCCCACACACAGAACCACGAGGATCAGTTTTCGAACTGCCCTCTGATCAAAATATTTCCAGGACAGAAGAAAGAGGAAAAACCCGGAC